>Ga0209466_1000265_pt1 | contig 12083 bp, 9 predicted proteins | sample PanSoiPlo30MoBio_FD_188323 | JGI IMG/M metagenome (GOLD analysis project Ga0209466, IMG submission 188323) | Tropical forest soil microbial communities from Panama analyzed to predict greenhouse gas emissions - Panama Soil Plot 30 MoBio (SPAdes)... | ecosystem: Environmental > Terrestrial > Soil...
GACGGACATCGAGGATCGTACACAAGCGCTGGCGCGGTTGCAGCAGATGCAATCCGATTTCGCGCATATGAACCGCGTGAGCATGATGGGAGAATTGGCTGCCTCGCTGTCTCACGAAATCACGCAACCCATCGCCAGCGCGCGCAACAACGCGCGCGCCGCTATGAATTTTCTGGATATGCAACCACCGGACCTAGATGATGTCAGGGAAGCGCTTGACTGCGTCGTGGGCGATGCCGATCGAGCCGGGAACATCATCGGTCGTATCCGTGATCAGATAAGGAAAGCATCTCCGCGAAAGGACCTTTTTGATCTTAATGCGGCGATAACCGAGGTGATTGGGTTGGCGCGAAGCGCGATCATCAGGAATGGCGTCTCGGTGCAGACCCGGCTTGCGGGCGAATTGCTTGCCGTTCATGGCGATCGCGTCCAATTGCAACAAGTGATCCTGAACCTGATCCTGAACGCGGTCGAAGCAATGGGCTCGGCTGAGGCGGGGGCACGAGAGCTGTCGATCAGCACCGAGCAAGACCATACCGGCGTCCTCGTGGCCGTGCGCGATTCCGGGCCGGGCATCGATGCGACGAATCTGGAGCGCGTTTTCCAGGCATTCTACACCACGAAGTCCAGCGGAACCGGGATGGGGCTGGCGATCTGTCGATCGATCATCGACGCCCATGGAGGCCGGTTGTGGGCAGAGGGGAACGAGCCTCGCGGCGCCGTGTTTCAGTTCACCCTGCCTGGCACGGAAGAACGCTAATGAATTTTCGTCAGGCGCTCGCGAATGCCTGGCCGCGCTCCTCGGCATCGAAAGTCCAGCCGATTTTGCAGTGCTTTGATTCAGCCATGGAGCCTCCGGCAATTTTAGTCTGGGTTTAGTCTGGGGAAGTCCGCCGCGGGAGTTATCGAGGTCGCGCTTCGCTAGAATACGCCAGGGCGGAGTTCGAATCTCTCCGAGCGCGCCAACCCAGGCACAGTTGAATGAAGCCTGCGGCACGGAGGTGAAGCTCGATCCCCCGCTGACGATCAAGCCGTGTTCGCCGGACCAACCGCGATGAGCTGTCGTGGCACACGCCGTCTTCTTAGGCGCTCTTCGTCGTCATCGCTTCCCCAAATTCCTGTGGGCGTTCGCGTTGATCCGCGTCGAGCGGCATATCGTGTGGAACGTAGGCCGGTGCCGGTCGGGCTCATTCCGGCTTGATATTGGCCAACCGGACGACCTTGGCCCATTTCTCGATTTCGTCCGCAATGAGCTTGCCAAATTCGGTCGGGGTCATCGGCATCGGATCGGCACCCAGATTGGCAATCTGAGCCTTCATCCTGGCGTCGGCGAGCCCGGCGTTGATCTCCTTGTTGAGCCGATGAATGATCTCGGTGGGCGTGCCGCTGGGCGCGCCGAAGCCCTGCCATCCGGTCGCCTCGTAGCCGGGCAAAAATTCAGCCACGGTGGGAATCTCCGGCAAGACCTGCAGACGCCTTGCCGTGGTCACCGCCAGCGGACGCAGCTTGCCCGCCCGGATGAACTCGATCGACGCGGGCACGGTATCGAACATGACCTGGACCTGTCCGCCGAGCAGATCAGGCCTCGGATTGCTGCGATACGGCACGTGAACCATATCCACGCCAGCCATGATCTTGAACAGCTCGCCGGCGACGTGGGGCGTGCCGCCGATGCCGCCAGACGCCATGTTGAGCTTGCCCGGATGGGCCTTGGCATAGGCGACGAACTCGGGAACCGTCTTGGCCGGAACCGATGGATGCACTTCCATGACGTTGGGCACCCGCAGCAAGCCCGCCACCGGCGCGATGTCGCGCGCGAAATTGAATTTGAGATTGCCGTAGAGCGTGGCGTTGACCGCGTTCGCCGCCAGGGCGAGCAGAAGCGTGTGACCGTCGGGATCCGCGCGCACGACCGCTTCCGTTCCGATATTGGTGCTGGCGCCCGGCCGGTTGTCGACGAAGAATTGCTGGGCGAGCCGTTCCGACAGCCATTGGGCGATGAGGCGCGCGCCGATGTCGGGTGAGCCGCCGGCAGGCAAGCCGACGACGATGCGCACCGGCCGCGAGGGATAGGTCTGCGCCCGCGCGTTGCGCGACGCGACAGGAAGTGCAGCGGCGCTTGCGGCCAGGCGCAGAAATTGCCTGCGGTGAGGGCCTTTCATGATGCCCTCCAATGGCGAACGAATGCCAATTCGCGTGAGCTTACATCAGTTGCTCAATCTAGGGAAAACAGCAGGGCAAGCAGCCCGCATCCTGCCGCGGGCCGCATCGCGTGTGCGTCGGCGGTTTCCGATGCTTTGGTTTGCGAGCGGCAACTAGGCTAGCTCCTGGTGCCCCGAACCCGAAGTTCGCATATGCTTGCCGCGAGTTCGATTGCGAACTTCAAGGTTCAAAAAGGGGCCCTAGGAATCATAAACTTGCTCGTGTCCTTTTGATTCCGAAGCTTGCACGAGAGCTTGGCGCGCAAGGTATTGCGACTTCGGAATCGGGACACCAGCGTCGCCCGCGACTATGATTGGGACTGCTTGGCGACAGAACGGCTGGGGCGTGCTCGGCCGTCGCCATCCGTGGCCGGGAGGGCACATGAAGGCAAAAGTCCGCGCCGTGTCTGACATCGACATGGAAAAATTCCGGCTGCGGCGCTTCGTCGACCGGCTGATCGACCTGGACGAGGTGGAGGTCCATCCCGAGCCGGTTCCGCTCACCGGCCTCAGCACCATCGTCGAGCGCACGCCGAAGGCGGTGCTGTTCAAGCAGGCGGGCCCGGAACAGGTCGAGATCGCCGCCAAGACCGCAGGCAGCCGCAAGCGCCTGGCCGCCGCCTTCGCCACCAGCGAGGACCGTCTGGGCGAGGAATATTTCAAGCGGCTGGCCAATCCGCAGCCCCTCGTGCAGGTGCCGAGCGGAGAGGCGCCCGTGCACGAAGTGGCCATCACCGGCAGCGACGTCGACCTCACCAAACTGCCGTTCCATCCCCAGCACGCCTTTGACGGCAGCTGCTACATGAGCGCGGCCATCGATTACACGATCGACCCGGCGAGCGGACGGCGGAACGTCGGGAGCCGGCGCCTGAGCCTGCGCAACCGCTACGAGGCGGGGACCAACGTGACCGCCCCATCCGACCTCAAGCGCATCTACCAAGCCTGCGTGGCGCGCGGCGAGCGGCTGCCGATTACCTTCACGGTGGGGGTGCATCCGCTCGACTTCTTCGCCGCCACGACGCGCCTGCCGGGAGACGAGCTGTCGCTGATCGCCGCGTTCCGCGGCGAGGCGGCGGCCGTCGTCAAGAGCCTGACCAACGATATCCTGGTGCCGGCCGACGCAGAAATGACGCTCGAAGGCTATCTCGACGAACGCGGCTATGTGGAGCCCGAGGGACCGTATGGCGAGTACATGGGCTATTACGGGGCGATCCATATGGACCCCGTGTTCCATTGCACCGCCATTACCATGCGCCGCGACGCCTTGCACCACACGCTGCTGCATGGCTCGGCGTTCGTCCTCGACCAGACGGATAGCGCCAACATCACAGCGGTGCGCACCGAAGCCGAGGCGATGCGAATCCTGCGGGCGACGGTACGCGAGCCGGTCGCTGTCCATCTCAGATCGGTCGCCGGCGGCTCCAACACGCTGCGCGTCGCCATCCGGCAGCGCATGCTGGGCGAAGCGCGCATGGCGATCGCGGCGCTGTTCGGCGGCATCATACGGCTCAAGCACGTCTACGTCTTCGATGAGGACATCGACGTGTGCGACGACCGGCAGGTCGACTGGGCGCTCGGAACGCGCTTCCAGGCTGATCAGGATCTCGTGGTCCTGCAAGGGATGATGGGAATGACCATGGATCCCTCGCTCAACGGGCGGCGCACCGGGGCCAAGGCGGGATTCGACTGCACCAAGCCGTTCGGCCGCGACGGCGAGATTCCGCTCACCCGCAGCGGCGCCAAAGTGTTCAAGGGCCCGGCCCGCTTTCAGACCGTCGAGCAGGCCCTGGGCTCAGGCCCGATGTTCTATGCCGACATCGTCGAAGCGATCGGCAGCGACGACGGCCGCGAGGTCGCCTGCGCACTGGACGCGCTGCGCCAGGATGGGCGTCTGTGCCGCGACCGCGACGGTCGCTACCATCTTCAGCCATCGCCGCCGGGGGTCACCGGCATCGTTGGCCAGCTCTATCGCGATCCGAACGAGGGAACTTGAACTCGTGTGGACTTGCTCAAGGTGAGCCGGAAATCTTTCTCTGCGGGCAGGCGGTCCGCTTGCCGGCCTGGATCGCGCGCCAGATCCGCTCGGACGTGACCGGCATTTCCAGGTGCTCCACGCCGTACTCGGCGAGCGCGTCGACAAGCGCGTTGACGGCGACCGCGAGCGCCGGCGTCGTTCCGCCTTCGCCGCCGCCGCGCACCCCGAGGCGGTTGGTCGGCGACGGCACCTCGCTGATCGCCGTGACGAAGGACGGCAGCGCGTCGGCGCGCGGCAGCGCATAATCCATGAAGGATCCCGACAGCAATTGCCCGCTGGCCGGCTCGTAGACGCACTGCTCGATAAGCGCCTGGCCCAGGCCTTGCGCGATGCCGCCGTGGGTCTGGCCGTGCAGGATGAGCGGGTTGACGGCACGGCCGACGTCGTCGACCGCCACATAGTTCACCACCTCCAGGGCGCCGGTTTGCGGATCGATCTCGACCTCGCAGACGTGGCAGCCGAACGGAAATGCGCCCAGCCGCACCGTCTCGTCGCACTCGGCCCTGAGCGGCCCGCGCAGATCCGCGGGCAAGCCGGTGCCGGCACGGGCGGCGGCCGCTACTTCGACCAAGCCCATCCGGCGATCGGTGCCGACGACGGTGAACTGTCCTTCGGCGAAGACGATGTCGGATACCGCCGCTTCGAGCCCGTGCGCGGCGATGCGCTTGCCCTTGGCGATGATCGCGTCGGTGGCGCCACCGATGACGATGCTGGCGAGCCGCATCGAGCGCGCCGAGTGCGAGCCGCCGCCGACCGGCACGAGGTCGGTATCGTGGCTGATGATGCTGACGCCCTCCACCGGAACGCCGAGCCATTCGGTGACGAGCTGGGCGAAGCTGGTCTCGTGGCCTTGTCCGCTCGACAACGTGCCGATCACGACGTCGACATGGCCGTCGGGGCGCACGTCGACTTCGGCGCGCTCGCGCGGCGCGCCGCTCGTGGCCTCCACGTAATTGGCCAGGCCGATGCCGCGCAGCCGTCCGCGGCGCGCCGCGTCAGCGCGGCGTTCAGAGAAGCCCTGCCAATCGGCGAGCGCGAGCGCCCGGTCCATGGTCTGCTCGTAGGCGCCGCTGTCATAGGTGAGGCCGAGGGGATTGGCGTAGGGCATGGCCGTGGCGGGAATGAGGTTGCGCCGCCTGAGCTCCACCTTGTCGAAGCCGTGGCGCCGCGCCGCCATGTCGATCAGCCGCTCAATCACGAACATCGCCTCTGGCCGCCCGGCACTGCGATAGGGATTGGTGGGAGGCGTATTGGTCATGACGCCACGGGCGTGGACGTACGCGACCGGCACGTCGTAGACCGATGTCATGAGGCCGACGCCCTTGGTCAGGGGCACGTAGGACACGGTGTGCGCGCCGATATTGCTCAGGTTCGCGGCGCGCAGCGCGCGGAACCGTCCGTCGGCATCGAGTGCGAGCTCGGCTGCGACGAAGAGATCGCGCGCCTGATAGTCGCTGAGGAACGCCTCGTGGCGCTCGCACGTCCACTTGACGGGTCGGCCGATCCGCTTCGCCGCCCACGCGACCAAGGCGAATTCGGGGAAGAACGCATTGCGCGTGCCGAAATTGCCGCCGATCTCGTTGGCGGTGACGCGCACAGCCTCGGGCGGCACCCCGAGGATGGCGGCTAGCTCCTGTTTCTGGCGGACGATCCCGCCGCTGCCAGCATGGAGGTGGTAGCGGCCGGTCGCCGGGTCGTAGGCGGCGACCGCCGCACGCGGCTCCATGGGCACGCCGGTGACGCGCTGGATCCAGGTCTCGATGCGCACCACATGCGCCGCCTGCGCGAGGGCCTGCGCGGTGGCGCCGGCATCGCCGGCATCGGCATCGATGCACAGGTTGGCGACCTCGCGGTGCAGGCGCGGGGCGCCGTTATCGAGCGCAGAGCGCGCGCTGGTGACGCATGGCATGATGTCGTAATCAACCGCGACGCGGTCGGCGGCCTCCTTGGCGGCCAGCACGGTCTCGGCGATGACCATGGCCACCGGCTCGCCGACGAAGCGCACGCGGTTGGCCGGTAACGGCGCATGCGGTGTGATCGGATGGGCCGATCCGTCCCGGTTCTCGAGCAGGATATCGGGCGGGCTGCCGGGCGTCGGCCGGTGCGGGATGGGGTTGAGGCCCGCGGCATCCTTGCCGGTGAACACCGCGATGACGCCCGGCAGCGCCCGCGCTGCGTCAGTCGCGATGGCGCGGATGCACGCATGGGCATGCACCGAGCGCACCATCCAGGCATAGGCCTGGCCTGCCATGTGAACGTCGTCGCTGTAGCGGCCCTTGCCCGTCACAAGGCGCAGGTCCTCCTTGCGACGCAGCGCTTGCCCGATGCCTGCCTTCATGGGTGATGCACGCGTGATGCGAGAGGGTGGACCCGAACATCGAAGCCGATAAGTTCCGAGTCCCAGTAGAAGAACTCGGTCTCTCGGGGCTCCAGACCGTCAACGACGCGCTTGGTGATCCGCGCCATGCTCGGGCTCCGTTCGGGCGGTCGGTCTCGGGGCGCCGAGGAAACCACCGAGAGGGAAAATCAGGGAATGACGGAACACCCTGGTCGCGGGCGGATCAAGGAAAATCAGGCACTTAGGAACAGCCGGGGACGAATGTCAGCCCCGAGGAATGCAATGAACTGAGACTTCGAATCTGGGGGGCGGGAGTTCGAATCTCTCCGAGCGTGCCACCGGAAATCCCTGGAGAGTAGGGAAACTCGCTGCTTCGGCGCCCTGCCGAAGTTACTTGGCTGCCGACCCAAGTAACAGATTTTGGCCTGGGAGGGACCTCCCAGCCTCCGCGTCGCGATTGCTAAGCCCAGCCCCCTTGGGCATCGTCGGCGCATGGGAGCAATGAAAGAGTTGAGCATCAAGAAGAAGAAGCCCAGGCAGATTGAGGGGACCATCGGCGGCAACAAGAGCGGCTCAACGCACGCGCTCATGAGCCCGATCGATCGCGGCAGAACTGTAAACCTGGGGCCGGGCGACAACATCGTGGCCGAGATGAAGTCGCGCAAGATTACCCACGTGAGGTTCACGTGGGAGTTCAACGACGACGATCAAGTCGAAACGGCCGTGCGTCAGGCCGGCCAAGCCCGGTGAGAATGGTCTGAGGATCAAATACGACAACACGAACTTGAGGCCACACATTCGCGTCCCCACCATCGACGTTGGCAAGGCTACCGCTGTGGGCTCGTCGGTCTTGTGTAAGGAGGAGAAAGAAGGAGGGCGACGTGTTCAAGTTCCGCATCCCACCGGGTTGCGCTTTGAAAAGGGCGAGCAGGAATGAGCAAGCTGCTGGAGGGCTGGACCTTCACCACTGATCGCGAGGCGAGGTAGGATTTCAAGAGTTCAGGGGGAGCTCTTGAAACGATGAAGCTTTTCGAATCGACGACGCCGTCGTGAGCTTGAATGAGCGTCGGCTCTGTGGATGCGGGTGACGATGCCGCCAAACCCGGACACCGTCTGTTCGGCAAGGTCGACGATCAGCCCCGTCTTGGCGACAGGCAGAGCCATTGCGGTCCTGATGATAGATGTGTTCGGGCGTCCCTCTTCAGCGTTTTGACCAGTGGCGCATGCCTGGGACGGCCGGAGCTCGCTCCAATGATACGGGGAGGCAGGTGGGATCAATCATGGCGCGAGCGTCAGAGAAAGCGGATCCAGCATCGAGATCCTTTTTCAGCAGCCTGCTAAGTGGAAGCCGAACGTCAGCGGTCGTCGCGCACCAGCCGCAAGCCGAGATTGCTCGGCGGCGTGCCGACCGCACAGCCGCCCTTGAGGGCATCGCGGATGAAATCCGTGACATAGGCCCGGTGTGCGCCTTCGACCACGCGCACGCCGCAGTTGACCAGGGTCGCGCGAACGTTTCCACTTGCCTCGATCTCGGCGCGCACGAAACAGCTGTCGGTCCATTCCCAGACATTGCCGGCGAGATCGACCAGCCCGCGCTCGTTGGCGCCGAACGTGCCGACTGGCTGAGATACCTTGTCGATCCCCCGATTGCGGCTTGGCCCATCATAGATCGCCAGCGCACGCCGACCCGGATCGTCGCCGTAAGCGGCCTCCGGTAGCGCATCATCGACGAACCGCCCGCCTGCCGCGTAGGCCCACTCTACGTCGGTCGGCAGCCGGAAACGGGCTCCGGTCTCCCGCGACAGCCAGGCCGCATAGGCCTGGGCGTCGTGCCAGTTGACGTTGACCATCGGCCGGTCGTCGGCAGCGGCCTGCCGATCGATCATCGGACACGCTTCGGCTTTGGCGCAACGCCAATACTCCGCTTCCGTCACCTGGTGGCGCATGACGGCAAGCGTCCGCGTGAAGGTGACGTTCCAAACCGGCGCCCTGGCGGGCTTGCCGTCACGGGTGAATTCGCCGCGCGCGCGATAAGGGAAGGAACCGGGCCGCAGCTCCACCAGGTCTGGAACCGGCACTCTCGACGCAGTCGGGTTCAATGCGTTTCCGGGCATGAAGGCTGCGATGGCGATGGCCATGGGCGTAGCCAAGCCCGTGGCGACCAATCCAAGGTTCCAAACGAGCCGCATGGGAAGCTCCAGCCATGCTCCTTGCCGGCAGACCGGATCGGTTCCGGCGGCTTCACCTGATGCCCCAGCCATATCCCTTGGTGGCCTCCTTGCCGGTGCCGGTGGTGCTCCGGCCGTCCTCCTTGCCGCGCTCCTTGCCGGCAGACCGGATCGGTTCCGGCGGCTGCACCTGACTCATGAGGTCATTGTTCCAGTCACCCTCGACCTTGAAATGGGCGGTGGCCCCCAGCTCGACGCCCTCTGTCATGTTGTGGTTGACGTAGGGATAGACGCCAGGCTGAAGAAATTTGTAGAGCGCCACGCTCGCGGAGCCGCCACGGATGAGCCAACTCTCGGCATCGACGTCCGGAGGATTGGCAAACTTGCCCATCTCCCACAGGTAATCGCCATGGCCACCGATAATATGCACACGCGAATCGCGGTCGGCCTGCGAGTGCACGATCAGCACGTTCTCGCCGACCCTCGCCGGCATCGCATTCTTGCCGGTCAGGGCTCCGACCCGGCCGTTGAAGACGACATGGGTCGGGACCAGCCCGTGCATGAGATCCATGGTATCCGCAAAGGCGTCTGCGTGCGTCGCGTAGGTCTTGAATTTCCCATTCTTGTCGCGCGGAACGTAGAAGTCTTGCTCGCCGATGTAATAGATGCGGTCGTAATGCAGCGGCCTGCCGGCGCCGTCCTTGAGCCCGTCGCGCGGCAGCACCATTAAGAGGCCGCTCATGCCGGCCATGATGTGCCAAGGGATCATCGAGCCGCCCGGGATGCAGTGATAGACGAAGGCACCGGGGCGGGTGGCCTTCCAGCGCAGCACCGCCTGCTCGCCCGGACTGATCAGCGTCAGGTCGCCGCCGCCCAACCCGCCGGTTGCGGCGTGGAAGTCGATATTGTGCGGCATCGAGTTGGTCTCCGGATTGACCAGCGTGACCTCGACATAGTCGCCTTCATGCACGACGATGGCCGGCGCCGGGATCGTTCCGTTGAAGGTCATGGCCATAAGCTTCGTTCCGGCCTCGTCGATGACCATCTGCTTCTCTTCGACCACGAGCCGGACCTCTATGACCTTCGGGCCCTGATTGGTCGCCTGCTCGTGCGCATGCACGTAGGGCGGGTCGACGGGATGGATCCGCTGCCGCGGCAGGTAACGCGGGTCGGTCAGGAAATCGACATTGGGCTGCTGCAAGGACTGCTCACGCGGCCGCACCATCGAGGGTGTGAGCGGCTTGCTCTGGGCTGCGGCCGGTTCCAGGTGCTGAATGGCGTGCTCGCGCGGATGCGCGACCGGGGGTGTGAGCGGCTTGCTTTGGGCCGCGGCGGGTATTTTCGGCTGCTCGCGCGGCCGCACCGTCGAGGGTGTGAGTGGCTTGCTCTGGGCCGCGGCCGGTTCCTGCTGCTGAATGAGCTTATTGAGCCACGGTAGGAGCGGCTTGCTCTGGGCCGCGGCCGGTCCCGGTAGGAGCGGCTCGCTCTGGGGTAAGGCCGGGGCGGCCCAGACCATGGCCAAAAGCGACGCACCTACGATCGTTGTTATGGTCCATGTTGTAGTCCTGCCGGTGATCACGATCATCCTCCGCGTCAGGCTTGGTGCCAGCAACAGTCAGAGGCCGAGATCTCGGCACGTTTTCTCGCCCCCCGTCCGTCAGCCTGCAGCTACGCGATCAACCCCCTAATGCCGCGGCAACGCACACGATCAGAAAACACGGCCTTCTAGAAAACACAGCATTCGCACGTATAAATAGTTGGTGGCAAATCTTGGCTGACGACCGACACAAAAGTAGATCGTCTTTTTGATCTAAATCGATCGCCTTTACGGTTGGAATATGGTTTTACACCCGCGTTAAACGTGTGGATCGTGCCTAACGTGGTGTGCAGTTCGGCGGATACTCGGCACGTGCCACACTGGCGCGATGGCGGCTCTCAGAAATCGCGACAACGACGCGCCGATTCACTCGGTGCGATACCCGACTTTACGACGCCGCTCACTTGGGCGTCGAACGCAGCCGCGACCGACAGCGCATGGTCGGTCGCGACATCGCGCTCGCCTCCGACTTCAACAGCGACGACGAGATCCCTGATCATGGCGGCTCCTGTGCGCCGCGGCCGTAACGACCGTCATGGGTGCTACGAACGCCGGTTAGCGCGGCGCGCCAAGACCCGACCGCTCATTTGATGTGACCGTCGCGACCAAACTGCTTAAGGTAGGCCCACAGATCGGCGACTTCCTTCTCGTTCTTGATGCCGGCAAAGGTCATCTTGGTGCCGGGTATCCTGGCCCTCGGATCCTTGATGTATTCCTTGAAAGTCTGTTCGTTCCAGGTGATTCCCGAACTCTTATTGGCCTCGCTGTAATTAAATCCTTCAACCGTGCCGGCCTTGCGGCCGTCGAGCCCGTTCTGCGCCGGGCCGACCTTGTTCTTCGCGTCCTCGCCGATCGAATGGCACGGCATGCATTTTTTGAAGGACTGCTCACCGGCCGCCACATCCTGCGCCAAGGCGCCGCCGGAGGAGGCGGCAAGCACCACAGCAATCAGTACCAACGTCCTTGTCATAGGTTACTCCTTTTAACATGGAATCTTGGTTAAACCTGAAGGCAGCGGTTCAGCGAAAACTATCCCACACTCGGGCACGCGAACGGTGGTCATGGACCGCCAGGGTCGAGCCATTCTTCTTATGGTGATTATTATTCGCGGCGCCCGCCCCGATGCCGACGTACTCAGGCGCCGTGACCAAATCGTGGCAGCGTTGCGCCGCATGCACGCGATGGGGGAGAAGTACCAGTTGCGCGTCGCCAACGTGTTCCTTGCCGTCAGCAGCTCGGAGCGTAGTCGAAAGCAACACGTAATGAATGCGACGGAGGTGAACGCCGCGCCGGAATCCAAAACGATGGAACAGGTCGGCGAACACTCCGCGTTGTCCTTGCGGGTCGGTCCCGCGCGTAGCAGGGATTATTGGCAGGGGCTAACGCGGGGGGTCGATACGTCGGCAGATCGAGAAACCGACCCGAGCCCGCGGCGGGGTTCTCCTTGTCGACAGTCATGGGTCGATGCTGTCGAAAAAAGATTTTGCGGGCACCTCCAAGCAAGATCGATTCAAGATCAGTGTCGGATACGCAACATTGATTCAAGGGCTCAACCCATTCAAGGGCTCAACCCATATGATTCTATTGGTGCGCATTTCTATTCTACAGTTTCTCTGCGGTGACTTTTTCGACAGCATCGGTCACGCCCAGCGCGCGGGCAGGCGTCAATCAGAGCATCTCCGACGGCAGCCAGGCCGTCACCGGCGCGATCACGGTGCTCGCGCTCGACATGTACGAGCACGCG
>Ga0209466_1000266_pt1 | contig 12080 bp, 13 predicted proteins | sample PanSoiPlo30MoBio_FD_188323 | JGI IMG/M metagenome (GOLD analysis project Ga0209466, IMG submission 188323) | Tropical forest soil microbial communities from Panama analyzed to predict greenhouse gas emissions - Panama Soil Plot 30 MoBio (SPAdes)... | ecosystem: Environmental > Terrestrial > Soil...
CGTTTCTCGAGCCTCTCTTCAAAGGCGGGCTCGACGGCGTCACGCCCGGCAGCAGTTGCATCGCCAACGCCTATTCCAACAACCACGACGTGATCTCCGCACCGGAGACCAGCGCCGTCCGGCGCGTGGCGCTTCACACGGTGGACGCGCTGGCGCTCGTGCACGCCCTGATTCTGCGGCTGCAGGCGCTGGTGCTGCCGTTCAAGACCCTCGTGTTCAGCGGCGGGCACTGACGCGAGCGCATTCTGAGGACAACAGCGAGCGGGCGTGTACTTCCGGTCGCGCAAGCGATGCCGATTTTCTCCCGATCGCTGCCCGATCAGTCTTTCCCCGGCGCAGTGCTTCCCTACGACAATGAGAACCGTCGAAATTGCCTACCGGTACGAAACGAAGGACGCGCCGGTCCGTCCCCGACCGGCCGATGCGGACGCTGCCTTGCTGCGACTGAAGGAGGGTAACCTCGCATTCGCCGAGCTTCTCAACAGCGTGAAGGACGACGGAAACCTGGTACGCGGAGTTATACAAGTTGATCCGGCTGATCTGGGTCTGTCGCTGGACGCGACTGGGGCGCCGTTACAGCGGCCATTTGCAGCCGTTCTTGGCTGCTCGGACGCGCGGGTCCCGCTGGAATTGATCTTCAATGAAGGACCGAACGATCTCTTTGTCATCCGAGTAGCCGGCAACGGTCTTGGCAGCGATGTGCTGGGTAGCTTGAAATTCGCCGTCGAGCGCCTGGGCGGAAGCCTCAAGCTCGTCGTCGTCCTTGGACACAGCGGATGCGGCGCGGTTTCCGCCGCGGTGGATGTATTCCTCAGTCCGGGCCATTACCTGCCGCTCGCCAACCGACCTTCACTGCGCGAGATCCTCGACCGTCTGCTGCTTGTCGTGCATGCCTCCGCGCGCAAGCTGGTGGCAGCATTTGGGCCCGACATTGTGCGCCGAGGGGGGTACCGCCGGGCGCTCATCGAGACGTCCATAGTCACCAATGCGGCGCTCGCCGCCTATTCCGTCCAGCAGGAGATCGGGGCCAATGCACGAAGCGCATTGCAGGCCGCCTACGGCGTCTATTTGTTGGAGACGCGCGAGGTGTGGACACCAAGCCCTGGCCACCCGGACGGAGCCGGGTTGGCTCCGGCGCCCATCGACCTCGCCGGTTTCGAAACGCTTGGGGACGCCATGGTGAAGTCGTCGCGCATGACGGCGCTGCTCGCAGCAGAGCCTGAGAAGGACTGAGCGGAGACTATGATCCGCCGAGTGGTCCTCCCGCGCCTGTTGGGAAGCACGTACTTGTTCCCGTAGCGCCATTCGAGCGAGGCAATTCAGTATTTTCGCCCGCCGAGGGGATATGGTTGTTGAGATAGGGCGCAATTCCCTGTCTGATCTCGAAACCCGCAGCCACGAATTATTGATCCAGGTCAATATGTTGATCAAAGTGAAGGACAACAATGTGTGCCCGAGAGGCGACCAGGCGCGTCCTCAGTCGAGAAGCGATCGACAGCGCTCCGGGCTGGCGCGATATAGAACTCGAAACTGACGCTGGTCCGCGCAACGCCATAACGGGAGGGCCCAACATGCGCCTTGCGGTCTGCGCCACGATCTTCATGTGTGGCCTCGGCGTCGCGGCCTCGGCACAACAGCCGCAACCGACCACGGTTCCCGTGGGCACGGTCGTGGCCGAGCGCAAGCCGATCACCAAGACACTCGACTTCGTCGGCCGGGTCGAAGCGATCAACCGCGTCGAGGTGAGGGCGCGGGTGACCGGTTATCTCGAGGCCGTGCTGTTCAAGGAGGGCGACCTGGTTCAGGAAGGCGCTCCCCTGTACCGCATCGAGAGGGACCAGTTCCAGGCGGCAGTCGAGCAGGCGCAGGGCGCCCTGGAGCGCAGCAGGGCGTCAAAGACGCTCAGCGAGCTGCAGTTGCATCGGGCGCAGGAACTGCTCGACAAGCAGGCAGGCTCCGTCGTGACCCGCGACCAGGCGCGCGCCGCCGACCAGCAGGCCGCCGGCACCGTCATGCAGGACGAAGCCGCGCTGCAGACCGCGAAAATCAATCTCGGCTACACCGACATCACGGCGCCGATTGCCGGCAAGATCGGCCGCACCAACATCACCAAGGGCAACGTCGTGAGCCCAGACAGCGGCGTGCTGACCACGATCGTCAGCCAGGACCCGATGTACATCACGTTCCCGGTGAGCCAGCGCGAACTCCTGCGGGCGCGGGAAGCCCGGCATGATGTCCACCCCAAGGATCTCAAGGTCCGCATCCGCTTTTCCGACGGAACGGTCTACGACCAGGTCGGGCTGATCAACTTCCTCGACGTATCGGTGGATCGCGCCACCGACACGGTGACCGCGCGCGCCACCATGCCAAACCCGAACGGCGCCCTCATCGACGGGCAACTGGTGCGGGTCGAGGTGGAGATTGGCGCCCCCGAGGACAGGGTAGTGATCCCGCAGGCTGCTTTGCTCGCCGACCAGCAGGGCGTCTATGTGTTCGTGGTCGAGGACGGCAAGGCAGCGGTGAAGCGCATCAAGCCCGGCGCCGAGAGCGGCACCGGCATCGTCGTCGATCAGGGCCTGTCCGGCGGCGAGCAGGTCATCGTTGACGGCCTGCAGGGCATGCGCCCCGGGCTGCCGGTGCGCGCGTCTCCGATTCCGCCCGCGGTGAGCCGGAGCTAGCCATGCTGTCGGCCGTCTTCGTCGACCGCCCACGGCTGGCGATCGTCATTGCCATCGTGACGGCGATCGCCGGCCTGGTGTCACTGTTCGCGATCCCGGTTGCGCAATATCCCGATATCGTCCCGCCGCAAGTCTCCGTCAGCACCCTCTATCCGGGCGCCAATTCCGCCGTGGTGGACGCCACCATCGCCCAGCCGATCGAAGCGCAGGTCGTGGGCGTGGACAAGATGATCTACATGAAGAGCGTCAGCGGCGACGACGGCAGCTACTCGCTCACCGTCTCGTTCGAGCTCGGCACCAATCCGGACATCAACGCGGTCAACGTCAACAACCGGGTCCAGGTGGCGCTCTCCAGCCTGCCCTCGGAGGTGCAGCGTCAGGGCGTCACGGTGAAGAAAAGGTCCTCGGCCCTGCTCGGCGCCATCGCGATCTATTCGCCGAAGCACACATACGATGCGTTGTTCCTGTCCAACTACGTCACCATCAACCTCATCGACCGGATCAAGAGCACGCCCGGCGTCGGCGACGCGGCCCTGTGGGGCCCGCAGGACTATGCCATGCGGGCCTGGGTGAGGACCGACCGTCTCACCGGCCTCAACCTCACGACCGAGGACATCATCAACGCGATCCAATCGCAGAACGTCCAGGCGGCGGTCGGACGCGTCGGCGCCCGTCCCATCTCGAACGACCAGCAACTGCAGCTCAACATCCAGACCAAGGGCCGGCTGACCTCGGTCGCCGACTTCGAGAACATCGTGGTGCGCACCAACCCGGACGGATCGGTGCTGCGCCTGGGCGACGTGGCACGCCTGGAGCTGGGCGCGGCCAATCTCGACCGCGACACACGATTCAACGGCGGGCCGACGGCAGCGGTTGCCATGTATCAGGCGCCCGGCGCCAACGCCCTGACCACCATGCAGGCGATCAAGACCCTCATGGCCGAACAGCAGAAGCGTTTTCCCGAGGATCTGGCCTGGAAGGTCATGTACGACCCGACCATTTTCGTCACCGACACCATTCGCGAGGTGCAGAAGACGCTGGTGGAAGCCTTCGTGCTCGTGGTGCTGGTGGTGTTTCTGTTCCTCGGCAGCGTGCGCGCCACCCTGATCCCGACCCTGGCGGTACCGGTCAGCCTGATCGGCACCTTCGTCGCCCTGCTGGCGATCGGCTATTCCGCCAACACGGTCTCGCTGCTCGCCATCGTGCTGGCCATCGGCATCGTGGTCGACGACGCGATCGTGGTGGTGGAGAACGTCGAGCGGGTGATGGAGGAGCATCCCGAACTCTCGCCCGCGCAGGCGACGAAGCAGGCGATGGCGGAGATCACCGCGCCGATCATCGCCATCACGCTGGTGCTGCTGTCGGTGTTCGTGCCCGTCGCCTTCATTCCCGGCATTTCCGGCGAGCTGTTCCGCCAGTTCGCCATAACGGTGGCCGTGTCGATGTTCCTCTCGGCCATCAATGCGCTGACGCTGTCGCCGGCGCTGTGCGCCGTGCTGCTCAAGCCGCAGCATGGACCGCGCCGCGGTCCGATCGGCTACGTCATGCGCGGCATCGACCGCGTGCGCGATGCCTACGGCGCGGCGGTCGCGCGCCTTGTGCGCTTCTCGATCATCGGACTGGTGCTGGTCGGAGTCGCGGCGTTCGGCATCGTCAGCCTGGGAAAAATAACGCCGACCGGCTTCCTCCCGGAGGACGATCAGGGCGCCTTGTTCGCCGTCGTGCAATTGCCAGGCGGCGCGTCGGTGGCGAGGACTGCCGACGTGATCCGCCAAGCCGAGACGGTCGTCAAGGACGAGAAGGCGGTCGAAGACTACATCTCCGTCATCGGATTGAACTTCATCGACAACTATTCGGCGCCCAACGCGGCCTTCATGGTCGTCACCCTCAAGCCGTTCGAGGATCGCAAGGACCCCTCCCTCGGCGTGCGCGAGGTGATCGCCCGCCTCGGCGCCAAGTTCCGCCAGATCGAAGGCGGGACCGTCGTTCCGCTCGCACCGCCGCCGATCATCGGCCTCGGCACCGGCGGCGGCTTCACCTACGTGCTGGAGGATCTGCGCGGCGGCGACCCCAAGGCGCTCGCCCAGGTGGTGCGCGGGCTCTCGGTCGCGGCCAACCAGGATCCGCGCCTCAGCCGCGTATTCACCACGTTTTCCGCCACCAATCCGTCGATCTACCTGGACATCGACCGCGACAAGGTGCAGATCCTGGGCGTCAAGTTGAGCGACGTATTCCAGGCGCTGCAGGCCTCGCTCGGCGGCTTCTACGTCAACCAGATGAACCTGTTCGGCCGCACGTGGCAGGTCTGGGTGCAGGCCGAGGCCGACGACCGGGCGAGCGTCGACGACATCTACCGCATCAACGTGCGCAACGCGGAAGGCAAGATGATCCCGCTGCGCAGCCTGGTGGAGGTCCGCGTGGTGGTCGGTCCGCCGGCGCTGATCCGCTACAACAACTTGCGCGCCGTCACGGTGCAGGGTTCTCCGGCGCCGGGCGTGTCGTCCGGGCAGGCGCTCCAGGCCATGGAGGAGGTCGCCGCCCGCACTCTTCCGGCGGGCTATGCCGGCGAATGGACCGACACCGCGTTCCAGGAAAAGCGCGCCGAGGGCAAGACAGGCCTCATCCTCGGCTTCGCAGTCCTGTTCGCCTATCTGTTCCTGGTCGGCCTGTACGAAAGCTGGACGATTCCCGTGCCGGTGCTGCTGTCGGTTTCAGTCGGCGTGCTCGGCGCGTTCGCCGCCATCGTCATCGGCCGCTTGACGCTCGATCTCTATGCGCAGATCGGCATGGTGGTGCTGATCGGGCTGGCCGCCAAGAACGGCATCCTCATCGTCGAGTTCGCCAAGGAGCAGCGCGAGAAGGGCGTGCCGCTGCACCATGCGGCGACCGAAGGCGCGCGGCTGCGCTTCCGGCCCGTGATGATGACGTCGTTCGCCTTCATCCTCGGACTGTTTCCATTGGTGGTCGCGGTCGGCGCCTCGCAGCTGGCGCGGCGCAACGTCGGCACGCCGGTGTTCGGCGGCATGATCTTCGCCTCGTTCCTCGGTATCTTTGTCATCCCGCCGCTCTATGTGATGTTCCAGGCGATCCGTGAAAGGCTCAGGCCGGGGAGCCGCCCGCCCGCGGCAACGGCCGCGCCGCCGGCGGAGCACACGCCGCTGGGGCGACCGGCTGCCGCCGAATAGTCATGCCAGGAGGGCTTGCGTGATCAGCTGGGCGGTTCGGGCGTTGTTGATGATCGGCGGCGCCGTGACGGGCTGGTTCGTGGCCAAGGACGCCCCCGGTTTCGGCGTCATTCAGATGATGGTCGCAACGCTGCTGCTGGCGCTGGTGGTCGCCGTGCTGGCATTCTGGCCGGCGCGATGGACGCATCGCCTCGACCGCCTCGATGGATCGCCGTGAGGAGCAGCGCCATGCGGAAGCTTCTTTCCTTCGGTTTCGCCCTTATGGCCTCCGTCGCGCTCGATGCGCGCGGCACCGCCGGCGCGGCGCAATATTGCGCCCAGTACAACAACGGCACGCAGGATTGCGGCATTCCGTCCTTGCGCAGCTGCGAGCAGTCGATCCGCGGCGTCGGCGGGATCTGCGTGCCCGACCGGCGCTCACAGCAACGGCGGGTGCGGAGGTCTGCCTTTCCCCCGCCCTCTCCGTATCCTGATCCGACCATGCCGCCGCCACCCTTCAACTGACCAACCGGATGTGAAAGCAATGCCAATATCGAGACAAATCTTGCCGGCCCTCATGGCAGGCTTCGCCATCATCTCCCTCCATGCTCCTGCTCTGGCGACCGACCTCACTGGCGCCTGGGCCACCGACCTGCAGGCGTGCGACAAGGTCTTCGCGACCAAGGGAAGCACGATCTCGTTCCGCCCCGACGCGGACATGTTCGGCAGCGGGTTCATCGTCGACGGGAAACGCATCCGCGGGCGCATGGCGTCGTGCACCATCAAGACCACGCGGGAGGACGGCCCCATCACCCACATGCTGGCCGGATGCGCCACCGACATCATGCTGCAGACCGTCCAGTTCAGCGTGAAGGTGGTCGACGACAACAAGATCACCCGCATCTTTCCCGGCATCGACGGCATGGAGCTGACGTACTACCGCTGCCCGGCGCGGTCGGCGCCAGCGCGATAGCGCCAAATGCACACCGGCGCCATCACGGGCGCCGGCGCAAATTCGACGTCGCGGAGATGTCGTCAGCTGCTGGCGTTGAGCACCGTGACGGCGCGGCGGTTCTGCGACCAGCACGAGATGTCGTCGCACACCGCGACCGGCCGCTCCTTGCCGTACGAGATGGTGCGCATGCGATTGCCGTCGATGCCGCGCGACACCATATAGTCGCGCACCGTCTGCGCGCGGCGGGCGCCGAGCGCGATGTTGTACTCGCGCGTGCCGCGCTCGTCGGCATGACCTTCGATGGTGAAGCTGTACTTGGCATAGTACTGCAGCCACTGCACCTGCTTGTCGAGCGTGGTGCGCGCCTGCGGCGTCAGCTCGCTCGAATCGGTCTCGAAGAAAACGCGGTCGCCGACATTCACGACGAAGTCCTGGGCGCTTCCCGGCACGGCGGCGCCGGCGCCGCCCGCGCCCGCCTGCTGCTGGCCGTTGGGGTTGTTCGCGCACGCCGCCAACCCGATCACCGCCACCACGACGGCGGCCAGTTTCGCGGCGCGGAAGATGGTCGTAACACTCATACCGGAGGCTCCCCTTCCAAACTCGATCAGCCTTTCCCCCGTTATCGGCCGAAGTCGTTAATCGAAGGTTCCGTCAACCTTTATGCTGTGTTGCAGGGCACCACAGAAGCCCGCGACCGACCGGAAACTCTTTTGAATGGTTAATGACCGGTGAATGCGGCAATCAGACGACCGCTGGCGGACGACAGATTGCCAGATTTTCGCCGTCATCCGTGCTTCTTCGCGGTCGTCAGGACAGGAGCGGCGACCACGCTGGATCCGACGCATAGCTCGGCGTCGGGATGCGCTGCTCGTTGCGGCCGGTGAGATCGACCGTGTAGAGCCCCGGCCCGGCATTGCCGCCGGGATCGCGGAAGAACATCAGCACGCGGCCGTTGGGCGCCCAGGTCGGGCCCTCGTTGTGAAAGCCCTCGGTGAGCAGCCGCTCGCCCTGCCCGTCCGGCTTGATCACGCCGATGCCGAAGGTGCCGCGGCCGCGCTTGGTGAACGCAATATAGTCGCCGCGCGGCGACCACACCGGCGTCGAGTACGCGCCTTCGCCGAAGCTGATGCGCTGCGCCGGGCCGCCGCCCGCCGCCATGATGTAGATCTGCTGGGTGCCGCCGCGGTCCGACTCGAAGCAGATGCGCCCGCCGTCGGGCGAGTAGGACGGCGCGGTGTCGATCGCCGCCGTGTCAGTGAGCCGCGTCGTCGTCTTCGAGCGCAGGTCCATGGAGAAGATGTTGGAGTTGCCACCCTGCTGCAGACTCATGACGATGCGCTGGCCGTCGGGCGAGAAGCGCGGGCTGAATGTCATGCCGGGAAAGTTGCCGACGATCTCGCGCTGACCGGTCTCGATGTTGAGCAGGAACACCCGCGGATCGCCCTGCCCGTAGGACATGTAGGTGATCTCCTGGGTGGACGGCGAGAACCGCGGCGTCAGCACGAGGTCGTCGCCGCGGGTGAGGTAGCGCACGCCGGCGCCGTCCTGGTCCATGATGGCGAGCCGCTTGACGCGCCGCTCCTTCGGCCCGGTCTCGTCGATGAACACGATGCGGGTATCGAAATATCCCTTCTCGCCGGTGAGCCGCTCGTAGATCGCGTCGGAGATGATGTGGGCGAGGCGGCGCCAGTTGTCGGCGGGCGCAAACAGGCGCTGGCCGATGAGCTGGCTGGCGGCCGACACGTCGAACAGCCGGTAGTCGACGTTGAAACGGCCGTCGCCCTGGCGGTTGAGGCGTCCGGTGACCAGCGCCTGGGCATTGAGGATGCGCCAGTCCTCGAACCGCGGGCTATCGAAGTTGACCGCCTTCTCGATGAATGCCGCCGGATCGATCGGTGCGAACAGGCCCGAGCGCTTGAGATCGGCGGTGATGACCTGGCTCACCCCGCGCGCCGCCTCGCCGTCAGCCGCGGTGGCGCCGGCGAAATCCGGGATCGCGATGGGCATCGGCTGGATGTTGCCCTGGGTGACGTCGAGCCGCACGGCGGCGCGGGCGTGACGCAGGGGGGCGAGCACGGCCGCACAGGCGGCAGTGCCGGCCAACAGGGCGCGGCGATTCAGCATGGCTTGCGACAGGGTGGAGTCCCTCTGGGGCATGGTTGTTCTCGTGGGTTCCGGCGACGGCCGAATCAACTGCGGAACATGTACTGCGGATTGAAATTGATCTCGATATCCTTCCAGGCCTCGTACTTCGCCACCGGCAGGAAGCTGAACGGCGCGCAGGCCCGGATCGCCCGCAAGGCGCTTTCGGCCGCGACCTGGAAGAACGGATGGGCACTGCGGTTGAGCACCCGCGGTTCCCTCGACAGCGATCCGTCCCGTTCCAGCAGCATCTGCACCTCGATATTGAGATCCTTGGATTCGGCGGCGCCGGCCGGCAGGTTCCAGCGGTCGGCCAGGCAGGCGCGCAGCGCATCCATCTCGTTCTGCGACAGCGTCGGCGCGTGGCCGGTGGTGGTGCCGAGGCTCGGCGTGGTGTTGAGCGTCTCGCCCGTATAGGCGCGGCGCTGTCCCTCGCGCTTGTCGAGCAGCGCCAGCTTCTGCTCGATGTTCTTGAAATCGAGCGGCTTCGGCTGCGGCGGCGGCTTCTTCGGCACCGGAACCTTCGCCTCCTCCTTCTTGGCCTCGTGCTTCTTGCCGTCGTCCTTCTTCAGCGCCTCGGTCGCCGGGTCGGGCTTGGCGTCGGCCTTCTTCTCGGCCTGCTGCGGCTTCGCTTCCGGCTTGGCCTCGGCCTTGGGCTCTGGCGGCTTGGGCTCTGGCGGCTTGGGCGCCGGATCCGACATCTGCGCCGAGGCCGTGATGATCTCCGGCTTCTCGGTCACCTTGGTGGCGGCATTGTCCACCGGCTTGGCCTCGGCGACCTTCTCCACCAGCGGCTTGGCCGCCTGGACCTTGGGCGCCGTCTTGATGCCGGCGGTCATCTGGGAAAATTCCGTGACCGAGATGAGGTCGATCGGGAGGGCGTCAATCGGCGGCACGTCGTGCGGCTTCACGCCAAAGGACACGACCGCCCACAGCAGCGCCGCGGCGTGCCCCACCACCGATATGGTCAGTCCCATCCTCATCGGCCGTCAGGAGCCCTGCTCGACCTCGGTGACCAGCGCCACGCGCCGGAAGCCCGCCTGCGACAGGCGGCCCATGACCCGCATCACCGTACCGTAATCGACTTTCTTGTCGCCGCGAACGTAAATCCGCTCGTCCATGCCGCCGCGGGCCTGGGTGATGGCCTGCAGCTTGGGAACCAGTTCCTCGACCCTGATCTCGGCTTCCTGCAGGAACACCTGGCCCTTGGTGGTGACCGACACGGTCAGAGGTTTCTGGTCCTGGTCGAGGCTCTTGGCCTGGGTCTGCGGCAGGTCGATCGGCACACCCACCGTGAGCAGGGGGGCCGAGACCATGAAGATGATCAGCAACACGAGCATCACGTCGACCATCGGCGTGACGTTGATCTCGGCCATGACGGCCTTGCGCCGGTGGCGTCGCCTGCCGACCGGCCCCGCTGCGGCTGCGCCGTTTGCTCCCATGGCGGGTCCCCTCAGCCGCGCTCGTCGATCTGCCGCGACAGGATGGCGGCAAATTCGTCGGCAAAACCCTCGAGCCGCTGCGCCTGCTTGTTCACCTCGGAAACGAACTTGTTATAGAAAATCGTCGCCGGAATGGCAGCAACGAGGCCGATTGCGGTCGCGAACAGCGCCTCGGCGATGCCCGGCGCCACCACGGCCAGCGAGGTGTTTTTCGACGCCGCGATCGACTGGAAGCTGGTCATGATGCCCCAGACCGTGCCGAACAGGCCGATGAAGGGGCCGGCCGAGCCGACCGTGGCGAGCACCAGGAGGCGGCGCTCCAGCCGCTCGATCTCGCGCGTGATGGTGACGTCCATCACCTTCTCGATGCGCATCTGCAGGCCGGCGAACGAGCGCGATGAGCCTTCGAAGCTGCGCTTCCATTCCCGCATGGCGGCCACGAACAGGGCCGCCATGGAATGGCTCGGCCGCGAGGACAGCGAGCGATAGAGTTCCTCCAGCGACTGGCCCGACCAGAATGCCTGCTCGAAGCGGTCCATGGCCCGCCTGGTGCGGGTATAGAGGACGGTCTTGTCGACCGCGATCGCCCACACCCAGACCGAGCAGACCACCAGCCCCAGCATGGTGAGCTTGACGATCCAGTGGGCCTGCCAGAACAGGCCGAAGATCGACAGGTCTGAGGATGTGAGCGGCAGCGCCTGTTGCGCCACCTCGGCAGGATTCATGGCATGTCCTTTCGGCTATCCGGCTCCATCGTGCCGACCGGGCGGCGCCTGATGGGAGGCATGGCCGACTGCAGCGCGGTCCAAGTGCGCTGCCCCACCTCGAGTTTTCGCGAGACGTCCCTGGCCTCTCCCGGCCGTAAGGCTACGAAAGTCCCGCGAAATTTGACCAAACTAGGGCACCTGGCCGGTCATTCCAGCATATAACGGCGCGATTTTGGTTAAGGACGGGTTATCGGCCCCCAACCTGCTGGTGCGGCGGCGCCGTATCCTCCTCCGCCCGCATGGCCTGGCGCAGGGCTTTGGGGATGCGCCGCGCCTTGCCGCCGGCCACGAAGGCGACCCGCACCCTGGCCTCGACCAGGGTCTCAGCCCCGCGCGCGACGCGCTGGCGGAGCGTCATCGAGGCGCCCTTGACCTCCTCCGGCGCGGTGGTGATTTCGAGCAGGTCGTCCATGTGCGCGGATTTGAGGAACTCGATGGTCATGGAGCGGACCACGAAGTGAAAGCCCGGTACCTCCTGCGCGGTCTCCTCGAACAGCGCGCGCTGGTCGGCGCCGAGCAGGCGCATGAAGTCGGTGCGCCCGCGCTCCATGAAGCGCAGATAGCTGGCGTGGTAGACGACCCCGGTGAAATCCGTGTCCTCATAATAGACCCGCACGGCGAGGACGTGGCGACCGTGGCGGATTTCGCCGGAGATGTGATGATGCGTATCGGGCGTCATTTGACAATGTGAATTGGTCCGCCGGATTGTCGTAGGGTCACCGCTCGTGGGCGCCCCTGATATTTGGGTCCGACAACAGCAGGGGCAACCACGAGGGTTGCCCCTTCATAGATGTGCGGGCGACGAAATCTAGCCGCCCTCATTGCCTTCGAACAATTGGAACTGCCCGGGATCGCGCGCCGGCTCGGCGAGGCCGAGATGGCGGAAGGCGTGCGCGGTGAGCAGGCGGCCGCGCGGCGTGCGCTGGACAAAG
>Ga0209466_1000269_pt1 | contig 12003 bp, 12 predicted proteins | sample PanSoiPlo30MoBio_FD_188323 | JGI IMG/M metagenome (GOLD analysis project Ga0209466, IMG submission 188323) | Tropical forest soil microbial communities from Panama analyzed to predict greenhouse gas emissions - Panama Soil Plot 30 MoBio (SPAdes)... | ecosystem: Environmental > Terrestrial > Soil...
TTGTCCACGATCTCGTGGCCGCTGTCGGTGACGATGAAGGTGTGGCCGAGAAAAATGCCGAACATGCCGTCGGGCGTGATCGGATTGGGCTCGGCCATGATCACCATGCCGGGTTTCAGCACCTCCTCGAACGGCTCGGCCTTCACGTGCTCGGCGGTGACGTGCGGGTTGTCGGTGACGAGGTCGATGCCGTGGCACTGGGTCGGCCGCGACTGCACGCCGTTGTCGCGGAAGAAACGGCTGGCCTGCCGCATCGCCTCGGCCGGCTTGCCGGGCGCGATCTCGGCGACGATGCGGTGATAGCCGGGCAGCGTGATCTCCTCCCAGAATTTTTTCACCATGTCGGTGGGCGGCCCGAGGCAGATGGGCGAGCCGATCTGCGCCGAGTAGCCGCGATAGCCGGCGGCGAGCTCCATGTTGATGATGTCGCCCTTCTTCAGCACGCGGCCGGACGGGCGCGGATTGCCGAAGATCATCGCGGGATCGTCCATCGGCGTTGAGCCGATGATGAGGAAGTCGATGTCGCCGCCGCCCTCCAGGATGGCGGCGCCGGCGGCCGCGCGCAGCTCGTATTCCTTCACGCCCGGCTTGGCGCGCGCCACCATGGCCTCCATGGCGCGCTGGCACAGCACCCCGGCCTGGCGCACGCAGGCGAGCTCCTCGGCGCTGTGGATCGACAGCAGCTCGTGCAGAAAACCCTTGGTGAACACCAGCTCGGCGTCGGGGAGATTTTTGCGCAACACCTCATATTGGTTCACCGGCAGATAGTCGCCGTGGCGCGGGTCGATCTCCATCAGGCCAATGCGGCCGCGCGTCAGCTTGAGCTCGGTGAGGCGCTCCACCATCACCTGGGCGTACTGGCCGTTGCGGCTGTGGCGCACGTCCTTGACGGCCACCGCCACCTGCCGGCGCACCGCCTCCGCGTGCGTGCCGCCCATGGAGTAGATCATGGTGGGCTCGCCATCGAGCGGCACCAGCACGTAGCTCGACAGCGCGTGCCATTCCCAGTGGCCGGTGAGCCACAGCATGGCGCCGCCGAAGCTCCAGTGGCTGGGCCCGCCCGGCGCAATGATGGCGTCGAGCTTCGCCTCGCGCATCTTGGCGCGCAGCGCGGCGTAGCGCCGCGCATATTCGGCGGCGGAAAACTGCTCCCACACGGCGTCGTGGTAGTACGGCGTACCGCGCATGTTGGCGAAGGGCAGCGACTGATCGAGCTTCGTACGCACCGTCTCCCACGGCTGCGGCCCGAGCGGACGGCGAGGCTGTTCGTTCATGGGGGATTACTCCTTCATCGACCCAATTGGTCAGCTCGGATGTGCCGCTTGCTCCCACCTCTCCCCGCGTGCGGGGAGGGGTCGACTTGCGAGCGCAGCGAAGCAAGTCGGGTGAGGGGGCGTTTTCCTCAAGGCTTAGACTCGCGGCCACGCCCCCTCACCCGGATTCCTTCGCTGCGCTTCGCTACGCTTGGAATCCGACCTCTCCCCGCACGCGGGGAGAGGTGGAGTTTGTGGCGCGTCCCGTTGTCACCAATCACTCCGTGCACTTGCCGATGGTGACGCGGCCGCCGGCGGCGTCCACCGCCTCCTTGGCCAGCGCCACGTTGGCGACCTGCTCGACCGTCGGCTTCTTGGCCTCCTCGACGTCGCCGTTGACGACGCTGTTGTCGATCGACCATTGCGTGCGCTTGGGGTTGAAGCCTTCGTTGACCGACCACACGCAATTCTTGGTCTCCACCTCCCAGGCGTATTCCACCGCTTCCTTGGGCTTCTGGGTCGCCTCCATGATGATCGGCACGACCTTGTCCTTGTCGTGATAGATCGCGCGGTTGGCCTCGATCATGGCTGCGATGGTGTCGCGCAACAGCGGACGGTCGCGCGCGACCCACTCCGTGGAAGCGCCGTAGGCGTTGAACATGTAGTCGGGCAGCAGCTCGACCAGCTGCACCAGGTTGTTGAGCGCCGGCTTCTGCTTCTTGGCGAGGTAGACGTCCTCGGGATGCAGCGCCACGCCGTCGATCTGGCCGGCCACGAGCCCGGGCAGCCGCCCGGCCGTCGGGGCCGAGATGAACTGCGCGTCGTCGACCGTGAGGTTGGCGGTCTTCAAGACCTCGCGGCCCATGCGCCAGTTGAATCCACCGACGCCGCCGCCGGTGGCGCTCAGGCGCTTGCCCTTGAGATCGGCGGCGGTCTTGACGGTCTCCGACACCATGTAGGCCTGCGGCATGCGCGGGGCGAGGCCCCAGATCTGCTGCACCTTCATGCCGCGGCCGATGGCGACGTCGCTGACGCTGATGATGGCCGAGCCCTGTGCCGCCGCGACGTTGGCGGTCTGCGACTGGCCGCCCTCGAACTGGATGACGTTGGCGTCGATGCAGCGCTTGGCGAACAGGCCGAGCGCCTTGGCGACGTACGGCGACGTATGCACCACGTTGGGCGGCGCCACCGATACGCCGACATTGATCTTGCGCATGGTCGGGCAATTGGGCGCGCCCTGCGCCGCGGCCGCCGCCGTCATGGCGCAAACCATCAGCAGCGTGCAGCCGAACGTATGAATCTTCGACACCATCGTCCTCCCGTCGATTCCTGTCTCAATCTTCTTCCGCCACCAGCGTCCACGGCGCCACCGTGCGCTCGAGCAGGCGCAGGAGCGCCGTGAGCGTCACGCCGAGCAGGCCGAGCGTCACGATCGGCACGAACATCTTGTCGACCTGATAGGTGCTGGCGGTGCGCACGATCAGGTAGCCGACGCCGGAGATCGCCGTATAGAGGTCGGCCAGGACCATGCCGATCAGGCCGCGCCCGACCGCCAGGCGCAAGCCGGTGACGATGAACGGCAGCGCGCCCGGCAGCACGATATTGGCCCACAGCTGGCCCTCGCTGCAGCGGAACGAGCGCCCGACCTCGATCAGCTTGGGGTCGACGTTCTTGACGCCCTGGTAGGTGTTGATCGCCATGGGGAAGAACGCGAACAGGAACAGGATGACCACTTTTGCCGTGGTCTCGTATCCGGTCCACAGCACGATCAACGGCACCAGCGCCACACTCGGGATGGAATAGAGGAATGTGATGTAGACGCCGAGCGCCACGTCGGCGATCCAGAAGCGCGCCAGCAGCAGCCCGACTGCGATGCCGACGATGGCCGCCAGAGTGAGCCCGATGGCGAGCACGACCAGGCTCGGCGCCAGATAGGTCCACAGCTCGCCGCTCAGAATCATCTGCACCGCGGCGACGGCGACCAGGCTCGGCTTGGTGAACAGGACCGGGTCGATGTGGCTGCCCAGCACCTCCCACAGCGCCAGCACGACCGCCACCGAGACCACGCGGATGACGATGTTCTGGACCTGGCGCTTGCGCCGGCGCGCCGTTGCCATCCTTTGCGCACGGACGCGATCCTCGCTCGTGTCAACGGCGACCGCACCGGTGTCGACGGCCGTGCTCACGCGACCTCCTTGCGCAGCCTGCGCGCGTCGGGGCTGTGCAGCTGGTGCCAGATATGGGCGCGCAGCTCGGCAAAGCGGGAATCCGCCCGCACGGTCTCGACGTCGCGCGGCCGGCCGAACGGCATCTCGATCACTTCCTTGATGCGGCCCGGGCGCGCCGTCATCACGGCAACGCGGTCGCCGAGTAGAATCGCCTCGTCGATGGAATGGGTGATGAACACCATGGTCTTGCGCTCGTCCGGCGTGTTCATCAGCGCCAACAGCTCTTCCTGCAGGATTTCGCGCGTCTGGGCGTCGAGCGCGGCGAACGGCTCGTCCATCAGCAGGATGGACGGGTTGATGGCGAGCGCGCGCACCAGCCCGACCCGCTGCTGCATGCCGCCGGAGAGCTGGTAGGGATAGTGGCGCTCGAACCCGGCGAGCCCGACCAGATCGAGGTAGTGGCGGACGCGCTCGGCGATGACGGCGCCCGGCGCGCGCGCCATGGCCAGCCCGAAGGCGGCGTTCTCGTATACGGTCTTCCACGGCAGCAGGCCGAAATGCTGGAACACCATGGCGACGCCGGGCGGCGGGCCGTTGACCGGCGCGCCGTCGACCAGAAGCCTTCCGCTCGACAGGTCGATGAGGCCGCCGATGCTGCGCAACAAGGTGGTCTTGCCGCAGCCGCTCGGTCCCACGACGCACAGGATCTCCTGCGCCCGCACCGCCAGGCTGAGCTGGTGGAACGCCACCACGGTGCCGTCCAGGAACACTTTGCTGGCGTTCTCGGCCAGAATGGCGGGCGCCTCGCGCGCCGCGGCCGTTGGGGCGCCGGCAGACGTCTGCGTCGATCCGTTCATCGTGCCCGCCCCTACTGCGTCTGAGTGACCACCTGCTTGGCAATGGGGCCCCACCGGCCGATCTCCTGCTCGACGAAGGCCGTGAACGCCTCGGGCGACATTTTCTCCGTCTCCATCGCCTCCTGGTCGAGCTTGCGGCGCACGTCGGGATGATCGAGGGCCTTGATGATCTCCTGGTTCAGCCTGTCGACGATGCTTTTGGGCAGGTCGGCCGGCCCCGAGACCGAGAACCACGTGGTGGCGACCAGATCGTCGTAGCCCAACTCCTTGAAGGTGGGCACGTTGGGAAAATCGGGCAGGCGCTTGGCCGACGACACGGCCAGCGGAACGACGGAGCCGGCGCGAATCTGGGCATGCGCCGTGGTCCAGGTCATCGAACCGACCTTCACGTGGCCGGCAATGAGATCGGTGATCGCCTGGGCGGCGCCCTTGTAGGGAATGTGCTCGAGCCGGATGGTTTCCTTGCGGCCCCAGTATTCGGCGACCAGGTTGCCGAGCGTACCGGCGCCCGGCGACACGTACCCCCGCGCCTCCTGGCTGGTCTTCGCCTTGGCGACCAGCTCCTTGAGCGAGGCGACGCCGAGCGACGGATGCGCGATCATGACGATGGGCGGACCGCCGAGATAGGCGACGTGAGTGAAGCTTTTCATCGGATCGAACCCGGCATTGGCGTTGATGGCGGGTGCGATCACGTGCGAGGCGATGCCGGAGATGACGAACGTGTAGCCGTCCGGATCCGCACTGGCGACCTGCTGCGAACCGACCAGGCCGCCGGCGCCGCCGCGGTTCTCGACGAAAAAATTCTGCTTGAGCGAATCACTGAGGCGTTCGGCGACGAGACGCCCAAGCGTGTCAGCGCTGCCGCCGGGCGCGAAGGGCGCGACGATGCGCACGGGCCGCGCCGGCCACTCCTGCGCGGCCGCGGGGCCCGGGCCCACGAAGAGCGCGGCCAGAACCACGCCAGCAAGGCGAATATTCATAGCTGGCATGCACCTCCCTGCGCGCCGCCCATAGGTCCAGTAACGCAGGCCCCGCCGCGGTGCAACCGCGGCCCCCTGCCGCGCCCTCCAGGGCGTTGCGCCACGGAAAGGCCTCGCATTCGCGGTTTACGGGTACCGGACAATTTCACTATTATTCCAGTTCCACCGGAATTCCGCGGCGCACGGATTGTTGAATTGGAAAAACCGTAACCTGCGTTCCAAAGTCGACGAGCGCCGCTAACGCCCGCAAGGGAGGACAGGAATGGCTCGTTTCACACTCAACGGACAAACCAAAGAGGTCGACGTCGACCCCGCCACGCCCCTGCTGTGGGTGCTGCGCGAGCAGGTCGGCCTGACCGGCACGAAATACGGATGCGGCATTGCACAATGCGGCGCCTGCACGGTGCACATCAACGGCGAAGCGGTGCGCTCGTGCTCGCTGCCGGTCAGCGAGGCCGAGGGCAAGCAGGTCACGACCATCGAAGGATTGGCGCAGAACGGCGTGCTGAACCGGGTGCAGCAGGCCTGGCTCGATCACGACGTGCCACAATGCGGCTACTGCCAGGCCGGCATGATCATGGCGGTGACGGCGCTGCTGCGGTCGAAGCCGAAGCCGACCGACGCCGACATCGACGCCAATATCACCAACATCTGCCGCTGCGGGACCTATCAGCAGGTGCGCGCGGCGATCCACGCCGCCGCGGCGAGCGCGTGAGGGAGGCAGCCATGAACGAGATGCCACGCATCGACCGCCGCGCCTTTCTGGTCACGTCGACCGCCACCGGGCTCGCGCTCGGCTTCCATGTTCCGTTCGCCGATGAGGCCGCGGCGCAGGCGCTGCCGCCCGAGGTCAATGCCTGGGTGGTGGTGAGGCCCGACGACACCGTCATCATCCGCATCGCGCGCTCGGAAATGGGCCAGGGCAGCGAGACCGGCCTGGCGCAGCTGGTGGCCGAGGAGCTCGAATGCGACTGGTCCAAGGTCAGGGTGGAATATCCGACGCCCGGCCAGAACGTCGCGCGCAAGCGCATCTGGGGCGACTTCACGAGCACCGGCAGCCGCAGCATCCGCGAGTCGCAGGAATATGTGCGCAAGGGCGGCGCCGCCGCGCGGGCGATGCTGATCCAGGCCGCCGCCAACGAGTGGAAGGTGCCGGCCTCCGAATGCCGCGCCGCCAACAGCGTCATCACGCATGGGCCGACCAACCGCACCACCACCTTCGGCAAGGTGGCGGACGCGGCGGCGAAAATCGAGCCGCCGACCGACATCAAGCTGAAGGATCCCAAGGACTGGAAGATCGCCGGCAAGCCGGTGAAACGGCTCGACACCCACGACAAGCTGATCGGCAAGGCGACCTATTCGATCGACATGAAGCTGCCGGGCATGCTCAGCGCCGCCATCAAGGCGTCGCCCGTGCATGGCGGCAAGCTGAAAAGCTTCGACGCCGCCAAGATCGAGAACATGAAGGGCGTGCGCAAGGTCGTGCAGGTGGGCGACAACGCGGTCGCCGTGATCGGCGACACCTGGTACCAGGCCAAGACCGCGCTGGAAGCGCTGCCGATCGAGTGGGACGCGGGCCAGAACGGCAGCGTGTCCACCGCGACCATCGATGAGCTGCTGAAGGGCGGCCTCGATGCCGACACTGCCTTCGTCGGCAACAAGGCCGGCGACGCCAAGGCGGCGATCGCGAGCGCGGCCAAGAAGGTCGAAGCGGTCTACGCCTTCGGCTACCAGGCACATGCCTGCATGGAGCCGCTCAACGCCACCGTGCTCTACACGCCCGACAAGTGCGAGGTGTGGACGAGCTCGCAGAACGGTGAAGCCGCGCTGGCGGCGGCATCGGAAGCGTCCGGCCTGCCGGTCAGCCAGTGCGACGTGCACAAGCTGCTCCTCGGCGGCGGGTTTGGGCGGCGCGGCCGCACCGACTACGTGACCCAGGCGGTCCTCGTCGCCAAGGAGATGCCGGGCACGCCGGTAAAGCTCTTGTGGACGCGCGAAGAGGACATGACGCAGGACTCGTATCACCCGACCACGCAATGCCGGCTGACCGGCGCGTTCGACGCCAACAACAACCTCACCGGCCTGCATATGCGCATCTCGGGCCAGTCGATCCTGGCGAAGCTCGCGCCCTCGCGCCTGCTGCCCGATGGACGTGATCCGGTGACGTTCCAGGGGCTGAACCCCGGCGGCACCGAAGGCGTGTTCGGCTATGCGATCCCGAACCTGCTGATCGACCACGCCATGCGCAACCCGCACGTCACGCCCGGCTTCTGGCGCGGCGTCAACAACAATCAGAACTCGATCTATGTCGAGTGCTTCATGGACGAGCTGGCGCACGCGGCGGGACAGGATCCGCTCGAGTTCCGGCGCAAGCTGATGGCCAACCATCCCAAGCACCTGGCGGTGCTCAATGCGGTGGCCGAGCGGGCCGGCTGGGGCAAACCGGCGCCGCAGGGCGTGTTCCGCGGGCTGGCGCAGCAGATGGGCTATGGCAGCTACGTTGCGGCCTGCGCCGAAATCTCGCTGAGCAACGACGGAAAGCTGAAGCTCCACCGCATCGTCGCGGGCACCGATTGCGGCCATGCCGTCAACCCGGCGCAGATCGAGCGGCAGGTCAACGGCTCGTTCGTCTATGGCCTCTCGGCCCTGCTCTATGGCGGCATCACCATCAAGGACGGCCGCGTCGAGCAGGAGAACTTTGACAGCTACAACGTGATGCGCATCGCCGAGATGCCGAAGGTCGAAACCATCATCATGCCGTCCGGCGGATTCTGGGGCGGCGTGGGCGAGCCGACCATCTTCGTGGCCGCGCCGGCGGTGCTCAACGCCATCTTCGCAGCGACCGGAAAGCGCCTCCGCACGTTCCCGCTGTCGGAGCACAATATCCGAACCGCATGAACGACAATGGAGCGGCGGCCTTCGGGTCGCCGCTCCCTTCATTCAGGCGTTCGACCATGACCCGCCTTGTTGCCGTGCTCGTCTGGGCGATGGTTTTGGCTTCGGCAGCGACGGCTGCCGACGCGCCGGCCGGCACGACCTCGTGCAGCGGCTGTCATCCGGCCCAATCCGGCGTGGACACGCCGGTGCCGCCGCTCGCCGGCCGCAACCCCGCGGATACCCTCAGGCAGATGCAGGCGTTCCGCGCCGGCGAGGTCAAGACCACCGTCATGGACAAGATCGCCAAGGGCTTCTCCGACGAGGAGATCCAGGCGATCGCCGCCTGGTATGCGGAGCAGAAGTGAGGGGGCGAGCATGACCGCCATGACGCGCCGCCAGGTCCTGGCCTCCGCCGCTGCGGCGTCGCTGTTCCCGCGGCCCGCGCTGGCGCAGGCGGCGCCGCATGTGGTGGTGGTGGGCGGCGGGTTTGCCGGCGCCACCGCGGCGCGCACGCTCAAAAAGCTCGACCCGCGCACCGCCGTGACGCTGGTCGAGTCGAACCTGATCTTCACCGCCTGCCCGTTCAGCAACGGCGTGATTGCCGGGCTGCGCGACATCTCGGCCCAGCAGTTCGGTTACGAAAAAATCCTTGCCGACGGCGTCGTGGTGACGCGGGGCACAGCGAACCTCGTCGACCCGCAGGCGCGCACCGTGATCGTGGGGGACGGCATTCGATTGCGCTACGACCGGCTGGTGCTGGCGCCCGGCATCGACATCAACTGGGACGCCCTGCCCGGCTACAACGTGGCCGCCGCCGAGGTGATGCCGCATGCGTGGAAGGCGGGCGAGCAGACCCTGCTGCTGCGCAAGCAGCTGGAAGCCATGGAGGACGGCGGCCTGGTGGTGATCTCGGCGCCGGCCAATCCGTTCCGCTGCCCGCCCGGGCCGTACGAGCGCGCCAGCCTGATCGCGCACTACTTGAAGACCCGGAAGCCGCGCTCGAAGCTCATCATCCTCGACGCCAAGGACCAGTTCTCGAAACAGCGGCTGTTCCAGAACGCCTGGAAGGAGCTCTACCCGGATCTGCTCGAATGGGTTTCGCTGTCGAACGGCGGCAAGGTCACGTCGGTCGATCCGGCGACCAAGACGCTGATCACCGATTTCGGCAAGCACGAGGCCAAGGTGGCCAACGTGATCCCGCCGCAGAAGGCCGGCCGCGTGACCGAGCTCGCCGGCGTCGCCGACCGCACCGGCTGGTGCCCGATTGATCCGGTCACTTTCGAGTCGAAGCTGGTGCCGAATATTCACGTGCTCGGCGACGCCACCATCGCGGGCGGCATGCCCAAGTCGGCGTTCACCGCCAATGCCCAGGCCAAGGTGTGCGCGGCGGCGCTGGCGAAACTGATCAACGGCGAGAAGCCGATCGAGCCAAAACTCATCAACACCTGCTACAGCCTGGTGGCGCCCGACTACGGCATCCACGTCGCCGGCGTATACCGGCCGGTGAACGGCGTGCTCACCGAAATCGAAGGGTCGGGCGGCGTGAGCAAGGCCGACGCGCCACACGACGTGCGCGCGCTGGAAGCGACGTTCGCCAATGGCTGGTTCAAGACGATCACCACCGAGGTGTTCGGCTGACGCGCAAATGCATGCTCGCCGGGGTGGCGCTGCTCGCTGCTGCGGGCGGCGCACCGGCCGGTGCGCAGGAGCCGTTGCGTCCCTACACGGTGGTGGGCGACGGCATCCCGGCCTCGCTGACCGGGCAGAAGGGCGATGTGGCGCGCGGCCGCGCGCTGGTGCTCAACCGCCAGAGCACCTGCCTGCTCTGCCACTCAGGCCCGTTTCCCGAGGAAAAGTTCCAGGGCAACCTGGCGCCCGACCTCAAGGGCACCGGGTCGCGCTGGTCCGAGGCGCAGTTGCGGCTGCGCCTGGTGGACGCCGCGAAGCTCAATGCCGCGACCATCATGCCGTCGTATTATCGCGTGCAGGGGCTTACTCGCGTCGCCCCCGCCTGGCGCGGCAAGCCCATCCTGTCGGCCGAGCAGATCGAGGACGCGGTGGCTTTTTTATCGACGCTGCGTGACTAGATAAGTGGCGGAGGACGCATGACCCGATTGCCCCCGATGACCGCGACGCGCCGCCAGTTCCTGATCGTGGCCGGCGGCGCCGGTCTGGCGCCGCTGCTCACGCCGGCGCCCGCCGGCGCCACGGCCGATTCCATGGCGGCCGCCATCCGCGAGGTCGTGGGCGAAGCCACCGTGAGCGAGGGCAAGGTCAAGCTCGAGCTGCCGCCCCTCATCGAGAACGGCAACGCGGTGCCGCTCACCGTCTCGGTCGAGAGCCCGATGACGGACGCTGACCATGTGAAGGCCATCCATCTCTTCAATGAAAAGAACCCGCAGCCCAACGTGGCGAGCTTTCATCTCGGGCCGCGCGCCGGCCGTCCGAAAATTTCCACCCGCATCCGGCTCGCCGACTCGCAGAAGGTGATCGCCATCGCGCAGATGAGCGACGGCTCGTTCTGGTCCGACAGCGTCGACGTGGTGGTCACGCTGGCGGCCTGCCTGGAGGACTCGCCGCCATGACGCGCGCCCTCGTCAACATTCCGAAACAGGCCAAGCGCGGCGAGACCATCGAGATCAAGACGCTGCTGTCGCATCCGATGGAGACCGGCTACCGCCGCGACACGATGGGCCGGGCGGTGCCGCGCGACATCATCAATCGCTTCGTGTGCACCTATAACGGCGTCGAGGTGTTCCGCGCCGACCTGTTCCCGGCCATCGCCGCCAACCCGTTCCTCACCTTCTACACGGTGGCGACCGAGAGCGGCGAGCTCAAGCTGAGCTGGACCGGCGACGACGGCGAGACCCGGACCGAAACCGCAACCATCACGGTCGCATGAGCTTGTTCGGCGCGCCACGGGTGCGGACGCGAGGCATCATGGCCCTCGCGGTCGTCGCCACGGCGGCCGGCGCCACCGCACCCATCATGTCCGCCGAAATCCCGCCCGGCGAGCGGCGCTCCGGCTACGAGTTCATGAGCCCCGAGACCCGTGCCATGCAGGACGACGACAGCGCCAACCCCGGCACGTTCTGGGTGCTCGACGGCGAGACGCTGTGGAGCCAGAAGGCGGGCGAGGCGAACCGCGCCTGCGCCGACTGCCATGGCGATGCGCGCGACAGCATGAAGGGCGTGGCGGCGCGCTATCCGGCATTTTATGCGGCACGCAGCCGGCCGATCGATCTCGAGCAGCGCATCAACATCTGCCGCACCGAGAAGCAGAAGGCGCCGGCGCTTGCCGCCGAGAGCAAGGAGCTGCTGGCGCTCACGGCCTTCGTCGGGCGCCAGTCGCGTGGCATGCCGATCACGATCAGCGGCGACCGCCTGATCGAGTTCCTCGAGGCCGGCCGTTCGCTTTTCCACCGCCGCCAGGGCCAGCTCAATCTGTCGTGCAGCCAGTGCCACGACGACAACTGGGGCAAGGTCCTGGCGGGCAACACCATCCCGCAGGCGCATCCCACCGGCTACCCGATCTACCGGCTGGAATGGCAGGGCCTCGGCTCGTTGCAGCGGCGCCTGCGCAACTGCATGATCGGCATGCGCGCCGAGCCCTACGAGTTCGGCGCGCCCGAGCAGGTCGCGCTCGAGCTCTACCTGATGTGGCGCGCGCGCGGGCTGAAGATGGAGACGCCGGGGGTCAGGCCATAACATGCGCCCGTAGCCCGCATGGAGCGCAGCGAAATGCGGGAACAGCTTGTCGGCGGGAATCGGTCCGTCGTGAAGCCGCTCCCGGATTTCGCTTCGAGGCTGGGCAAGAATTTGTGGCGTGTCGAGGGGGATGACGTACGATTCGTGGCATGACGAATCA
>Ga0209466_1000270_pt1 | contig 11953 bp, 14 predicted proteins | sample PanSoiPlo30MoBio_FD_188323 | JGI IMG/M metagenome (GOLD analysis project Ga0209466, IMG submission 188323) | Tropical forest soil microbial communities from Panama analyzed to predict greenhouse gas emissions - Panama Soil Plot 30 MoBio (SPAdes)... | ecosystem: Environmental > Terrestrial > Soil...
TCGGGCGCCGGATGCAGGTTGTCGGTCACGCCGCCGATGCGCGCCCAGATGGCGACCAGCTCGTTCCAGCCCGAAGCGAGCTGGTGCACGTCGTGCGTCATCTCGATCTGGCGCGGCAGCGTCGCCGCCATGGCGATCAGCGTCGCGGCGTCGGTGGTGTCGCGCGCCGCGATGACGATCATCACGCCAAAGATGACGGCGAGCGCCATGACGCCCCCCATCGCGCTCATCCCCTCGCGCGCCATCACCGCCTTGATCTGCGCGCGCAGCGCGTCGCGCAGCCGCGACTTGAAGCCGGCGAGCCAGAGGCGAAGATTGTAGCGGTTGCCGACGAACACGTTGTCCCAGGCGGTATAGCCTTGCGCCGTCATGCGGTTCGTCATCTGCTGGTTGATCAGATAGGCGTTGGCGATCGGGTTGCGCAGCAAGAGCTGCACGCCGAACAGCGCGACGAACACCGCCGCGTAGGCGATCGGCAGGCCGGCGTCGATCTCCATGCCCAGCACGATGGAATTGAACAAGAGGCCGAGCAACAGCTTCAGGTCGCCCTCGAGCTCGTACATCAGATGGAAGAAGATGTAGAACGTCTCGCCGGTGAGGAACGGCTCCACCTGCTCGCGCATCGCCTTGTCATTGAGCAGCCTGGTCTCGTAGCGGTTCGCCCGCGCGAAGTGCAGCACGTAGCGCCCGAACGCGCGGTAGCCGGCCTGCTCGGCGAACACCCAGCTCACCGCGCCGGAGATGTACGAGGCAGTCTGGGCGACGAAAATCCACACCAGGTCGCTGACGATGAAATTGCCGCTCGCCACGTCGCGGCCGGCCTGGATCACCAGATAGGTCGTGGTGGCGGAGAGCAGCGCTTCGAGCACCAGCAGTGCCAGCATGTAGTACGCCGGCCGGCTCAGGATGAAGGCGGCGACATCGATGCGGCGCAGTGGCGTCACGGACGGACCCGGCGCCGGCGCCGCCCGCTCGGGCGAGCCCGCCGCGCCGTCCAGCCCGGTCACCGCTTCGCTGGACATGAAGGTCCTCCCAAACCTCATTCCGACGGTGCGAGCACGCGCTGGCGCCGCCGCTCGATCGCCTGATGCACCTGCCCCAGCGCCAGCGTCAGGAACTGAAAGCGCTCCTCGTCGATCGCGTCGTTCGCCCGCCGCTGCAGCGACCAGGGCACGAGTCGCTTCGCATCGGCCTCATGCGTCTGCAACGGCATGTCCTGCACGCGATGGGCCGCGTCGGACGTGGCGTCATGCCGGCCGGCTCCGATTGAGGCGGCTGCGCAGCGCCGCATAGGATATGCCCATGAGAGTACACACCATCCACGCCATCCAAAAGAGACTCACGAACGCATCGTAAAGGCTCCTTTGTTGGGGGTTGACAGCGGCCGCCATCCCGGAATGACCCGGCGGAATTGCGTCCTTGCCGGTATCCGGTGCCTCCATCTGGGGGATCGCCGTGATCTTGGACGTGCTGAGTGAACAGAGCCCTCCCGCGCCACCGGCTGCCCGGAGCGCGCCGCGGGAACGGAAAATGGCTCCTGGCGGCTGCCGCCGCGGCGGCAACCCCTATTTCTTCTCCAGCATGAGCTGGCCCTGCCGCTGAATCAGCGACTTGGCCTTCTCGGCGACCGCCCCGAGCAGCCACGGCAACTCGATGGCGATGCGCACGTGATCGTCGGCGACGTCAATGCTGCCGCCGGTGGCCTGGCCCAGGATGGCGACACGCAGGTCGAGGTGCTCGCCCGACCAGTTCTCCTCCAGCACCGCGAACTGGCTGCCGAACGTGGTGCGGGTGCGCTCCAGTCCCGATTTCAGGCGACGCACCGCTTCCTCGCGGCCGAGATGATGCGGGATGGATACGACGACGGGCTTGCTCATGAGCGACTCTCCTCGGACACGCGCCGTCATGTAGGAAGCGAAAAGTCGAATGGAAGCGCCGGCCGCCACCACGCCCCGGGAAATTGCGCGCCGGCGTTGCTGGCGGCACCGGCGGGATGCCGCTACAGTTTCGGCCGGTTTCCTGCACGAGGCATGCCCATGACGCTGTGTTGCGTGCGCGCCGCCCTGCTCGCCGTTATCGCGGGCGCAGGCTTTCCCGCTCACGCTCAGACATATCCCGAGCGGCCGATCCGCATGATCGTGTCGATCGCGCCCGGCAGCGTGACCGACGTCATCATGCGGGCGGCGGCGAACGAGTTGTCGCCGCGCCTCGGTCAGCAGCTGGTGATCGAGAACAAGGGCGGCGCGAGCGGCATTCCAGCGGCGCAGGCGTGCGCCACCGCGCCGCCCGACGGCTATACGCTGTGCGTCATCTACCACAACACGCTGTCATTCAACCCGCTGCTGTTCAACAAGCTGCCCTACGAGCCCGACGATCTCGTGCCGATCGCGCGGCTGTTCTTCCTCATCGAGGCGCTGGCCGTCACGCCGTCGCTCGACGTCGGCTCGGCGGCCGACCTCAAGCGTCTGGCGCAGGCGAAGCCCACCGCCTTCAACTATGGCACGCTCGGGCCCGGCTCGGCGCCCGAGCTGCTGCTGAAATGGCTCAACAACCAGTGGGGCACCGGCATCGTCGGCGTGCCCTATCGCGGCGGCGGGCCGATCGCGCAGGCGCTTGCCGCCGGCGACATCCAGATCGGCAATATGGGGCTCGGCAACTTCGTCGCCCTGGCGCAGGCCGGCAAGCTCAAGCTCGTCGCCGTCATGGCGGACCAGCGTTCGGCGCTGGTGCCCGACGTTCCCACCTTCGCCGAGGCCGGGCTCGACGGTTATCGCTGGCGCGGCTGGTGGGGATTGGCGGCACCGAAGGGAACGCCCAAACGCATCGTCGAGCGCGTCAGCGCCGAGTTCACAAAGCTGTTCAAGGAGCCGGGCTTCGTCGCCTTCCTCGACAAGCAGGCCGTGGTGTCGGCGCCGACAAGTCCGGAAGAATTTTCCGCCTTCGTGCAGCAGGACCGCAAGACCGCCGAAACGCTGATCCACCTCGCCAACACGCCGCGCACCGACTACAAGCCGGAGTAGTTTTTGGCACGCGTCGTCGCGACGGACCAGGGCTGTCGCATATGCGTCGCAAGCGCCTCGGCTGTCATCCCGCGCGAGGCGCGCAAACGGCGAGAGCCGGGACCAAAGTACCCCAGCATTATGAAACTCTCGCGCTTTCGCGCTCGGGCCCGGATGACAACGGAGCAAACCGTGCGTCATGGATTCCCGCTTGCGCGGCAATGACGGTCAACGATGCTCCAGCGCGGTGCGTACCCGCGTGACCGTCTCGCCGGGCGTGCGCGTGACCTGCTCGACCAGCGCCGCAACCTCCTCGCCGCTCAAGGGATCGACGTCGATCTTCAGCTTCTCCGCCTCGGCCAGATAGGCCGGGTCCTTCATGGTGGCGTCGAAGGCGCGCCGCACCGCCGCCACGCGCTCTGGCGGCACATTGGGCGGCATGAAGAACGGGCGCCCGTATTCCAGGCGCGCGATCACCAGCTTCAGGGCGGCGCGATCGGCGTCCGACTTGGCCACATCCAGAATGAGCGGAACATCGGGAAGCTCGGGGTGCTTTTTCAGCGCCCATTGCGCCAGCACCTTCACCTTTTTCTCCTCGATCCAGCTCGCATTGAGCGCCTTGAGCGTCGACCAGTTGGTGGCGCCATTGCCGTGGATCTCGCCGCGCTCCATGGCCAGGTGAATCTTTGGCGTGCTCTCGTAGCCGGTGATGACCTTGAACTTGTAGCCGAACACGTGGTTGGCCAGCACCGGGAAATCGTATTGCGTGGAGCCCGGCGCCTGCGCGCCGACGATCACCTCGGTGGTGGCGAGATCGGCGAGCTTCTGCACCGGCGCCGTGTGCCACAGGTAGGTCACCTGGGTCTCGCGGTTGGTCGAGCCGATGTAATTGAGCTTCACCGGATCGAAGCGCGCGCCGGCAGGCTGCAGCAGCGGCGTGGTCGGGATGCCGTTGAACGAGGCGCCGATCACCGTCCCGTCGAACGGGCCGGCGGCATAGAGCTGGTTGGTCATGGTGAGGCTGCCGGCGCCCGGCTGGTTCTGCACGATGACGGTCGGGTTGCCGGGAACATGCGCGCCGAGATGACGCGCCAGCAGGCGGGCATTGATGTCGTAGCCCGAGCCCACCGCGACGCCCACCACGATGCGCAGCACCTTGCCCTGGTAGAACGCCGCCGCGTCCTCCTGCGCGCGCGCCGGCGCCACCATGGCCATCACGGCCGCCATCAGCACAACCAGTCGCTTGCTCATGCGGTTCTCCCCATCGGTACAGGCGCCCACTCTATGGCATTCGTCGCGTGCTATTTGGCTTCGACCTTCGTCTCGATCGCCCGCCGGGCCACCGGTCCCCATTTGTCGATCTCGGCCTGCATGAAGCGGGTGACCTCGGCCGGCGTCATGCGCCTGGTCTCCACCGCATCCTGCGCCAGCTGGCGCTGCACCTGCGGCAGGTCGAAGCTCGCCGCAACCACGCGATTGACCTGATCGGCGATGTCCGGCGGCAGCCCGGCCGGCGCCGACAGCGCCCACCAGGTGGTGGCGACGAGATCAGGGTAGCCGAGTTCGGCGAGGGTCGGCACGCCGGGGAAATCGGCCAGGCGCGCCGACGACGACACCGCCAGGGGAACGAGCTTGCCGGCGCGCACGTGCTCGCCGGCGGTGGAGAAGCTCATCATGCCCACCTTCACGTGCCCGGCCAAAAGGTCGACGAGGGCGCCGGCGCCGCCGCGATAGGCGACGTGCGTGAGCCGAAGCTTCTCCTTGGCGGCGAGATATTCGGCCACCAGGTTGCCGACGCTGCCGATGCCGGGCGAGACGTATTGCAACCCGTCGGTCTCGGCCCTGGCGCGCGCCATGAACGCCGCAAAGGAGGCGGCGCCGAAGGCGGGATGGACGACCAGCATGTTGGGAGCGCCGCCCAGGTAGGCGACGTGGGTGAAATCGCGCATGGGATCGAAGCCGACGTTGCGGTTCATGGCCGGCGCCAGCACGTGCGTCGACATGCCCGAGAGCGTGAACGTGCTGCCGTCGGGCGGCGACTTCGCGACCATCTCGCTGCCGACCACGCTGCCGCCGCCCGGCCGGTTCTCGACGTAGAACTGGCGGCCCAGGGCGGCGCCCAGCACGTCGGCGAACAGCCGCGCCAGCGTGTCGGCCGCTCCGCCCGGCCCATACGACACGACAATGCGGACCGGTTTTGCCGGCCACTCGGCCGCAGTGGCGGGCGCCAGCAGGGCCGCCAGCATTGCGGCCATCGCCGCCGATCTCCGTCGCATTCCTGAGAATCCCCTCCTAAACATTAGTCGATCTTACAAAATCCGGCGCGGTCGACTACATTGCCGGTACCGTCAACAACCGAAAGGAGGTGATCCAGTGTCTTATCGCCAGAGTCCCCGAGAAGGCACGGAACGCCCCCATTTTAAGGGGTTTCTGAGCCGCTGATCCTGACGTGATCCCGTCTGGGGACGCATCGGGGACGCAAAAAGGCGAATCACCCGGCCTTGGCCGGCTGGTCGCTTCAAGCGACTCTTGAGGGGCGCGGGTCCGACCCGCGCCCCTTTCATTTCCACGACGCGGGTTCCACGGCAGGCGCCTCAACGCACCGGGGCGGATTTCCCGGCGCCCTTTGTTGCGCTTCTGTCCGGAATGCGGCCGCCTCTCCCCGTGTCGGCGCTGTACCGGAACCACGCAACGGCGGTCGGGACGACAACTTTCGACGCCCAAAACCTATGTTCCGCACCCCGCCAGGCTTCATTGGATGATTGCGCAGCTCGTCACGCGGACCGACACATCCGGGCCTAACGTTGTCGCGACGTTAACGACGCCGCCTTTATAACGATCCACGTATGCTGGGCGTAGAAGTGGGGAAGCCATGCTGCATCGCGCGTCCGTGTTGACCATCGCCTGCGTCGCGACGGCGCTGGGAGGCTGCGCCGCCACCTACCCGACCTATGTGATGGCGCCCTGTCAGCCGCCGTTCGCCTCGGGGACACCGAGCAAGGCGGCCGCCGTGGAGGAGTCCGAACTGTCCTCGGCCAACGAGCCGCGGCCGCGGCCACGCGCGGCCAGCCGCGCCACGGCGGCGCGACCGGACGGCGGCGAAGCCGCGCCCTCGCAACACCCGTACTATTCGCCAGAGTGGTCGAAGGAGCAGGAGCGCGAAGACGAACCCCTGAAGCGCGCCGTGAACAACATCTGCCGTGGCTGCTGAGCTGGCGGGGCCGGCATCTCACCCCCGGCCGGTCGTGGCCAAGCCACTGCTGCCATGCCTCGCGGAACGGCGCATTGCGTTATGGCGCCCGGATCCTAGCGCGAACGGCACACGACGACGTCGCGCACACGCCAGCCGTAGACGTCGGTGAATTGCTCACGACGCGTTTCGCAACTCACTGAAGAGCTGACTTGCGGCGCGTAGACAACCGGCGTCCCGGCCGTGACCAGCACGACTTGGGCAAATGCGGAACCGGGCATGGCGATCAATGCAAACGCAACGGCCGCCGCAAAACTGGTGACCCTGTGTTTCATGGTGTGCTCCCCGCCCCCATGGTCTTGGTGATGTGACCGCTTGGAGGCTCTTTTGTCTGGCGCAGTTAACGCCACAATCTTTTCGGGAGGTTTGCGGGGTTTTGGAAAATGGTTGCGCCATTGGCGTCCGTGTTGCGCGCGGGAAACAATCCGGGGCGGCGCCAAAACTTGCGATAGCCGCGTGAGCGTCGTGACGGGTCGTCGAGGTCCACGCCGCCTGACGCGCTTTCGCGTCGGGGTCCGGCATGCCGGACCTCGGCCTGATAATGGCTCTGGCTCAGCAACCAGCGCTCCCAAGCAGTCTCAACACAATTCTATAATTGCTCAATGTCGCTGCTTTCGAGAAATTACATTCGATCAACTGCTTGCCGAAAGCCATCCGACGTCTCCATGCGGTGTGCTTAGTAACCAGCTGAACGCTTCGACGATTTGCCGGACGCTACTGGAGGCTCCTCCTCATGGATCTCAACTCCGCAGATCAAGAAGAGGTTTGGCTCCTGCTGGCCGACTTGTTCTTTCTTGACACCGAACATCACGATACGGCTTACCAAACAGCCGCAGAAAGTCTGAAGCGAGTGGGCCTCGGCAGAGAAGACGCCGAGACCATTTTGATTTATGAGGTGGCACCAGTTGCCGGTATGAACCTTGGATACTTGCTCTGGCCCGTCATTGGCGCGTGGGATGGCTTCGAGCGCGAGCCTTTGTGCCGCGACATCAGGGCTTACGTTCAACGCAGGGCGGCACGGCCGCGATGGCGCTATTTTCTGCAGGATCGCTGGCTGCGGCGCATGGTGAGACTGCTGGACTCGGAGAAGCTCCTAAGCCGCCTGTAGCGAATGCATGAGGGGTAACACGAGGCGTCTCGGGTCCACATGAACCTCACCGTCAACCGATGCACACGGCTAGCGCAGAAGAGAACCGTAGAGCAGCCCGCGCTGCGCAAGACCTGCAACATAGTGGGCGATGGCGAGCGCCCGCATCTCAGGTTCAGGGAGCCCAAGGAGCATGCGCATCAGGGACTCCCCGGGCACGTCGCCATGATATCCCCCCCAAAGGGTCACCAGGTTGTGTCGGTCCTTCTCCGACAGCTCAGCGTAATACGCCCCGGCGCGCGCGATCCCGCCAGTTGCCAACGCCAAGGTGATGAGTTCCTCGGCCTGGATGGCGGCCAATCGCGACACCGTTGGGCCCGGTGCTCCTGACGGCGCTCTGATCTCGCCCACCAGAAACGCCCGCCTTCGCAGGAGCTCTGGCACAGTTGTGGCGGTATGGTGGGAACCGTCCAGTGTGAACTCCGGGTCGCTGATCTGGGAATCGATTGTCCGGTCGATTGCCGTCACCAGGCGCGGCACCAAGGCCGCCGGCACGCCCCGGATCGCCCGCAGCAACCGGAGAGAGACCGCCCAGTCATCGGACGCAACAAGCATGTCCACTGCCTCATCGACGCGGCCGAGACAGGCGACGAGATAGCCAGGCGTCGGATTCTTGGCAAAGTCGAAGTCCCGCATGGCGTCGGCAACGCGCCCGGCCACACCCGTGAGACCGAACCAGCGCAGCGAGCGGCATAGCTGCTCCACTTCCAGGCCGTCGTCGGGACCAAAGCTTGTGAGTGCTTCCGACACGTCACGGCCGGTCATGCCCAGCGCCCAGATGACCAGGCCCCGCGCGGTGAGTGGGCTCTTGCGAACATCGACCGGAAGCTCGCGCCACAAACCGGAGATCGCATCGGCATAGGGTCTGACCCGGTCCGTGCCGGCCACGACCCGCTCCTCGCCCGCAACCGTGAAAACATTGGGACGTGCATAGGCAAGCAGGTTCGTCACGCCCGTCAACCGCTCGAGGGCATCGATCCGGGCCAAGCGAAGCAGGCGCAGGCTCTCATCTTGCCGACCGCTCGTAAGCAGCAGCAGATGCATCGTGCTTAACAGGGCGCAGCGCGCGTGACGATGACCAGCCTGGATCAGCGGCTCGACATCGTCGATCAGGCGATTCCCTGCGGCCTCAAGCCCCCGATGCAGAGTGTCGAGCAGGATCTCCAGGAGGCTCAGCTCGGCGGCCTCGATGGCATCCGAAGGGTCGTCGGGCACAGCGCCGGACATCACCTGCCAGGCTTCCTCCCACCGCTCGGTCGCGGCAAAGGCGTTAGCTGCGACGCGCGCAATGACCCCACGATAGTCCAGGCCGTGGGCCGGTTCCGGGGGTGTCAGAAGCTCCTCCACCTCCCTGCGCCTTTCCGGCGACAGAGCGCTGCTGTCCGCCCTGGCCACCGCCACAAGATGCCTGCGGTCCGGATAGGTGCCTTCCGTCGAGATCATGCTCGCATCCTGTCCGCTCCACAGGCCCGCCAACATCTCCGATATCAGGGCAAGAAGAAGGAGACGCCAGCCTGGTGGCAGCTCTGCCCCGCTCAGGCTCACGCGCAACCGGACTGCAGCACGCCTACGCAGCGCTGCCCCAGTTTACGCCATCAGTGTCGCCGTAACCCTTAGCTGCCAAACTCATGCCTACCCCGCCGCTTGGTTCAATACGTAGGAAATCCTCGCCTCTGTCGAGGTCCACGCCGCCTGACGCGCTTTCGCGTCCGGGGTCCGGCCTGCCGGACCGCGGCCTGACAATGGAAGGGCCGCCCGACCAGGGCAGCCCTTCTTGTTTTTGCGGAACGTGTGCGGCTAGCAGCGCCGATACATGGCGGCGAGCTGGCGGCCGCGCAGGAAGATCGGCCGCGACTTCAGCCCGCCCTGCCGCCTGATCCACTCCTGGATACCGGCCGGATAGGTGGCGACGAGGACGCGCGTCTCCGCCGACGCATCGTACTGACGTCCCTGGCCGTCGACCCAGCGCGCGGCGTGGAAGCCGAGCACGGCCTTGGGCGTGACACAGATGCGGTCGGCCGGAACGGCGCTCAGCACCAGCGTGCAGGCCGAGAAGCAGGGCCCGTCGATGACCACACGTTCGCCGGATTGCCGCAGGGTGGCAAAGAGCTTCAGGTATTCCGTGACCTCGCCGCCCGAGCTTGCCATGATCCGCACCTCGCCCGCGGCGGGCGTCAAGGCGATGAGGGACAAGACGGCAGCCAATACGATGCGTCGCACCGAACCCTCCTTGGGCCAGACCCGGGCGCGAGACAGGCATCTCGTTCGCTCGTCGGTCGGCAACTCAACGGGAGAGCCGCCGCTCGGGTTCCACGGCGCGTTGTAGCTAAGCATCGCTCCGAATGGCGCAAGGCACAAGGACGCGGATCGACGCGTCACCTGGCCGCCGACAACGATCCAGGCGATGAGTCGGGAAGGTGGCTCAGCGGCGGGCGCGGCGCTGCCCGGCGGCCGGCTGATAAGCGATGCGGGCGTGCGCCGCGCAATACGGCAGGCCGTCGACGGCCTTGCCGCCGCAGAAGCCGAAGTCCCGCGTGCCCGGATCGCTGATCGGCCAGCGGCATTTTCCTTCGCACAGCTCGGCCAGCGAGCATCGCGGCTCTTGCGGGACAGGCACCTCCTCCACCGCGGGCGGCGGGGCGCTGCGCAGGGCCGTGAGAATGTCGTGCTGGGTGACCAGCCGCAGCGCCACCTTGCGCTGCCGCGGCTTGGCGATCACGCGATCGCGGGGCGCCAGACGCAGGCGATTGATCTTGCCGATGACAGCATTGCGGCTGACCCCGATTTCGTCGGCGATCTGGCTGCAGGACAGTCCCGCGTCAAAGCAGCTTTTCAGCTGCGCAACGCGCGCTGCCGTCCACGTCCTTTCTGGTACGTTCATGGTCTTGGCCTTCACATTTTACCGGTGACAACCTTCCTTTCCCCGCATCGCGCCCAACGGAGTACCGTTGACGGAGCCGTCGCCGGCCCGCCTGCAGCAGCTGGAAAAAAAGAACTCGCGTCTCGTGATGGCGCCCTACCCGGACGCCGCGGGGGCCTCATGTTGTCGGCAGCAATCGCTGCCTTGCCAAAGGCTTACATGATTCGATTCGCCAAGCAACAGTTATAATGCCATTATAACGCCATTGTAACTTCGAGGCGTATCCATGGCTCGGCCTGAAAACCGCTCCGAGGCGCGGTCCCTTAGTCTCACGCTGCCGGAAGAGACCTTCAATTACCTGGTTCTTCTCGCCACCCTGGGCAAGCTCGGCCGGACCGAAAATGAAGTCGCCACCCATATCCTGGTGCGCGAAGTTTACCTGATGCAGGAGCGCGGGTTCGACCAGCGCCGCGTCCCGGCCGTCCCCGATCAGGCCTGAGGCCGGCACGCCGCACCGGCGCGCGACGCGCGCGGGCTCACTCCGGCTTGATGCCGGTGCGCGCCACCAGGTCCTTGACCATGGGCACCTCGGCGGCCAGCCGCGCGGCGAGTTCTTCGGGTGTGCCGGCCACGATCTCGAAGCCGGATTTTCGGGCCGCGTCGCGCGCCTCCGGCCGCTGCATGGCGTCGCGGCTCGCCTTCCCCATGAGGGCGACCATCTCGGGCGGCGTGCCGGCCGGCGCGAACAGGGCGTTGAACGTGTCGGACACGAAGCCCGGGAACCCCTGCTCGATCATGGTGGGAATGTCAGGCAGCGAGAACCAGCGCTCGGCGCCGGTCACCGCCAGGGCGCGCAGCTGGCCTTCCTTGACCAGCGGCTCCACCGGCGCCAGCGCCACCGAGCCGACCTGCGTGGTGCCGGCGAGTACTGCCTGCGTAGCCGGGCCGCCGCCGCGGAACGGCACGTGCACCATGTTGATGCCGGCGCGCAGTTTCAAGAGCTCGCCGGTCAGGTGTGACTTGGTGCCGGCGCCCGGCGAGGCGTAGTTGAACTTGTCCGGACTGGCCTTGGCCTTGGCGATGAGATCGGCGAGCGACGTGATATCGGAATCGGCGCGCACGAACACGACATTGGGCGCGTTGACCAGCTCAGTGACCGGCAAAAAATCCTTGAACGGGTCGTAGGGCAGGCTCTTGAACAGCGCCGGGTTGACGGCGATCGCCGTCGAGGTGAGCAGGAACGTGTAGCCGTCGGGCGTCGCCCGCGCCGCGATCCCCATGCCGATATTGCCGGCGGCGCCGCCGCGGTTGTCGATGATGACGTTCTGCCCCAGCGACTGCGACAGCGCGGTGGCGAGGATGCGCGCGATGATGTCGGTCGGCCCGCCGGCCGCGAACGGCACGATGAAGGTGACGGGCCGCTCCGGATAGGCGGCGCGCGCGCCACCGAGGCAGCAGGCGAGCACGACCAGCGCCGCGACGGCGCGGCTCAACACGCTTCGCATTACGCTTCGCATTCCGAGTCCCTCCCTCGACGCTCGGTTCCCTCCACTGTCATCCCGGCCGAGCGCCCCGGATCGTGTCCGGGGCAGGCTCAGCCGCGAGAGCCGGGATCCAAGTACCCCTGCCGAGCCAATTGCATGATGCCGGGATACTTGGGTCCCGGGTCTCGCCGCTGGCGCGGCTCGCCCGGGATG
>Ga0209466_1000272_pt1 | contig 11907 bp, 14 predicted proteins | sample PanSoiPlo30MoBio_FD_188323 | JGI IMG/M metagenome (GOLD analysis project Ga0209466, IMG submission 188323) | Tropical forest soil microbial communities from Panama analyzed to predict greenhouse gas emissions - Panama Soil Plot 30 MoBio (SPAdes)... | ecosystem: Environmental > Terrestrial > Soil...
CGGGCCAAAGGAAGCCGTCGATGGCAGACAAAGCGAAGCGTGTGTTCTACGTGCGCTACGTGGCGCACCAGGTCTATTCCGACATCCTGGCCAAGCGGCCGGACATCAGCGTCGACCGGCTGGAGAACGACAGCGACGATGCCGTCGCCGCACCGATCCTCGCCGCCGCCCACGCCTACCAGATTGGCTCGGCGCGCGACGAGATCGCGGCGAAATACCACGTCGGCAAGGCGCTGCTCGCACGCATGCCCAATCTGCTCATCGTGTCAACCAACGGCGCCGGCTACGACACCGTCAACGTGAAGGATTGCACCACGGCCGGCGTGCTGGTGGTCAACCAGACCGGCGGCAATGCCGAAGCCGTGGCCCAGCACGTGCTCGGCATGCTCTTGTGCCTGGCCAAGCGCATCGTCGAGACCGACCGCGCGTTGCGCGCCGGCACGATGCACGACCGCAATGCCTTTCCGGGATTCGAGACCCATGGCCGCACCATCGGCATCGTCGGCATCGGCAACGTGGGACGGCGCATCTCCCAATTGTGCGGCATGCTGGGCATGCAGGCGCTGGCCTATGACCCGTATCTGTCGGCCGAGGAGATTGCGGCGCGCGGCGCCACCAAGGTCACGCTCGACGAGCTCATGCGCCGCGGCGATTTCGTCTCGATCAACTGCCCGCTGACCGAGGAGACGCAGGGCATGGTCGGCGCGCGCGAGCTCGCGCAAATGCAGCCGCATGCCTATCTCATCACCACGGCGCGCGGCTTCATCCACGACGAGCGCGCATTGTACGAGGCGTTGCGCGCCAAAAAAATCGCCGGGGCCGGCCTCGACGTGTGGGACAAGGAGCCGCCGCGGCCGGATCATCCGTTGCTGCAACTCGACAACGTGATCGCGAGCCCGCACACCGCCGGGTTCACGCCGGAGGCGCGGCGCAACATGGGCCGCATCGCGGCGGAGCAATTGCTCGGCTGCCTCGACGGAAGGCGGCCGGCGCGGCTGGTCAATCCCGACGTCTGGCCGGCCTATGCGCAACGCTTCGAGCGCACGTTCGGCTTTGCGCCCGACGCAGCGCCTGCGGGCGCCCCGCGGGTCAGCGCCATGGCATAGGCTGTGCGCGCCGGCACGCCGCAGGTTGACGGCGTTCCCGATCCGTTCCTATATGCGCCGACCTGAACGTCGTTGCGCCCCTTGTTCACGCCTCACCAGGAGGCGGCGCTCACGGCGGTGGCTGACTGGCTCGAGGCCAAGCCGGGCCGCCGCGGCACGCCGCCCATCTTCCGCCTGTTCGGCTATGCCGGCACGGGCAAGACCACGCTCGCCCGCCATGTGGCGCGCGGCGTCGACGGAAAAGTGCTGTTCGCCGCCTTCACCGGCAAGGCGGCGCTGGTCATGCGCCGCAAAGGCTGTGCCGGCGCCTCCACGATCCACAGCCTCATCTACCGGCCGCGCGTCAGCGACGAGGAGATGCCGAGCTTCGAATTGTGGAACGACGCGCCGGCGGCGGATGCCAAGCTCATCGTCATCGACGAATGCTCGATGGTGGACGAGGAACTCGGCCGCGACCTGATGTCGTTCAACGTCCCGCTGCTGGTGCTCGGCGATCCGGCGCAGCTGCCCCCGATCGCCGGCGGCGGCTTCTTCACCGACGCCGAGCCCGACGCCATGCTGACCGAGGTCCATCGCCAGGCGCAGGACGATCCGATCGTGCGGCTGTCCATGGACATCCGCGCGGGACGCCGGCTGACGCCGGGCGTCTATGGCGACACGGCGGTGGTCGCGCGCGCCGACCTCGAGCCGCAACGGGTGCTCAATGCCGACCAGGTCCTGGTCGGCCGCAACGCCACCCGGCGCGCTTATAACCAGCGCATGCGCGAGCGGCGCGGCCTTGCCGACGCGCTGCCGATGCAGGGCGACAAGCTCGTGTGCCTGCGCAACAACAAGCGCAGAGGCCTGTTCAACGGCGGCCTGTGGACCGTGGTGGAACGCCCGCGCCTGCGCCGGCAGATTCTGGGGCTGTGGATCAGGCCCGAGGACGATCCGGGCGCCAAGGTCCTCAAGGTCCGCGTCCGCTCCGAGTGCTTTTCCGGCGGGCTCGAGGACATCGCCTGGGAGCAACGCAAGCGCTATGACGAGTTCGACTTCGGCTACGTGCTCACCGTGCACAAGGCGCAGGGGTCGCAATGGGACGACGTGGTCCTGTTCGACGAATCCTTCGCCTTTCCCGACAGCCGCCAACGCTGGCTCTATACCGGCGTCACGCGCGCGGCGAAACGGCTGACCGTGGTCATGTAGCAGACGCCGCATCGATCTGGAGATTTGTCATGGCTTCTACCCCGCCCGGCATCTGCGAGTTCGGCTGGAAGGCGCGCGATTTCGCGCTGACCGGCATCGACGGCCGCACCTGGTCGCTCGCCGACGCGCGCGGGCCCAAGGGCACGCTCATTGCCTTCATCTGCAATCACTGTCCCTATGTGAAGGCAGTGATCGGCCGCCTGGTAGAGGAGGCGAAGGCACTGCGCGACATCGGCATCGGCACGATCGCCATCATGCCCAACGACACGCACGCCTATCCGCAGGATTCCTTTGACAACATGCAGCGCTTCGCGGCGCAGCATGGATTTCCGTTTCCCTACGTGATCGACGAGACGCAGGACGTGGCGCGCGCCTACGCGGCGCAATGCACACCCGACTTCTTCGGCTTCAACGCCGCCGACGAACTGCAGTACCGCGGCCGGCTGGACGCCTCGCGCACGACGCTGGTGCCCGGCGCCCGGCGCGAACTGTTCGAGGCGATGCGCCAGGTGGCCGACACCGGGCGTGGCCCGGTCGAGCAGATCCCCAGCATGGGCTGCTCGATCAAGTGGCGCGACTGACAGCCATTCGCCAACAGGGCTGTCCTTGGCTCCCCAATCCGCTAGGCTGCGGCGGCAATCCTAGGGAGGACGACATGGCAAAAGCCTATTGGGTGGCGTGTTATCGCTCGATCTCGAACCCGGACGCCCTGGCCGCGTATGCCAAGCTGGCCGCACCCGCGATCCAGGCCGCGGGCGGGAAATTTCTCGCTCGCGGCACGGCGGCAAAGGCCTACGAGGCGGGGCTGACGCAGCGCGTGGTCATCATCGAGTTCGACAGCGTCGAGCGTGCCGCCGCCGCCCATGACAGCGAGGGCTACCAGGCCGCGCTGAAAGTATTGGGCAACGCCTGCGACCGCGACCTGCGCATCGTCGAGGGAGTGGCCTGACGTAGCACCAAAAGACCGGCAGCGGGCGGGCCCGACCATGTTCAAAAAGTTCCACGTGCTCTATGTCGGCCAGATCGAGCTCGACAACATCGGCCTCAACGGCACGCCGGCGAACGAGCGGCGCTATTCCGACGAGCGCCTGCGCGAGGTGTTCGCCACCGTGCGCGATGTCGCGCGGCTGATGGACGAGCTCGGCTTCGACGTGCTGTGGACGGCCGAGCACCATTTCCAGCGCGAAGGCTACGAGTGCCTGCCCAACCTGATCCAGCTCGGCCTGTGGCTCGCCACCCAGACCGAGCGCCTCAAGTTCGGCTGCGCCTTCAACGTGCTGCCCATGTGGCATCCGATCCGGCTCGCCGAGGACTATGCCATGGCCGACATCGTCACCGACGGGCGAGTGATCATGGGCGTGGGCCGCGGCTACCACACGCGCGAGGTGGAGACGTTCGGCGCGCCGCTGCTCGACGCCGAGGCCAACCGCGCGCTGTTCGAGGAACAGCTCCAGCTCCTGCTCAAATGTTTCAACGAGCCGGCCTTCCGCCACAAGGGCCGGTTCTACGAATGCCCGCCGGCGGTCGAGTATCGCGGCTACACGCTCAAGGACATCACGATGGTGCCGCGGCCGAAGAACCTGCCGGTGGAGATCTGGATGCCGATCGCCAGCGGCAAGACCATCGACATGATGGCGCAATACGGGCTCAAGGCGATGGTGACGCTCAACGGCGAGAAAATTCTCGACGACGTGGTGCGCGCCTATCACGCGGCATGCGTCCGGCACGGACACAACAAGCAGCTCGGCGAGGACATGATCTGGGGCGCCGGCGTCTACCTGGCGGACAGCGAGGCGGAAGCGGTGCAGCGGCTCGAGCCGGCGCACGACGAGCGTTTCAAGTGGTTCGCGCCCTTCGGCTTCGTACGCTATGCCGACGAGCATGGCCGCGTGTGGGGAACGCCCGGCGCGCCGACGCGGGTGCCGTCGCTGCGCGACGGGGTCGCGCAGAAGGCCTGGTTCTGCGGCCCGCCGTCACGCGTGATCGACGGCATCAAGTCGGTCGCAGAAAAATATCCCGGCCTCGACAGCTTCATGATTCACTGGGCCGAAGGCCTCGGCCCGAAGGAATTCAAGGAGCAGCTGCGCTGGTTCGCCAAGGACGTGATGCCGGCGCTGAAGAAGGCTTGATGCCGGATTCGCATGTGCGGGCTCGACCCGCGCATTCATCGGCAAGGAGGAGGCTTTTGCAGGATGGATTGCCGGGTCAGGCCCGGCAATGACGATGTGATCCGGCAATCACTGGCCGTAGGCGCTGAGCACCGCCTGACAGGCCTTGCCGATGTTCGGCCGATTGCGCTGCAGGCAGGCCAGCACCTTGAACTGGTCGGGAATTTCCGCGCGGCAGAATTTGAGTGCCGCCGGCTCGCACGCGTCCTGGTCGTTGGCCGTGCCCTGGTAGTTGGGATTGCCCGGCCGCTGCGGCTGCCCTTGCGTCTGCGCCTGTGCCTGCGCCGACAGGGTCGCGAGCAGCACAATGACGAAAGCCAGGCTCAGACGATGCAGCATCGGGTCGCCCCCCTCGAGAATCTTGTTTGATCCAGAAGGCGGCATGCCGGCCGGGGTTGTCAACCTGTATCGGCAGGCCGCGTTGATTCAATCAACAAGCGCGACCTGCGGGCAACACCTGCAACTTCAGCGCCGCCACTGCGGCCGGCGCTGGCCCGAGCCGATGACCGGCGGCTTATCCGATTTGTGGCGGAAGCTGATGCGCCCGCGCTGCAGGTCGTAGGGCGACATCTCGACGATCACGCGATCGCCGACGCCGGTGCGGATGCGGAATTTGCGCATCTTGCCCGCCGTGTAGGCGAGGATCTCGTGATCATTGTCGAGCCTCACACGGAAGTTTCCGTCGGGGAGAACTTCCGTCACCTCGCCGTCGAATTCGAGCAGTTCTTCCTTTGCCATCCTGGTCGTCCTTGTCGTCGAGAAAATCAGATCAGCGCGGCGCCAGGCGCGGCGCCCGCCTCGGTCATCGCGGCCGCTGCATGAATGGGAGCGAGGCGATGTCGCCGCCGCTTTTTGCCGGAAGCACCTTAGCATATTGCTCGCGTTGCGCGCGACGGTGCTGGCGCGACCGCTTGCGCCCGGACCCGGCTGGGTCGGACCCGGTGCGGCCGGACCCGTTCTGCCCGGAGCCGTTCTGCCCGGAGCCTTTGTGGCCGGAGCCTCTGTGGCCGGAGCCATTCTGGCCGGACCTGCCCGCGTGCGGACGCTGCGCGGCCGCACGCGGCGCGGGGCGCTGGCTCCGCCGCCCGGTCGCCGGGATTGCCATGCGGATGAGCTTTTCAATGTCGTGCAAAAAGGCGGCTTCTTCCGCATCGCAGAACGAGATCGCGATGCCGTCGGCACCGGCGCGCGCGGTGCGGCCGATGCGATGCACGTAGCTCTCCGGAATGTTCGGCAGGTCGTAGTTGATGACGTGGCTGATGCCGTCGACGTCGATGCCGCGCGCCGCGATGTCGGTGGCCACCAGGGTGCGCACGCGGCCGGCGCGGAAATCCGCGAGAGCGCGCTCGCGCTGCCCCTGCGACTTGTTGCCGTGGATGGCCTGCGCCGCAATGCCGGCGTGACCGAGGCCGCGCGCCACCTTGTCGGCGCCATGCTTGGTGCGGGTGAACACCAGCGCGCGATCGATGGTCTCCGCCTTGAGCACCTCGACCAGGAGCGCCGGCTTGGCGGCGCGCTCGGTGTGGATGATGCGCTGCGCGATGCGCTCCGCCGTGGAGGCGACCGGCGTCACCGCCACCTGCGCCGGATCGCGCAGCATCTGGCTGGCGAGCGCCGCGACCTCGCGCGGCATGGTGGCCGAGAACAAGAGCGTCTGGCGCGCCGCCGGCAGCTTGGCGACGATCGCGCGGATGTCATGGATGAAGCCCATGTCGAGCATGCGGTCGGCCTCGTCGAGCACCAGCACCTCGACCTTGTTGAGGCGCAGCGCATTGCTGCGCACGAGATCGAGGAGCCGGCCGGGCGTGGCGACCAGCACGTCCACGCCGCCCATCAGGGCGCGCACCTGCTTGCCCATGGAGACGCCGCCGATCGCGAGCGTGCTCGACAGGCGCAGATGGCGGCCATAGGTGCGGAAGCTGTCGAGAATCTGGCCGGACAATTCGCGTGTCGGCGACAGCACCAGCACGCGGCAAGATTTCTTTTCGAGCGGCTTGGGATTGGCGGCGAGGCGATCGAGGATCGGCAGCGCGAACGCCGCCGTCTTGCCGGTGCCGGTCTGCGCGATGCCGATGAGGTCGCGGCCGGCGCGAACCACCGGAATGGCGTCGCGCTGAATCGGCGTCGGGGTGATGTAGTTCTCCTGCGCCAGCGCACGGGTAATCGGTTCAGCCAGGCTGAAATTGTGAAACGAGGTCAAAAGACAGACTTTCATATTGGCGTACGCCGGCGGCGCCGCTGTTCGGCGCGGACGACGGAACGCGGGTTCCAAAAGCATCCCGCGTGTCTGGGCTGCCGGTGAATGGCGAATGCGTCAAATGGCGGGCGGAAAACCGTGGGGAATTCGTGCACGCGGCCCGCAAAGCGGTCTGTGGACCAGACCTTGTGATTCGCTCCCCTCCATATGATGGCCGGCTGTGTCCGTTTCAAGGCAGCGTTCACGGCAGCGTTAACCGTTTGCGACACGCAACCGGCCCGTTTTGGCTGACCGGCATCGACCTTCGCCGCCCGCCGATGGGACGCGCCGGCGCGTTAACCCTGCCGGCGCCTCTCCGATATTCTTTACGGTTCGTTGATCGCGCGTCCGGCAGGGTCCGGCCCATGCCGCAGGCGAGGCTTGGGCTTGGGCATCCCGGCGACCGGCCGCTGGCCGCGCCGGTGAGCGATCACGCATAGGCTTCCGCCGCCGGCACGCGCGTCACGCGATGCGCCTGCAGGGCGGGCAGGACCTCGCGGGCGAAGCGGCGCACCTGCGCGAGATATTCGGCGTACGGCAGCGCCCCGAGATTGATGTTGAGAAGCAGCGAGTCGGCGCCGACGTGCTCGGCCGTCGCGATCAGCCGCTCGGTCACCTCCTTGGCAGAACCGAAGGCGAGCTCCCCGCCCCTCACCTTGGCCTCGACGTCGGAAAAATTGGTCTGGCGGATCTTTTCGCGGTCGAGCGCGACTTTCGCGCGGTTCTCCGGGCGCACATAGTCGTGCGAGGTCGCCGCGACATAGCCGGCCGCCGCCGGATTGACGCGCTGGCCGGGGCTCGAGCTGCCGTGATGCCACAGCACCTGATTGAAGTAGAGGAAGTACGGCGCGTACTGCTCGAGCGCCTGGGCCGCGTCATCGGCCACCCAGGTATCGGCCAGGATGCACAATTGCTGCGGTGAGATGCGGCGGCCGTGCTGCGCCAGCGAGCGCGCGAAGTGCGCGATCATGTCGTCGATCACGTCGCGATCGGTGTGGTGGATGGCGGCGCCGAAATTGCCCGCCGCCGCCCGCTCGATCGTTTCCTGGCTGCCGGTGAACGGGATCCAGATCGGCGGGTGCGGCCGCTGGAACGGGCGCGGCCAGATGGCGATGTCCTTGTACGACCAGAAGCGGCCCTGGTGCGTGAACACGTCCTGTGTCCACGCCTTGAGAATGACGTCGAGCGCCTCGTCGAAGCGCGCGCGCGACTCCGCCATGGGCACGTCGTAGACCTTGTACTCGCGCGGCACGCCGCGGGCGAAGCCGGCCATGAGGCGGCCGCCCGACAGGCAGTCGACCATGGCGAGCTCTTCCGCGATGCGCAGCGGATTGTGCAGCGGCAGCAGGTTGCCGAGGATGAAAAACTTGAGCCGCTTGGTGCGCTGGGACGCGGCCGCCGCCATGAGGTTGGGCGAGTTCATCAGCCCGTGCGGCGTGGTGTGGTGCTCGTTCAGGCCCACGCCGTCGTAGCCGAGCCGGTCCATCTCCTCCCACACGGCGAGATGCTCGGCATAGGACCGCGCCGCGATCGCCGGATCGAAATGACTGCCCGGCAGCGGCCACGGCATGAACCGATCCGGCTTGAACTCGTCGAAGTGCCGGTCGTAGGGAAGGAGATCGAACAGATAGATTTTCATCGATGTCCTGGATGATCACCCCGCCTTGGCGGCGGCACGCTCCGGCATGGGCGTGAAGAACATGAACACGTTGGCGACCACGATGGTGAGCGCCAGGAAATAGAAGGTGGCCACCAGCCCATAATGATCGGCCACGATGCCGGCGATGAATGGACCGATGGCCGCACCGAGCGCCTGGATGCCGAACAGGAAGCCGACGCTGGTGCCGCCCATTTCCGGCGGTGTGGCGTCGAGCAGCCACGCCTGCAGCACGGCGCGGATGGCGAACAGGAAGAAGCCGAGCACGGCGATGAACACGACGAAGGCAAGCGAGCGTCCGGCCAGCGCCATGAACAGGAGCACCAGCGCTGACATCGCCATGCTGCTGACGATGATCTGACGCCGGCCCATGCGGTCGGACAGATGGCCGGCGATCGGCGCCGCGGCGAAGCCGGCCGCCTGCAGCGCGAACATGCAGGCGCCGATCCACACCGGCGCCAGGTCGAGCTCATGGGCGAGAAATAGCGGCAGGAAGGTGAGCAGCGCCATCTGCGTCATCGCGCGGAAGGCCGAGCCGATCGACAACATGGTGACTGTGCGGTTGCGCAGGAGCGTGGCGAAGATGCGCAGCATGGCGGCGCCGGAGCGGGCGACGCGCTGGCTGCCGGCAAGCTCGTCGCCGGGCTGCGGCCGCGCGAAATAGATCAGCAGCAGCAGCGCCATGAGCAGGCCGGGCACCACGTTGATCAGCACCACGTCGCGCCAGCTGAGCAGGTTGAGCAGCGCGCCGGCAGCGAGCGGCGCCAGCGCATCGCCGACATTGGCCGCCATGCTATGGAACGACATCACCAGCCCGCGCCGGGTGGGGAAGCGGTTGCCCAGGAGCGGGATCGCGGTCGGATGCCACAGGTTGTTGCCAATGCCGACCAGCGTGGCGCAGGTGAGCAGCTGCCAGTAGGCGTGCGAAAACCCCATCAGCAGGTACGGGATGCCGACCCAGGCAAGCGAGATTGCCATCAGCACGCCCTTGCGGCCGACGCTGTCGACGATCAGGCCGCCGGGCACGTTGGAGATCGCGCCCGCCACGAACTGCGCCGTGAGGATCGAGCCGATCTGCGCGTAGCTCAGGCCGAGTTCGCTGCCGATCAACGGCAGCAGCAGATAGAACGTCGCTGGGTACCAGTGGGTGAACGCGTGCCCGATGGAGATCAGCCAGACATCGACGAACGATCTCCGGGCGGCAATCTCGGCGGTCGTGGCGGTCATGAATCTCGCTGGCAGTCTGCCCGCTCGGCCGGCCCGCGGACAGCCGGAGCACGCGGAGGAATGAAGTGTCCTCCCTTACCGTGCGCGTGCGTCGCCTTCAATACTGATGCGCCGGCCCGGCCGGTGCCGTCTCACTGGGCGCCATGGCGCGCGGCGCCCGCATTCGTTTCACGCGCGAGGCCGCGCGGGCTCGTGGCCGCTGCCTCCTGCCGCACCGCCGGCTTCGTCCGCGCCGACGCCTTCACCACGCGGCCGCGCGAGTGGTAATAGCCCTTCGCGTAGTAGGCGACGGCCTGGTTGGCATTGCCGCCGGCCGCCCGGTAGGCGCCTGCCAGGTAGCGCACCCCGTAGGTCAGGTTGGTCTCGGCATCGAGCAGGCCGGCGGCGGTGCCGCGGTATCCCATCCCCCGCGCAGTCGCGTGCTTGATCTGCATCAGCCCCATGGCGCCGCCGGCGCCGCGCGCCTGCGGATTGTAGCGGCTTTCGCGCACGATCACGCGGCGTACCAGGGATTCCGGCAGGTTGTTGGCCTTGGCATGGGCCGCGATCTGCTCGCTCAACGTGGGCTTCCTGACCTGGACCGCCTCGCTCGAGGCGGCCGGAGCCTTTTCCGCCGAGGCGGCGGGCGGCGTTTCATTCGCCGTGCCGGAGGCCTTGTCCTGGGGCTGTTCGATCGGCGTCGCGGGAGCCCGGTCCTGGGCCTTTTCCACCGCAGCGGAGTCCTTGTCCTGGGCCAAGGCAGGTTGCGCCAGCGCCAGGCAGGCGAGGCAAAGCATAAGCCGCCGCATGAGAATCCCCTCCGCGAAGCGGGCGGCTTGTGGCGGCCGATTCGGGCGAGTTTGCGGCTTTTGCAGCGAATGCGGGGACGGCGGGGGGCCCGGATGCCGCCCCGCATGGCTTCCACGCCGGGCCCGCATGGCTTCCGGTCGGTAAAGACGGCCGCCGCAATGCCCCTCCCCGGCTTGGCCCGGCGTTAACGGCCGTTCACGTAGGGTCGGGCATCAAACCACGCCCGAGGGGCGCATGGACATCGTGCTGAAAGCAGTCGCGGCCTTGTGCGCGGGCGTGGCCCTGATGGCCGGCGTGCAGATGCTCGGCCTGCTGTCCGTCAAGCAGTACCTGATGTCGGATACCGCCAAGCGACCGGCGATGCCGGTCATGAAGCCGGCCTACACCTGGGACACCGGCAAGATGGCGACGGCCATTCCAAAGATGCCGCCCATCGACACCAAGGCCGGCGAGCGCGCCGCCCTTGGCGCCATCAACCGGCAGATCGACCTTCAAATCCGGGCGGGGAATGCGGTGCCGGGCCCGACTTTCCGCCACATGCGCTGAGGACTGCTGGTCCCCACGCGGTCGTCCCCGCGCAGGCGAGAACGACCGCGTGATCGATCCATCACTCGAAATCGGGATGCCGGCGGCTTGCCGCGTGCGCCATCGCCTGCGCCTCGACGAACACCTCGTGGATGAACTTCAGCGCCGCGACGACGCGCATTGGATGCGGCACCCAGGAATGGTGATGCGATCCTTGGTCAGTGTGAAAGGTGGACATGACGGACTCCTTTGCAGATGGCGGGAGGCGCGTTGCATGCGCGCCCGCGCTCATCGGTTGAACAGAAAGCGGCGCTCGATCTCGCGCTCGATGTCATCGGTGATGCCGCCGCGCGTTGCGAGGTAGCGCGCGATCTCACGATCGGCGCGACGCTGCTGCGCGGTCAGCATCGCATCGAGCCAGCGGCGCCAGAGGCTGGGCTTGGATCGGGACAGCTGATCGGAAAGAGCGCGGTCGTGCGGAACGCGATCGAGGCAAGCATCATACGCCATGGTTCGTCTCCCTTTTTGGGTGACCCCAGGCGTTTCCCGATTTTCTTCTTGTTGCGCTGGAAATAAGAAGAGTCGCCGCATACCGGCAGAGGGGGAATTGGCATATCCGCCATGCGGGCGATTCATGAACGCAGGCATGCCGTGTGGCGACACACGCGATCGGCCTGATTTTCGACACAGAAGCAAACGGCGGCAGTGTTAACCATGCGCGGCCTATGCTTACTCAACGCGCCGTGATGGATGACATTCACGACCTTGATGTCGGGGGCAGGTTGCACGCGGATGCAACGCGCGTGACGATCATTTGTTGATCCGATGACGTTCTTGCGATGCGCCGACATCTCGGCGCGACTTGCACCGTATGCTGACGCGACGTGGCGAGGGCCACCCACCTGGGTGCTGTTCGCCTGCCGGCAATGCGATAGTGTTGTGCGCCTTCGTGCCTCGCTTGAGGCAGCACCTGTATGGAGTTCGCATGGCCAAGGGCTATTGGGTCACGGTCTA
>Ga0209466_1000273_pt1 | contig 11888 bp, 12 predicted proteins | sample PanSoiPlo30MoBio_FD_188323 | JGI IMG/M metagenome (GOLD analysis project Ga0209466, IMG submission 188323) | Tropical forest soil microbial communities from Panama analyzed to predict greenhouse gas emissions - Panama Soil Plot 30 MoBio (SPAdes)... | ecosystem: Environmental > Terrestrial > Soil...
TGATCCCGAAAAGTGGGTACCGGTTTTCGGAAAAGATCATGCTCCAAGCATAACTTAGAGCGAGATGGCGATTCGAAGAAAAGTCATCTCGCTCTAGTCGAATCCGAGGCCGCCGCTTCGAAGGCGCTGGCCGAGACGCCGCGGGCGCCCCTTGCGGTATAGCCGACACCCGGCTCGAAATCCTGCATGCTGACGATGTGAATGCCGATGACGCTCGCCGTCTCGCCCTGGAGCAGCAGGATGGGCGAGCCCGAATCTCCCGGCATCGAGTCGCACCGATGTACCAGCGACTGAGGTCGCGGTACGTCGATTTTCGCCGAACAGCCGCGATGGATGGAGAGCAGAAACGGCCGATCGGCCGAGTATCCGGCGCGCGCAATCTCTCCGGTTTCGCCGGCGTTGGGCAGATCGACGCGATGGAAGGAGCGCAGCGGGATCGGCTTGAGGTCGATGGCGTCCTGCAACGTGATGATCGCCCAGTCGCGGGCGATCATGTCGGCGCGGATCTGGTCGTAGCGCGGGCGCTGCTCGACGGAAAAATCAAAACCCGGAGCAGTGAGGATCGATACGGCGATGGAATGGGCCTTGAACTTGTCGCTGAGAGCCTGCCCGGCGACGAAATGCACCTGGTCAGGCTTCACCCAGGTGTTCAGGCGCGTGTCGAACAGGCAATGCGCCGCGGTCAGGACGTGACGCGGCCCGATCAAGGTGCCGGTGCAGTAGCTGCGGTGGCGCGGTCCCTGGACCACATTGATGCGCCCGATCGAGGACCAGGGCCAGGCGTCCGGCGCGATCGGCACGCGATGATCGGTTGCTCCCAGGATGCCGCTGGGGTGAGGGGTCGGCGCCGGTTGCTGCGACCAACCCGGCAGGGCCGCGATCGTGATGCCGGCGGCGACTAAGGCGCCAACCATGACTCGAGCGATTTTTTTCCGTTCATTGCACATCTGCTGCTCGTCCGGCGCCGCTTCGCGGCAGTGCCGATATTACGCTCCCGGGGCCGCGATGTGCACCTCGGCAGCGCCCAGATAGGCGCGCTGGACGGCGGGGTCGGTCTTCAGGGCCGGCGCCGTGCCCTCGCCGACGATGCGGCCGGTCTCGATGAGGTAGCCGCGGTCGGCGATGTTGAGGCTCTGCTTGGTGTTCTGCTCCACCAGCAGGATGCCGACGCCGGCCGCGCGGATGCGCGGCAGCGCCTGGAACAGTTCGGCGCAGACGCGCGGCGCCAAGCCGAGCGAGGGCTCGTCGAGCAGCAGAATGTCCGGGGCCGACATCAGCGCGCGGCCGATCGCCACCATCTGGCGCTCGCCGCCGCTCATGGTGCTCACCAACTGTCCCAGCCGTTCCTGCAGGCGGGGAAAAAGTTCCAGGACGCGCGCGCGGTTGTCCGCTTCGTGTGCGCGGGCGCGGCGCGCGAAGGCACCGAGTTCGAGATTTTCCTTGACCGTGAGGTCGGCAAAGATGCCGCGGCCCTCCGGCACGAGGGCAATTCCGGCCTCGACCACCTGGAACGGCTCGCGCGCGAGCAGGTCTTCGCCGTTGAACTGCACCTGTGCGCCCGGCCGCGGCCGCACCAGCCCGGCGATGGCTTTCAGCAGCGTGGTCTTGCCGGCGCCGTTGGCTCCGAGAATCGCCACGATCTCACGCGTATCCACCCGCAGCGCGACGTCCGCCAGCGCGGTGTGCTTGCCGTAGGCAACCGACAGGGCGGACACTTCAAGCATCGGCATCCCCCAGATAGGCACGCACGACGTCCGGATCGGCGAGCACGTCCGCCACCGGACCTTCGGCGATCTTGCGGCCGGCATTCATGACGATGCAGCGGTCGCATAGCGAGCGGATCGCGTCCATCACGTGCTCGACCAGGATGATGGTCAGGCCGTCCTGGCGCAGCGAGCGCACCAGCGCAATGCCGGCGAGCAACTCGGACGGATTCAGGCCGGCGAGCCATTCGTCGAGCAGCAGCAGGTCGGGTGCCAGCGCCAGCGCCCGCGCCAGCTCCAGCCGCTTCTGGTCGATATAGGTGAGCTGCTCGGCGGCGACATGCGGCTTGCCGAGCCCGACCCGCGCCAGCAGCGCGTCGGCCTGCTCACGGGCGGCGGCGCCCCACACGGGCGTGGCGCGAAATGCCAGGCCGGCCATGACGTTTTCCCGGCAGGTCATCGTGCCGAGCACGCGCACCAGCTGGAAGGTGCGACCGATGCCGAGGCGGGCGATGCGGTGGGTGGCAAGCCGGCCGATGGCGACCCCCTTGAACCGGATGTCGCCCGCATCACAGCGCAGGGCCCCGGAGATCAGGTTGAGCATCGTGGTCTTGCCCGACCCGTTGGGACCGATCAGCCCGACGATCTCGCCACGCGCCACCGTGAAGGCGAGATCGTCGACCGCCACCAGGCCGCCGAAGGCCTTGCGCGCCGCTGTCACTTCGAGCAGCGCCGTCATGGCGTCGCCTCCGCCCGCCGGCCAAAGCCCTTCCACGCGGCCTCGATGATGGCCGCAATGCCGTTCGGCACCACGTAGACGATGAGGATGAAGGCGGCGCCGAGCAGGATGCTGTACGAGTTGGGGAAGTGCGCCGAGAGGAGCTCGAACAGGAACACCAGCGGCACCACGCCGAGCAGCGGCCCGAGCAGCCGCCCGGCGCCGCCGAGCAGTGCCATGATCACGACCTGGAACGAGATCATCGGATTGAACGCGATCGCTGGATCGATGTAGGTCCAGCGCGGCGCCATGACGGCTCCTGTCAGGGTGGTGAACAGCGCGCTGATGGCGAACAGCGCGAGCTTCGCCCGTGTGGTGTCGATGCCGCAATGGCGCGCCACGATCTCGTCCTCGCCGATCACGCGCAGCGCCAAGCCGAGGCGCGAGCGGCCGATCAGCCAGCCAGCGAGCAGGACCAGCACGACGAGGCCGAGCAGCTGCCAGTAGATGGCGTCCTGCGTCACGTCGACGAAGACATAGCGGCCGACCGAGCGGTGGACGTTGACCTCGTACCAGGTCACCACCTGGCGGATCAGCTCGGACAGGCCGAACGTGAAGATGACGAAGTACATGCCGGACAGCCGCAGCGTCGAGAGGCCGACGACGAGCGCCACCGCCACGCCGATCAGGCCGGCCGTCGCGAGCACCAGCCACCAGGGCAGGGCGTCTCCGAGCACGCCGACCGTATAGGCGCCGATGCCGAAGAAGGCGACGGTGGCGAGCGAGATGTAGCGGGTGGGGCCGGAGAACAGGGCCCACGCGGTGGCCAGCACGGTGTAGCTCAACAGGCTGATGCCGAGCGCCACGTGGTAGCTGCCGACGAAGAACGGCACTGCGGCGATCGCCGCGACGATCGCGCCGCCGACAATCAACCAGCTGATGGTGCGGCTCAACGGGCGGCGCTCCCGAACAGGCCGGTTGGCCGCCACAGCAGCACGGTCAGGAACAGCGCGTAGTTGACCGCCAGCGTCAGGCCGGGGTCGATCAGCCGCGCCACGAAGGTCTCGGCGATACCCAGCATCAGCCCGGCGACCAGGGCGCCCATGAGATTGCCGACGCCGCCCATGATCACCACGATCAAGGCCTTGGTGGTGAACACCACGCCCATGGCGGCGTTGAGCGTGAGGAACATGCTGCCGAGGACGCCACCGACGGCCACCAGCGTGCCGCCGAGTGCGAACGCGAAGGCGGAGGCGCGGCGCACATCGATGGCGACCAGCTGGGCCGAAACCGGATCGACCGCGACGGCGCGGATCGCGGTGCCGAGCCGGGTGCGGGTGAGGGCGAGATAGAGGGCGACGGCGATCACGGCCGCAAAGGCAAGGGCGAGCAGCCGGTTGACCGCGAGCGCGCTGCCCAGCAAGGACACCGGGATCGACAGATAGGAATAGCTGAAGTACTGGCCGCCGAAGGTCGCAAGCGCCACGCCCTGAATTGCGAACAGGAGTCCGAACGTGGCCAGAATGCTGTCGACCTCGAGCATGCCCTGGCTTTTGGCCCGGCGCACGAGCGGGAGCAGCAGCACTTCATAGATCGCCCAGTTGAGCCCGAAGGCCAGCGGCAGAATGAGGCCGAGCCCGACCAGCGGGCTCAGCGACAGGCCGGTGTAGAGCAAGAAGGCGCCGAGCGCGGCCGCGACGAAGAACTCGCCATAGGCGAGGTTCATGATGCGCGCGACGCCGTACTGGAGGGTGAGCCCCAGCGCGACCAACGCATACATCCCCCCGATGATGAGTCCGGTCAGGATGATGTCGACAACGACCATGCGATCTATTGCGAAAGTATAGGAGCTGAACCGCCGGCCGTGCCACGGACTCCACCTCTCCCCGCGTGCGGGGAGAGGTCGGATTCCAAGCGGAACGAAGTGGAGCGAAGGAATCCGGGTGAGGGGGCGTCTGCGCGAGTCTGAGCGTGTGGAAACGCCCCCTCACCCGACTTGCTTCGCTCCGCAAGTGCGCCGCTCGCAAGTCGACCTCTCCCCGCACGCGGGGAGAGGTGGAGCAAGCGGCACAGCCTCGCGTTCATTCTGCCGATGCAGGCTCGGACACTCGTACCACAGATCACTGCTTCCATGCCGGCTTGGGGAACAGCGGCGCCCGTGCGCCGGAGAGCCGCGCCGGACCGATCCCATAGTACTCGCCGTTCTGCCATTGTCCCGTCTGGAACACGTCGAGGAAGCGGTTATCGACCATCTTCACCTTGCCCATGATGGTGTCGAACGTGCCGGTCTGCAGTTCCTTGATGACCGCTGCGCGATCGATCTTGCCGACCCGCTCGATCGCCTGCTGCAGCATCTGCAGGCTGGTATAGGTTACCGGATTGGCCCAGCGGTCCGGCTCGGCGCCGTTCGTCTCGGTATGGCGCTTCAAATAGTCTTTGAGCTGTGGCGAGTCCGCGTTCCAGCCGCCGGTTCCCATGATGCCCTCGGCATTGGCACCAAAGCGTTGCTTGATCAGTGGAAAGGCGGTGCCGACCGCGGTGAAGAAAACTTTTGGATTGTAGCTGAGCACCTTGGCCTGGTCGATGATGGCGAAAGTGTCGGGCGGGTAGCTCGCCGCCATGAACACGTCGGCATTGGTGCGCATGGCCTCGGTCAGGATCGGCTGCATGTCCTGCGTGCCGAGCGGGTAGGACTTGTCGTAGACGAGAGTGAAGCCTGCCTTCTTGAACGCCTCGCGTGACGCGCTCGAGAGCTGGATGCCGAACTCGTCGGCCACGCCGACCATGGCGATGTTGGCGCCGATCTTGCCGTCCTTGCGCAGCGTGGAGAACACCTCCACCGCCGAGTCCGCCATTTCGGTCGCGGTGCCGAGCAGCCAGAAACTGTTGGGCCAGCGCTTGGCGAATTCCGGCGCGCGGTCCGTGGTGGCGGTCACGAACAGGATCGGATAGCCGGCGCGGGCAAAGATCGGTGCCGATGCCACGCTGAACGCCGTACCCCACGGCGGCAACACGAAGTCGACCTTGTCCTGGGTGATGAGCCGCTCGACCGCCTTGATCATCTCTTCGGAGTTGCTGCGGTCGTCGTATTCGACCACCTCGACCGGCAGCTTCTTGTTGACGCTCTTGAGCATGATGCCGCCGGCCGCGTTCACGTCCTTGACCCACAGCTTGTAGGCATTGAGGAGCGTAATGGTGGCCCCGGCCGTGTTGGGTCCGGTCTTGGAGATGGCCCAGCCGACCTTGATCGCTGTCGGCTCCTGCGCCTGCGCCAGGCGCGGCGACAGCATGACGCCGGCGGCCAGCATGGCGCCGGCGGCCAACAGGCCGATGCTTCGTTGGAATGTGCCCTGCATGCGTTTCCTCCCTGCCCCGGGCGGCCCGACAGCAAGCCGCCGCGATCTCCCGCAAAATGGTGGTGAATTCCTCGAGGGGCTGCTGCCCACAGCCCGATCCTAGAGCATTTTCCGGCAAAGGATATTGCTTGCGGTGGAAAATGTGTGCGCGTCATCAGGCCGCAAACGCGTTCGATATCCGAACGCCCGCCGCATCGGCGCGCGGCAGCAGCCGTTCGCCGTCACCCCAACCTATGGGTGCAGAGATCTATTGCAGAGTGCGGCCGAACAGTTCGAACAGCCGCTCCCAATGCCGCTCGGCGGCCGGCTTGATGAAGTTGGTCCGGTCGGGAAACACGAAACCGTGCCCGGCATCGGGATAGATTTCGATCTCGAACTTCACGTCCGTCTTCTGCAGGGCTGCGCGCACCGTCTCGATCTGCGCGGGCGGCGTGAGGTGATCCTTCTCGCCAAACGCCAGGTAGAGCTCGCCCTGGATGCGGTCGGCCAGGAGGTGCGGGCTGTCGGGCCGGTCGGTGGCCAGGAACACGCCATGGTACGAGGCGGCGGCGGCGATACGGTCGGGGAAACGCGCGGCCGCCGTGACGGCAAACGGGCCGCTCATGCAATAGCCCAGCGCCCCGATGCGCGCCTTGCGCGCCGCCGGTTGCCCATCCAGAAACTTCAACAGGGTGGCGGTGTCGTCGACGATGAGCTGGTTGGACAAGGTGCCCATGAGCTCGAACATGCGCTTGAACTCGGCACTGCCCTCGGTCGTGCAGTCGCGCGACAGCGTGACGCCGCGGCCCTGCCGGTAGTAGAGATTGGGCAGGATCACGTAGTAGCCAACGGTGGCGATGCGGCGCGCCATGTCATGCAGCTCTTCGCGAATCCCGGGCGCGTCCATGTAGAAGATGACGACAGGCCACGGACCCTTGCGCTCCGGATGGCAGATGAAGGTCTCGATCGGGCCACCCTTGGCATCGATGTCGACGAACTGCTCGATCACGATGTTCCCCCAGTGCTCGTTGTCAGCGGCCGTCGGCCAGCCGGTAGGTCTGCTGCGGGTCGATCACGGCGATCACACGCACGCCGCAGCCTTCGCCGTGCGGCCAGCGCCATGGGAACGCCATGAAGGTGCAGCGCTTGCCGGTCACCGCGTCGAGCTCGCCGCCCACATTCTCGATTCCCGGAATACCGTTGCCCATGAGAATTTTGTGCGCCGGCTCCCAATGGGGAAAATCGTCGAGGATGTCGCGGCCGGTGGCCGTCCTGTATTCCGCGTTGAGGTGCGGCATGGTCGGCCCCATGCCATGCGGCGCCATATAGGTCCCGAGCCCGTGATCGAGCGCCTGCACGTCGATGCCAACCATCTTGACCTTCTTCTCCACCAGCCACTCGGCCGCTTCCTTGTACAGGCCGGGCGAGTAGGCGAAGTACTCGTCGTTGTCGCCGTAGAGCCGGTGCGAGCCGGTGTTGATCATCACGATATCGTTGGGCTCGATCCTGGGCCGCGCCTTCTCCAGATCGTCGGGCGTGACCACTTCCCACTTGCCTTTGGGGATCGAGACGGCGACGCCGGTGCCGAAGAAGCGCCAGAGCTCATAGCCCGTGATAGTCGGAGTATCCTCCAGCACATGGATCGGCGCATCCATATGCGTGCCGCGGTGCATGATGCCTTCGACGAACTGCACCAGCACACCGTCGCGCGCATGAAACTGCACGCTATTGACTGCGAGCCCGCGCGCAGCGGCGGCGCCGCCCGGCCATTGCGGAATGCCGTGACCGTAAGGCTGGGTGAGATCGAAGAATTGCAGTCCGTCGGTATCGAATCCCGGCATGTGGCGGACGCCTTATCTATCCGTAAGCGGTGCCGCTTGCTCCACCTCGCCCCGCGTGCGGGGAGAGGTCGGATTCCGAGCGAAGCGAAGCGGAGCGAAGGAATCCGGGTGAGGGGGCGTCTCCGCGAGTCTGAGCCTGTGGGATCGCCCCCTCACCCGATTTGCTTCGCGTCGCAAGGGCTCCGCTCGCAAATCGACCTCTCCCCGCAAGCGGGGCGAGGTGGCGCAAGTGGCTATGCCCCTTAGGCGGCACGACCGGCCTCGATCCGGTACGTGCCTTTGGGGTCGATCATGGCGACCAGCCTGATCACGCAGGCATCGCCTTCCAGCCATTTCCACGGATAGGCATGGAAGGTGCAGCGCTTGCCGGCTACGTCGGCGACATCGCCGCCGACGTTCTCGATGGTCGGAATGCCGGCCTTGAGCAGCGCGCGGTGCGCCGGATTCCACTCGGGAAAGTCGTCGATGGCGTTGCGGCCGGTGGCCTGCTTGTATTCGGGAATCAGGAACCTGATCTGCGGCCCGTTGCGATGCGGCCCGAGCGAGGTCGCGAGCGGGTGATCGATCGTCCCGCTGTCGATGCCGGCCAGCTTGGCATTGCGTTCGACCAGCCATTCCGCCGCTTCCCGGCTCAGTCCGGGCGCATGGCCGAAGTAGCGGATACTGTCGGAGTAGTGGCGATGCCACCCAGTGACGATCACCACGATATCGCCGTCCTTGATCGCAGGGCTGGCACGGGCGAGATCGTCACGCGTGATCAGCTCCCATTTCTGCTTGGGAACGGAGAGCACCACGCCGGTGCCGAAGAAGCGGTCGAGGGACAGCTTGCCGACCGGCGTCGCGCGCTGCACCAGATGAATGGGCGCGTTGAGATGGGTCGACGTGTGCATCACGGTGGAGAAGCGCTGCGCCATGGCGCCGTGACGCGCATGGTGCGACACGCGCTCAAGCTTGATGTCTTCGTAGCCGGGCATGATGGGCGTGTAGTAGCCCCACGGGTGGCTGAGCTCGTAGAATTCCAGCCCCGACACCGGGTCGACAACCGCCGACATTCGCTTCCCCCCGCGGGCCGCCCGCACCGGAACGGGCCAACATTGCTCGCACGCCTGCTCCTAACCTAGGATGATGCGCAGGCGGACGGCAAGCACTTGCGCGCAATCAATCAGGGAACCGGCGCAAAGTTACACTCCAACTTTGGGACGTACTGAAGCATGGTCGCGGTGACGACGGAGAAAATGAACGCGCAGATCGACGGACCGATCGGCTGGGTCGTCTTCAACAATCCGGCGCGGCGCAACGCCGTGTCGATGGAGATGTGGCAAGCCATTCCGGCGATTTTCGCGGCGTTGGAGGCGGAGCCCGCGGTCCGCGTCATCGTGCTGCGCGGCGCCGGCGACAAGGCCTTCGTCTCGGGACTCGACATCTCGCAATTCGAGGACGAATTCTCCTCCTCGGCAGCCGCAGCCGGGCTCGAGGAGCTTTCCGCCTCTGCCAACCGATGCATCCAGGCCGCGCGCAAGCCGACCATCGCCATGCTCAACGGCTTCTGCATCGGCGCGGGCGTCCAGATCGCGGCAAACTGCGATCTCCGCATCGCCGCGGATACCGCCACGTTCGCCATCACCGCCGCCAAGCTCGGCCTGGGCTATCCGGTGTCGAGCCTGCGGCGGCTCATCGGCATCATCGGCCCGAGCCGGGTGAAGGAGATCTTTTTCACCGCCCGCCAGTTCTCGGCGGCGGAAGCCGAGCGCATGGGCCTGGTCGACCGCGTCGTGCCGGCCGCCGATCTGGAGGGCGACGTGCGGCAATACTGCGATCTCATCGCCGCCAACGCGCCCCTGACCATCGCCGCGGTCAAGCACACCGTCGACAGCGTGCTGCCGCCACCGTCGGAGGGGGAACTGGCCGCCTGCGAGCGCCTGATGCAAGCGTGTTTCGACAGCACAGATTATGCCGAAGGCCGCCGTGCCTTCCGGGACAAGCGCAAGCCCGTCTTCACCGGGCGGTGAGCCATATTTTCGCAACCGCGCCGAAAAATTCTGCTCAGGAGAGGGTCATGGACTTGAAGCTTGCCGGCCGCACGGCACTGATCACCGGCGGCTCGAAGGGCATCGGGCTTGCGACCGCCAAGTGGTTCGCGGCGGAAGGTGTGGATGTGGCCCTGGTGGCGCGTTCGGGCGACGATCTGGCGAAGGCCGCGGACGTGGTCCGTGCGATCGCGCCCGTGAACGTGACCACCCTGACAGCGGACCTTTCCCAAGCCTCGGCGCGCGACAAAGTGGCGGCGCAGTTTCCCGATGTCGATGTCCTGGTGAACAATGCCGGTGCGGTCCCCAGCGGCGCGCTGGCGGCGGTCGACGAGGCGATGTGGCGCGCCGCCTGGGATCTGAAGGTGTTCGGCTATATTGCCATGGCGCGCACCTATTTCGCGCGCATGCAAGCGCGCCGACGCGGCGTCATCGTCAACATCATCGGCATCGGCGGCGAGCGGCTCGACTTCAACTACATTGCCGGCAGTACGGGCAATGCGGCGCTGATGGCTTTCACCCGCGCCCTCGGCGGGCGCAGCCCGGATTTCGGCGTGCGCGTGGTCGGCGTCAATCCGGGACCGGTGGCCACCGAACGGTTCGAGTGGCTGGGCCGCCAGCGCGCCGCCGCGGAACTCGGCGATCCCGAGCGCTGGACGGAAAAGTTCAAGCACCTGCCCTGGGGCCGGCCGGCCAGCTCGGACGAGATCGCGGCGGCAGTCGTGTTCCTCGCCTCGGACCTGTCGTCCTATACCAGCGGCACCATCCTCACCATCGACGGCGGCATGGTTCATCGCGGCGGGTTGCTGTAGCGGACTCTGGCCTTTCTATGCGCCGGACAGCCAGGTGCGCGCCTCATCCCGCAACGCGTCCTCGGCCGGCGTGCCGGCGACGACGATGGCGGGCGGGACCGGGCGGCCTTTCTTCATCTGGCGAAATCGCATGAAGGCAAAGCCGGCGCCATGACCGGTGAGCGATACGTCGGAATAGAGCGAGGCGGGGACCGCGCCGGGAACGACCGGATCGAGCCGATCCTTCTCGTAGATGCAGGAGGCCTTGAGCAGGCGCCACACGCCGTCGCGCTTCTCCACCAGGTCGTAGAAGCGCAAGCTGCTGCAATAGTCGAACAGATACGCATCTATATATTCGCGGATCAGCACCATGGCGTCGCTTTCCAGCACGGCGCGCGCCCCATTTACCTCCGCTTGCATGTTGCCCAGCCAGTGCTTGTGATGCTCTTCCGGCCGCCGCGCGTCGGCCATGGCGATCGAGCGCTCGACGAAGCCGGACGCCGGGCCGGAATACCAGGCGACCGTGATCGTCGCGTCGGGATGGAAGCAGGTGCGCAAGGTATCCCAATCGCCGCGGTCGCGACTGAAGGCCCAGACGCGGCGGACCTTGCAGACCGCTTCTTCCTCACTGGCGCGCAACGTCGTGTCCATGGAGCATCACTGCTCCTTGGGCGGCCACTGGCCGATCTCGCGATAATATCTCACTGCGCCTGGATGGTAGGTGAGGCCCTCGTAGTTGATTGCCATGGCCTCGGGCCTGAAGCGCCGCAAGCCGGCGAACGTGTCGCCGAGCTCCTGCGATTTTGCATGCAGCGTCTTCACCACCTTGTAGACGGTGTCGTCGGGCACGTCGGCGTTCGTCACCAGCGCCATGTCGAAAGCCATCATCGGCATCGGCGCGGTGATTTCCGGAAAGGCCGGGGTGGGTTCCAGCTGCATGAGATAGGCGCCCGGCAGCGCGGCGCGGGTGCGCCCGATGGCCTCTGCGTCGGTCTGCATCGGCAGCGCGCGCAGCGGTCCGACCGCGGCGGTGACTTCCTTCACCTTCGCGGCACCCAGACCGAATGTGAAGGCATCGATCTTGCCGCCAATGAAATCGTCGGCCGATTTCACGATGTTCGGAGCGAGCACTTCGACCACGTCGTTGTAGGTGAGGCCGGCATTCACCAAGTGCGCCAGGATCGACTGACGAATGGCCTTCTGTGACACGAAGCCGCCCGGGAGGCGCTTGCCTTTCAGATCCCTGACCGATTTGTAGTCCGAGTTCGCCTTGACCAGCATGGGCGAGAGGTTCGGCAGCATGCGTGCCACCACGCGGATGTTCGGCTGCGTTCCGCGCCCTTCGTATTCGCCCGTGCCCGTCACATAGAACACCACGTCGTACGTGTTGGAGAAGCCGAATTCCGCGGTCTTGTTGTTCAACGGGTTGAGGGCGTTGCCGCCCTGTGGCTGAACGATCAGGCGCACGTCGGT
>Ga0209466_1000274_pt1 | contig 11881 bp, 10 predicted proteins | sample PanSoiPlo30MoBio_FD_188323 | JGI IMG/M metagenome (GOLD analysis project Ga0209466, IMG submission 188323) | Tropical forest soil microbial communities from Panama analyzed to predict greenhouse gas emissions - Panama Soil Plot 30 MoBio (SPAdes)... | ecosystem: Environmental > Terrestrial > Soil...
GAGGGCGACCGCGTGCGCCCGTTCCCGGAAGGCGGCGGGTCGGGGCGGTAAGTAAGAAGCAAGGCCAAGCAACGTGCTCCACCTCTCCCCGCGTGCGGGGAGAGGTCGGATTCCGAGCGCAGCGAGGCGGAGCGAAGGAATCCGGGTGAGGGGGTGTCGCTGCAAGCCCGAGCCTGCGGAAGCGCCCCCTCACCCGACTTGCTTCGCTGCACTCACGCTCCGCTCGCAAGTCGACCCCGGATCAAGTCCGGGGCAGGCTCTCTCCCCGCACGCGGGGCGGGGTGGAGCAAGTGGCCGGGTATGAGCTACGCCGTTGCGCGCGCCTTGAGGGCGTGATCCATCAGCGTCTTGCCCAGCGACCAGGCGGCGCCGGGCACGCGGTGCGCGTCGGCGATCACGGCATCGAACGCGCGCTCGATCCAGTCGCAGTCCGCGTCGGTCAGGTTCAGCGGCGACTGCAGCTTGACCGTGTGATTGCCGTGGCCGGCCACCAGGCTCAGGATCCTGTGCTCCTTGAACAGCGGAATGGTGATGAGCTGGCAGAACAGGCCGGTGTTCACCGCCTCCAGCGCGTGCCACGACGCCTTGAGCTTGAGCGAGCGCGGCGGGCCGAACTCGATGCCGATCATCAGGCCTTTGCCGCGCACCGTCTTGATCAGCTCGTGACGCTGCGCCATCTGGCGCAGCGCTGCGAGCAGGCGTTCGCCCTTTGCCGCCGAGTTCTCGACCAGGCGCTCGTCTTCCAGCACGTCGAGCGTGGCGATGCCGGCCGCCATCGCCAGATCGTTCTTCGAGAACGTCGAGCCGTGCACCACGGCGCGGTCCATGCGGTTGAACACTTTTTCAAAGATCCAATTGCGCGTCAGCACCGCGCCGACCGGCACGTGCCCGCCCGACAGCGCCTTCGCCAGCAGCACCATGTCGGGCTCGATGTCCCAGTGCTCGATGGCGAGGAATTTTCCCGTGCGTCCCAGCCCGGTCTGGATCTCGTCGGCGATGAACAGCGTCCCGTACTTTCGGCACAGTTCCAGCGCGTCGCGCAGGTAGTTCTGGTCCGGGATGTTGACGCCCTTGCCCTGGATCGGCTCGACGATGAAGGCGGCGAACTTGCGCGACGCCAGTGCGCGCTCCAGCGCCGCGAGATCGTTGAACGGCACCTCGACGCAGTCCGGCAGGAACGGGCCGAAGCCGGTGCGGAACATGTCGTCGCCGTTGACCGACAGCGCGCCGTAGCTCAGCCCGTGAAAACCGTGGTCGCAATAGGCGAAGCCGGGGCGCCCGGTGGCGACCCGCGCGAATTTGAGGGCGGCTTCCACCGCTTCGGCGCCGGAGTTGCAGAAGAACGCCTTGTCGAGATACGGCGTGTAGCGCAGCAGGCGCTCCGCCAGGATGCCGGCCGGCACCGACACGTCCATCTGCACCAGGTTGGGCAGATCGCTGTCGAGCACGTCCTTGAGCGCCTGGCGCAGCCGCGGATGATTGCGGCCGATGGCGAACACGCCCCAGCCGCTCAGCAGGTCGAGGTAGCGCATGCCCTGGTGGTCGAACAGGTATTGGCCCTGGCCGCGCACGAAGCCGACGTCGTAGCCGATGGTTTTCAGCACGCGAACCAGCTGCTCGTTCAGGTAGCGCGTGTGCAGCGCATAGCGCTCCGGCTCCCGCTCGGCGAACAGCGATGCCATGTCCCGGCTCATTCATCTCTCCGTGCAAGCCGCGGATGGCCGGCCAGCCTCCTGGCGCGGCGCGCCCGGCCACAACCGCGCAACAGGTCAACGGATCCGTCTTAGACGGCCGGCCGCACCGCCGCAATGGCGTGCGACCTCATGGAGCCTGCGCGCGTGCGCCCTGGGGGCGCAAAGCAAGACTGTTTCATTGTCGCGTCGTCCTGCCGCCGGGTTCGATTGACTCTGGGGCAAAATGGCGAATCCTAAGCCCCGGCAAAGGCCCGAGGGGGACCATGGACCACGTCACCATTCCGGCGCTGCAGGCGATGAAACGCGCCGGCCAGAAGATCGTCGGCGTGGTGGCCTGGGATTTCCAGATCGCGCAGATCGTCGACCGGGCCGGCGTCGACATCGTCTCGGTCGGCGACAGCGTCGGCATCAATCTGTGGGGCCACGCCAATCCGCTCGAAGTCACCATGGACGAGATGGTGGTGGTGTGCCGGGCGGTGCGCCGCGGCGTCAAGCGGGCGCTGGTGAGCTGCGATTTTCCCTTCGGCCCGCTGCAGGAGGGGCCGGAGACCGCGGTGCGCGCCGCGATCCGCCTGGTCAAGGAGGCGGGCGCCGACATGATCAAGCTCGACGGCGCCGCCGACTTTCCCCAAGCCGTGCGCGCCGTCACCCGCGCCGGCATTCCGGTGTTCGCCCAGTTCGGCATCACGCCGCAGACCGCGCTGCAATACGGCATTCCCTACAGCGGCATGGCGCGGCCGGGCGCGCAGGTGCCGCCGGAGATGACGGCGCGGCTGGTCGACGAGGCGAAGCGCCTGGAGGAGGCCGGCGCCGCGCTCATCGACTTCACCAATTCCGGCCCGGAGGCTGGCGCCGCCGTGGTGCGCGCCGTGTCGATCCCGGTGATCGGCGGCTTTGGCGGCGGCCCGTGGCTCGACGGGCGCATCCGCATGGCGCATGCGGCCATCGGCTACGGGGCCAACGCGCTCGACACCGACGCCGACAACTACGCCAACGTCGCCCGCATCACGCTTGCCGCCATCACGGCCTATGCCGACGACGTGCGCGCGGCGCGCCAGATCAAGGGCGGCGCCCCGGTCAAGCCCGCGACGTGACGCATGGCCAGCGCAATCATCGACGGCATCGCGACGCGCTACGAGGTGCTGGGCTCGGGGCCGCCGCTCCTGATGTACGCGCCGGGCGGGTTCAACGCGACGATCGAGACGTGGCGCCAGCAGGGCGTCTACGCGAAAATCAAGCTGCTCGACCATCTGCCGAAAAAATACACCTGCATCCTGTTCGACCGGCGTGAATGCGGCCAGTCGGGCGGCCGCATCGAGCGCGTCACCTGGGCGCACTTCGTACAGCAGGGCAAAGGCCTGCTCGACCACCTGAACATCGCGCGCGCCCATATGATGGGCGGCTGCATGGGCTGCTGCCCGGTGATGGCATTCGCCGTAAGGCATCCCGAGGCGGTGCTGAGCATGACACTGTTCTGGCCGGTGGGCGGCGCGCGCTACCGCATCAATGCGCACCAGCGCTTTGCCGAGCACCTCGCCTTCGTGCAGCAGCATGGCCTGGAAGCCGTCGTCGCTCTGGTGACCAAGGAGGGCAAGCCGTTCAACGCCGACGCGCGCGGCGGCCCGTGGGCTTCCGTCATCCGCCACGACCCCGCCTTCGCGGCGGCGTTTGCCGCGCAGGACGTGGAGCAATACAAGCTGATCGTGATCGCCATGGGCCGCGCGCTGTTCGACCGCGACACCTCGCCCGGCGCCGAGCCCGAGGACCTCATGCGCGTCGACATTCCCGCCTTCATCGTACCGGGCCGCGACGCCTCGCACGCGACCTCGGCGGCGCGCTATCTCGAGGAATGCCTGCCGCGCGCCGAGTACTGGGACGTAGCAGTGGCGGAGCAGACCGAAGCGACGGTTCCGGCCCGCATGCTGGAATTTCTGGACCGCGTGACGTCGCCTTAGGGTAGGTTGGCGCGGCCCCGAGCCTCGCCATGATCACCCTGCGCGTGTGCCGCGCGTAACGCACCAACTTTTCGGGCGATATCCCGTTTGCATCCGCACGCTGGCCCGGTGCATGATCTGCCGACAAGGGAGGACGCAATGAAGAAGACTGCTTGGCTCTCCGCGACGGCGCTCGCATCCATCGCAATCCTCGCCATCCCGCTTACCGCAAGCGCGCGCGACGATGTCATCCATACGCACTACGACGGCGTCAGCAACGACCTGCTGACCGCCGGCCTCGGCAAGACCGGGCTCGGCAGCGCAACTGCGCCCGGCTTCGTCGACCCGCTCAATCCCACTGCCGAGGAACTGCGGCGGCTCGCGATCTACAACAATTATCGCGCCCTGATCGACCCCATGCCCGGCGGGGGCTACGGCACGTTGTACGGGCCCAATGTGAAAGCCGACGGCACCGTCACGGCCGACGAAGGCAAGATCGCCGGCGACGAGTTCATCACGTTCGAGAAGGGTTCGCCCGACCGCAACGTGACCATGATGGTGCAGGTGCCGGACACGTTCGACCCGGCCAATGCTTGCATCGTCACGGCGCCATCCTCCGGCTCGCGCGGCGTCTATGGCGCCATCGCCACCGCCGGCGAATGGGGCCTCAAGCACGGCTGCGCCGTCGCCTATACGGACAAGGGGACCGGCACCGGCGCCCACGACCTGCAGAACAACACCGTCAACCTGATCCGCGGCGAGCGCGCCGATGCGGCCGCGGCGGGCGACGATTCGAATTTCACCGCTGACATCAAGGCCAGCGAACGCGCGGCGTTCAATGCCGCCTGGCCCAACCGCTTCGCCTTCAAACACGCCCACTCGCAGCAGAACCCCGAGAAGGACTGGGGCCGCAACGTGCTGCGCTCGATCAAGTTCGCGTTCGATGTGCTCAACGACAAATTCCGCGACGGGCACTTCCACTTCACCAAGCACAACACCATCGTGATCGCGTCGAGCGTGTCGAACGGCGGCGGCGCCTCGGTGCGCGCGGTGGAGGAGGACGACGAGGGCCTGATCGACGGCGTCGCGGTCGGCGAGCCCAACGTCAATCCGGAATTCAGCCCGCGCTTCACCATCGTGCAGGGCAGTCAGCCGCCGTTCGCGGCGCACAGCAAGCCGCTGATCGACTACATCACGCTGGTCAACGTGTTCCAGGGCTGTGCCGACCTCGCGCCCGCCAACGCGACTGCGGGGCTCAATCTGGCGCCAAGCCCGGGGCGCTGCGCCGAGCTTCGCGCGAATGGGCTTCTCACCACCAACACGCTGCTCGACCAGGCCACCGAGGCGCAGAAGATCATCAACGATTTCGGCATCCTCACCGAGCAGAACCTGGTTCAGCCCGGCTACTGGTTTGCGAATGTGTCGCAGGCGATCTCGGTCACCTATGCCAATGCCTACGGCCGCTTCAGCGTGCTCGACAATTTGTGCAACTACAGCCTTGCGGCCGCTCCTCCAGTCCCGCCGCCGCCGTTCGGTGCGGGCGGCCCGCCGATTGCGCTGGCGCCGGCTGCGGAAGCCCAGATTTTCAGCACCAGCAACGGCATTCCGCCAACCGGCGGCGTCGCCTTGATCAACAACGCCGCGTCGGCCGGGCCGACGGAGGATCGCGGCTCGACGCCGGGGCAGAATCTCGAAGGCGCACTGTGCCTGCGTTCGCTGGCAACCGGAAAGGACGCCGTCACCGGCGCGCCGCTCAATGGCACGCCGCGCCGCCAGGCACAGCGCATCGACGACGGCGTGGAGGACATTCTCGCCACCGGCAAGCTGCGGCGCGTGCCCGCCGTGTTCGTCACCGGCCGCAACGACGGCATCCTGCCGCCCAACTTCACGTCGCGCGCCTATTTCGGGCTCAACAACGTCGTCGAGGGGTCGCGCAGCTCGCTGCGCTACTATGAAGTCACCAACGCGCACCACCTCGACAGCTTCAACCAGTTTGCCGGCTACAACGACAAATACATCCCGCTGCATCGCTACTTCATCCAGGCGATGGACCTCATGTACGCGCACCTGCGCAGCGGCCAGCCATTGCCGCCCAGCCAGGTCGTGCACACGACGCCGCGTGGCCCGGGTGCGCCACCGATCACGGCCGCCAACGTGCCGCCGATCGCTGCCGCGCCGTCGGCCGGCGCCCTGATCACCTTCGCTGGCGGTCAGGTGAGAATTCCCGACTGACAACCAACCGTCCCTTGTGGCGCGTTCGGGAGGAATACATGAAATCGATCATCGCCACTGCCATCATGATCGCCGCCACCGTCGCGGCGTCAGCCCAGGATCAGAGAGGCACCATGAGCACCATCCCGCCTGACGTCGTCAAAGACCTCGCCCCCACCGGCACGTTGCGGGCGGCGATCAACCTCGGCAATTCGGTCCTGGCGCAGAAGGAGGGCAACGATCTGCGCGGCGTCACCATCGATCTGGCGCGCGAGCTCGGGCGGCGCGCCGGCGTGCCGGTGGCGTTCGCGCCGTTCGAGGCGGCCGGAAAGGTGTTCGAGGCGCTCAAGGCCGGCGTGTGGGACATCGCGTTCCTGGCCATCGAGCCGGTGCGCGCCGCCGAGATCGATTTCACGCCGCCCTACGTGCTGATCGAGGGCACCTACATGGTGCTCAAGGAGTCGCCCCTGAAGCAGATCGCCGACGTCGACAAGCCCGGCATCCGCATCGCGGTCGGCCGCGGCTCGGCCTACGACCTCTTCCTCACGCGCACGGTCAAGAACGCCACGCTGGTGCGGGCGCAGACCGGCGGCGGCCGCGCCATGATCGACCTGTTCCTCAACGACAGGCTCGAGGCCGCGGCCGGCGTGAAGCAGCCGCTGGTTGCCTATGCCAAGATGGACCCCAACGTGCGGGTGATGGACGGGCGCTTCATGGAGATCCAGCAGGCCATGGGTACGCCCAAGGGCCGCAGCGCCGCGACGCTCGCTACCCTGCGTGGCTTCATCGAGGAGATGAAGGGCTCGGGTTTCGTCGCCGAGGCGCTCAAGCGCAGCAACCAGCCCGACGCCGCGGTGGCGCCGCCCGCCACGAATTGAGATACAGGCTCCGTAGGGTGGGCTGAGCGCCTGCTCTGTGTGATCGATAGTCTTCGGCATCGCGCGCGAAGCCCACGCGGTCGGCGCATCGGCCCACGACGCGTGGGCTTCGCTGCGCTCAGCCCACCCTACGGAGCGTTAGCCCACCAGCCCGCGCGTGCTCGGCCAGAACAGCTCATCCACGCTCACCGGCTGGGCGATGATCTTTTGCGTCAGCGCGTGGCCGATCAGCTCGTCCAGGACTCTTCGGTTGGGCGCGATGCCGTAGGGCAGCGGGTCGCCGGCGATGTCCATCACGCGGCGGTGGACGTCGTCCACCGCCGTGGGCTTGTCGATGCGGCCGGCCTTGAGGCGCTCGACGTAGCGCCGCTTGGCCTCGGCGAACGCGTTGAACACGTCGGCCGCCAGGTCGGGATGCGCCGCCAGCAGCTCGTCCCTGACCACGATCAGGTGGTTGATCGGGTAGTGGCCGCGCATGCGCAGCGCCGCGAGGCCCGCCTCCAGGGCATTGGGAATGAGCGGCTTCACGTCGGGTGACTCCGCCTCGACCCCGATGGCGGCCGCGAGCTCGCCCGAGGCCAGCATGTCGCCCATCTTCCTGTCCTTCTCGATCGGCACCACGTTGGCGGGAGGGCGATACTCCGCCACGTGCTCGTCGCCGGACAGCACCCACGTGATCCTGCCGAGGTCCACCCCGTGCTCGTCCTGGAGCACGCCGCGCGCCCACACGCCGGTGGTGACCGTGTAGCCGCGGTTGACGCCCACCTTGCGGCCTTCGAGGTCCTTCGGCCGCGTGAGGCCAGCCCTGGTGTTGTGCAGCGTGGCGCCGTGGTGGAACGCCCGCACCAGGAAGATCGGCAGCGCCGTGAAGCGCTTGCCGTGCGCCCGCGCGCAGATATAGGTGGTGATCGCCATCTCGCAGATGTCGAACTCGTTGCCGCGCACCATGCGGCGGAATGCGGCGATCAGCGGATCGACCTCCTCGAACGCGAACGCGAAGGTTTTGGGCGTGACGCTGCCGTCCTTGAGCGCGGCATTGTTGCCCTGGGTGCGCGTGACGGTTTTCAGTTTCAGCTCGGCCATTGGACTGCGCTCCGGAGCGAACACGGTCTTGTCGTACCCGCTTGCGGGGGAATGACCGCGATGCGGACACCCCCTACATTGCCGAACTTGCAGCGACTTGTCAGCGTACAACGGGACGACGGCACGGCGCTGATTGGCTAATCTCCCGGTCGAATCGTCCGCCGCCGGAGCCCCCATCATGGCTACACCTTGCTACTACTCCGACTACCTCCGGCTCGATGCGCTGCTGACGCAACAGGTGCGCGAGAGCGAGCGCGCCGGGGCGGCGGCGCACGACGAGATGCTGTTCATCATCGTGCACCAGGCCTACGAGCTGTGGTTCAAGCTGATCCTGCACGAGCTCGACCGCATCCAGGAGGATTTCGGCCAGGACTCGATGGAGGACGAACGCCTCGGCCGCATCGTGCACGGGCTCGACCGCATCCATGAAATCTTCAAGCTGCTGGTGCAGCAGCTCGACGTGCTCGAGACCATGACGCCGCTCGATTTCCTCGATTTCCGCGACCTGCTGAGCCCGGCGTCGGGCTTCCAGTCGGTGCAGTTCCGTTCCATCGAGATCCGCCTCGGACTGCGCGGCGAGGACCGCCTCAAGTTCGACGACAAGCGCTTCGACATGCTGCTGTCGGACCGCGACCGCGAAAAAATCGCGGCGGCGGAAGCCGGTCCGAAGCTAGTCGACCAGCTCGACCGCTGGCTGGCGCGCACGCCGTTCGTGGAGCTGTCCGGCTACGCCTTCAGCACCGCCTATCGCGAAGCCGTGGTCCGCTCGCTCATGGCCGACACCGAGCAGCTGCGCGCCACCGTGGGCCTGAGCGAGGCGCAGCGTGAGGCAGAGACCAGGGCGATTGCCGTCGCGCTCAACCGGTTCAACGCGATCTTTGCGCCGGAGTCCGACAAGGCGCTCTGGCGCATGTCGTTCGCCGCCGTGCAGGCGGCCCTGTTCATCATCCTCTACCGCGATGAGCCGGTGCTGCAGCTGCCGTTCCGCCTGCTGGCGGCGCTGATGGATATCGAGGAAACCATGTCGCTGTGGCGCTACCGCCACGCGCTCATGGTCCGCCGCATGATCGGGGTGAAGGTCGGCACCGGAGGATCTTCAGGGCACGACTACCTGCGTCAGACGTCCGACCGCCATCAGATCTTTGGCGACCTGTTCCAGCTGTCGAGCTATCTCATTCCGCGCTCGCTGCTGCCGCCGCTGCCGCCGGCCGTGAAGGCACGCATGGGCTTTGCCTATACGAGGGAACCGTGAGCCTCGACCTGCGGGCGCATTTCTCCATCTTCCGCGCGGCGGCGCCGCAGAGGATTCATCTCGCGGCGCACAGCCATCACTACTGGCCCGACGCCGCCTGTGCGGCGCATGCGGATGCCGTGCAGCATGCGGCGCGTCATGCCGACAACAAATGGGACACGATTTTTTCCGACCTGATCCCGCGCGTGCAGCGCGGTGTCGCCCGCATCCTGAGCCTGCCGGACCCCGGCACGCTGGCCTTTGCGCCCAACACCCACGAACTGGTCTGCCGGCTGCTGTCGGCCCTGCCGGTGACGCGCCGCCCGCGCGTGCTCACCAGCGACGCCGAATTTCATTCCTTCGAGCGGCAGATCGCCCGCCTGGCGGAAGAGGATCTTGTCGCTGTCGAGCGCATCGCGGCGGAGCCCGCCGATACATTTCCCGAGCGCTTCCGCGCCGCCGCGCGGCACGGCCAGCACGACCTGATCTTCGTCAGCCACGTATTCTACAATTCCGCCGCCACCAGCGGCGACCTCGCCGCGCTGGCGCAGGCCGTGCCGTCGCGCGACACGTTTCTGGCCGTCGACGGCTATCACGGCTTCATGGCGCTGCCGACCGACTTTTCCGGCGTGGCGGCGCGCGCGTTCTATCTCGCCGGCGGCTACAAATACGCCATGGCCGGCGAGGGAGCGTGCTTCATGCACTGCCCGCCCGGATATGCGCCGCGCCCGCGCGACACCGGTTGGTTCGCCGGATTTGGCGCGCTGTCCGACGGCGTGGGCAAGGTTGCCTATGCGGCGGACGGCTCGCGCTTCCTCGGCGCGACGTTCGATCCCACGGCGCTGCATCGCCTGGCCGCGGTGCTCGCCTGGATGGAGCGCATCGGGCTCACGGTCGATGCTATCCACGCGCACGTGTTGGCACTGCAAGCACATTTCCAGCGCGCGGTGGATGGCATTGCGCCGTTGCACCAGGCGCGATTGGTGACTCCGGTGGCAACGCCCGACCGCGGCCACTTCCTGTGTTACGAAACGCCGGACGCTGGTGACATCCACGCGCGGCTGGCCAGGGCGAACATCACCACCGATGTGCGGGGTCGGCGCATCCGCTTCGGCTTCGGGTGCTATCACACGGAAGAGGACGTCGACGCCGCGGTCGCCGCCATGGCAAAGGCGCTGGCGCCGTAGGGCCCTAGCCGTAGGTCTTGCTTTCGGCTTGTGTGACGCGTGGGCTTCGCGCGCAGCGCCGAGAAGGAACGATCGAACCGAGCAGGCGCTCAGCCCACCCTACGGAGTCCGCGTTCTCAACAGCACTCGCACTCCATGGCGTCGAGCGGCAACAGCGCGTCCCTCATCCAACTGGGCGGCAGGTCGTCGGGCGTCACCTCGGCCACCGGTTTGAACAGCTTGAACTGGTGGCGCCGCGGCGCGCGCGCGCCGTCGTCGCTCCAGAACGCCACCACGGTCTCCAGCGGCGGACAGCCGGGCAGGCGGCAGGACACCTGCGACACCAGGATCGTGGCCTCGGCGCCGAGCCGGAAACGCTCCCGTATCCATTCCCGCACCCGATCGAGGGCTGCCACGTGTTCGGCATCGGTGTTGAGCGCGCGCAGCATGGCGACAGCCGTTTTCGTCATTGCCGGGCTCGACCCGGCAATCCATCCAACCTAAACATATTTGATGGATGCGCGGGTCAAGGCCGCGATGACGAGTCGGAGGTTTTCCACGTGGCAGAGCAAGTGTTGGCGGCGGTGCGGGTGGGGCCGGGCAAGACCGAGCTGCGCGAGTTTCCCATGCCGGATATCCCGGCCGACGCCGCCCTGATGAAGATGGACGTCGCCGGCATCTGCGGCACCGACGTCAAACTGTACAAGAAGCCCCCGTCGGCCGCGCCGGTGATCATGGGCCACGAGAACATCGGCACCATCGCCAAGGCGGGGCGCGAGTTCACCCAGCGCAAAGGGTTTCGCGAGGGCGACCTGGTATTCGTCGAGCATTACGTGGCCTGCGGCAAGTGCGAGTGGTGCCACCTCGGCCAGTATCGCCACTGCGAGAACACCGACTGGCGCTACAATCCCGACGCCATCCGTTACGGCTACACGTCGGCCGAGAAGGCGCCGCACCTGTGGGGCGGCTTTGCGCACTACGTCTATCTGCCATGGAACTCGGTGGTGCATCGCGTGCCCAAGGGCGTCACGCCGGAGCTGGCCGGCCTGGTCACCCCCATGGCCAACGGCGTCGAATGGTCGCTGTTCGACGGCGGCGTCGGCTATGACTCCACCGTGCTCATCCAGGGGCCGGGACAGCAGGGGCTGTCGCAGACCGTGATCTGCCGCCAGGCCGGCGCCGCGCTGGTCATCGTCACGGGGCGGACGAAGGATGCGGCGCGCCTGCAGGTGGCAAAGGAGCTCGGCGCCGATCACGTGATCGACGTCGACAAGGAGGATCCGCTCGCCCGCATCATGGAGATCACCGGCGGCAAGGGCGTGGACGTGGCGCTCGACTGTACGGCGGGCGCCGGCACGATTCCGGTGCTGCTCGGCGTCGAGGCGCTCAAGCGCAAGGGCGGCACCATGGTGATCCAGGGCGAGATGGCGGAATTCCCCAATTTCCCGGTGGGAAAAATCACGGTGAAGTTCATCACCATCAAGAGCGCGCGTGGCCACAGCTATCGCGCCTGCGAGCTGGCGCTGCAGCAGCTCGCCTCAAAACGCTTTCCGCTGGAGAAGGTGACGACCCACCGCTTCGGGCTCAAGGACGTGGATCTGGCGATCCGCTCGGTGGGCGGCGAGGGCGTACCCGACGTGATCCACGCCTCGCTCATGCCGTGGGAGTGAGCCTTGTCCCGGGC
>Ga0209466_1000275_pt1 | contig 11871 bp, 7 predicted proteins | sample PanSoiPlo30MoBio_FD_188323 | JGI IMG/M metagenome (GOLD analysis project Ga0209466, IMG submission 188323) | Tropical forest soil microbial communities from Panama analyzed to predict greenhouse gas emissions - Panama Soil Plot 30 MoBio (SPAdes)... | ecosystem: Environmental > Terrestrial > Soil...
AGAACGCGGCTCAACATTGCAATCCGAGATCCGTCAGCTGCTTCTCATCATGCAGAGCAACGGCATGCGACTGCTAAAACTCATCAATGATCTGTTAGACCTGGTTCGGCTGGAGTCCGGCAAGATGGAAGTAAAGCGAGAGCCAGTCCCGATGGAGCCGTTCTTGCTCGGTCTTGCCAATGCAGTAAAGAAAAACGCTGAGGACCGGGGTATACACCTGCAAGTGACCTCCGATCCGATTGTCGGTGTAGTTCTTACCGACAGCGACAAACTGGAAAAAATTCTACTCAATTTATTGTTCAATGCCCTTAAATTCACCTCTGCCGGGGGGAAGGTTGAAGTTAAAGCTCGGGTCGAAAGCGGCGAATTGGTGCTGGAAGTGTCTGACACTGGGGTGGGAATTAGCGAGGAACAACTCCCGTTCATCTTCGACCGCTTTTGGCAAGCGGACACCTCCTCCCAAAGAAAGTATCGGGGTGTGGGAATAGGCCTGGCACTGGTCAAGGAACTTGTAGAGATCCAGGACGGAAAAGTCACCGTCACCAGTGTGGTCGGAAAGGGCACCGAATTTACCGTTCGTTTACCTTACCAGGAGTGCGACCGTCAGTCTTCCGAGATATTGGAAGCTGTCGAAAACTTTACCGCAACGCCTGCGGTGACACCCGAGACCAATGGTAGCGGAGACGCATGGCTTAAGAATCTCGACAGGCAAGCTGAATTTTATCCTTCCATGACCTCGCTCAGAGAGATTATTCGACCCGTGGAGACTTCTGTTCACAGAGGGCAGCCGCGCGTTCTTATTGCCGATGACGAGCCAGACATGCTCAAGTATCTCAAATCTCAACTGAGCGTTAACTTTCAAGTGATTGAGGCAGTAGACGGCCAGCAGGCGGTCGAAAAAGCTAACCAATTTTTGCCCGACGTGATCGTATGCGACATGATGATGCCCGAAAAGAATGGGCTTGAGGTTTGCCGCGAACTCAGAGAACAGATCTCGACCCGTTCGATCCCCATCCTTTTGCTTACCGCCCGGGCGGATGAGGAAACCAAGCTCACCGCGCTATCGGCAGGCGCAAACGACTTCATCACCAAACCATTTTCCATGACTGAATTAAGCGTCCGCCTGAAAAATCTTTTTGATACGCATACCTTGCAGCAGGAACTCGCTCGTCAAAATCAAATTCTGGAAGCCACAATCGAGCAGCTAAAAGAGACCGAAGTCCAATTAGTTCACTCAGAAAAATTGGCCTCGTTGGGGAGGATGAGCGCCGGGATTATTCATGAAATCAATAATCCGCTCAATTTCGCCAAAACTGCCCTTTATGTGTTGCGGATCATGACTGAGTCACTAAGCGAAAATGAAAAGACGGAGTTCCGAGAGGTTCTCCAAGATATGGCGGAGGGTGTCGATCGCATCAGCAGCATCGTATCGGATCTCCGCACCTTCACTCAACCCCACCTAACCCAGCTTGAGAAGGTCTCCGTCGTCGAAGTGGTAAACTCCGCTTTGCGTTTGCTAAGCAACGAGTGGGAAAACAAGGTAAGAATCGAAAAGGAAATCCCCGAAACCCAGACGATCTGGGCCAATCGGAACCAGATAATCCAAGTTCTGGTGAATCTGCTGCAAAATGCCCTGCAGGCGTTGGAAAAGAAGCATTGCTCTGAAACTGGAGCGACCATCTGGATTCGCGGGATCGAGGAAGACGCCGAGAGCCTTGTCATAGTGCGGGATAACGGCGAAGGCATCGCTGTTGAAAATATTCAGAAAATTTTCGATCCGTTTTTTACCACCAAAGATGTCGGTGAAGGTATGGGACTGGGGCTCAGTATTTGTTACCGTATCATCAATCAGCACGGCGGGCGCATCCAAGTGCAGAGCGAACGGGGTGCCTATTCGGAATTCAGATTGCACTTTCCCCATAGGCCCACAGATTCAATGCCCGCTTGAGGAGAATTCATGGAGCTTTTCTACGACTACCAGAACTGCGCAATTCTTTATGTGGATGACGAGGAAATGTCGCTCAAATATTTCACCCGGGCTTTCGGGAATAAATTCCGCGTTTTCAGCGCTGCCAACGCCTCTGACGGATACCGACTCCTGGAACAACACCGACATGAGATCGGGCTTCTGATGACAGACCAGCGGATGCCAGGCGAAAAGGGAGTGCAATTTTTGGAGCGAGCCCGACAACTTCATCCGCGGGCGATTCGTATCCTGACGACTGCGTATTCCGACCTTGATGTAGCCATCGAGGCGGTTAACTCGGGAGCGATTTATAAATACGTCACCAAACCCTGGGACATTCCCCAGCTCGAGGTCACTCTTCGGCGGGCCTTGGAATTTTTCATTGTCCAGCGGGAGAGAGATCTCCTTCTCAAGGAAAAGCTTTCGGTGCTGCAGAGAGTGTTGATCACCGACAGGGTACTCAGTTTGGGAATACTGGCCGCCCGACTGGGGCACTATGTGAGAAATTCCCTCGTCGCGGTTCGAACCTTTTTGGATCTCGCCCCGGAGAAGCTTCTCGAAGAAAAGATCGACGCGGAAGATATGCGGAATCCGAACTTTTGGAAGGAGTTCTATGAGCAAGCTCAGGTTCAAATCCGACGCATTACGGGACTATTAACCGACCTTGTCATTGCCACCGAAAAAAGCGACTCCCCCAGCCTCCAGCAATTGTCCCTCGATGAAACTGTTGCCCGTAGTGTGGAAAAATTGCGAGGCAGTTTGCTGCAAAATGGCATCACTGTCACGAATCAAATTCCTGCCGGGCTACCCGCCTTGTGGGTGGAGCGGGAAAAATTTCAACGTCTCTTCGATCTGCTATTGAAGGACGAGATCATCAGCTTGCCGCCCGGAAGCCACATCTTCCTCAACGCGCGCCTGGGTTCTGGAGAAGAGCAAGAAGTGGAAATTGAACTGCGGGATGATGGTCCCGGGCTGCCTAGGGAAGCTTTGCGTTCCGTATTCGACCCTTTTTCCCTGCGCATGGGTAACCACCACGAATTCGGCATTAATCTCATGGCCTGTTACTTCATCATCTATCATCATGGCGGGAAAATCGATGTCCAAAACCAAGAGGGTCAGGGTGTTACTTTTACACTGACCTTTCCTGTCCGACCCAAAATGACTTCAGCCGCGGAAGAGGAGGAGGCATTTATCACTAAGGTATTGATGAATGACGCGTTTTGGGAAAGGCTGGCGGCCGGCGAAAGTCAATAATCATAGCAGCAACCGCATAGCGACAAAGCCGCCGCAGCCTGTTTTTCCCATTTCGTGGACAGATAGCTTCGAATGCGGTGAAATCAGCAGGGAGCGAAGTAATTCACCCCCGATACCGAACTGTCCAACAGTCAAAGTTTCTTTTTCTTTTTTCGCCTGGCTTAGAACTCTCATTGCCATCACGGTGAGCGGACCGTTTAGTGAACCGAAGACCTCGTGAATTTCAACGAGCAACGCGCCAATTTAGCTAGAAGTAGAGTAGGAAGGTGTCACGTTTGCTGGTGGCGGATGATAAAATAACGACGTGCTATTCTCGTGCGAAGGTCAAGGATAGATTGTGTCCATTCTTAGGCTTTTTCCTAGGCGGAGGCCAAAAACTTCGAAACCGGAAGACTTCTAAGAGAAAATTTGCTATCAAAAGCGCATGGCTCAAAAGGCTTTCGACGTGCAAAGATATCTGCTCGAGGGTAAATTGTCCGTTGACCGTGCTTTAGATCATTACCTGAAACCAGACCACAACACGTCACTCCTTCATCAAGCGGTCTGCTATAGTGTTTTAGATGGAGGCAAAAGGCTCCGTCCGACATTGACTCTCGCGGTCGGGGAATTGTTTGGCGCTAAACGTAGGGATCTGTTGGCGTTTGCTTGCGCTATCGAACTCATTCATTGCTATTCATTGATCCACGACGACCTGCCGGCACTGGACAATGACGATTTGCGACGCGGAAAACTGTCGTGCCACAAACGTTTTGGGGAAGCGATCGCCCTTTTGGCCGGAGATGCGTTACTCACTGAAGCCTTCTTTATCATGTCGGATCCCCGGTTGGCGCGGCTGTTAGGCGCTTCGCTGATCTCAAAGCTGATTCGAGAGGTTTCGGACGCGGCCAGCATTAGAGGAATGATTGGCGGACAAAGTACAGAGCTCGAATTGGCTAAGCACACAGTCACACCAGCTGTTTTGGAGGGTCTCGACCGTTTGAAGACCGGTGCCTTGATCACTACGGCGGCCCGTGTCGGGGCGATGATCGGTGGAGCAGGGCGTAAAGATCTCGATAGAATCACACGATACGCCCAATCTTTGGGTTTAGCTTTCCAGATCACGGATGATATTTTGGACGCCCATGAAGTTTCCAATAACAACTCGAATCATAAGGGAATCGCAAATTACGTGTCCGTAGCGGGGGCCGCAAGGGCTCGTGAACGTGTTAAAGGCCTTTTGACCGTATGCTTGAGAGAAATGCAACTTTACGGGAGTGGGGCGGAACCTTTGAGACAAATTGCTCGATACGTGACGCAAAGAACCGAGTAGCCGGTGGAGCGCGAAATTCGCTCGCTAATGAAATTGGAAGACAAATGAGGTTAAAAGACTGGACCTATGCTCCAGATCGACGTAATCAAGGGCATTAAAGAGCTACAGGATAGGGTTTTCTAGCCGTAGCCATCATGAAAAGGAGGATAAAACATGCTGCGTTTTCGAGATGAAAGCGCCGTGTCGAAACTTACGTCGCCTCCTAGCTCAGATCGTATCGATCCTGCGCGGCGAAAATTATGGATCAGCGATGATGACTTTCAGTCGGAGATGTTAGTGGGAGTTTCGCGCACATTTGCCTTGACCATTCCACAGCTTCCGGCAGAGCTTCGTCGAGTGGTCTCTAACGCCTATCTCCTTTGCCGCATTGTCGATACCATCGAAGATGAGCCGGCTTTAAGTGGCACGCAAAAAAACGCCTTTTGCCAACAGTTCTTAAGGACCTTAAACGTTGCGCGGAACGCCGAGCCGTTTTCCCGGAACCTGGCCGCAGCGCTCTCGGGTCAAACGCCGTCGGCCGAGCATGAGCTGATCCGCAATGTTCCCCGCGTGCTTCGCATCACCCGCAGCTTCTCTGAGCCGCAGCGCGAAGCGCTGCAGCAGTGTGTCCGCGCCATGGCCAAAGGGATGGGAGAATTTCAGCTACGCGTCGAAAAACAAGAATTGCAAAGCTTAAGAGACCTCGATCAATACTGCTATTACGTCGCAGGCGTTGTGGGCCAAATGCTGACCTGCTTGTTTTGCTTGCACTCAGCGGAAATTGCCAAGCATCGTGATGCCTTAATGGCTTTGGCCGTGTCTTTCGGCCAGGGCTTGCAGATGACCAACATCCTTAAAGACGTGTGGGAAGATTATCATCATGGCGCCTGTTGGTTGCCCCGAAGAATTTTTGCCGAAGAAGGCTTTGATCTCAGCTATTTAATGACAGCACGCAACCGGCAGGGGTTCGAGCGCGGTGTGCAACGTCTAATCGGGATCGCACATCGACACTTGAGAAACGCCTTAGCTTACACTTTACTTATCCCGAAACGCGAAACCGGAATCCGTGACTTCTGTCTCTGGGCAATCGGATTGGCAGTGTTAACCCTGCGCAAGATCAACAGCCACCTCGATTACACGGATGGAACTCAGGTTAAGATATCAAGGCTGAGTGTTAAAGGAACCATCTTAGCAACTCGGCTGTTGCGACAAAACGATACTTTTCTAAAGCTTCTTTTCTATCTCGCTTCATGGCGATTACCATTAGTCGCACAGCTGAAGGGCCTGCCATCACAAGGTAGAAGCGCCAATAAGGCGAATCGGGCGCTTTGAGTTTACTGGATGGCCTGGACCTCATGGGGGACAGCACCGCACTAAACACCGATCATCAGCAGCCAATCCAAGAAACAAAGATTAAGTCTCCAGACGGTTTGCGCCTGTCTCAACTTGATCGGGCCATTCAACTTGCCGCCACCGCTCTACTCGGCTTCCAACACCCCGACGGTTACTGGTGTTTCGAGTTGGAGGCGGATTGCACGATCCCGGCCGAGTATATTCTGATGATGCACCATCTGGCCGAGATCGATGACCGGCTGCAAGGAAAACTTGCAGCCTACCTGCGGGCCCACCAAGGGGAGGACGGCGGTTGGCCTCTTTATTACGATGGTCCCGCTGAGATTAGTTGCTCTGTTAAAGCCTACTACGCACTGAAACTCGCCGGTGACGATCCTCAATTACCTCATATGGACAGAGCTCGGCAGACCATCCTTCGGTTGGGCGGAGCCTCTCGGACCAATGTGTTTACTCGAATCATGCTTGCAATCTTTGAGCAGGTTCCTTGGCGAGCCGTACCGTTCTTGCCGGTAGAATGCACGTTGCTGCCCCGCTGGTTTCCTTTTCATCTCCTAAAGGTTTCCTATTGGTCACGAACCGTGATGGTCCCTCTATTTGTTCTCTACACGCTTAAGGCGCGTGCCCAAAATCCCAAGCAGGCCTCGATTCGGGAACTCTTTATCGCTGATCCTTGGCAGGAAAGGGACTATTTTCGAGTTCATTCAGCGCTTAATCGAACCCTCCTTCTGCTGGACCGCATGGGACTTAGACTCGATCCATGGATTCCACGAGGGCTGCGTCGCCGCGCCATGAAAAAGGCGGAAGCCTGGATACTAGAGCGGCTAAATGGCGACGGTGGCTTAGGCGCCATCTTTCCGGCAATGGTCAATGCTTATGAAGCGCTCGGATTGCTTGGCTATCCCGTTGATCATCCACTGCGTGCAATGGAACGTCGGGCGATCGAGGATCTCTTGGTAGTCAACGACGACAGCGCCTATTGTCAGCCTTGCGTGTCGCCGGTGTGGGATACTGCGTGGGCCTGTATCGCTTTGCAGCAGGTCGCTAACGAGCGGAGCCACAAGGCGGTCAAAAAAGCCTTCCACTGGCTGGCTGAAAAACAGCTATTGGAAGAGTCGCAAGACTGGCAGCTTAGTCGTCCTAAAGTCAGAAGTGGTGGCTGGCCCTTTCAGTTCAAAAATTCTCACTATCCCGATCTCGACGACACGGCTGCGGTCGCTTATGCGATGGACCAGAGCGGTGACAAGACTTTTGACCACACAGTGCAACGCGCAGCCGAGTGGATTCGTGGCATGCAGTCCAAAAACGGAGGCTTTGGCTCATTTGATGCCGACAACGATCACACGTATCTCAACGAGATACCCTTCGCCGATCACGGCGCCCTGCTCGATCCCCCGACAGAGGACGTGAGCGGACGCTGTCTGATGTTGCTCGCGCGACTGGTGACTTCACCGCAATGCCAATCCGTGGAAAAAAAATGCCTCGACTACCTTTTTCGTTCTCAAGAGCCCGACGGCCCATGGTATGGAAGGTGGGGTACAAACTACATCTATGGCACTTGGTCTGTCCTTGCGGGATTGGAAGAGGCTGGCATAGGTGGAGAACATGAAGCAGTTCGACGCGCAGCCGCCTGGCTTGAGAACGTCCAGCGCACCGACGGTGGATGGGGGGAAGGATGTGACACTTATTTTGAGCCGTCCAAACGGGGCCGTGGAGCGCGCAGTACTTCTTTTCATACCGCGTGGTCTTTGCTGGGACTAATGAGCAGTGGCAAGGTTCTTTCGGACTCGGTTGCCCGCGGCATCGATTTCCTGCTAGCCGCACAGCAGCCCAACGGCCTCTGGAGCGATCCCGATTTCAATGCACCCGGCTTTCCACGGGTCTTCTATTTAAAGTATCACGGCTATGACAAATACTTTCCCTTGCTGGCATTGGCGCGCTACCGAAACTTGATGGCGACGGGAAGATGATGCTTGGAATTGTTGTTTCAATTCCTCGGGAACTGAGGAGCCTAACCGATCAACCGATCCCAATAGGCGCATGGAGAGCGATCGCACACAACATATTGGTTGTCGTCTCTGGAATCGGAGCAAGGCGCGCCTATGCGGCGGGAACGCTTTTGGTTTCCCAAGGAGCAACGGCTTTGCTTAGCTGGGGTTGCGCGGCGGCACTGGACGAACAAATCACTCCGGGATGCCTAGTCCTTCCCAAGCGTATCATTAGCGCAAACGGTGAAATCCATCTGGTCAGCACGGAGTGGCATCAACGTCTGTATCGAGCATTGGAATCCAGATACCCAGTTTGTACAGAGGCTCTGGTTGAAAGCGCCATCGTTGTGAAAACTGCAGCAGAAAAGCGGGCATTAGCCAAACGAACGCACGCGGTAGCAACCGATATGGAGAGCGCCGCACAGGCGCGGGTTGCCAAAGACTACGGACTTCCGTTTGTGGCGATTCGGGCCATTGTCGACACTCTATCAACTGAAATTCCCGACAATGTCCTCGGGGCACTCGACCCGCAGGGCCGTGTGAATCTCTGGAACCTTCTTACGAGTACTGTACCAGCGGATTGGATCAAAATTATCCGACTCGGTTTTCAGTTCAATGCTGCGCAAAGAACTTTAAAGAAGACGAGAAAATTGGTACTGGACTCGTCCCAGTTTTAACTGCCGCGCTTGTTTTCAAAAGAGTCGACGGTAACAGCCTAACACTGATAGACCCTTCCCTTCCAACGGGTACGCTCGCCCCGCCAGTAACGGATTGCGGACGTCCAAGTCATCGCGAGAAAAAGCGCCGCAACCAAGGGTAAAGCGAGCACCCACGGCGCTGATCGGTCATAGAATCGGAGTATCGGGACATAGGTTAGGAACATGATCGCTAACGAAATCAAGGCGAGATAGCGGATGGGAGTATGCGAAGAAGCGACCATAACTACAGGAACCTGATAGACCAGTATCATCACAAATGTGCATAGAAGCAGGATAACCAGCGAGTAGCGGAGCTGGGCAAACGCCGTGCGTGCCACCATATCCCAAATTTCTCGCAGCTGCGGATAGCTCCGGACACTTTTCACCGAATGCGTCAACCCCAACCAGATCTTAGATTCCTGTGATTTAACGCGCCGGGCCAGGGCACAGTCGTCGATCACGGCCGACTTGATAGATTCAAATCCACCGATTTGATCCAACAGCCGGGTCTCCAAAAGAATACATCCGCCTGCCGCCGCCGCTATTCGCGTCCGGTGTGAGTTCACCCGGGCAAACGGGTAGAGAACCTTGAAGAAGTGAACAAAGGCAGGCATCAGCATTTTTTCCCAGCCCGATGCCATCGAAGGCGCCGCCATTAGAGATATGAATGACACACCTTGTCTGTGCATCTTCTCTCGAAGCGCCGTGATAAGGCCTCGGGCCAGCTCAATGTCGGCATCGAGGAGCAGCGTAAACGGAGTTGTGACGTGCAAGCGGCCCTGTTCGAGGGCCCAAAGCTTGCCGCTCCAGCCCGTAGGAAGCGGTGCGCTCTGGATGACGCGAAGATCTGAAAGTCTCATTTCACGGCTCTTCTCGACCGTAGCATCCTCAGAGTGATCATCGATCAAGATAATCTTCAGGCCCGTCCCTTGTTTGATAACCGATTGCAAAGTGTGCTGAATGACTTCGGATTCGTTGCGAGCGGGGATCAATACAGTGATTTCGTCGAGCGCTGAGTCCCCGTTGACACCTGCCATCGAATCAAAAACTTGCCGATTGGACCAAGGACGCCAGGGTAGCATCACGAAGCCAACCCACAACAGAGTCGAGAGGACCACAAGAATTAAGTAAACGACTTCCATTCCGAATTACTGCATCAGCGAAGTCGAAATCGTTTTTGACTTCTATCAGATTTAATATAGAGAAGAATAGCCAACCAAGCGTTGAAGCAAAAGGAATAGAAAAAGTGACGACCCTATTGACCGGCGGGACAGGTTTTGTGGGTGCGGCCGTGCTCCGCTCTCTAATAGCGGCCGGCCACAATGTCCGAGCGCTCGTCCGCCCAAACAGTGACCGTCGGAATCTCTCCGGCGTCGATTGTGAGATCGTCACCGGTGATCTCACCGAGCCGGAGTCGTTAAAGCGCGCAGTGCGAGGTTGCGAAACTGTATTTCACGTCGCCGCAGACTATCGAATTTGGGTGCCTGATCGCGAGAAAATGAACCGGGTCAATGTCGAGGGAACGGTCGAGTTGATTCGGGCCGCGACAGCAGCGGGAGTCTCACGAATCGTCTACACATCAAGCGTCGCAACCCTGCGCCTGAGAGATGATGGCTTCCCCGCCGATGAAGAATCGCATGCTGAGCTGTCCGATATGATCGGCGCCTATAAGCAATCAAAGTTTCTAGCCGAACGCGAAGTAAGGCGCTTGGTGGTCGAGGAGAAGAGCCCGGTAGTCACGGTACAGCCCACCGCGCCTTTCGGACCTCGTGATGTCAAGCCGACCCCGACCGGTCGAATGGTTGTCGAAGCAGCCTCGGGCCGGATGCCTGCTTATGTCAATACCGGGCTCAATGTCGTCCACGTCGACGATGTGGCGACCGGTCACTTGTTGGCTTACGAAAAAGGAGCGGTCGGTGAAAGCTATATTCTCGGAGGCGAGAATCGGACACTCCAATGGATTCTCGAAACTGTTGCCGAACTCACCGGCCAACCGCCGCCGCTAATTCGGCTGCCTCACTGGTTCGTGACACCCATAGCTCACATCTGGGAAGGTGTAACGCGGCTTAGAGGTCGCGGCGAACCCATGCTGACAGTAGACAGCGTTCGCATGGCGCGCAAACTCATGTACTTCTCAAGTGAGAAAGCGCGCCGCGATCTTGGCTATACGCCACGGCCCGGCGTGGAAGCTTTGAGGGAACAGGTCGAATGGTTCTACGAACACGGCTATGTTGAGCGAAAGAAAATCAAAAAGTATTCCGCTTAACGGGGTCCACTTGAGAATCACGCACCGTAGATAACTGGCACGGGATTAGCGGTTGCTGTTTCCGGATTCGTCCACCGAATACCTGAGTGGCAACTCTGGTGCGAAAGCGCCATCGGTCCTTGGACCTTGAAGAAAAACCTTTAAGGCCTTGAGCGGGTGCTTGATCGTGTCATTGACGGCGGTTGCTTCGTAGCCGCAGTGGGCCATGCAGTTGGTACATTTTGGATTATTCCCAGTGCCATAACTATTCCAGTTCGTTTCTTCAATTAGCGCTTTGAACGTGGGCGCGTAGCCTTCGTCTACCAGCAAATAGCAGGGCCGCTGCCAACCGAAAACGTTGCGTGTCGGGTTCCCCCAGGGTGTGCAGCGGTAGGTCTCGTTGCCGGCGAGAAAATTCAAAAACAGGCTCGAGTGATTGAACCGCCACTTCCGCTCTTTGCCAAGGCGGAAAACATTTCTGAAGAGCTGTTTGCTCGCTTTGCGCTGCATAAAAACGTCTTGGCGCGGCGCATGCCCATAGCTAAACCCCGGAGAAATAGTCACTCCTTCGACGCCAAGAACCATGACGTCATCAAGAAACTTTGCCACTTCGTCAGGCGACTCCCCTTGGAATAGAGTGCAGTTGATCGTCACCCGGAAGCGCTTTAGAACCGCTTTGGCAATTGCCTCCACGGCCTGGTCAAACACTCCCGTCCGGCACACCGACGTATCGTGCCGCTCGCGACCGCCATCCAGATGAATTGAAAACGTCAGATAAGGCGAAGGTGTATAGTCATCCATGCATCGAGAAAGGAGTAAGGCATTTGTGCAGAGGTAAACAAACTTCTTTCGTTGAATAAAACCACGGACGATCTCCGGCATCTCTTTATGAATTAGAGGTTCGCCGCCAGCTATTGAGACCATCGGTGCTCCACATTCATCGATGGCGGCCATGCATTCTTCTACGCTCAGTCGCCGATCCAAGATCTCGTCCGGATAGTCGATCTTACCGCAACCGGCGCACGCCAAATTGCACCGAAACAAAGGCTCGAGCATGAGCACCAACGGGTAGCGCTCAATTC
>Ga0209466_1000276_pt1 | contig 11853 bp, 14 predicted proteins | sample PanSoiPlo30MoBio_FD_188323 | JGI IMG/M metagenome (GOLD analysis project Ga0209466, IMG submission 188323) | Tropical forest soil microbial communities from Panama analyzed to predict greenhouse gas emissions - Panama Soil Plot 30 MoBio (SPAdes)... | ecosystem: Environmental > Terrestrial > Soil...
ATGCACGCGGCATTGAGGCCGCCCCGCGGGCCGGCGGCCGCGCATCATCGCGCTGACGGCCAACGCCCTGGAGGAGGATCGCGCGGCCTGCCTGGCCGCCGGCATGGACGATTACCTGAGCAAGCCGCTGCAGCGGAAGGCACTCGAGGCCGCGCTGCTGCGCGGTGCCCGCGTATTCGAACAGCAGGTCGGGCGTGCGATGCGCGGACACGACACGGGTCTCATAGGGAATCGCGAGCTTGTCGAGCGCCTCGGCCGCGTTGCGCATCGTCTCCCAGTCGGAAGACGAACCCATGATGATGCCGACCAGTGGTTTCATCGCGGAATACTATCAAACAAGGTCCGCAGCGTGCGGAACAGCTCGGCGCGGTAGAACTCATAGAGAGAAGCAATGATGACCGCTCCTAGTAACAGCGCGACCAGTTGTTCGATCAACGTAACGCCGGAGCTGTCATGACATAGTTGCATCAACGTTTTCATTCCGAGTAGACGAGCGTGCTGACAACAATTTCTCGGCTCTCGTGATCTCGCCACGATATCATCACATCGATTTGCTTCAGCTGTGGCCCGAGAGCGGAATCTACGATTCTCCAACAACGATCAAATATTCCATTAGGTGTCCCCGTAGCTGTAATTGTACGATCACCTGCGCTCGGACAGCGGTCATCATTGACTAGTTGTTTTTGTGCCTTTAGCTGCTCCATCTTGTCTTGTGCCAAATTGATCGCGATAGTAATGTTGTCGTTCGTCAGGTTCCCGCGAATGACTCCAACCGTACTCAACGAATAGCCCAATATGGCAATGACAATGACATTGATTGCCACTAGGACTTCATTGAAGGTGAATCCTTTTTGGTGCGAACCAACGAACTGCAACTTCAGAAAGCCTCTAACAATCGTCACCGCAATCACTCGGCTTACAGATGCGAACTCTGCCTGTCGCACTCACCACTACTTGTTTGCACATTCCATCTGAGCTCTGAAGACGGATCCGGTTGGCGCTCGCGGTTCCTCTTGGAGAGAAAGAGATTGTGCCGGCGTTTGTAACCACCACACTCGTCGGCAAAGGCTTCGTCACCAGGACAGCTGAGTCTCTCTTAATTGAATAGCTCGCCGCGCCGTCGGAATAAACAAGTTGGAAACCCACGTTCTCCGCTGCCGCGCGCATTTTGATAGTGTAGAGTTCAGAGTGAACCTGACGTGCCGAGCTATCGAGCTGGTAGGAAGGGAGCAGCCTATTCCAGCTCGGGACAGCGATCGCAGCTAAAATGCCCGCCATCGCCACCGTAGCGATCAGTTCGATCAGAGAATAGCCGTGCTTGGCTTTAGAGTTCATGACACTCCTCCGGCGCCCGCGGAAAATACTTGTGGGCAGGGGGGCGTGTCAATACTTAGGGTAAGATTCTTCTATGTGACGCAAGATTGCGGTGGATCCAAAAGAGCACGGTTTCCGCCACAGATCATTTTTGTACCTTTTTGACATGTTCTGCCGATATACCAAGAGTGCAATTTGAGAACGATGCTTGTCAGGTTCTCAATTCTGGAAAGTGGACAGTTTCTAGCGGATCACATTAGCAACTTAGAAAAAGGCGGGCGGAAATCGTGAGCGCTTGGATGATCTTCGGTTCTAAGGACTGTACGGTCTCAATAACGATTGAAAGTGTTTCTCTTTCCGGATGCTATTGAGAGCTGGATCAGATGCAAGATAATTGATGTCCTTGTAACTTGCTTCAAAGTTTTGGTGAGCCACTCGTAGGCAGTTCTTTTTCACGATAGAAAGCATAGTAACGAGCTTTGGCGGCGGCAGGGAAATAATGTAGAATAGCTTCTCTAATCTGCATGAAACAGTCGATACTAACACTAATGACGGTTTTAGTACTCGTTTTCTCTTTGCGCTCAGTGCCCCTCGTGCATGCGGCATACCTAATCAAGCTCAAGAACGGCAATGAATTTGTTACCGGACGTTATTGGCAGGAAGGGCGGCAACTATTGTTCGACATCTATGGGGGAGTGTTTGGTGTTGACCGGGCTTTCGTATCAAAGATCGAAGAGTCGGGACTATCGGTCAGCGTCACCGAGCCCGCACGGGAAGCGCCGGAGCGAAAACCTCAGGCTGATCTTACTGACAAAAAAGACACCAAGCCGTCGACCATCGTTGATGCAAAACTGGAGGCGAAGCGGGACGACGATCCTATAATGAAAGACCTTTACGCCCTAAAAGAAAAATTTAAGGTCTTGGACGGTATGCTAACTCCAGAACTTCAACAGTTCTCAAGGGATCTTTCTGACTTTAAACGCAAAATTCAACAGAGTGGAAAATCAAACGATTATCTTCGAGAGTTTGGCGAAGCCCATGACATGGGCGACGCCTTGGAAGAAGCTTTAAAGTCTAGACGTTAATAGCTCTGTCTCCAATTGACGACTTTCAAAGGCGAAGCAGCAAAAGACTTTTTGACCTTACAGCTGTCATAGCCAATAACGTTACCTCCGTTAATGGTGACATCGGTGAGCGTCGACGTTCCCGTGAAAACGAGTCCCTGAATATTTATACCACCTCCGCCGCCGTTGAGAGTCACCGAACCTGTCGCCAAAATGAGACCGTTCCATTGAAAACCACCGCCGAGGGTCAGATCGCCTTTAACGAGTAAAATTCCGTAACCGGTAACGTTTTGTAGTTTGAGTCCCTGATTGTTTGGTGGATTATCCGTATCGGAGTAAACGGTGGTGTAGTTAGTGCTGCTTCCATAAGTCGCACCGTTCTGGTCTGCGGTCAGCGTTGTAGTTGCATTAGCCTTAAGACTCTCAATATAGCCGGGGATATCGAGGTCCAAGGCTCCATGTTGCGGGGTCGACGGACTGCCCGAGAGCGTAGGACTTCCGTTAAGGTTAGTCGTGGCAGGATCTTTAGTGTAAATTGGCGCAAGCGCCGTTCCGGCACCACACGCGTCATTTCCATTGACGGTCAGAGAAGATCCATTACCTGTCACATCCCCCTTTGAGTAAATTGTCGCGGGACTGGCAGGTGGCGGAGCTGCGCTTACCACTATCTGAACCTGCGCCTTGGAGTTGTTCGGGCCTGTTGCAACTGAAGTGATAAGAACTTTGCCGTTCGAATCTGTCGTGTTGGATATGCCGTCTACCGAATCATTGGTCAAGTAGGCACTATACGAAACGTTATTCATCGTCCCGCTCGCTAGGGCAATATCATCGGTCGTCGAGCTGTACCCGTTAAGAACACCGTTGGCCCCCTTCCGCGTAGTTGAGTTTAGCTCATCGCTAAACGTACTCGAATCACTCGATGCAAGATTTTCCACCCTCAAAAGCTCCCGCGCTCTTTCAGCCCCTGCCATCGCCACCTGCAGAACCATTTGGTTATTTCTGAAATTCCCTCCGATCTTGATGTCCGTTGAAGATAAGATGTAGGCTGTGGTCCCCAGCAACGTTAGAGCTGCCATTAGAGTTAGGGCGGCGATCAGAAGGAACCCTTTCTCGCTCGCCACAACAGTATGGAGCGCGGAGATTTTGAAATTTTGCAGAGTTATCATTTACTCAAACCTCCATGCTACAGTCCCAGATTGGGAGGAGTAATCGTGGCGCTTATTTGGTAGTTTCGGTAACCATTATTGGAGGAATAGTTTGGATCTGGCTTCGTTGTTACAGCAGTGATACTGATGGCGACCTGGCGGATACTCGAGGATGTGGTGGTTGTAGCTCCGCTGGAATCAAGATAGCTGAATGTAAAAGCTGTAATGTTGTCGGCCAGCGCTTCGACTGTGCCTGTACCCATCTTCCGCGTTATCCGCTTGTTTGTGCTATCGTAGGCGTAAGTGATCTGTTCATTTGCGCTACTACTCGTGCTAATCCCGCCGTTCCCATCTAAGTCTGCCTGAATCATTAGCTGCGAAACACTATAGGTCACGCCATCAAACGTTCCGCCGTTGGGCTTGTATCCTGCCATTTTTAACTCGCGCGTTATGACATCGAGAGCGCCACGAGCGTTCTGTTGCATCTCATTGATCTGCTCCTGGGCATTGTAGAATCTAGCCTGTGCCATAAAAGTCGTTGTCACCGCCGACAGCACAACCATGCCAATGGCCATGGCAACCATTAATTCCGTGAGGGTAAAACCAGTAATGTTTCGTAGTTTGCAATACTGCATTTAAGTTCTGCCTATTGTGAAAGGATAGTCTGCAAAGTGACGGAACGAGCCGCGTTATTCGCCTCGTTCCAACTCACCGTAATGGAAACCGTTTTCATGTTACTCGCTGGCGAGTTGTTCGTTACGGACGCGGATTGTGAAAAAGAAACTCCCCCCATGGAAACAGTGGGTGGCACCTTACTAGAGTCAGTTACATAAGTATTCACGACTGTGTAACCAACTCTTTGCGCTCCTTCGATCGTTGTCTGTGCAATGGCCGTGGCTGAGGTGATATTCTTGCTGAAGAAATTCCCGCGAATGATTCCGGTCGTGAGCATCGCCGTTCCTAATAATCCGACCGATAGAATCGTAAGCGCAACAAGCAACTCCAACAGGGTAAAGCCACCATTTTCCCCGAGGCATTCTGTCTTTTCCCCAATGCCCATATCTAACTGATCTTCACGTTTCCCGTTGCTGTCACAGTCACTGTTTTGGATCCACTGGAGTTAGTTATGGTTATGGTTGTCCCCCCGCCGGCCGTTCCTCTGGAACTAAAGGCCGGATCATCACCGCTCTTGCTGAAGGTAACCCCGGTGTACTCGGTTTGAATGTCGACGGTTTGGATCAATACGCCGGCTCTGTGGATTTCGAGTGTGTGATTCGTTGGGAACGTCACGTCATAGGTGGTATTTTCAATCACCGCCTTGGAGCGAGCCCACATCAGCTTGCCCAGGACCTCCCTTGAAGCGCCGTTTAACCGCATATTCGGTTGGAAGGCGAGGTAATTGGGAACCGCGACTGCCACCAAGACGGCAAGCACTCCCGCTGTGGCCATCATCTCCGCCAAGCTGAATCCCTTGATGTCCCACAAGACTCTTTCAAATCTCCGTAAAGTCACAAAACCGCCCTTTTGCAACAGTAAGCTTCGCCGATTTGCGCCCGAGGATTGCGACAAGTTCTAGCGAGTCCGGATGCGCAAGAAGCATACCAATGGGCTTGGCCGCGAATAGCTTGTCAACCTATTGATAGAATAGTCCTTTACATCTGTTCGGCACGAAACGAAACTAGTGCGTACACCAAAAAGCGCGCCAAAACATGCAAAATTGACAAAATTGAGAGCCTAAGGGAAGCCCCAACCCGAGGGAAAGTAGAACTCCATGAGTTCGCTACCGAAGAATAGGTAGACGAGCGCTCCGAGGCAGAGAAAAGGGGCAAACGGAAGGGCAAACCGCCTGCCCACACCTTTTCCAATCATGAACCCAAGCCCGATGACAGAGCCAGTGAGCGAGGCAAAAAAAAGCGTAAACGGAATCGACGTCCAACCGAGAAACGCTCCGATCATTGCTAGAAGTTTAATGTCTCCGCCACCCATACCTTCGACACCCGTAAAAGCTTCGTAAGCCCACGCCAGTCCCAATAGGAATCCGCCACCGACCAGCACCCCGATTAACGCACTGAGCGGCGATGGGATCAGCTCAAATGGATCGTTAACGACATACCGGGCCACAACCGAAAAAAATAGACCCGCGACGATTCCGGGTAGACTGATCACGTCCGGCACTATCCTAACGTCCAGGTCGATGAACGAGATCACGATCAACGCCGCAACAAATATGAAGCTCGCGAGAAATGCCAGACTGAAGCCGAACTGATAATGAAGACCCACTGTCAAGCAACCCATCAACAACTCGACAAAAAAGTAACGTGGAGAGATCATCTCGCCACAAGAGCGACAGCGCGCGAGCAATATGACATAACTGATTAACGGAATATTATCATAGAAGCGTATGCTGTTTTTGCAATGCGGGCAGTGCGACGGTGGATTGACGATCGAATTGTTCTTGGGAATTCGGACGATACAAACGTTCAAAAAGCTACCAACGATGGCGCCTAAGATGAACGCTATCGGTGCGGAAATGCTAATGACAGTATTCCTCCCAAAGTTCGACTGCTGACAGCGAATTCCATTTCTTCTCTAAAGCCCCTGGTACAAACCAAAGCTTACGCACGTATTCAAGCTCACAATGAAAATCGAACTTGCAACGATGGCAATAAAATCCTGGCAAGGAGAACAGTATCTTATTCGATATAGCGGACCCACGGCGTTTGTCCTTATCAATCCAGCCGCACAAAATGTTATCAACTGTTTTAAGCATTCCCCGATGGCGACCATAATACTTGATTAGCGCATTGCCCGCCGCGTCGAGAGGAGCCACGGGCTTGCCGACGCAGCGCTCGGCGACGGCGCAAAACGACTTTTCGATCATATTTCGCATCGCTCTCTCATCCACGTCGAAACTGGCGCTCGGCACATCTCCCAGTTTTGCCTTATAAGCCCGAATGATGCAGTCCGTCTCGTCCTGTGTCAAAGCGAAGCGTATCTGCCCTTTGATGGCTTCGAATAAATGCATCCTTTTCCGGTAGGATGGCTCATAGCCTCGACTCAAGTACACAGCAACATCGCCGACGGCCATGCATGCTTTCAAAAACTGATTGCTGCGATATTGGGCTGAGTTCAAATGCTGTGGCCGCCCGACGGAAATAAGGCCAGCCGTACGGTTGCATAGCAGTCGAGCAAACTCATAAGGGGGGATAGTTTGAGAGTCGAAGCTCGGGACAGTCATCAAAAGATCGCGACCTTCCAAAAGCGTGCTGGCATATTTTAGATCGTAGTTCTCTAGCGTGAGGGGTAAACGCGGTAAGAGCGTCGTTGGCAAATATCCAATATCGACGAAGTCTATTTGTAACAATTTTGCTAGCTGCAGGCTTAGCCCTTTTAGCAGTTGAAGGTCGACTACAGCCGCCGCGGAAATGATCTGGATGTCATAGTCATTGACTCCCCTCCACCGAGTCCCATCAAACCGGACGGAGCCCTCTCCGCGCCCAAAAGATCCTACGAGGTAAATAGCCTCAAACTTTAAGCCGCTTTTTTTTATAGCCGCAACGATGGATTGAACGTCCTGGCCAATGTCTTTCTCTATCATTTCGTGATTCGAGCTTGTAAACATATGGCTAGTTGACGGGAAGCAATGATTTTCCGTGATTTCCTTTCGGTGGATTCACGCCGACTGTTGCACATAGACTGGCACAAACGTCAATTAAATGGGCCTCTTCCATTAAACCCACGGAAATATTCGGACCGAAAGCCAGAAAAAAACCCTTCATGTCATCGTGATCGCTATCGTAGCCATGCATACCTTTATTATGCGTGTACCTATCATGGAAATAATCCGGAAAAATCAGCGTCCCGAGATTTGCCCACCAAATTAAATCACCGTAGCGACGGTCAGCGAGTGGTATGTGGTACCGGTCAGCCATGACGTCGTCAACAAATCTGCCTTTATGGCGTAACAAAGGCACCTGCTGAACCTTGATGAGAAAATCCCTTCCCTTTTCTGTGATCCACCGGAAACGCGCCATCGTCGAATCGAGGAATACCAGATAGTCACTCTGCCGAATAACGCCGCATTCATTCTCCAAAGGTGTTAATTGACCGATGATATCAATCTCCTCCTTTACATCGGTCATCCCATGGTCGCCAATGATTATCCAGGTCACATCATTTTCGTACGCGGCAGCTATTTCCCTGAGTCTCCGGTCGATCTCTCCTGTGATTGTACGCCTTCTTTGAGAGCTCGGTCCACAATCATGAACCAGCAGATCAGAATCGGAAAATTGCCCCAAAATGATCTTACTCGAAGATTTTCTCTCACCTAGAAACTGCTGCAGTACGGCTTCATCCTCACAGTTGAGAGCGGGAAACATCAAATATTTGTACTCAATGTGCTCTTTCACAAAGACGTCGAAGATCGTTTCCTCGACATTAGCTCCTGGCAAATGGATCGGACGCTTATCCTCGGAGACGCCGATAAACGGTAGCATTGTCAGTGGTATATAAGCGGCAGGAGCATGAGCAGCGTATCGTTTGGATTCGTTCTGAATCCAATCTCGGTATGCCTGCTCCTTTTGTTCGTGATATTCGATCATTAATCGTCTTGCTCGTCGCAGTCCATTCACCGATGGAATTTTTTCCAATAACTGGCGCCTCGCGACGAATGTCTTTGCGCGTTTATTATTTTTGAGGAACCCAAATGGCGATCCATCGGAGTCAAACGTGAACATTGTGAACATGTCACTTTTCGTCCCCACCGTTCCAGTAAAGATACTGGTGCGCTGGGTAAAGCCGGTTGTAGTTTTAAGTTTCCTTGCATAAACGCCCCGCTGTATTCCAGCATAGAGAAATGGCGTATCAACGGAGTTGATGTAATCATGCCGGAACCCATCTAAAAGTATGAATAAAATCTTTCCAGGCGGTTGAAACATCCTTTTTAATCGATCCATTCTACACTAAGGTTGACAATGTCGTGATCGATCCGGTGTCGGCTGTTGGCTTCTGTCTCCTCGCCTTTAATCTCGAAACAAGCCGCCGCCTGTTCCCATCCGTGACGGGCAATGGGCCACCCTGTCTCGACCTCGTAGATGCCCGACTTAAGAAAATATTTACTCGGAATCAAAGGCAGATCCTTAATCACACACGAGAGCGTACCGGCACCGCCACACAAACGGTGTAGTTTACCGTCATATTTAGCAACGTTTGTGGCGATACGTATTTGTTGATCTGCCGTCCAGAGTGAAAATCCCCAGGTCACGGGCACAAATTCCTCGAGAGATTTAAAATGCAAGGTCACCTGAATGGCGCCACCGGGGCGAATATCGGCAGCTTTAATTGGATGGATATCGACTCGATCAATAATTACTGGATTGGATTCGTTCAGATTGGTGACGTTAGCATCGTAGGAGCCAGAAGTTGCGTGGTTGTTTAACGTCGAATATTTTTCAACTGCTCCTGGCGTAGTCCCGTCGAAGACGATCTTCCCAGCATCGAGCACCAGGCATCGTTCACAGATTGACTGGATAAGATGCATGTTGTGGGAGACAAGGATCAGTGCTCCACCATTGGATAGGTACCGCGCCATATGTTTCAAGCATTTTCGTTGAAATCCTAAATCCCCAACAGCCAGGACCTCGTCCACAAGCATCAAATCTGGAACGAGATGAACAGCAACAGCAAAGCCGAGGCGCGCCTTCATCCCTTCGCTGTAGCTCTGTACCGGCGTATCGATGAAGTCGCCGATTTCAGCAAAATCTATGATCGCATCAATGCGATCGTCTACGATTTTCCCTGGCAAGCCCAAAATAGCCCCATTGACATATATATTTTCCCGACCTGTAAGAATTGGTGCGAAGCCTGCTCCTAACTCGATCAGAGGCGTCACCCTTCCGTGGATACCTATAAGCCCGGTGTCCGGGCGAATGAGTCCGTTAAGCAAACGAAGCAATGTTGTCTTGCCTGCTCCATTTCGCCCTAACAAACCCAAGGCCTCTCCTGAAAACAAACTAAAGGAGACGTCGCGCAATGCCCAAAACTCGTCACTTCTCAAGCGTTCTGCGTTTTGAGGGCGGCCTAAAATCTCTCGCCCAATATCTCGAATACCGTACCGGAGCGATTTTTTGAGATCTCGACAGAATTTCTTTGAGAGGGCTCGCACCTCAACGAGAGACTGTTGTTTCATCTATGCTTAAAATTACAATCAAGTGGCGACGCGTTCGACCACGTAGGGAAGAGCAAGCCGAAATAACGCCCACCCAATGAACAGCCAAAGTGCGGTGATACTGGTCACGATGAAAAACCCTTCTAGCTGTGTCAGAGAACCGCTGAACAACGCTTCTCTCGCCGTCGTTAGGAGCGGGCTTACTGGGTTCAGTCGATTGATCAAGGTCCCCGGCCAATTTATTGGAGGAGCATAAACAACAGGTGTCATTAGGAACCAGAGCATCGTCACCAAGTTCGCGCCTCTTTCCACATCACCATACAATAGACCGACAGGAACTAGCAGAAGGCCAAACATTAATCCGAGGCTAATCAACGCAATAATTGCCACCGGCGCTAACAGTATTGTCGGGGCCAAGCTTACTCGAAACCAGAAAAAAACAAGCACCATCAAAATGACCCGGATCGTCAAATGAACTAATACTTCCCCTAAAGCTCCTAGAATAAGGGCTTCGCGCGGGAAATTCACCCGTCCGAGCATTGATCGGAATGCGGAAACCCATTCCAACGGACAGCGGAAAGCATCCGTGAAGGTCTGCCAAAGCAAAATTCCTACGAACACGTAAATTTCGTAAGGAACGCCAGTGTCGACAATCCGTAAAATTTGGTGAGAGCTCAAGAAAACGAATCCTCCGGTTGCCACCATCGGGCTGACAAAAGCCCAAAGATAACCAAACATAGACGGGCGATACTTAGCGGCTAGGTTTCGAATCAGCAACCGGTACGCGAGATGACGAGCGGTGAACAGGTCGCTGATCATGCCTCGAAGTAGCTTTAACGGCTGATGCAGCAGTGGAACGGGGGTATATAATATTTCCGGCGGCAAAGCCACGTTAATTCAAGTTTTAAAGGCTGCGGTAGGAATTCTCGGTTGAAGGGATCGCCCGAACGACCAGTAAAGCCGATAAACGATCGACCAGAAAAGCCATCTCTTCTTTTCGCCGCGATTGCGGATGAAGGCTATGTCAGCAACGACTGAATTCTTCCAGCCGTGAAAACAATCACGAATAGTACCCGACGTGTGACTGTATAGCACTCTCTCGGCGAGAGCTTGGTTGTAGCAACGTCGGTAAACATTGCGCAGCGACTCATTGTGTGAATGATAAACTGCGGCACTCGGATCATAAACGATCTTAAGCCCCAACCCCAACATCGCCCTTGCCCATTCGGTGTCCTCGCAGTAAGACAGCTTTTCATTGAACGGGTATTGTCGCCAGAAGCTTTTCCGAATGGCCGCTGCCGCATTTGAAAAACGGTGATGCAGCGTATTATCCGGGTCAGTTTGAATCCGCAGTTCGTCTCCATAAAATTCGCCATAATCCCGCTTTACGCAGGGCCACGCATTCTCGTGCGGCAGTTGTCGACCGTAGACGCCAGCGACCGTTGAATCGTCAAAATGCTTTAGTAATTTTCGTAACCACGACACTTCGCATGGAAAAGCATGGGCGCTCAATGTGACGACCAAGTCTCCCGCAGCTGTCGCAACTCCCATGTTGAGCGACTTGCCGTAGCTAAACTCATCCGGTGAGATTTGAATCAGACGCAAGTTAGGCTGGCCCTTTGCGATGGCCACCGTGTCGTCGCTGGATCCGGAGTCGACAATAATGATCTCAGGTACCGATTTGTAAACTTGGTTGCGGATTAAATTCAGGGTCTTTCCTATGACTCGGCCTTCATTCTTTGTTCTTAAAACTATGGATACGCTCATGCTTGTTTTGGCCGAAAGTGGAAAAATAATGCTAATATATCACAAAATCCCTGGTTGATGATGTATTTTGGGGTGAGCAACATTTGCGGATGCCACTAATTCCCTTAGAATTCTCTGAATCGCGCGTGATGACCATCAAGTTTCAACGAGTACGTGCTTTGCCTTGATTTCAAACGTTTGGCCATGAAAACGCCACGTACTTAAAGCTCGCATGTCAATGTTCAGCGCTTTTATAGCGGCTAGATTCCGCAGTCCCGTCACTCAATTCAAGATGTGTACGAGTCGATGATGATCGGCGGACCACAACCGACACTGCTGACCATTGGCTCTTGTAATCACCGGGCCGGGATTACGGTGCTTGGCGAAAGTTTTCTGAATCACCATCCTGCAGGAAAGG
>Ga0209466_1000277_pt1 | contig 11751 bp, 9 predicted proteins | sample PanSoiPlo30MoBio_FD_188323 | JGI IMG/M metagenome (GOLD analysis project Ga0209466, IMG submission 188323) | Tropical forest soil microbial communities from Panama analyzed to predict greenhouse gas emissions - Panama Soil Plot 30 MoBio (SPAdes)... | ecosystem: Environmental > Terrestrial > Soil...
GTGCGCAGCTCGGTGAGCGCGCTCTTGGTGCCGTTGACGATGTCGGCCGGCAGCATGAAGGAGAACACCGCGGACGCCGCCACGAAGCCGATGACGAATTTCGGGAACCGCTCCCAGATCACCGCGGCGCTCGGCCGCTCGCCGGTCGCAGCGCCGAGCTTCAGCGTCCACCAGATCGCCAGCATGAAGGCGGCGACGCCGATCAGCGCGTTCTGGGAGAATTTCACGATCACGCCGGTCTTCATGGCGGTGTCGCTGATGAGCGCGCCGGCCGCGACCACTGAGGCGCTGGTGTCGAGCGTGCCGCCCAGCCAGGCGCCCGCCACGAGGTCGTCCATGCCGGTGGATTTCGCGATCCACGGCATGACGATCATCATCGGGACCGCCACGATCAGCACCAGCGACGTGACATAGGAGAGCTTCTTCTTGTCCCCCTGGATGGCGCCGCAGGCCGCGATGGCCGCCGAGACGCCGCAGATCGAGACCGCGGTCGACAACATGGCGGCGAACTCGTCGTCGACCTTGAGCTTGCGGCTGAGCCAGAAGCAGGCGTACCACACGACGAACACCACCAGCACCGCCTGCACGATGCCGAGCGCGCCCGCCTGCACCACCTCGTTGAACAGGAGGCCGGCGCCGAGCACGACGAGGCCGGTCTTGATGAAGAACTCGGTTTGTACCGCCGGCTTGAGCCATTGCGGCGTGCCGATCGTGTTGCTGATCAGCAGTCCCAGCAGCAGCGCGAAGATGACGTACTCGATGCCCCAGTTCACGAACAGGCCGTTGCCGGCGAGGAAACGGGCGAGCCAGGCGAGCGCGAAGACCGCCGGCAGGCCGATAAGGAATGGCGCCACGCGCAGGCCCAGCACCGCGATGCCGAGCGACGCAATGACGACAAATCCGATGGCGACGTAGAGCACCTTCAGCAGATTGTCGCCGGTGAGGACCTGACCCTCCACGGTTGCGGCGGCATGGCCGCGGATCTCGGCGGCCAGCGCGCCGGGCAGGCTCTTGGGGCCCAGCGCCGCCATCTTGCCGGCCGCCGCCGTGATCGCCTTGCGGTCGCCCTTCGTCAGCGCGTCCTTGAGATCCCGGCTCAACGCCACGACGTTCTGCTGGCCCTTGGCCGAGGCGTCGCGCCCTATGGAGCCCAGCGTGTCGCTCCAGCCCGGCGTCATGGCGGCGATTTGGCTGTCAGTGGTCCAGCGGAAGGTCGGCACCAGGTTGCGCAGATCGAACACCTTCCACTGGAACAGCGTCACCACGGTCGCGATAACCAGGAATCCCAGGACCACGGCGATCCAGTCTTCGGTACGCCAGCGTCGGGTTGCGACGGGGGCGGGGGCCGGGACGGCGTCGACCTGGGTCGTGCTGACAAGGTCGGTCATGGCTGGCTCCTGGATTTTGCTGCTTTGGTCGACCGGGTTTGTGGATAAGTAGAATGATTGTTTCTCTGAAGGGCAATATTAGCCGTAAATTAAGAATATTATTCTGCCAGATGTGACCAGCCGGCCAATTCGATACCAACAGTCGCACGGTTCGCAGATCGCCGCTGCGCCTGCGCAAGTCCCGTCGGCGGCGGGGCGCCCCCGCTCAGCCGAAATAGGCTTCGCGCACTTCCGGCCGGTCGGCGAGTTCCGCCGGCGTCCCGGCGGCCACCACGCGGCCCTTGGCCAGCACATAGCCGTAGTGCGCGATGGCGAGCGTCTGGTGCACGTTCTGCTCGACCAGAAACACCGTGATGCCGCGCTCGTTGATCTGGCGGATGATGTTGAAGTTCTCTTTCACCAGGAGGGGCGACAGGCCGAGCGACGGCTCGTCCACCAGCAGCAGTTTTGGCGCCCGCATCAGGCCGCGCCCGATCGACACCATGGCCTGCTCGCCGCCCGACATGGTGCCGGCAAGCTGCGCGCGGCGTTCGGCCAGGCGGGGAAAGATCGCAAAAATCTCCGCCATGCGCTCGCGCGTGACCGCCTCCGACGTTTCCTGATAGGCGCCGAGCCGCAAGTTCTCGTCCACGCTGAGCTTGGGAAACACTTTGCGGCCTTCTGGGATGCAGGCGATGCCGGCCGCGATGATCCGGTGGGTGGGCAGGCCGGTGATGTCGGCGCCGGCGAACGTGATACGGCCGGCGCGCGGCGGGTTGAGCCCGAGGATGCAGCGGATCAAGGTCGTCTTGCCCGAGCCGTTGGAGCCGAGCAGGCAGGTGATGCGGCCGGGCTCGACGCCGAGCGACACGCCGTCGAGCACGTCGGCCCGGTCGTAGCCGGCGCGCACGTTCTCGATCGCCAGCCCCGCCATCACGCCACCCCGAGATAGGCTTCCTGCACGTTGCGATCGCGAGCGATCGCCGCGAAGGTGCCCTCGCTGATCTTGCGGCCGTAGTTGAGCACGACGCAGTGTTGCGTGATGCGCTCGATCACGCCCATCTCGTGCTCGATGATCACGATGGTCAGCCCCGCCATGCGCTCGCGCACCACAAGGATGTCGTCCATCAGCTCGCGCGTCTCCTCGTGCGTCATCCCGGCCGACGGCTCGTCGAGCAGGATGAGGCGCGGCCGGCTGATCAGCGCGCGGCAGATCTCGATGCGCCGCCGGTCGATCATCGGCAGGCCGGCCACCGGCTCATCGATACGCTCGGCCAGGCGCGGCGAGAAGATGTTGAGCAGCTCGCGCGCTTCCACGAAGCTTCGCGCGAGCTCCGCCGCGAAGGCGGAGCGGCGCAGCAGGTTGAACACCAGGCCGTGGCTCAGGCGCTTGTGGTTGCCCACCATGATATTGTCGAACACCGACAGCGGCAGGCACATGCGCGAGCGCTGGAACGTGCGGGTGATGCCGGCGCGGTAGATCGCCTGCGGCCGCGCGCCGGTGACATCGGCGCCGGCGAAGGTGACGCTGCCGTCCCGCGGGCGGTAGATGCCGGTGATGACGTTGAACAGCGTCGTCTTGCCGGAACCGTTGGGCCCGATCAGGCCGACGATCTCGCCTTCGCGGGCGGAAAAGTCCACGCGGTCGAGCGCTACCACGCCGCCGAAACGGCAAGTCAGCGCGCGGCAGGCAAGCAGCGGGCTCATGGCGCCGTCTCGTGGCGGCGTCCCGGAAAATAGTCGCGCAAGGCGCGCGGCAGCAGCCCCACGGGGCGGAACAGCAGGACGAGGATCACCAGGCTGGCATAGAGGGCGAAGCGGTATTCCTGAATGACCTGGAATTTTTCCGGCAGGATGACGACGAACGCCGCCGCCGCCACCACGCCCCACGGATTTCCGATGCCGCCGAGCAGGATGATCGAGACGAGCACGAGGGAATCGCCGAACGTGAAGTTGTTGGGCGCGATGAACCCGAGCACGTGGCCGTAGAGCGCTCCGGCGCAGCCGGCGAGAAAATTTCCGAGCGTGAAGGCAAAGACTTTCCAGCGCGCGATGTCGAGTCCGTAGCAGGCCGACGCCACCTCGTCGAGGCGGATGGCGTCGAGGCTGAGCCCGATCCACGAGCGCTCGAGCCGGCGCACCAGCGCGAAGGCCAGCACCAACAGCGCCAGCGCCGCCAGCACATAGGCGAAATAGAATGACGCTTCGAAGCCACCGATCCTGATCGGATCGTTGAACGAGTGCCCCGCAAGCGCGAACGGACCGACGCTCATGCCCTGCGGGCCGCCCAGCACGTCGTTCACCTCGATGAAGGTCTTGAACAGGATGCCGAACGCGATGGTGACCAGCGCGGCGTAGTGGCCGCGCGTGCGCAGCACCGGAAAGATCAGGATCGAGCCGATCAGCGCTGCCGCCGCGCCGCCCAGCGGCAGGATGAGGAGCGGCGGCACCGGCGTGTACTTGGTCAGCACCGCGGCCGTGTAGCAGCCGATGCCGAGGAACGCCGCGCCAGCGAAATTGACCACGCCGGCATAGCCGAACTGCACCGTCAGCCCCAGCGCCGCCGTCATCAGCAGCAGCGCCGTGGTCATCATCAGCAGGACGAAATGCTCCTCGTGGAACCACAGCGCGACGACGAGCACGCCGGCGATCGCCGCGGCGTCGAACGTCCCCTCGTGGGCCGCGATGCTGGTGCGCACTTTTCCCAGCAGGCCGAAGCGCGCCGCCAGCGCGACCGCGGCGGCGCCGGCCACGATGAGGGCGCCCACTGCGCGCTCGCGCTCGGCGGCGAGGAACAGGAGCCCGTAGGCGGTCATGGCGGCCGCGAACACCAGCGCCGGCAGCCGCGCGGCAGCCATGCCTCACACCCGCTCGCTGGTCTTCTCGGCGATAAGGCCGGTCGGCCGCCACGCCATGATGGCGATGAGCACGGCCAGCGCGAAAACGTCCTTGTAGGCGCTGGCGAAGGGAAGCGCAGCGGCGCCGATCGTCTGCAGGCCGGCGAACAGGAAGCCGCCCAGGATGGCGCCGTAGATGTTGCCGAGCCCGCCCACCACGGCGGCGCTGAAGCCGAACACGCCGAGCAGCAGCCCCATGCCGAAATTGATCTCGTTGTAGTAGAGCCCGTTCATCACGCCGGCGAAGGCCGCGACGCCGGAGCCGATGGCGAACGTGGTGAGCACCACGGCCGTGAAGTTGATGCCCATGATCATGGCGGTCTCGCCGTCCTGCGCCACCGCGCGGATGGCGAGCCCGAGCTTGGTGCGGTTGATGACGAGGTGCACGCCCACGATCATCGCCACGCCAGCCACTAGCAGGATCAGCGTGTCGACGCGCAGCGTGAACGCGCCCCAGGTGAAGGCGTCGCCCGGCAGCAGGCGCGGGAACGGTTTCGGGTTGGAGCCGTCGGGAAAGATGAGCCGCACGCCCTCGCGCAGCACGGTGCCGAGCATGAGCGTGATCAGCAGCGTGTTGAGGGCAGGGGCCGTGCGCAGCGGCAGCACCAGGTATTTGGCGATGGCCGCGCCGAGCAGCGCCATGGCCAGCATGGCGACGAGCGAGATGGCCACGAGCTGCAGCCACGGGGAGGCGACCTGCATCGCCTTGAGCGCCAGGTACGTGGCGAGCGCCGTGAAGGCTCCCACCGTCAGCACGTCGCCATGCGAGAACTTGATGACGTCGAGCACGCCGAAGAACAGCGTGAACCCGACCGCCACCAGCCCATACATGACGCCGAGCATGAGCCCGTTCATCACGTGCTGGCCGATCAGGGTGATGTCCACGATGTGGTATTCCTGCTCAACGCGAAAGTTGCAGCCATTGCCTCGCCGGCTACTCGGATGTCATCCCGGACGGCTCGCGGCGCGCAGCGCCAAGCGAGCCGATCCGGGATCCAAGTACCCCGGCATCGGAAATAAAGCACGGCAGGGTACTTGGGTCCCGGCTCTCGCGCCTTGCGGCGCTCGGCCGGGATGACAATCGAGTAAGCGGCAGGTCAGTGGCATCACTTCGCGAGCTTGCGCTTGCCGCTGGCGTATTCGCTGTCCTCCCACACGACCCACTTGCCGTCCTGGGCGACGTACTTGGTGATGATCGGCACGGCGTTCTGGCCGTGGTCGTCGAACGTGACCGGCCCGACGATCGAGTCGTAGTCGGCGGTCTTGTTGAGCGCGTCGCGCACCTTGGCGCGGTCAGGTCCGACCGCCTCGATGCGGTCGAGGATGAGCTTCATGGCCGCGAAGGCGAAGGCGCCGTAGGCCTCCGGCGGCTCCTTGTAGCCGGCCTTGTCGTACTCGGTCTTGAAGAACTGCCCGCCCGGCAGCTTTTCGATCGGCGCGCCTTCGATGAACGACAGGCTGCCCTCGGCCAGCGGCCCCAGCCCCTCGATGAAGGCGTCCGACTTGATCCCCGACGTGCCCTGGAACACGGCATTGACGCCGAGCTTGTCCATCTGCGAGCGGATGCGGATGCCGATCGGCGTCAGCCCGCCGAAATAGATCACCTGCGGATTGAGCGCCTTGGCCTGGGTGAGCTCGGCGGTGAAGTCCTGCTGGTCGGCCGTGACGCCGAAGGTGCCGAGAATCTCGCCGCCGAGCGGCTTGATCGAGTCGGAAAAATACTTGTTGTGGCCCTTGCCGTAGTCGGTGGTGTCATGGATCACCACCCACTTCTTGAAACCGAGGCTCGCCATCAGCTTGGCGGCTGTTTCGTTCTGGTTGATCATCGTGCCGTTGACGCGATGCACCTCGGAGAACTTGTTGCGGTAGGTGATGTCGGGCAGCACCGCGCCCCACACGATGATCGGCAGGCCGAGCTTGTGATAGGTCTCCACGGTGCCGATCGCCACCGCCGAGCAGTAGTGGGTGGCCGCCGCGACGACGGAACGGTCCGCCGCCATCTTTGTCGCCACCTGCACGCCGACATTGGGCTTGCATTCGTCGTCGAGCACCACGAGCTCGTACTCGTATTTCGCGTTGGCGTCGGCGTTGCGCAGCTTGACGGCAAGCTCCGCCGAATTGCGCCCGCCGATGCCGTTGGCGGCGACGCCGCCCGTGAGCGGCCCGATGAATCCGACCTTGACCTTGTCCTTGGCGGCGGCGCTGCCACCGGCGGCGCACGCCACAACGCATGCGACTGCCAGGACCGCGATGGTCCGTCTCATGTGTCCCCTCCTGGCGCGATCGGCCGCGCCCAAATGACCGGCATGCCCCATACTGGCGCCTTCCCGGGTCCGGCGCAAACAGCCGTCACGCAAACAGGTCCGGCCGCCGCAACCGCAGCGTTTGCACCAGCAGCATGGTCTTCATGTCGTCGAGGCGCCCCTCGTCGGCCCGCGCCGCCAGCTCGGCCAGCGGCAGCTCGACCACCGTGGTGTGCTCGTGCGCGTCGGCGAGCCCGCCGCCCGGGCCTGTGCGGTCCGCCGCGCCATAGGGCGCGACGTAGAGGTGCATGCGCTCGGTCGACACGCCCGGCATGGTCCACGCCGAGCCGACGTGCTCCATCGCGCCGAGCGCGAGCCCGGCTTCCTCCATGGCCTCGCGCCGTCCGCATGCCACCGGGTCGGGGCTTTCGACGATGCCGGCAACCGCTTCGAGCAGCTCCTCCTGCTGCGCCGCCAGGAACACCGGCGCGCGGAACTGGCGCACCAGGATGGCGGTCCGCCGCTGCGGGTCGTAGGGCAGCACGCACACCGCCGCGCCATGATCCTCGACCTCGCGGCGCATGGTCTGCCCGTCCGGCAATTCGACCGCCAGGATGAGGAACTTGCTGCGGCCGGCGTGAACGGTGTCGACGTTGGTGATGCGGAAGCTCATCGGATGCTCGCCGTCCCTGGTCTTTTCGCGCCAAAAATCCCGCGATATGGATAGCAGGGATTTGTCGACCGGGGTCAGGGTTCACTGAGGGCCGGTCGCCGCAAGTGGTATCACGTGCCGGGGAAGCCATGACCACGGTGACAATGCCGGCGCCGGCTGGCTTCAGGCGCGTGCCGCGGCTGCGGCTCGAGCACGTCATCATGGCCGGCGCCGTGGTGGCGCTCGTCATCCTGGTGGTGCTGCCGCTCCTGTTCCTGCTCGTCGGCAGCGTCCGCGGCGAGCGCGGCGTGAGCTTCGAGCATTTCTCCGAGGTCCTGTCGGGCCGGCTCTATACTTCGGCCCTGTGGAACTCGCTCATCCTCGGCGCCTGGACCGGCCTGTTCAGCCTCGTCATCGGGCTCCTCCTCGCCTGGGCGGTGAGCCGCACCGACGTGCCGGGCAAGCCGCTCATCAGGGTCACGGCGACGCTGTCCTACCTGTCGCCGCCGTTCCTCACGGCCATCGCCTTCGTCTACCTGTTCAGCCCCAATGCCGGCATCATCAACGTGATCCTGCGCGACGTCGCCGGGCTGCCCTGGCTCACCTTCAATATCTTCTCCATGACCGGCCTGGTGCTGGTCACCGTGATGCACACGTTTCCCTTCGTGTTCCTGCTGGCGTCGAGCGCGCTGCAGTCGGTCGATGCGTCCTACGAGGAGGCGGCGCAGATTCTCGGCGCCGGCAAGCTGCGCACCGCCGCGTCCATCACGCTGCCGCTGGTGGCGCCAGCGGTGCTCTCCGGCACGCTGCTCGCCTTCGTCAACGCCATCGCGCTGTTCGGCTCGCAGGCGATCATCGGGCTGCCCGGCCGCGTGGTCACGCTGCCGACGCGCATCTACGCGCTGTTCGACTATCCGCCGGAGTACGGGCTCGCCTCGGCGCTGTCGCTGGTATTCGTGATCATCACGGTGGCGGCGCTCTACCTGCAGCGCGCCTTCCTGGCGCGCCGCTCCTACGTCACGCTCGCCGGCAAGGGTGCGCGGCCGCAGCTCATGGCACTCGGGGCCCTGCGCTGGGTGGTGTTCGGCTTCGCCGTCCTGGTGTTCATCGTCTCGATCGTGGCGCCCTATTCGACCTTGCTGGCGGTGTCGTTCTCCAAATCCTGGGGCCTTGAGTTCTGGAAGAATCTCACGCTGGCCAACTACAAGTTCATCCTGTTCGAGTACAACGTCACCCAGCGCGCCATTCTCAACAGCCTGATGCTGGCGATCGTCGCGGCCTCGATCGCGGTGCTGCTCGGCGCCGTGATCGGCTGGATCGAGCTGCGCACGCGCGCGCCCGGCCGAAAGCTCCTCGACTATGCCTCGCTCGTGCCGCTCGGCCTGCCCGGCATCGTCATGGCGGTGGCGTTGATCCAGTTCTGGCTGGCCATGCCGCTGGCGCTCTACGGCACGCTGGCGATCTTGCTGCTCGCCTATGTCGGCCGCTACATCCCGCTCGGCGTGCGCTCGGCCAATGCATCGCTGCGCCAGGTCGATCCCTCGCTCGAGGAAAGCGCGCAGATTCTTGGCGCGTCGTGGACCACCACTATGCGCGAAGTCACCTTGCCGCTGATCCGTCCCGGCCTGTTCGCCGGCTGGCTGCTGGTTTTCGTGCCGGTGATCCAAGAACTCAGCGCCTCGATCCTCCTGTTCAGCTCGAGCTCGATCACCCTGGCGGTCGCGGTCTTCAATCTCTACGAGACCGGCTATACCGAACCGGTGGCGGCGCTCGCCATGGTGAACATGGTGATCATCGGCGTGGCCATCTGGCTCGCCTACCGGGTGGGCGGCGGGGGCATTTCGGGCGCCGGCGGGCGCGAGGGGACGGCCTGATGGCGGGCATCTCGATCAAGAACCTGTCGAAGCATTTTTCCTCGCGCGACGCCGACGTCGCCGCGGTGTCCGATCTCGACCTCGACATCAAGGACAACCAGTTCGTGACGCTGCTGGGGCCCAGCGGCTGCGGCAAGACCACCACGCTTCGGCTGATCGCCGGCTACATCCGGCCCGACCGCGGCACCATCCACGTCGGCAACCGCCTGGTATCGTCGCCCGACATGGTGGTGCCGCCGGACGCCCGCCACATGGGCATGGTGTTCCAGAATTACGCCGTGTGGCCGCACAAGACCGTGTTCGAGAACGTCGTGTTCGGCCTGAAGGTCCGCAAAACTCCGGCCGCCGCGGCGCGCAAGAAGGTCGAGGAGACGCTGGCGCTGGTCAACCTCACGGGCTTAGGCGAACGCTACCCGAGCGAGTTGTCGGGCGGCCAGCAGCAGCGCGTGGCGCTGGCGCGCAGCCTAGTGGTCGAGCCGGAAATTCTCCTCCTCGACGAACCGCTGTCCAACCTCGACGCCAAGCTGCGCGAGCGCATGCGCACCGAGCTGAAGGTTCTGCAGCGGCGCACCGGCATCACCTTCGTCTATGTCACCCACGACCAGTCGGAGGCGCTGGCGCTGTCCGACATGGTCGCCGTCATCCATGGCGGAAAACTGCAGCAATACGGCACGCCGTTCGAGGTCTACGCCAAGCCCGCCAACCGCATCGTCGCCGACTTCATGGGCCTGGTGAATCTTCTACCCGGCACTGTGATTACGACGCAGGACGGCGTCGCCACCGTGCAGGCGGCGGCGTGGCGGCTGGAGCTGCCGGCGCCCGCCGGAGCCCGAGCGGGCGACGCGGTCGAGGTTGCCATCCGCCCGGAAAACATTCGCCTGGCCGCGGCGAACGGCCAGGCTGGGCTCATCGCTGCGAAGATCAGCGAGCGCACCTTCCTGGGCAGCATCAGCGAATATCTTGCCGAGCTCGAGTCCGGCCCCGTGCTGCGCGTGCAGACCCATCCGCTGCAGCGCTTCGCCGTGGGCGATCGGGTGGCGGTCGAGGTCGACGCCAGCCAGTGCAGCGTGTTTCGCCGCGATCCGGAAAAGACTTCTTCAGCAGATGGAGCCAGCCGATGAACAAGCCCATGTCGAACATCAAGGTGCAGGGCCAGGAGCACTGGACGCAGAAGGGCGACGTCAAGCTCTTCATGTGGGAGAAGCGCTCCCCTGCGCCCGAGAAGCTCGGCACCATCCTGTTCGTGCACGGCTCGTCCATGGCGTCGCAGCCGACCTTCGACCTGCAGGTGCCGGGGCGCTCTGATTCATCGGTCATGGATTTCTTCGCGGCGCGCGGCTTCGACACCTGGTCGGTCGACATGGAGGGCTATGGCCGCTCGACCAAGGACCGCGGCAACAATGCGCCAATCTCCTTTGGCGCCGACGACTGCGCCACCGCCTCCGACTACATCATGAAGACGCGCAACAGCGGGCCGCTGCTGGTGTACGGCATCTCGTCGGGCGCGCTGCGCGCCGCGTTGTTTGCGCAGCGCCACCCCGAGCGCGTGAAGCGCCTCGCCCTCGACGCCCATGTGTGGACCGGCAAAGGCTCGCCGACGCTGGAGCAGCGGGCAAAGCGCCTCTCCGAATTTCGCGCCAAGAATCGCCGGCCGATCGACCGCGCCTTCGTGCGCTCGATCTTCGAGCGCGACCACCCCGGCACCGCCGACGACGACGTGATCGAGGCCTTCGCCGACGCGATCCTCGCGCTCGACGACTCGGTGCCGACCGGCACCTATGTCGACATGTGCGCCAACCTGCCCGTGGTCGATCCAAAGAAGATCACGGTGCCGACCATCATCATGCGCGGCGAGTACGACGGTATCGCCAGCTTCGACGACCTCGTCGAGTTCTTCAAGCTGCTGCCCAACCCCGACAAGCAGTTCGCCGTGATGCCGGGCATCGCGCACGCCTCGTTCCAGCAGAAGAACTTCATGATCGCCTACCACATCCTGCTGGCATTCTTCACCCAGCCGGAGCCAATCTACATTGGGCATGGGTGAGCGCGAAGTTAGCCTTGGCCCCCTTCTCGCTCTGGTCGCCGATGAGCTTGGCAAAATCGGCGGGCAAAAAGGCGATCAGGGATCAGAAGGTCGAAGCCGATGTTTGCTTGAAAAGGCTTGGCGAGCCTCGGCTAAAGCGACAAGGCCGCCGAGATCATGCATTGATATAGACAGGCAGCGCGGGACCGTTCCCGGTGCCGCGTGCCGCAGGCGCAGCAGGCATCGCGGCCCTTGGGCGGCGCCGGGAGGCATCAGCGTTGACATCATCGGCCAACGCCGCGAACTGGGTTCGCGCGAAGCTCGGCGATTACCGGGCGCAATTGCGTTTCTGCCTGCGCTTGACCGTCGCGGCCGTCCTCGCCTTCGCCCAGCTCCTTTTGAATCGCCTTTAGCTGCTCGTTCAGGTAGTACTCGCGCTGTGTCTTCTCCATTTGACGCTTGACGCGATTGCGAATCCGCTTTTCGACCTGCAGAACGGAAATCTCGCTCTCCATCAGCCCGAGCACCTTTTCCAGGCGCTGCGTGACCGACGCCGTCTCGAGGATGTCCTGCTTGTCGGGAATCTTGACCGCGAGATGAGAAGCCACCGTATCGGCCAGCTTGGCGTAATCCTCAATCTGCTGGATCACGCCGACCACTTCCGGCGACACCTTCTTGTTGAGCTTCACGTAGTT
>Ga0209466_1000279_pt1 | contig 11737 bp, 11 predicted proteins | sample PanSoiPlo30MoBio_FD_188323 | JGI IMG/M metagenome (GOLD analysis project Ga0209466, IMG submission 188323) | Tropical forest soil microbial communities from Panama analyzed to predict greenhouse gas emissions - Panama Soil Plot 30 MoBio (SPAdes)... | ecosystem: Environmental > Terrestrial > Soil...
TCATCGTGAAGCTGATCGACAAATCGACGCCGGTATTTTTTCTTGCGGCGAGCTGATCCGGCGCGCGTGTGACGCGCGTCACGTTGATGATCGCCGCGCGTGAACCGCCCGGCCGGCTTCGGCGACACACACATAACGCCTGGGTGCCATCACGGCACCGGTGAGGGGAGAGATGCCATGAGCAATGCGAACATCGCGTCCGAGCTCGGCCCGGACATGCGCGTGCTGGGCGACGACGAGGTGGACGCCGTGAACGGCGGCCTGGTCGTCATCGCCATCATCGCCGTCCTGATCGGCCTGCTGCTGCCGGCCGTGCAGAAAGTGCGTGAAAGTGCGTGAGTAACGATCGGCCGGATGTCCGGCCGGCCGGCACGCGCGTCGCGATCGCGGTGATCGATCATGGCTTGCGGCCCGTCTGCTGTCGGAGCGGTCGGGTCGCATGCCGGAGTCCGCGCGGCACGGCACGTCGATGCAATCCGAGTGGATGCGAAACACCCGCCGGGTGTCGGGCCTTCGCCTATGGCCCGGCGAACATCCGCTGCGCGACGCTGCGCCCCCACGCCGAAAGATCGCTCAGGACCTGCTTTTCCCATCGCGGGCGCTTGTCAAAGCGCAGCTGGATGCCGGCCAGCTGCGCCCGCATGTGGAGCTCGAGCGAGTCCGTGCTGGCGGCGAGAAGGCCGTCATGGGTCACCAGCACGAGCCCCTGAAAGAACTCGTGCGGCAGCTTGAAGAATTGCGCGGGGCTGCCGAGGAGATCGATCTCATCCACCGGCCGGTCGGGACGTGACAAGAAGGCGAGGGGGGCCTTGTAATAGCTGTGTGGCCGGCGCCAGGGCCGTCGCCACGACCACGCGGAAAGCTCCGCCGCCGTCCCCAAATAGCGGCCGGCCGCCGCCATGCGCGGCCGACGTCCGGCAAGCGATCGTGCGTGCGCAATCTCGGTGCCGGGCTCGCACGTTCGCAGCTGTTCGAGGATACCCGGAAACGCTTCCCCCGGGCGCTCGTAGCGCAGCGCCAGCGCTGCGGCTGGGAGAAACAGCGCGGCCGCTCGCGCGCCGCATCGCTCGCGCGCGAACGCATAGGCGACCCCGTAGTCCGCATCGAACCGCGGCAGTCCCGCCGTCAGCGTTGCGTCGAGATCGTCCGCGCCGGTCTGCGTCGCCTCGTATGCGAGCTGGAACACGGCGGCTCCGCCCTCGATGATGTGCCAGGCGGAAAGGCCGGACGCGCCGGCCTCGCCCAGTTCCTGCTGGATCAATGCGAGGTCCTGGAACAGGTCGGGCACATCGGCGCCCGCCAACGAGTGGTCGTTCGCAGGGGCCTGCATTTGGATCGCATGCAGCGTGTTCCATTGGATCAGGACCGCCGCGACGTTCTTGATGCGGTCGAGCTCGAAACGTCGGCGCAGGAATTCGGGCGCGGCGTTGCAGGCGAAAAACAACGCTGATGCTCCGGGGTTGCGGCGCAGATCGCGCCACAATGACCGCCGAATGCTGCGCAGCGTGACCTCCTTGATGCGCTGCGCACGGGCGAAAGCATAACCGGTGCAGACCGTCTGCAGCAGATGATATCCCTCGTGGACGTAGTTGGACGCAAGCACGGGCCGCTCTGGCATCGAACGAAATTCCGCGCGTGTGGCATTCAGGATCATGACGTTGGCGCCGGGCGCGAATTGCGCTGCGACTTCGGGCGGCAGGCGCGGCACGGGCGCCTGCTCGTTGAAGAGGACGGAAAAGATCGGCATGGCGTGCTCCTCCCAGGGCAGCTAACCCGCGTGTCGCGTGGCAAAGGCAGGCAGACGTGACCCGAGCCGATCCTCAGATGGCATGGGCGCGCCACGTATCGGATGCGTCGACGGTCGCCAGCGCCACGATCCGCCCGTCGTTCAGTTCGAGCTCGCTCAAGCTGCGCAGCGCGGCCTTCATGGTCGCCAGGTCGATGTCAGGTTGCTTTTGGCGAGCGAGATCGGTGAGCTTCGCCAGTTCCAATGGTCCATGTGCGCGCAACAGGCCGATCGCCAGCACTTGCGTGGCATTCAGCATGATGCCCTTGCGCCAGACGTTCCAGCAGAGCTTTGCCACGCTTGTCAGGGCGGCGATGAGCAAAGGCGAGGCAACGCCGGCCGTGGCGGTGGACGCTGCGACGGCGGTTGCCACGGCGCTCAGCGCATCGAGGAACGGCAGGTCGTCATCGCGAATGACGAAGCCGCCGAGCCGGACATTGAGAGCCGTGTCGCCCGGCAGGACCGGTTCGGCGCGCCGTTCCGTTTCCGCCTCGGCCACGCCGCCGGACACGGCCGCCGCAATGTTCGGATCGACGCCGTGCGCCTGGAGACGCGCCGTCACGGCGGCCAGCAAATCCTGTTCGGAGGCATATTGCTGAGACACGCACTGCCCCGCCAACGTGTCGCTTGATGGGCGATCCCGAACCGCAGACTAGCGGTTCCTGCCGGGTCCGGTTGTGAACTCCTTCACACCCGGCGCGGCCCGCCAGAAATGATGCAACCCGTAGAGGCGGTCCGGGTAAGGCGTCATCGGTGAACGGCGGGAGGATGACGCATGCGACATGCTGGCCGCCACGGCGGCTACAACGCATTGCATTGCAATCCGGCACCAGGAGATAATGCCCCCAAGGCGCGGAACGCGCCAGCACCGTCAGGAGTGGGGGAGGCTTGACGCATGCATCAGGCGTTGCGCGCCGCGCCCGGTTCAGCGCCGGATGTGTCCGACGCGTCGGCAACGCCGCACCCGCTGCTGCTCGGCCTGATCGGTTCCCCCATCAAGGGCTCGGCGGCGCGCCGCATGCACGAGGCGGCGGCTGCTGCGGCCGGGCTGCAGGCGCAATACCGCCTGATCGACGTGCCCAGGGCCGACCGTGCCAAGCTCGGCGTCATGCTGGAAGGTGTGCGGCTCCTCGGCTTTTCCGGCGTCAACGTCACGTTTCCCTACAAGGAGGCGGTGGTCTCGCTCCTGGATTCGCTGAGCGCCGAGGCGGCGGAGATTGGCGCCGTGAACACTATCCTCGTGCGCGACGGCGAGCTCGTCGGCCACAATACCGACGCCACCGGCTTTGCCCGCGCCTGCCAGCATGTGCTCGGAGACTTGCGCGATGCGCGGGTGGCGCTGATCGGCGCCGGCGGCGCCGGCCGCGCCATGGCGTTCGCGCTGGCCGAGCTCGGCCTGCGCGAGCTGCGCCTCGTCGATACCGCGCCGGGAAAGGCCGCGGCGCTCGCCGCAGCGCTGCGCGGCCGCATCGCTGCACGGGTTTGCGCCGACGTGCCGGAAGCCGTGGAGGAGGTCGGCGGCGTGATCAATGCCACGCCGGTCGGCATGCTGCCGGACCGCAACAACCCGGTGCCGCCCGCGCTCCTTCACGACCGCATGTGGGTTGCCGACGCGGTCTATACGCCGCTGTGGACGCCGCTCCTGCAGGCCGCGCGGGCACGCGGCGCGCGCGTGATGACCGGCCGCGAGCTGTGCATCCACCAGGCGGCCGCCGCCTTTCGTCTGTTCACCGGCCGTGAGCCGGATATCGACACGCTCGCCGACGCCTTCGATGGCGTCATAGCGCGACGCAACGAGTCATAAAGGGAGGAGTGGATGTTCAGGATGGTGGTGGCCGCGCTAACGGCCTTGAGCCTGTGGGCGGCGGGGGCGGCAGGCGCGCAGGCACAGTCGGGGCAGGCCGCAAAGCTCGCCTTCATCGGCGAACTGTCGGGCGCCGGCGCCGTGTCCTCGACCAATTTCCGCGACGGCGCCCTGATGGCGATCGACGAGATCAACGCCAAGGGCGGCCTGCTCGGAAAGAAAATAGAGCTCAAGCAGTACGACACCCAGACCAATCCCGGCACCGCGCGCTCGCAGATGCAGAAGGCGATCGACGACGAGCCCTATGCGATCCTCGGGCCGATCTTCTCCGGCATCGTCAAGGTGAGCATGATGCTGGCGGCGCAGGCCGAGATTCCCATCATCATGGGCGGCGAGGCGAGCGACCTCACCCAGCAGGGCAACGCCTATCTGTTCCGCACCTCGTTCGGCCAGCAGGCAAGCATGCCGAAGATCGCCAACTACGTGCGCGACGTGGTCAAGGCCAAGACGGTCGCGGTGGTGTGGGTGAACAACGATTTCGGCAAGGGCGGGCGCGACAACTTCATGAAGGAGATGAACGCGCGCGGCATCAAGGTCGCGGCCGACATCTCCACCGAGTCCGGCCAGACCGACTTCGCCGCCGATGTGGTCAAGGTCAAGGGCATCAATGTCGACGCGGTGTTCGTCTATATCAACGAGGAGGAAAGCGCCCGCTTCCTGCGCGAGGTGCGCAAGCAGGGCCTGAGCGTTCCGCTGATCGGCGAGACGACGCTGCTCAGCCAGAAGGTGATCGACCTCGCCGGCGACGCCGCCAACGGCGTGCGCGGCCATGTCGGGCTGTCGGCCGACGTCCCGGTGCCGGCCGTGCAGGAGTTCAAGGCAAAGTTCCACAAGCGGTTCGGCTACCTGCCGGATCACAACGGCATCAAGGGATATACCGGCGTCTACGCCATAAAATTCGTCACCGAGAAGATCGGCAAGTTCGACCGCAAGGCGCTTGCCGCCACGCTGCACGGGCTGACCATCTCGCCCAAGGACGAGCCCGGCATCCTGATCGAGACCAGCTGGGACGACAAAGGCGACATCGACCGCATCAGCTTCATCGCCGAGGTGGTCAACGGCAAGCAGCAGATCACCGGCGAGCTGCCCAAGCTCGGCAAGTGATTTTTTCCTCTCGTCGCCGCCGGACGCGCCGGGCAGAGTGAGCCATGGCGGATTTCCTGCAGCTTCTCGTGGCCGGCCTGGCGACCGGCGGCATCTACGCCCTGGTCGCCATCGGCTTCACGCTGCTGTGGCAGACGTCGCAGACCATCAACTTCGCCCAGGGCGAGTTCGTGATGGTGCCGGCCTTCTTCATGCTGGCGGCGATGCGCGTGCTCGACGTGCCGTTCTGGGGCGCCGTCGTGTTCGGCATCGCGCTCTCCACCATCGTGCTCGGCATGGCGTTCAAAAAACTTCTGGTCGATCCGATGCTGCGCCACGGCGTGCTGCCGCTGGCCATCGCCACCATGGCGCTGGCGCTGTTCCTCAAGGAATCGGTGAAGGATTTTTACGGCGCCGAGGCGCAGCCGTTCCCGCCGCTCGCCGCCGCCGTCAACGTGACTTTGTTCGGCGCCGCGATCGCCGTGCAGAGCCTCGTGGTGGTGGCGCTGGCGGTTGCCGCCATCGTGGCGCTGCAACTCTTCCTCAACCGCACCCGCACCGGGCGCTGCATGCAGGCGACCGCGCAGAACCCGGCCGTGGCCCGCATTCTCGGTATTCCGGTCGAGCGCATGATCATGCTCGCCTTCGTGATCAACGCGGCGCTGGCGGCGCTCGCCTCGGCGCTGGTGACGCCGATCTATCTGGCCAAATTCTCCAATGGCGAATATCTCGGCATGGCCGCCTTCATTGCGGCGATCGTCGGCGGCTTCAACCAGGTGCGCGGCGCCATCGTCGGTGGCCTGCTGCTCGGCGTCATCGACAATTTTTCCGCCGCCTACCTGTCGGCACAGTATCGCGCCGCCATTCCGCTCGCCCTGCTGATCGTCGTGATCCTGTTCCGCCCGCAGGGCCTGCTCGGGCGCCGCGAGGAGCGCACCGTATGACTCCGGCGCGGATCGTCCTGGCCGCCCTCGCCCTCGCCGTGACGGTCGGGCTGATCGCCGCCCCGTTCAGCCTCAAACCCTACGGCATCTATATTCTCACCCTGTGGGCCGTGACCACGATCGCGGCGATCGGGCTCAACCTGACGCTCGGCTATGCCGGGCAGGTGTCGCTGGCGCAGGGCGCCTTCGTCGGCATCGGCGCCTACGCGGCGGCGCTGCTCACCACCAAGGGCTGGCCGCTCGCCGCCGCCTATCCGGTGGCCGGCGTCGCCTGCTTCGCCATCGGCTGGTTGCTCGGCTATCCGGCCCTGCGCGTGCAGCACCACTATCTCGCCTTCGTCACCCTGGCTTTCGCGACCCTCGTCTATCTCGTGTTCCGCAACGAGGAATGGATCACCGGCGGCATCTACGGCATCAGCGGCATCCCGCGGCCGAGTCTGTTCGGCTGGTCGCTGCGCGCCCCGCGCGACTTCTACTACTTCTGCCTCGCCAACCTCGCGGTGGTCGCCTTCGCCGCCTGGTGGCTGATCCGTTCGCCCTGGGGCCGCGCCTTCGTGGCGCTGCGCGAGAACCCGGTGCGCGCGCTGTCGCTCGGCGTCGACACGCGGCGCTACACGCTCATGGCCTTTGCGCTCGGCGCCGCGCTCGGCGGCATCTCCGGCGTGCTCTATGCGCCGCTGGTGCAATATGTCGATCCGACGCCGTTCTCGCTCGTGCTCTCGTTCAACCTCCTGCTCATGGTGGTGGTCGGCGGTTCCGGCCGCTTCTTCGGGCCGTTCCTCGGCGCCATGGTCGCCGTGCTGCTGCCGGAATGGCTGCAGGCCGCCGACAATATGTATGGCGTGTTCGGGCCGCTCGCCGACGCCGCCCGCGCCGTGCTGCCGCCCGAAGTCCCGAAATATGTCGCCAAGCACTACCTCATCGCCTACGCGGTGTTCGTCATGGTGCTGATGACGTTCAGCCCGGGCGGCATCATCGGGCTCGTGGCACGCCGCTTCGCCGGGGCGCCCGCGCGCAAGCCGCCTGCCGCCGCGCCCGCCGCCGCCGAGGCCGCCTCATGACCGCCATGCTGCAAGTGCGCGACCTGAGCAAGCGCTTCGGCGGCATCCTGGCGGTCGATCGCGTGTCGTTCGACGTCAACGAGGGCGAGATTCTGGGGATCATCGGCCCCAACGGCAGCGGCAAGTCGACCCTCTTCAACTGCATTCTCGGCCAGCTTGCGCCGAGCGAAGGCGAGGTGCGGCTCGACGGCCGTATCGTCACCGGCATGCGCCCGTGCGATCTCAATCGCCTGGGGGTGAGCCGCACGTTTCAGCTTCTCCAGGTGTTCCCCGAGCTCACCGTGCGCGAGAATCTCGTCCTCGCCGCCCAGGAGCACAAGGGCACGATGCTGTCGCGCCTGTTCGGCGCGTCCGATGCCGGGCTCTCCGCTGCCGCCGACCGCATGATTGCGTTCTTCCGTCTCGCGCATGTGGCGGACAGCAGGGCCGGCACGCTGAGCTACGGCCAGCAGAAGCTGCTCGATGCCGCCATGGCGTTCATGGCCGGCCCGCGCCTCGTGCTGCTCGACGAGCCGGCCGGCGGCGTCAATCCGACGATGCTGGCCGACCTGCGCGAGCGGCTCACCGCCGTCAACCGCGAGGGCGCCACCTTCGTGGTGATCGAGCACAACATGGAATTCGTCATGGCGCTGTGCCGGCGCATCCTCGTCCTGGCCGAGGGCCGCATCATCGCGGCGGGCAGCCCGGAGGAGGTGCGGCGCGACGCGAAAGTGATCGAGGCCTACCTTGGCCGCTGATGCCATTCTCGCGCTCGAGGACGTCGTCGCCGGCTACGGCAAGATGACGATCCTGCACGGCACCAGCTTTGCCGTCCGTCGCGGCACCATCACGACCCTGATCGGCCCGAACGGCGCCGGCAAGTCCACGATCTTCAAGACCGTGTTCGGCATGCTGCCGGCGCGCAGCGGGCGCGTCGTGTTCGAGGGCGCCGACATCACGAACCTTGGCCCGCGCGACCTGATTGCGCGCGGCTTGAGCTACGTGCCGCAGGGCCGCAACATTTTTCCCGAGCTGTCGGTGCGGCACAATCTCGAGCTCGGCGCCGTGATGGCGCCGAAGGGCTTTGATCTCGCCAGCCGCATGGCGGCGGCCTTCGATCGCTTTCCCGTGCTCCGCCGCAAGGCCGACGCGCAGGCCTCCACGCTGTCGGGCGGCGAGCAGAAGATGCTGGAGATCGCGCGCGGGCTCCTGGTCGAGCCGAAGCTGATGCTGATCGACGAGCCGTCGATCGGGCTGTCGCCCATCATGGCGAACGAGCTGTTTGCCGCCCTGACCGAGATGAACGGGCGCGGCATGACCGTGCTGCTCATCGAGCAGAACGCCAAGCGGGCGCTCGAACTGTCGCACGACGGGATCGTGCTCGAGCTCGGCCGCACTCGCATCGCCGACACGGCGAAAAACATCCTGGCCGACGCGCGCATCGGCCAGCTCTTTCTCGGCGGCGGGCTGGCGGAAGAATCGCCCTCGCGGCCGGCCGGCGAGGTGATAGGATCGGGCGCAAGCAGTCCGGCGAGACCGCAATGAGGGAGGGCATGGGATGACGCGACGCGATATGCTGGCCGCGGCGGGTGTGGGCGCGCTCAGCGCCGTCTTGGGGAGCAAAGCAATGGCGCGTTGGGAGCCGAGCGAATCCTATCCGGATCCGTCTGTCCAGATCCTCGATCCGAGCTTCGAGAAGTATCGCATCGGGCTCGCCGGGATCGAGCGGCTGGCCACCGGCATGCGCTGGTGCGAAGGGCCGGTGTGGTTCGGCGACGGCCGCTACCTCCTGTGGAGCGACATTCCCAACAACCGCATCATGCGCTGGGAAGAGGAGACCGGCCGCGTCAGCGTGTTCAGAAAACCGTCGAACAACGCCAACGGCAACACGCGCGACCGCCAGGGCCGCCTCGTCACCTGCGAGCACGATGCGCGCCGCGTCAGCCGCACCGAATATGACGGCGCCGTCACCGTGCTGATGGACAAGTTCGACGGCAAGCCGCTCAACTCGCCCAACGACGTGGTGGTGAAGTCCGACGACTCGGTGTGGTTCACCGACCCGCCGTTCGGCATCCTCGGCAACTACGAAGGCCACGTCGACAAGCAGGAGCTGCCGACCAACGTCTACCGCCTCGACAAGACCGGCCGCGCTACCGTGGTGGCGGGCGACATCAACGGTCCCAACGGCCTGTGCTTTTCGCCCGACGAGAGGAAGATGTACATCGTCGAGGCGCGTACTTCGCCGCGCGTGATCCAGGTCTACGACCTGGTCGATGACGGCACGAAACTCGCCAACAAGCGCGCCTTCGTCACCTGCCAGGCCGGTGAGACGCCCGACGGCTTCCGTTGCGACGTCGACGGCAACCTGTGGTGCGGCTGGGGCATGGGGCAGGGCCACGACGGCGTCGTGATCTTCAACCCGGAAGGCAAGCGCATCGGCAAGATCGTGCTGCCCGAGCGCAGCGCAAACCTGTGCTTCGGCGGGGTCAAGCGCAACCGCCTGTTCATGGCGGCGAGCCATTCGGTCTATTCGCTCTACGTCAACACGCAGGGCGCGCCCGGCGGGTGAGCGGCCCGCGGCCGCGCAATCCTTCCGCGGTCATGCCGGCCGAGCGCGCAGCGCGAGAGCCGGGACCCAAGGCTGCCACGCGCCGCGACGGCATGGAGGTAGCCCGCAACCATCGATGCTGACGCGCACGCGGGCGGCATTCGCTCCATGCGTGCAGGCGTCCGCGGTGCAACGAGCTTTTGCAAGGGGGCGCGGCAACTCATTGCCGCCGCATACGTATTTTGCCGGGTCCGGCGGCGCCAGCCTTAAACTCTCTTAAACGAGGCAGCGTGTATTTCCTTTGTGAGGCGCCGGCGCGCTGCTCGCGCATTAGGACTTGATCGTCATGCAACGGATTTCGTTTTCCAAGCTTCTGCTCGTCGTCGTGCTCGTTCCGGTCACGGCGCTCATGCTGTTCGCCGGCCGGCTGACCTACGAAAGCTGGTCGCGCTACCAGGATCTGGAGCGGGCCTCGTCGCTGCTCCGGCTCGCCGTGGCGGCCAGCCGGTTTGCCGGCATCGCCATGCCGGCCGAGGGCGCGGCCAGCCGCGCCTACCTGGCGGGCGGCGACAAGGCCAAGCTCGATGCGCAGCGCAGGATCACCGACGAGCATTATCGCGCCATGCGCGAGGCGGCTGCCGCCAACACCGTGAAGCACCCGCGGATCGAGGAACATCTCAGGGCGATCGACGAGCGCATGCGCGACATCGCCACGATGCGTGGCACCATCGATGCCAAGACGGCAACGCCGGCCACCCTGACGCCGCCGCTGGTCCGCACCTCGGGCCTTGCCATCGACTCCGTCGGCACCATGGCGACCATCATCGGCGACGGCGTGCTGTCGCGCCGCATCCTCGCGCTCTATGCCACGCTGCATTTCGGCGACGGCATGCTGGCGCAGCGCGGCGCCGGCACCGCCGTCCTGCAGGACGGCCAGGCTCCGCCGCCGCTGTTCGCCCTGCTGGCCGCGGGAACCACGCGCCAGTCGATCTTCGGCAAGCTGTTCGCCGAGCTGGCGCCGCCGGAGGTGGTCAGGATCTACCAGTCCTTCGAGTCGACCAACGGACGTGCGCTGCAGGAGCTGCGCGAGCTTGCGCTCAAGAATTCCGGCACGCCGGCCTCGCCCGAGCAGCTCAAGCGCTGGAACGACCTCGTCGGCGAACTGACCGGCGTCATCACCAGGATGTACACCGCGACGACCGACATCATCAGCGCCGAAACCGACCAGATGATCACCGCCGCCTGGGAAAGCCTGCTGATGTACCTGGGCGTGACGCTGGGCGTGCTCGCCGTCGTCCTCGCATTGAGCAAGATGACGCTGGGCACGGTGCGCCAGCTGCTCACCGGCCTGTCGCACGCCATGCAGCAGCTGCGCGACGGCCGCTACGACGTCGCGATCCCCGGCGTCGATCGCGCCGACGAGATCGGCGAGATGGCGCGCAACACCACGGCCTTCCGCGACGACCTTGCCCGCATCCGGAAGCTGGAAGCCCAGCAGAAGGATTCCGAGGCGCGCGCCATCGCGGCGCGCAAGGCCGAGATGCACAAGCTCGCGGATTCGTTCGAAGCCGCCGTCGGCAAGATCGTCAAGGCGGTCTCCACCGCCTCGACCGAGCTCGAAGCCTCCGCCCAGACCCTCACGCGCACCGCCGAGGTGACGCAGCGGCAGGCCGGCACCGTGGCCAGCGCCTCCGAGCAGGCCTCCGCCAACGTGCGCTCGGTGGCCTCGGGGACCGAGGAGCTCGGCGCCTCCGTGCAGGAGATCAGCCGCCAGGTGCGCGAGTCGAGCCACATCGCCGTCGAAGCCGTCAAGCAGGCCGAGAAGACCGATCAGCGCGTCAACGAGCTCTCGCATGCGGCCGGCCGCATCGGCGACGTGGTCAAGCTCATCACGGCGATCGCCGAGCAGACCAACCTGCTGGCGCTCAATGCCACCATCGAGGCGGCGCGCGCCGGCGACGCCGGCCGCGGCTTCGCCGTGGTGGCGGCGGAGGTGAAGACGCTCGCCACCCAGACCGCCAAGGCCACCGAGGAGATCGGCAGCCAGATCGCCAGCATGCAGACCGCGACCAGGGAGTCGGTCGAGGCGATCAAGGAGATCGGCGCCACCATCAAGCGCATCTCCGACATTGCCGCGAGCATCTCGGCCGCGGTCGAGCAGCAGGGCTCCGCCACCAACGACATCGCGCGCAATGCCCATGAGGCTGCGCGGGGCACCTCGCACGTCGCCTCCAACATCACGGAGGTGAACCGCGGCGCCGGCGAGACCGGTACGGCCTCGGGCCAGGTCTTCGCGGCGGCGCAGTCGCTGGCGCGCGAGAGCAACCAGCTCAGGAGCGAAGTGGAGTCCTTCGTCGCCACGGTGCGCGCGGCCTAGAGCATGATCCCGAAAAGTGGGCACCGGTTTTCGGAAAAGATCATGCTCCAACAATAGGCTAAAGCGAGATGACGATTCGAAGAAAAGTCATCTCG
>Ga0209466_1000280_pt1 | contig 11730 bp, 8 predicted proteins | sample PanSoiPlo30MoBio_FD_188323 | JGI IMG/M metagenome (GOLD analysis project Ga0209466, IMG submission 188323) | Tropical forest soil microbial communities from Panama analyzed to predict greenhouse gas emissions - Panama Soil Plot 30 MoBio (SPAdes)... | ecosystem: Environmental > Terrestrial > Soil...
TGTTGGCGGTGTCGCCCATGATCACCCTGACGGCCTTGAACGGCACGTCGAGCTCTTCCGCCACCATCTGGCCGATGGCGGTGAACAGGCCCTGGCCCATGTCCATCTTGCCGAAGAACGCCGACACCGTGCCGTCGGCGTTGATGGCGATATAGGAGTCGAGCTCGTTGGGCACGAGCGGCGGCTTTCCGCCCTGGGCGGCGGCGGAATTGACCGCCAGCACGGTGTCGAATCCGACCGGCATGCCGACCGACACGACCAGAGCGCCGGCGCCCTTGAGGATCTGGCGGCGCGAGAATGCCGAAAGCTTTTCCATCTTGGTCATGGTGGCCTCCCTCAACCCATCATCTCGGAGGCGCGCTTGACGGCGCGCAGGATCGCCATGTGGGTGCCGCACCGGCACTTGAGCCCGGTCAGGGCTTCCTTGATCTCGGCGTCGGACGGCTTCTTCTTGTCGCGCAGGAACGCGGCCGCCGTCATCATCCACCCATTGATGCAGTAGCCGCACTGCGGAACTTCCTCCGCCACGTAGGCGGCCTGCAGGGGATGCGGCTTCTCCGCCGTGCCGAGGCCGGCCAGCGTCGTGACCTTGGCGTTGCCGACCGCGGACATCGGCGTCACGCAGGAGCGCACCGGCTGGCCGTCGAGATGCACCGTGCAGGCGCCGCATTGCGCGAGCCCGCAGCCGAAGTGCGGATTGTTGAGGCCGATGTCGTTGCGCAGGGCATAGAGCAGCGGCATGTCGGGATCGGCGTCGATCGTGTGTGGCTTGCCGTTGACCTCGAGAGTGAATCGTTGGTTCATGGTCGCGTGTCCTTCCGGTCCATGATTTCGGATTGGCGGGCGTCGAGCGGTCCGCATCGATGGGAACGACTCTAATCCAACCACCCCAGGTTGGGAACACGGAATTGGCCGCAACTTTGCGTGAAGCGCCGGATCAGCCGCCTTCGCCGGCCTCGGCTTCCTTGAGCTTCTCGCGCCAGTCCTTGCGGCGCAGCATGAACGAGGCGGCCGACAGCAGCAGCAGCGCCAGGCTGGCGACGAGCAGGCTCAGCGCGATCCCGCGCTGGAAGAAGATCAGGTAGTTGCCGTTGGACATGATCAGCGACTGGCGCAGGCTCTGCTCGAATACCGGCGCGATCACCAGGCCGAGCACCAGCGGCGCCGGATCGAAGCCGAACTTGCGCAGCGCGTAGCCGAGCACGCCCATGATCAGCATGATCCACACGTCGACGATCGAGTGGCTCACCTCGTAGACGCCGATGATGCAGAACATGATGATGAGCGGGTAGAGGTAGGCGTAGGGGATGCGCAGCACGCTCACGAACAGCCCGACCAGCGGCAGGTTGAGCGCCAGCAGCATCAGGTTGCCCACATACATCGAGGCGACGAAGCCCCAGAACACGTCGGGATGCTCGTTGACGAGCTGCGGCCCGGCCGCGACGCCGTGAATCATCAGGGCGCCGATGAGCACGGCAGTGATCGGGCCGGTGGGCAGGCCGAGCGCCAGCATCGGGACGAAGGCGCCGGTGGAGGCCGCGTTGTTGGCCGATTCCGGTCCGGCGACGCCGGCCACCGCGCCATGGCCGAACTGTTCCGGATGGCGCGAGACGCGCCGTTCCAGCGCATAGGACAGGAAGCTGGAAATGATGTGCGCCGAGCCCGGGATGATGCCGATGATGAAGCCGAGCACCGAGCCGCGCGCGATCGGCATGGCGGACTCGCGCCATTCGCGCCGGTTGGGCAACAGCTCGCGCAGCTTCGGTGCGATCACCTCGCCGGTCACGCGCGTGCTCGGCGTGGCCAGGATTTCGCCCAGGCCGAACAGGCCGACCGCCACCGGCACGATGCCGATGCCGTCGCCCAGCTCCGGCAGGTCGAAGCTGTAGCGGAAGTGGCCGGTCATGTTGTCGATGCCGATCATGCCCAGCATCAGGCCGGTGCACGCCATGACCAGGGTACGCACCAGCGAGGTCGACGACATGTAGGCGAGGAAGATCAGCCCGAGCACCAGCAGCGCCGTATATTCGGGCGGGCCGAACTTCAGAGCGATGTTGGCGAGCGGCGGCGCCACCACGGTGAGGACGATGATGCCGAAGGTGCCGGCGATCCACGAGCCCACCGCCGCGATGCACAGGGCGGCGCCGGCGCGGCCGTTCCGGGCCATGGCATGGCCGTCGATGCAGGTCATCACCGAGGAGGCCTCGCCCGGGATGCGCATCAGGATCGACGTGGTCGAGCCGCCATATTGCGAGCCGTAATAGATGCCGGCCAGCATGATGACGGCCTGCGTGGCGTTCAGCCCGAACGTGACCGGCAGCAGGATCGAGATGCCGGACAGCGGGCCGATGCCGGGCAGCACGCCCACCAGCGTGCCGACCAGGCAGCCAAGAAACGCGTACCAGACATTGTCGGGCTGCAGCGCGACCGCAAAACCATGCAGCAGACTGGCGAGGGTGCTTTCCACGCGGCTGGTCCCAACTGGAAACGCGCTCTAGAACCCGAACGGCCCCTGCGGAAGCGGCGCCTTCAGGGCCTTGTCGAAGACTACGTAGGCGATGAGCGTGATGGCTACGCTGTAAATTGCGGCCCGCACGAGGTTGCGCCGCTCGATGACGACCAGGAAGGCGAACATCATCAGCGCCATGGTCAGGATGAAGCCGAGCCGCGTGTAGGCGATGATCGCCAAGGCGGCGATCACCACTACCAGGGCGGCATGCGTGGCATCGCTCCAGTCGATAGCGGTGAGCGGCTGGCTCTCGCCGGCGCGCGCGGCGAGAAGGATGCCGAACAGCACCAGCAAGCCGGCCACGAGCTTCGGCATGAAGCCGGAGCCGGGCATGGACAGGCCGCCCATCGGTAGCTCACCGCTCAACGCAAAGATCGCCAGCCCGAACGCAATGAATGCGGCGCCCGCCACATGATCGGCCCGGATGGTCATCGCTAGCCCTGGACGCGGCCGATGTCGCGGATGGCGGCCTCGATGCGCTTGGCGTCGGCGTCCCAGAACTTGGCGAATTCCGGCTGGTCCATGTAGTCCAGCTCCTGACCGAGGTTGGTCAGTGCCTGCTTGAACTGCTCGGTGTGGGCGGCCTTTTTTAGGTTGTCGCGCAGAAAGGCCACCACATTGTCCGGCGTTCCCTTCGGGGCGAACATTCCGACCCACAGATAATATTCGACGTCGAAGCCGAGTTCCTTCAGGGTCGGCACGTCTGCCAGCGCCTGCGAGCGCTTGGCGCCGAACAGCGCCAGCGGGCGCGCCTTGCCGGCCTTGATCTGCGCCAGGCAGGCCGAGACCGACGACACCAGCGCCTGCGAATTGTTGCCGAGCAGCGCGGTGAGCGCCGGACCGCCGCCGTTGGTCGGCAGGTGGCGAAGCTGCAGGCCGCCGGCCGCCTTCATGAAGAGAGCAGTCGGAATGTGCAGCGCGCCATAGAGGCCCGAGGAGCTGAAGATGATCTCGTTGGGGCGTTTCTTGGCATCGTCGATGAAATCCTTCAGCGTCTTGTAGGGCTGCTGGTCATTGACGATGAGCACGCATGGATCGGCGACGAAGCGCGCCAGCGGGATGAAATCCGCATTGGTGAATTTCGGCTGGCGGCCGAACAGCCGGTCGACTTCGGCAAAGCCCGAGATCGACGTGATGTGCGACAGCAGCGTGTAGCCGTCCGGCTTGGCATTGGCAGCGAATTGCGCCCCCACGGCGCCGGCGGCGCCGGCCTTGGTTTCGATCACGCAGGGCTGCTTGACCAGGGTTTCGAGCACCGCCGCCAGCGGCCGCGTCACCACGTCGGACGCGCCGCCCGGCGGAAACGGATTGATGATGGTGATCGGACGCGACGGATAGGCGTCCTGCGCGCCTGCCGGCACCGCCAGCGTTGCGGCCGCCGCCGCCGATCCGATGACGAAATGTCTGCGGTTCACGTGTTCCTCCCTGGGCTGCGCTTTGGCCCGGAATTGCGGGCGTCTGCGGCTTGTGTCGCGCTCCGTGGCGTTCTAGCGAGGTCGCGCCGACAGGGTCAACGCCTTCATACCTTGGCGCTGGTCCGCACTTCGCGCGGAAACAGGTCGTCCGGCGACATTTTGCGCACCGTGATGCCCTGGTCATGGGCGAAGCGGCAGAACGCCTCCAGTGTCGGACGGTTGGCGTCGACGCCATAGGGAAACAGGTCGGGGCCGAATGTCGCGGCGAACTCGGCCGCCAGCGACGACGACCACGGCAGCGGGATGCGCGACGCCGTCACGTCGCCGATGCGCTCGGCGCTGCGCTGCTTGGCTTCCTGGAACGCCTTGAACAGCGTCATGGCGACCCAGGGATGGCGCTCGAACACGGCGCGGCGGATGGCGATCGTGTGCATGATGGGAAAGATGCCGGTGTCGCGGTAGTAGCGCAGCTCGTCCTGGCGATAGTCCGGGAACAGGCGCACGATGCTGCCTTGCGCCTGCGCGAATGCGGCCGGCATGCGCGCCGACATCACGGCATCGATCTCGCCCTTGGTCAGGAGCTCGCTCAGGCTCGCATCGGGCCGCGATTCATAGCGGACGCCGGCGGGCAGCTTCAGCTCCACCTTCTCGGCGCGGCCGGCCTGGTTCACGCCGGCCTGCACCCAGCGGATCTTGGCGAGATCGACGCCGTAGGTTTCGGCCAGCATGCCGCGGGCATAGATGCCGGCGGTCTGCGCCCATTCCGGAATGCCGATCGCGCGGTTCTCCAGGTCCTTCGGCTTGGCGATGCCGCGGTCGCTGCGCACGTAGATCGACGAATGGCGGAACACGCGCGAGGGAAACACCGGGATCGCCACCATCGCGGCGGCGCCCTGGGCGGTCAGCGAGGTGTACTTGGCAAACGAGACCTCCGACACGTCCCATTCGAGGTGCTTGATGAAGCGGTGAAAGATCTCTTCCACCTGCAGCACCAGTGGCGTGAGCGCGATCCCGTCCACCGCGACCTGCCCGTGGACGAGGTCGCGCACATGGTCATAGTCGGCGACCGCCATGGTGAGATGCAGCCGCGCCGTGCTGCCGTCCGGGATGATCTGGGCATCGCGGCGGTCGGTGGTGCCGGACGTCATCTGCTCGGGCTTCTCTTGGATCGTCACGCAAACCTCCGTCCCACCACGGTGTCATGGCCGGGCTTGTCCCGGCCATCTCGATTGCAGCGCAAAGCCGTGCATCGCCAAGCGGGATTGCCGGGTCAAGCCCGGCAATGACGAGAGGAGATGCATTCGGGTCACCGATCTTAGCCCTTCCGCAGCACCAGTACGAAATTATTAGCCGGCATGGGCACGATCTCCTCGAGCGCGAGCCGATGCGCCTTGGCGGCGTCGGCCACGGCCTCGAGGTCGCGCACGCCCCATTGCGGGTCGCTGCGGCGCAGCTGTGCGTCGAAGGCGGCGTTGCTCGGCGCCGTATGCTCGCCGCCGCGCCGGTACGGCCCGTAGAGAACCAGCACGCCGTCCGGCGGCAGCACGCGGCCGGCCCCACGCATCAGGTCGAGCGTGGCCTGCCACGGTGCGATGTGGATCATGTTGATGCACACGACCGCGTCGGCGCGCTCGATCGGCCACGGCGCGGTGCCGACGTCGAGCGCGACCGGCGGCCGCACGTTGGTCAGTCCTTCGTGCGCGATCCACGCCGCAATGGAACCGTGCATGGCGACGTCCGGTTCGCTTGGCCACCACTGCAGGTCGGGGAGGGCGCGCGCGAAATGCGTCACGTGCTGGCCAGTGCCGCTGGCAATCTCCAGCACGGCGCCCTGCCGCGGCAGGACGCGCCACAGCACCGCCAGGATCGGCTCCTTGTTGCGCTCGGCCGACGGTGCGACCAGCCGCTCGCCGCGCAAAACCTCCGGCGACGCGCCGGGGCGGCGGCCCGGATCGGTATCCGCCGGCACCGAGAAACCCTCGCGTCACTCGGCGGCGACGCGGGCCGGGCCTGCGTGCGCCGAGGCGAGGTAGTCCATGGCCGCCTGCACGCCGCCCTTGCGGTGCGGCACGCCGGCGAGCGCCAGCCCCATCTCGGTGCCGCCGAGCGCCCCGATCAGGGTCAGGTCGTTGATGTCGCCGAGGTGGCCGATGCGGAACATTTTTCCCGCGTAGCGGCCGAAGCTCATGCCGTAGGAGATGTCGAACGTGTCCAGTGCCAGCTGGCGGAACGCGTCGGCATCGTAGCCTTCCGGCATCATCACGGCCGTGATGGTGGGCGAATAGTATTTCGGATCGCGGCACATGATCTCGAGGCCCCAGGCGCGCACGGCGCGGCGCGTGGCTTCCGCCAGCCGGTCGTGGCGGGCGAACACGTTGTCGAGTCCTTCCTCGTGCAGCATGTCGATCGCCACCGCCAGGCCCTGCAGCATCTGCGTCGCCGGCGTGTAGGGGAAGTAGTCCTGCTTGTTGCAGGCGAGCATGTCGTCCCACGACCAGAACGATTTCGGCAGTTGCGAGGTCTTGGCCGCGGCAAGCGCCTTGTCGCTGACCGCGTTGAACGACATGCCGGGCGGCAGCATGAGTCCCTTCTGCGCCCCGCCGACCGTGACGTCCACGCCCCAGTCGTCGTGGCGGTAGTCGGTGGACGCCAGCGACGAGATTGTGTCGACCATCAGCAGCGCCGGATGCCCGGCCGCGTCGATCGCCTTGCGGATCTCGTCGATCGGCGACAGGCAGCCGGTCGAGGTCTCGTTGTGCAGGACGCAGACCGCCTTGATCTCCCGGTTCTTGTCCTTGCGCAGGTGGGCTTCGATGACGTTCGGATCGGCGCCGATGCGCCAGTCGGTGGCGATGAACTCGGGCTTGAGCCCGATCTTCTCAGCCATCTTCTTCCACAGGGTGGCGAATTGTCCCGTCTCCACCATCAGCACGCGATCGCCGGGCGACAGCGTGTTGACCAGCGCCGCCTCCCACGCGCCGGTGCCGGTGGCCGTGTAGATGATGACCGGATTGGTGGTCTTGAAGATCGTCTTGATGCCGTCCAGGCAGCGGCGGGTGAGACGGAAGAATTCCGGGCCGCGATGGTCGATGATCGGCGTATCCATGGCCCGCAGGATGCGGTCAGGCAGCGGCGAGGGTCCGGGAATGTGCAGGAAGTGGCGCCCCGCGGTGCGTGAGGAATTCTTGGACATAGGCAAATCCTTGACTGAAGCGGCCAGATTGGTGGGTGGGTGGCGGCCGGCCGGCGGTTGGTCCCGGGAGCCGGTTGCGTCGGGCGCCATCAATGACGAATAAGGGATTCAGTCAAGGCAATTCGCTTCGCGTTTGGTGAATAAGGATTCACTTCGATGGCGGTGGCGCTGGCGCCCGGGCTGGAACGGCGGCTCAAGGCAGAAATCGCGGGCGACGTCCTGTTCGACCGCTTCTCGCGCGGGCGATATGCCACCGACGCGTCCCACTACCAGGTCATGCCGGTGGGCGTGGTCGTTCCGCGCGACGTTGCATCGGCCGAGCGCGCGCTGGCGCTGGCGCGCCAGGAGGGCGTGAGTGTGCTGCCGCGCGGCGGCGGCACGTCGCAGTGCGGGCAGGCGGTCAACGCTTCGCTGGTCCTCGACTGCTCCAAGCATCTCACCCGCATCGTCGAGGTGGACGTGCCCGGCCGGCGCTGCGTGGTCGAGCCGGGAATCGTGCTCGACGATCTCAACCGCGCGCTCAAGCCGCACGGCCTGTGGTTTCCAGTCGACATCTCGACCTCGTCGCGCGCCACCATCGGCGGCATGGCGGCCAACAATTCCTGCGGCGCCCGCTCGCTGCGCTACGGCACCATGCGCGACAACGTCATCTCGCTCGACGCCATGCTGGCCGACGGCAGCCGCGCCCATTTCGGCCCGGTATCTCCCGATCTCTCCGACCTTCCGTCGTTCTCGCCGCTGCGCCGCATCGCACGCGACCTCCTGCGCCTCGGTCGGCGCGAAGCCGAGGAGATCGAGACAAGCTTTCCCAAGGTGCAGCGCCGGGTGGGCGGCTACAATCTCGACGCGCTGCTGCCTGGGCGCAACGAGCTGAACCTGGCCCATATCCTGGTCGGGTCCGAGGGAACGCTCGCGTTCTCCACCGCGGTCGAGCTGAAGCTCTCGCCGCTGCTCGGCCGGCGCGCGGTGGGCGCCTGCCACTTCGGAAGCTTTTATGAGGCCATGGATGCGGCCCAGCATCTCGTCGGGCTGGGGCCCATTGCGGTCGAGCTGGTCGACCGCACCATGATCGCGCTGGCGCGCGACATCGCCATGTTCCGCCCGACGCTGGAGCAATTCGTGCGCGGCGATCCTGATGCGCTGCTGCTGGTCGAGTTCGCCGAAGACGAGGCCGAGAACCGGCGCCGCTTGCAGCGGCTGCACGACCTGATGGGCGACCTCGGCTTCGGCTGGGACAAGCCGGGTGCCAGGTGGGGCGGCGTGGTCGATGTGCTCGACCCGAAGCTGCAGGCGGCGATCACCGACGTGCGCACCTCCGGCCTCAACATCATGATGTCGATGAAGCAGGAGGGAAAGCCCGTCTCGTTCGTGGAGGACTGCGCGGTGCCGCTCGAGCACCTGGCGGAGTACACGCAGCGCCTCACCGGGATTTTCGCACGGCACGGCACGCGCGGCACCTGGTACGCGCATGCGTCGGTCGGCTGTCTGCACGTGCGGCCGATCTTGAATCTCCGGCTCGACAAGGACGTACGGGCGATGCGCGCCATCGCCGAGGAAGCGTTCGCCGCCGTGAAGGAATACAAGGGCTCGCATTCCGGCGAGCACGGCGACGGCATCGCGCGCTCCGAGTTCCATGAAATGATGTTCGGCACGCGTCTGGCGCGCGCGTTCGAGGAGGTGAAGGACCGCTTCGACCCCGACAAGCTGTTCAATCCCGGCCGCATCGTGCGCGCGCCCAAGTTCGACGACCGCAGTGTGTTCCGCTACGGCCCGGACTATCGCGGCGAAGACATCGCCACGGTGCTCGACTGGTCGGACTATCCGGGCGCCGGCGGCGGATTCCTGGGCGCCGTCGAGATGTGCAACAACAACGGCGCCTGCCGCAGATCGGCCGGCGGCGTCATGTGCCCGAGCTACATGGTCACACGCAACGAGCGCGACGTGACGCGCGGCCGCGCCAATACGCTGCGCCTCGCCCTCACGGGCCAGCTCGGTCCTGACGCATTCACCTCCGATGACGTGGCCGAGACTCTCGCGCTGTGCGTCTCGTGCAAGGGCTGCCGCCGCGAATGCCCGACCGGCGTCGACATGGCGCGCATGAAGATCGAGGTGCTGGCCGCGCGCGCCGGGAAAAACGGCTTCTCGCTGCACGACCGCATGGTCGGCTGGCTGCCGCGCTACGCCCCTCGGGCGGCCCGCCTGGGGGCCCTGATGAATCTCCGCGACCGCCTGCCCGGCGCCGCAAAACTGTCGGAACTGGTTTCGGGTTTCAGCGCGCGCCGCAGCCTGCCGCGCTGGCGGCGCGACTGGTTTCGCGATCCGGCGCCTGCGGCGCGAGCCGCCACGGCCGGCGGCGCGTCAGGGCACGACGTCGTGCTGTTCGTGGACACCTTCAACCGCTACTTCGAGCCGGAAAACGTCAGGGCGGCGCTCGCCGTGCTGGCCGCCGGCGGTTACCACGTGCATGTCGCCATGCCGTCGGACGGCTTGCGTCCGCTGTGCTGCGGCCGCACGTTCCTGGCGGTCGGCGCCGTCGACGAGGCGCGCCACGAAGCGGCGCGCGCGCTCTCCGCGCTGGCGCCGTTTTTGGCACGCGATGTTCCCGTCGTCGGACTGGAGCCGAGCTGCATTCTCGGCTTTCGCGACGAGGTGCCGGCCCTGATCGCGAGCGAAGAGGCGACGCGGCTTGCTACCCAGGCTTTGACCTTCGAAGAGTTCCTGTCGCGCGAGGCGACGGCCGGGCGGCTGAACCTTGCACTCGCGCCGACGGCCAAACGCGCGCTGGTGCACGGCCACTGCCACCAGAAATCCTTCGAGGCTTTCGACGCCGTGCTGGCGGTGCTCAACCTGGTGCCGGAGCTTGCGGTCACTCCGATCGAATCGAGCTGCTGCGGCATGGCCGGCAGCTTCGGCTACGACGCGGCCACGATCGACGTCTCGTTGGCCATGGGCGAGTTGTCGCTGCTGCCGGCGGTGCGCCAGGCCGAGCCCGACACGCTCATCGTCGCCGACGGCACGTCCTGCCGCCATCAAATCCGCGACGGCAGCGGGCGCGAGGCTGTCCACGTGGCCCGCGTGCTGGCGCGCGGCCTGGCGGCTGCGGGCGCGCCGGCACAGCCGCGCTGAAGTAGGGCGCATCCCCCGGCCTGATCGTGACCTCGCTCCTGCAGGGCGCTTGCCGCCGCCGCGGGAACGTATTTTCCTTATGCCGCGCAGGATTCACGGAGCCGACCCGCCCGCGGGCGCCAGGTCGACCGGGGAGGGAACTGTGGCTGACCAAGCAGTGGTACAGGTGTCGCGCCTGCTCGACGAGAGCGGACTGACCTCGTTTCACATCAAGCTGCTCATCTGGTCGTTCTTCATCGTCCTGATCGACGGCTACGACATTGCCGCCATCGCCTTCGCGGCGCCGCATCTGGTGCGCGCCTGGGGCATTTCGCCGGCGGCGCTCGGTCCGGTGTTCAGTGCCAGCCTGTTCGGGATCCTGTTCGGGTCGGCCCTGTTCGGTTGGATCGGCGACCGCTATGGCCGCAAGGCCGCGCTGATCGGCGCCAACCTGTTGTTCGGCGTCTTCACCCTGGCGGCCGCTTTTGCCACCAGCCTCGAGCAGATGTTCTGGCTGAGACTGCTCGCCGGCCTCGGCATCGGCGGCGTCATTCCCAACGTGGTCGCAATCAACGCGGAGTCCGCGCCACGCCGGCTGCGGGCCACGCTGGCGCTCATCGCGGTCGGCTGCGTGCCCATCGGTGGCGCCATCCCGGGCTTCGTGACGGCTCTGTTCGTGCCGCAACACGGCTGGCAGATCCTGTTTCTGCTAGGCGGCATCGTTCCGATCGCCATCGCTATCGTCGGCGCCTTCGGGCTCCCCGAATCAATCAAGTACATGACGCTGCACGAAAGCCAGCGCCCGCGGATGGAGAAGCTGATCGCGGCCATTCGCCCCGACTTCCAGGTTCCGCCCGATGCCCGCTTCGTCGTCGAGGATGAAAAGCAGTTTCCCGGCTTCAATCCGGCCTACCTGTTCCGCGACGGACTGGCGCTCATCACGCCGCTGCTGTGGCTGCTGTTTGCCCTCAATCTCATGGGCTTCTTCTTTCTGCTGAGTTGGACGCCGACCCTGCTGAGCGCAGCAAAGCTTCCGCCCTCGGCGGCGCCGCTGGCCGGCGCCATGCTGCAGGTCGGTGGCACCGCGGGCTCGCTGCTGCTGTGCGGCTGGCTGCAACGCCACCGCTTTCTCGCCATAGCGATCCTGCTCGTCGTCGCCGTGCCGGTCGTCGGCTCGATCGGCTATGCCGGACTGACGTCGCAGACCGCCCTGCTGACCGCCACATTCCTCGCGGGCTTCTGCGTGCTCGGCGTACAGTCCGGCATCAACGTCGTAGGTGCGCTCATCTACCCGACCTCGCTGCGCGCCAACGGATCGGGCTGGCAATTGGGATTGGGCCGCATCGGATCGATCGTCGGTCCGCTGGTGGGTTCACTCTTCGTCGGCATGCCGGTCGAGCGTCTCTACATGTGGTCGGCGCTCCCGTTCGCTGTCGGGGCGGTCGTCTGCTACGCCGTTCATCGCCTCAACACGGCGCGCCTGGCGGCACGGCCTGAACTGCGCGAGG
>Ga0209466_1000281_pt1 | contig 11648 bp, 13 predicted proteins | sample PanSoiPlo30MoBio_FD_188323 | JGI IMG/M metagenome (GOLD analysis project Ga0209466, IMG submission 188323) | Tropical forest soil microbial communities from Panama analyzed to predict greenhouse gas emissions - Panama Soil Plot 30 MoBio (SPAdes)... | ecosystem: Environmental > Terrestrial > Soil...
TACGGCGGACCGTTCTGCGCCGTGGTGGTGCAGCCGGATAGTATCGCGGTGAGCACCAGCAACGTCAGCACATGCATACCGCGCCGGCACCTTGACGACGCAGCATGACCGGCGGAGGCGCACTGCGGCGCCCTCCCGAACGAAGATAGCCTCATATGAAGTCCCCCCACTCCCACCTCACCACAACTACCACGTTAATGGCGGCGATGGTAGGGGCGGAGGTCTTGGGGCGAAAAGCAGGCGGTGCCCGGCGCACAGGATGGCGTCAGCAGGCAGCAGCCTAGAAGCTTGCGAACTCGGTGGTTCCGGCGGTGACGTCTGGTACGGGGAAGAAGCACAGCAGCACCAGCGGCTCGCTTCCGGTGTTGCGCGTCATATGCTTCTCGTTGGCCGGGATGAGCACAATGTCGCCGGGTGAGATCGGGATCTCGCCGCTCTCGGCCATCGTCACGCCCTGCCCCGACAGCACGTAGATGCACTCCTCGAACTCGTCGTGCAGGTGCGGACCGCGCTTGGCGGCGCCCGGTGCGGGTGGTGGAATCTCGGCGATGCGGAAGGTCACGCGCGAGCCGATGTCGCCGGAGACCGGCTCGAGCGACACGCGCCCCGGAAGGCCGAGCCGCTTCGCTTCCTTCTGCTTCAGCAGCCGCGCCATCAGTGCACCTGCCGCAGATGCCGGACCTCGGCAGGGCCGCCCTGCACGGCATCGAGCTCACCGAAGATGGCGGAGGTTTCCCCGGCGATTTTTTCGGCAATGTCGTCGAGCATGCGCACCCCCTTCTCGGCCGTGGCCTGCTGCGGGCTGCCGAACCAGCCGGTGGGCGCGATCGAGCGGATGTCGGTGAGGACCGGCTGATAGGCGCGGGTGCGGCGGAGCTTGTCCATGCGGTGGCCGTGGGCGTGGTCGGATGAGTTGTCGATGCGCTCGAGGTGGACCAGGCCGGGCCGGTCGGCGAGCACGGCAAGCGCCTCGATCTCGCCCCCGTGGGTCAGCCCGTTACAGCTCGCGCCATAGAGCTCCTCGGCCACATAGCAGGCCTGTACGGTCACGACCGTCATGCCGTGCTCGCGGTGCAGCCCGTCGGCGGCGATCGCCAGCGACGGAATGTTGCCTTCGTGCCAGTTGAGGATGACGAGATTCTTGGCGCCATGCTTCGCGGCCGAGGCGCAGGTCTCGGTCACCACGCGCATGAAAGTGTCGGGGCTGAGCGTGACGGTCCCCTCGAACGGCATGTGCATGGGCGTGACGCCGAGCGGCGTCGCCGGCAGCACCAGGCCGTCCATGCGCTCGGCAACGCGATGGCTGATGACTGTGGCGGCAAAAATGTCGGTGCCGGTCGGCAAGTGCGGGCCATGCTGCTCGACGCTGCCCGCCGGCAGGATCACGAGCGGATTCCTTTTCAGCTGCGCCGCGATCTCCGGCTGCGTCAGCTCCCAGAAATAGCGGCTCGTGCCCCGCTTCCGAAGTTCATCAGACATTGCGGCATCCTCTTAGATGAACTTCGGAAGCAAAGGGGCACTCGCAAGCATAAGACCCTAGTGCCGCTTTTCGATTTGAAGTTCCTACTCGAGTTTGCGGCAGGCATTGTAGGAACTTCAAATCGGCGGCACTAGGCAGCATTGCGCGTCCTCTCGGCGATCTTTGCGCGGGCCGCATCCATCACGTCGGCGATGCGCACGAGTTGGCCGTTCTCGTCGATCGAGCGCAGCGCCGCATAGAGGATCGCCACGGCGGCATTGCCGTTGGCGGCCGAAAGCTCGTTCTCGCCGCCGGTGCGGCAGCTTTCGGCGAACAGGTCCAGCTCGGCGCGGAACATGTCGCTCTCCGGCACGGTCAGGACTTCACGGCCGGCATAGCCGTCCCGGCCGCTCTGGATGTAGAGCGTCGAACTCTCGTGCAATTTTTCCGGCGTGTCCCAGGTGCGGAAATCGATCTCGTAGTGCATCAACCCGGCAGAGCCGAACACGCGAATGGCGAAAATGCCGGGCGAGGTCCAGCACGCGCCGACATAGGCGACCTTGCCGTCGGCAAACTTCAGCAGCGTCATCGACTGATCGTCCACCTCGGCGCCGACCGGCGACAGTTTTGAGGCGATCGAGCTTGCCTCGACCACGTCGCCGCCGAGGTAGCGCAGCACGTCGAAATGGTGGACGGCGAGCTGCGACAGCGGCCCGCCGGGCGCACGGTTTTTGTACCAGCGCCACGTCTGCGGGGTGAGCTCGAGCGCGCGCTCGTTGGAGAAATTGGCCTCCATGAAGGCGACGCGGCCGAGTTCGCCACGGTCGATGGCGGCGCGGATTTGGCGGATGCCCGCCATCAGGCGCGCGCTGTGGCCGACCGTCACCGTGATGCCATGCTTGCCTTGCAGGTCGGCCATGACCAGGCCGTCTTCCAGCGTGCTGGCGATCGGTTTCTCGGTGTAGACGTGCTTGCCGGCCGCCGCAACCTGAGCGGCGAGCGGCAGGTGCTGCTCGTTGGGAACTGTCAGGATCACGCCCGCGATGGCGGGATCCGCCAGCATGGCCTCGAGGCTCGCAACCGCGGGAATCGCGAACTCGCGGGCGAAAGCCTGGCGCTTGTCCTCGGAGCGGCTGGTGGCGGCGACAATTTTCAGGCGATCGGATTTTGCCGCGGCGCGCGCCAGCACCCGAGCCCAGCGGCCAAGCCCGACAATCCCGACTTTGACCATTTCCACGCCCATCGCATTCCCATCGGTTGCCTGCCCCAAACCAGGGCATGTTGGATTAAAAGACGGTAGGATACGTGCTTGCAACTGTTTCCCGGGGAGATCTCGCCATGCGTCAACAAACCGGACTCGCCATCATCGTGACTGTCATCGCCGGCATCTCCAACGCGTGGGCACAAGCAAATATGCCGCTGGAGAAGAAGAACTACAATTACTCCGACTGGACGAAGGGACGATTTTCCGAAGCCGTGACGGTGACCGGCCCGGGCAAGATGATCTTTCTCGCCGGCGTCGGCGCCGAAGACGAGGGCAGCACGCCGGGCATCATCCGCCACAAGGACGATTTCATGGGCCAGTGCCGGTACGCCTATGACAAGATCAAGCGGTTGCTGGAACGGCATGGCGCCACGCTCGGAGACGTGGTCAAGATGGTCACGTATGTCACCGACATCCGTTACCAGCCGGACTATGGCAAATGCCGCGTGGAGGCGTTCGGCAATCTGCCGCTGCCGGCCCACACCTTCCTGAACATCAATCAGCTTGCTTGGCCGGGCATGATCGTTGAGATCGACGTCACCGCCATCGTGGCAAAATAGCGAAGCATGCTGAAACACGCATGAGGACGCTTGGCTCATTGATCGCGGTCGCGATCCTGACCGGCACTGCGGTGCTGGCGGCGGACGATTATCCGGCCCGGCCGATCCGCATCATCGTGCCGGTGTCGCCCGGCGGCATCACCGACATCGTCGCGCGCGTGGCGGCCGACCACATCACGGCCAGATCCGGCCAGCCGGTGGTGGTGGAGAACCGCACTGGCGCCGGCGGCAATCTCGGGGTCGAGGCCGTCGCGCGCAGCGCCCCCGACGGCTACGTCCTGACCCTCGCGGCCACCAGCCAGATCGCGATCAATCCGTTCACCGGGAAGCTCGGCTTCGACCCGCTGAAGGATCTCGTGCCGGTGGCGCCGATCGCCGAGGCGCCGCAGTTCCTGGTGATCAACAGCAAGCTGCCGGCGATGACGCTGCAGGAGTTCATCGCCTACGCCCGGCAGAACCCGGGCAAGCTCAATTACGTGTCGCTCGGGCCGGGCAGCACCGTGTCGCTTGCCGGCGACCAGTTCGTGCGCCTCGCTGAGGTCGATATGGTCCCGGTGCAATATCGCGGCACTGCGCCGGGCATCACCGATCTCATCGCCAACAACGTGCAGATGATCTCCATCGGCATCGCGCCGGTGCTGGGCTTCGTGCAGTCGGGCGCGCTGCGCGTGCTCGCCGCCGGCACGCGCCGGCGCTTGCCCTACCTGCCGGACGTCCCCACGGCGGCGGAAGCCGGCCTGCCCGGCTACGAAATGGCGACCTGGTTCGCGCTGTTCGCGCCGCAGGGCACGCCCAAGGAGATCGTCGACAAGCTCAACTTTTTCATGCGCGAGCTCGTTGCCGATCCCGCCGCCGCCAAACGCCTCACGGATGTGCACATCGATCCGATGAGCATGACGGCGGACGAGTTTTCTGCCTTCGTGCAGGCGGAAGCGGTGAAGTGGGAACGCATCATCAAAGCGGCGGAGGCGAAGCCTCGTTGATTGCGAGCCAAAACCCTCGGATCGTCATGGCCGGGCTTGTCCCGGCCATCCCGACCATGAAACTCCATGCTTTTCGGAGATATTCAACTCGCCGTGCCGTCGCGCTGCACCGGTTGGCCGATGCCGAGCGGTTTCGCGTCGATCAGCACGAATGCCAGACGGGCGGGCTCGCTGCCGCGGTTCACCCACGCATGATTGGTGCCGCGCTGGACCATGACGTCGCCGGCGTGCAGCGTGACGGTCGAATCGTCCATGTCCATGTCGATGCGGCCCGCGAGCACGATCACGTAGTCGATGGTCTCGGTGCGGTGCATCGTCGGCTTGTTGCCGGGCGGGAAGTCGATCACCGCGAAGCGCGTGCCATTGGGCGGCGGCGGGGTTCCCAGCCGGCGCTGTCCCATGTCCTCGACGCTCTCGCCGACCGCGATGTCGGCCGGCATGGCGTCCGTGCACCAGATCAGGGTGGAGACGTTGCCGGAGGCGGGGCGCCGCGCATTGGTGGCGGGCCCGTCGAGAATCACCTTGGCGACGTTGCCGTCGTCGTGGCCGGTGACGACGCGCCGGATCGGAGGAAAGTCTGACATGTTCCAGCCTCGGGTCAGGACAGGGGCCGCGCGCCGTCGGGCGTCGCCACGTCGAACGCATTCAGCATCATGGCCACCATGGTGTAGAAGCCGGCGGCAGAGATGAACTCGATCAGGAGTTCCAGCCCGAACGTCGCCAGGGCGCGCGCGTAGGTACCATCCGACAGCGTCCTGGTGGCCTGCAGCTCGCGGACGACGTCATAGACGAGCTGCTCGTCCGGGCGAGCAAAGGCCGGCGTGCGTCCCTCACGCAGCGCCGCGATCACGCCGTCCGGCAGGCCGGCCTGGCGCGCCGCGCCCTCGTGCACGAACCATTCGTATTGCGCGCCCCAGTGGCGCGCGATGACCAGCACCATGAGCTCGAACAGCCGCTTGTCCAGGTTGCTGTCGCGCCGCAGCGTATTCCCCAGCCGATTGGCCGCGTCGGCGATGGCAGGGGTCCGGAGCCAGATGCCGAACGGCCCGCCGACGCGATGGCGGGTGGCGGCAATTTCCTGGGCAAGCCGCAGCTGATCCGGGCTGAGGTCGTCAGGCTTGAGATGGTCGACACGCGCCATGTCGTTCTCCTGGTGGGAGGCCCTGCCTCCATGCCCTATACTTCCCCAGATGACCGCCTTCGTCCAAAAGATCATGCGATGAACGACGCCGCCTTTCGCTCGATCGGGAAGCCGCTGCCCCGCAAGGAGGACGAGCGGCTGGTGACCGGTAAAGGGCGGTTCACTGACGATTTTTGGCTCGACGGCCAGGCGCACGCCGTGATGGTCCGCTCGCCCTACCCGCACGCGCGGATTGTCGGGATGAACAAGGCGCGGGCGCAGGCGATGCCGGGCGTGCTTGGCGTGTTCACCGGCGCCGACTGCCAGCATCTCGATCCGATCCCGCACGATCCGGTGCCGAAGACCAAATACGACATGAAGCTCACCGGCCCCGGTGGCGGCGAAATTTTTTTCGGACCGCATCGCCTGCTGCCAGCGGACCGGGCGCGCCACGTCGGCGAGGCCGTGGCCATGGTAGTGGCCGAGACGCTAGCGCAGGCGCTCGATGCCGCCGAGGCGGTGGAGGTCGAGTACGAGGAACTGCCCTTCGTCACGCACTCGGAGGACGCCATGGCGCCCGGCGCGCCGGCCGTGTGGGACGAGGTGGCGGACAACATTCTGGTTGACACCTGGTTCGGCGACCGCGGGGCGACCGACAAGGCCTTCGCGGCGGCGGATCACGTGGTGGCGATGGACATCCACGTCGGCCGGGTGACCGGCGTTCCGCTCGAGCCGCGGTCCGCGCTCGGAGTTTTCGACGCCACGAGCGGGCGCTACACGCTGCACGCCGGCAGCGGCGGCGCGGTGCGGCAGAAGCGCGAGCTCGCCACGATCCTCGGCATCGTGCCGGAGCGCCTGCGCGTTCTCTCCTACGACGTGGGCGGCAACTTCGGCACGCGCAACCGCGTGTTCGTCGAGTTCGGCCTGGTGCTGTTCGCCGCGCACAAGCTGGGGCGGCCGGTGAAATACACGGCAACCCGGTCGGAAGCCTTCCTGAGCGACTACCAGGGGCGCGACCTGGTCACCAAGGTCGAGCTGGCGCTCAGCCGCGGCGGAAAATTTCTCGCGATGCGTGCCGCCAACATCAGCAACGTGGGCGCGCGCTGCGTGTCGCTGTCGCCGCTGAGCAAGGGCGCCGGCCTCATCCCGGGATCGTACGCCATCCCGGTCGCAACGCTGCGCGCCATGGCGGTGTTCACCAACACGATGCCGACGCAGGCCTATCGCAGCTCGGGCCGGCCTGAGGTGACGCTGGCGATCGAACGCCTGATCGACACCGCCGCCGCCGAGCTCGGCCTGGACCGCATCGAGCTCAGGCGCAAGAACCTCGTGCGGCCGCAGGCGATGCCCTACCTCAATGCCGTCGGCATGACCTACGACAGCGGGCGCTATGAGGAGAACATGGATCAGGCCATGCGCCTCGCCGACTGGGACGGATTCGCGGCGCGGCGGCGGGCGGCGAAGCGGCGTGGCAGGCTGCTCGGCCTCGGCCTCGCCAACTACGTCGAGTCCTCGATCGGAGCGCCGCGCGAGCAGGCCCGGATCACGGTGCAGCCCGAGGGTCGCGTCGATGTGGTGATCGGCACCCAGCCAAGCGGGCAAGGGCATGAGACCAGCTTCGCCCAGGTAATCGCCGACCTGCTCGGGGTGCCGGCCGAGAAGGTGAAGATCATCCTCGGAGACACCGACGTCGTCCAGGCGGGCGGCGGCTCGCACTCGGGCCGTTCCATGCGCCACGCCGCCACCGTGTTCTCGCTGGCGGCGACGGACCTGATCGACCGCGGCCGGAAGGCGGCGGCGGCCGTTCTCGGCGTGAATGCCGACAGCGTCTCGTTCAGCGACGGACGCTTCACGTCGCGCGAGACCAATCGCAGCTTCGACTTCCTCGAGCTTGCCGCCGAGACGCCGCGGCTCGCGCTGCCCGCGGAGCTCGGGCTGGCGGTGGTCGCCGACAACGAAATGCACGACCCGGTGTTTCCCAATGGCTGCGCGATCTGCGAGATCGAGATCGATCCCGAGACCGGCGCGCTGGAGATCACCCGCTATGCCTCGGTGGACGACGTCGGCCGCTGCATCAATCCGCTGATCGTTCACGGCCAGACCCACGGCGCCATCGCCCAGGGCATCGGCCAGGCGCTGTGGGAACAGTGCGTGGTCGACCCCGGCTCCGGGCAGCCACTGGCCGGCTCGCTGATGGACTATGGCGTGCCGCGCTCCGACCGGCTGCCCTCGTTCAAGGTGGAGATCGCGGAGGTGCTGTCGCCGACCAATCCGCTCGGCATCAAGGCTGGCGGCGAAGGCGGCACCACGGCGGCGCCCGCCGCAGTGGTGAGCGCGATCGTCGATGCGCTGCGCGACTACGGCATCCGCGACATCAGGATGCCGGCCACGCCCTACGCGGTCTGGACAGCCATTCAGGCGGCCCAGCAGGCGACACAAGGCGCCGGGAGGTGACCGGCGACAATGGGATGATGAAAATGGCTGAAGCAACCAACGTCCAGCGGATCCTGCACTTCAAGTTCCGCATGCCGAACGCCGATACCGACCAGCTCGTTGCACTCGTCAAGTCGGCGATGCCGTTCTACCAGGCGGCATCGGGCGCGCGCGCGCGGTTGCTGCGCAACGTGGACGACCCCAGTCAGTTCATCCAGGTGCTCGAGTACGAGGTCCCGCAGATGCTCGAGATGAACCGGCAGGCGATCGCCGGCGATCCTCTGTTCCAGAGCTATCTGCGCACATGGCGCACGCTGGTCCCCGGCGGTGTCGAGGTGGACGTGTACGAGGACGTGACGGAATAGATCAATGCCAATACGGCGGGTACCCCGAGTTGCGGTCCTCGGCATCGAGCAGGCGCAGCATGGCCGGCCATTCCAGCACGCCGTAGGGGCGCCGCGTGCCCGGCTGGTAGAGGTGGGCGGTATGCGCCAGAACATTCTCGCCCGGCATGGTGAGCTCGGTGCGCGCCGCCATGGCGTCGACCTGCGAGCGGCATGACAGCTCGAGCTGGTACATGGTGTTGAACGCCTGCTGTATGGTCGCGCCACAGGTGAGCAGGCCGTGGTTGCGCATGATCATGGCGTCATGCGGCCCGAGATCGCGCACCAGCCGCTCGCGCTCGTCGAGCTCCACGGCCGGGCCTTCGTAGTCGTGATAGCCGATATGGCCGACGAAGCGGATCGCGGTCTGCGACAGCGGCAGCAGCCCGCATTGCATGGCGGCGACCGCCATGCCGGCGCGGGTGTGGGTGTGCAGCACGCATTTGACCTCGGGGCGCGCCTTGTGGATGGCGCCATGGATCACGTAGCCGGATTTGTTGATGCCGTAATCGGTATCCGGCTTGGCGATGATGTTGCCTTCGAGATCGATCTTCACCAGGCTCGATGCGGTAATCTCCTTGTACAAGAGCCCGTAGAGGTTGATGAGCAGGTGATCTTCCGTCCCCGGGATGCGCGCCGTAATATGGTTGTAGATGAGGTCGGTCATCTCATACTTGTCGACGAGCCGGTAGCAGGCGGCGAGGTCGACCCGCGTCTGCCACTCGTCCGGGCTCACCTCATGGCGTACCGATTTGAAGTCCGTCGCGTAGTTCATCGTCGGTGCTTTCTCGCGATCCACCTCTCGTCATCGCCGGGCTTGACCCGGCGATCCATCCATTGAATGGATTCATGCTTTCGACGGATGCGCGGGTCAAGCCCGCGCATGACGAGTGCTTGCCTGTGACGGCATACTGCTTCATCACCGGCGCCAAGAGAAGGGGGGGCTCATGGGAGATATCCTGCGCAACAATGTGAAGGAGAAGCTGGCGCGGGATGAGGTTGTGGCCTCGATGACGGTGCGCCTCGTGCGCAGCATCGAGATCGCCCGCATCGCCCGCACGGCCGGCTTCGACTCGCTCTATATCGATCTCGAGCACTCGAGCTTCTCGCTGGAGACCACGTCGCAAATCTGCATCGCCGCGCTGGAAGCCGGGATCGCGCCGTTCGCGCGGGTGCCGGCGCTCGCCGACATTTCGCGTGTCCTGGATGGCGGAGCACTCGGCGTGATCGCGCCGCACGTGCGCTCGGCCGCGGACGCGCGGGCCGTGGTGGCGGCAGCGAAATTCCCGCCGCTCGGCGAGCGCTCCAATGCCGGCAGCCTGCCGCACCTGCAGTACCGCGCGGTGCCGGCGGCGGACGCGTATGCTGCGCTCGACGCCGCCACCATGGTGATCGTCCAATGCGAGAATGTTCAGGCGCTGGACCACATGGACGAGATCGTGGCCGTCGACGGCGTCGACCTGGTCCTCATGGGTCTCAACGATCTCCTCGCCGACTGGGGCATTCCCGGCCAGTACGACGATCCGCGCGTGCACGATGCCTACGCGACGATCATCACGGCCTGCCGCAAACGCGGCAAGCACGCAGGTGTGGGCGGGCTCGCCAGCCGCCCCGACTTGATGGCCAAGTATGTGAAGATGGGGGCGCGCTACGTGTCGACCGGCACCGACCTCAACTTCCTGCTCGCCGCCAGCACGCAGCGCGCCAGGCAGGTGCAGGACATCAAGCCATGATGGGCGCGTCTGGCCGCGACATTCCGGTGGTGCAAAAGGACGGCCGCCCCGGCTATCCTGGCAGGCGGGAGGCGACCATCAAGGCCTGGTTCGGCGACGATCTCGACACCACGACGTCATTCGGGTCGACGCTGGCTTGAGCCTCGCAGAGGAGACGCTCGGTGCAAAAACTACAATCGCTGTTGCTGCAGGCTTGCCTGGTCCTGGCGCTGGCGACGGCAGCGTCCGCCCAGGACTATCCGACCAAGCCGGTGCGGCTGATCATCCCGTTCCCGCCCGGCGGCAGCAACGACGTGGTCGGGCGCATGATCGCCACCCACATGGGCGAGCACCTGGGCAAGCAGGTGGTGGTGGACAACCGCAGCGGCGCCGGCGGCGTGATCGGCACCGAGGTCGCGGCGAACGCCGCCCCGGACGGCTACACGCTGCTGATCATCTCCCTCGCCCATGCGGTGAATCCGTGGCTCTACAAGCTCTCCTACGATCCGATCAAATCCTTCACGCCCATCGGCATCCTGGCCAGCGGGCCGAACGTGCTGGCGATCAACCCCGGCCTGCCGGTGAACTCGGTGAAGGAGCTCGTGGCGCTCGCCAAGCAGAAGCCCGGCGAGCTGCAATATGCCTCGGCCGGCGTGGGCAGCTTTCAGCATCTCGGCGGCGAGCTGTTCAAGCTGGAGGCGGGCGTCGACATGCTGCACGTGCCGTTCAAGGGCGGCGGTCCGGCGATGATCGACGTGATCGGCGGGCACACCAAGCTGGTGTTCAGCTCGCTGGTGCAGACCACGCCGCACATCAAGTCCGGCAAGCTCAAGGCGCTGGCGACGGGCGGCACCAAGCGCAACCCGGTTCTGCCCGACGTGCCGACAGTCGCCGAAGCCGGCGTGCCGACCTACGAGGCGGTCAACTGGTGGGGCATCGTGGCGCCCGCCGGCACGCCGCAGCCGGTCATCGACAAGGTGCACGCGGCGCTGACGGCGGTTCAGGCCTCGCCCGAGGTGCAGAAGCAATTTTCCTCGGAAGGCGCCGAGATCGTGCAGATGAGCCCGCCCCAGTTCGGCACCTTCATGGAAAACGAAATGAAGAAATGGGAGCGCGTGGTGAAGGAGGGAAAGATCAGGGCGGAGTAACTGTCCCGAGCTGGCTCCACATGCAAGGCAGCGCCACTTGCTCCACCTCTCCCCAGCGGGGAGAGGTCGGATCGCGAAGCGGTCCGGGTGAGGGGGAACTGGCCTATCGAAAGTCACCCGCCCCCTCACCCCAACCCTCTCCCCGCTGGGGAGAGGGAGCGCGCCGAGTTCGCGGGGACGCCAGAACGCCAATCGGTTCGTCTCACTGATGCCGAGCATTCTCACCAGCAAGGACTTTTGGGGCGGCGTGATGCTGATCGCGATCGGCGTCGCGGCGGTCGTCATTGCGCGCGACTACCCGTTCGGCACCGCGCTGCGCATGGGGCCGGGCTATTTCCCCACCGTGCTGGGGGCCGTGCTGTGCGCCTTCGGCCTCTACCTGGCGGCACGCGGCGCGCGCAGCAGCGACGCCATCAGCGGCGACTGGTCGCCGCGCGCGCTCATCATCGTGCCGCTCTCGCTGGTGCTGTTCGGCGTGCTGATCGACCGCGCCGGATTCATTCCGGCGCTGGTCGTGCTGATCATCGGGTCTTCCGCCGCGGGCAAGGAGTTCAGGCTCGGCGAGGTCGTGCTGCTCGCCGTCGCG
>Ga0209466_1000283_pt1 | contig 11615 bp, 10 predicted proteins | sample PanSoiPlo30MoBio_FD_188323 | JGI IMG/M metagenome (GOLD analysis project Ga0209466, IMG submission 188323) | Tropical forest soil microbial communities from Panama analyzed to predict greenhouse gas emissions - Panama Soil Plot 30 MoBio (SPAdes)... | ecosystem: Environmental > Terrestrial > Soil...
GGGGGGGTTCTCAGCATGAGAGTTTCCCTCCCCGATGCGTACTTAGCCGCTGACCAGCGGGCAGCCGCCCTCTTTCAGCGGACGGAACGCTTCGGCCGCCGGAATCGTGGCGCGCAGGTGATAGAAGTCGCCCGGGTGTTTGGACTCGGCCGGCTTCTTCACCTCGAACAGGTAGGCGTCGTGGATCTTGCGGCCGTCGGCGCGGATCGTGCCCTTCCCGAACAGCGGATCGTCGGTCGGCATTTCCTTCATCTTGGCGACCACGGCCTTGCCGTCGGCCGCGCTCTTGAGCGCCGCCACCGCTTTCAGATAATGCAGCACGCCCGAATAGACGCCGGCCTGCACCATGGTGGGGAACTTGTTGGGCCGCTCCGCCTGCCAGCGCTTGGTCCAGGCGCGGTTGGCATCGTTGGCGTCCCAGTACCAGGTCTCCGTCAGGGTCAGGCCCTGCGCGGTCTGCAGGCCGAGCGCGTTGACGTCGCTGGCGAACACGAGCAGGCCCGCGAACTTCTGCCCGCCGCGGGTGATGCCGAACTCGGCGCCGGCCTTGATCGAGTTGATGGTGTCACCGCCGGCGTTGGCCAGGCCGATGATCTTCGCCTTCGAGGTCTGCGCCTGCAACAGGAACGACGAGAAGTCGTTGGTGTTGAGGGGGTGGCGCACCTTGCCCAGCACCTTGCCGCCGTTGGCTTCGACCGCCGCCGCGGTGTCACGCTCGAGCGCATGGCCGAAGGCATAGTCGGCGGTGAGGAAGAACCAGGTGTCGCCGCCGGTCTTCACCAGCGCCTTGCCGGTGCCGTTGGCGAGCATCCAGGTGTCGTAGGTCCAGTGAATCGTGTTGGCGTTGCACTTGGCACCGGTGAGGTCTGAAGCCGCGGCGCCGGAGACGATGAACACCTTGTTCTTGGTGGCGGCCACCTGGCTCACCGCCAGCGCGACGCCGGAGTTCGGCACGTCGATGACGAGGTCGACCTTGTCCACGTCGAACCACTGATTGACGATGTTGGAGCCGATGTCCGGCTTGTTCTGGTGGTCGGCGCTGACGAGTTCGACCTTCACGTCCTTGTTCTGCGCCGTGAAGTCGGCGATGGCGAGCTTGGCCGCCGCCGTCGAGCCGGGCCCGCCGATGTCGGAATAGAGGCTCGACATGTCGCTGAGGACGCCGATCTTGACGGTCGTCTGCGCCTGCGCGGTGCCGACCGTGAGGGCGACCGCCAGCGCCGTCGAACTGATAAGGTATTTCATTCCACTTCTCCTTTTGTGGGCGCGCCCGCGGCGCTCGTGTTCACACTCCCAGGTACTCGTGCAACTTGTCCACGTTGGCATCCAGGTCCGCATTGGCGAACCGGTCGACCACCCGGCCGTGCTCCATCACATAGTAGCGGTCGGCGACAGTGCTGGCGAACCGGAAGTTCTGCTCCACCAGCAGGATGGTAAACCCCTGATCTTTCAGCAGGCCGATGGTGCGGCCGATCTGCTGGATGATGACCGGCGCCAGCCCCTCGGTGGGCTCGTCGAGCAGGAGCAGCCGGGCACCGGTGCGCAAAATCCGGGCAATCGCCAGCATCTGCTGCTCGCCACCCGACAGTTTGGTGCCCTGGCTCGAGCCCAGGCGTTCCTTGAGATTGGGGAACAGGGCGAAGATGCGGTCGAGATCGAGGCCGCCGGGCTGCACCTGCGGCGGCAGCAGAAGATTCTCCTCGACGTCGAGGCTGGCGAAGATGCCGCGCTCCTCCGGGCAGAAGGCGATGCCCAGGCGGGCGATGTCGTTGGAGGCGCGGGCGATCAGCTCGATGCCGTTGTAGCGCACCGAGCCGCTGCGCTTGCCGACGATCCCCATGATGGATTTCATGGTGGTCGTCTTGCCGGCGCCGTTGCGGCCGAGCAGCGTCACCACCTCGCCGGCAAACACCTCGAAGTCGACGCCGTGCAGGATATGCGATTCGCCGTACCAGGCCTGCAGGCCTTCCACGGTCAGGAGCGGCGCGCCGCGCACCGGCTCAGCCATGACCGACCCCCAGGTAGGCTTCCTTGACGGCGGGATCGGTCGACACCGTCTCGTAGTCGCCTTCCGCCAGGATGCGGCCGCGCGTCAGCACCGTGATGCAGTGGGACAGGTTGGCGACGACGCTGAGATTGTGCTCGACCATGAGCACGGTGCGGTTGGCCGACACCGTCTTGATCAGCGCCGCGATGCGGTCGATGTCCTCGTGGCCCATGCCGGCGGTGGGCTCGTCGAGCAGCATCATGGGCGGGTCGAGCGCCAGCGTGGTGGCGATCTCGAGCGCGCGCTTGCGTCCATAGGGCAGTTCCACCGCGGTCCACTCGGCAAATGACGCCAGCCCGACATCGGCGAGCAGCGCCAGCGCGCGCTCGTTGAAGGCATCGAGCACGCGGCGCGAACGCCAGAAGTCGAACGAGCCGCCGCGCGCGCGCTGCAGCGCGATGCGCACATTCTCCAGCACACTGAGGTGCGGGAACACGGCGGAGATCTGGAACGAGCGCACCAGCCCCATGCGGGCGATGTCGGCCGGCCGCGCCGCCGTGATGTCGCGGCCGTCATAGATGATGCGGCCGCGCGTGGGGCTCAGGAACTTGGTCAGGAGATTGAAGCAGGTGGTTTTTCCCGCGCCGTTGGGACCGATCAGCGCATGAATCGTGCCACGCCGGATCTTCAGGTTGACGTCGTTGACCGCAACGAAGCCACGGAAGTCCTTGGTCAGTCCCTCGGTTGCAAGAATGACATCGTCCGCCATGCGGATCGCGGGCCTCCCAATAGCCGGCCATTTGGGCAGGAGCGTCAACCGACTGTCGATTGGCCTACAGGAGTGTCAACCGACTGTCGATTGGCCTAAAGGCGATTTTTGCCTGGACGAGGCGAGCGCGGGCCGGCCAGGCGTTCACCTGTTGGTAGAACGAACGGGCGCGCGCTCACGTCTTCGGCAGATGGCGCGTCAAAGTGCCCCTGGGGTGCCGACAGCATCACCACCCGGCGACAGCCAGGCCGACCACGATCGTCAACACGGCCCATCCGAAGTTCCGCCCGCGCAGTGCCCAGGCATTGGCGCCAGCCGCAAAGCCGTAGATGACGACGGCGGCGCCGACGATCCAATGTCGCGCCGTCTGCGAGCCCATCCATGGCGCTGCGATCAGCAGGACGGCGACCCCAGCCCACGCCACTGCGCTGCACTGCCAGACGAGCCGGATCAGTCCCCTCAGCCGCTCCGGCTCGATCCGGGCGCGCGCGAACACATGCGTCTCGCCGAGCAACCCGTGCACAAAGGCGGCCGCCAAGCCCACGACCCCGGACGCGCAAAGCAAAAAGTCGCGCATTGGAAGCTGTCCTGGGCAGATGAACGCGCGGATGGTCGTTCAACGAAAATATCCAATCCGCCGCCAGGGCGACAAGCCGTGCGACGGCTCATGCCGCGGCGCGGACCTCGGCGACGATGGCGTCCGCCACCTTTTCGGCCAGCATGACGGTCGGGATGTTGGTGTTGCCGCGCGGCAGCGTCGGCATGATCGAGGCGTCGGCCACGCGCAGACCGGAAAAGCCGCGCAGGCGGCCGGCCGGATCCACCACGGTGGCCGGATCGTTGGGCGCGCCCATGCGGCAGGTGCCTACCACATGGAACATGCCGCCGACATTGTCGCGGATGTGCTCGGCCAGCGCGTCGTCGTCCTGCACCAGCGTGGCGAGGTCGACCCGCCGGTCGGCCAGAACGGAGAAGACCGGCCCGGCCAAGGCGGGAAAAGCGTCGAGCAGCGCCGCAATGGTCGCGCTCATGACGACGTTGGCCGGCGTGTGCTGATTGAGCCGGCGCAGGCGATCCGAGAAGCGCACCGGGAACACCGTCTCGGTGATCGCCTTGACGTGCGGGTCGCCGACGATCTCGACGATGCGGCGATAGCCCTGCATCATGCGCTTGAGGTCGAGCTCGTGGCCGGTGAAGTTGAACTCGACGCAGGGCGGCCTGCGCTCGTCCGCGCTCGCGAGCGTCACGCGGCCGCGCGCCATGGGCTTGAGCAACGCCAGCGACAGGTTGGCCACCTGATGGCCGAGCCGGCTCCACGACGTCTTGTTCTGCACGTTGAGATACATGTCGCTCGCCGGCGCGCCGGGCAGGCCGGACGAGTACCGCCACGCGGTGGTCGGATGCGGGCGCAGGCTTTCGGCCTGCCTGGCCGGCGCCGGCAGATGCAGCGCGACGAACAGGATGGCGTGGTTGGACAGGTTGTGGCCGACGCCGGGGAGATCGGCGCGCACGTCAATGCCCAACAGGCGCAGGTGCTCGGCCGGGCCGATGCCGGAGCGCATGAGCAGCGTGGGCGAATAGATGGCGCCGCACGCCAGGATGATCTCGCGTGCGCGAAATTTTTTCTCCGCGCCGCCGATGCGCGCCGCCACGCCGACGGCGCGGCGGCCGTCGAAGATCAGTCCCGTGACGGTGGCGCGGCTGACGATGGTGAGATTCTTGCGCCCGCGCACCGTTGCGTCGAGATAGCAGATCGCCGACGAGGCGCGCTGGTTCGGCCAATTGCTCATCGGCACGGCACCGTAGCCGTCGCGGAAATCGGCGTTCATGTCGGCGACGTAGGGGACCTGCCGCTCCCGGGTGTATTCGTGCACGGCGCGCGACAGCGCCGGCCACTCCGCCTGCGGCGTGCGGCGGATCGGCACCGGGCCGTCATGCCCGTGCATGTCGCCGGGAAAATCCTGCTCGCTCTCGAGCTTGCGGAAGTAGGGAACGACGTCGTTCCAGCCCCAGCCTTGAGCGCCGAGCGCTTCCCACTCGGCATAGTCGTCGGGCGTGCCGCGGTAGGCCACCATGCCCATGACGGACGAGCCGCCGCCCATCACGCGCCCCTGAGAGAATCCGACCAGCGGCGAATTGTCCTTGCGCCGCCAATGCACCTTCAGGCCGGGCCACATATAGGCGTCGTTGTAGTAGGAGACCGGATAGGTATCGAGCACGTCGGGCGGCACGGCGCCGGGCGGCGTGTCCTGGCCGGCCTCGAGCAGCAGCACGGAGCGCGCCGACGCCGCGGACAGCCGGTTGGCCAGGACGCAACCGGCGCAACCTCCGCCCACGATGATTGTGTCGAAGTCTTCACTCATTTACGCATCGTTCCAGGATGGCGGCGCAGGGCGGAAGCGCCGGCCGCGAGAAAAGTGTATTGAAGCATGGCGGGAGGGATGAGGCAAAGGCCTCACCTCAAGCCGTTCCTCCAAAGGCGGGGAACCCATGAACGCGCTCGGCGATTATTGACCGAGGACGGCAGGCGTGGGCTCCCGCCGCAGGGCGGAAATTCTTAGAAGGCGAGGCAATGGCGTCGGCTGCCATGAACCGGACAGCAAAACGTGTGGTTTTGTCTCTAGCATCCTTCGTTGCGCCCATCGTCGATATCATTTCTCGCAAAGAGGAAAGAATACTGACTGCCGAGATCGAGAAATGGATGGTCGACAAAACCATCCTGTCTATTGTTTTCAGCTATCCGAAAAGTTATCCAGCCGCAAAACCGTGTCCGGAACGCGTGGTGTTCAAAGGCGAAGGATGGCGCGCTGTTTATCTCGAGAACGGTATGAAGTTGCACGGTCGTCCGCCGGCCGAAATAGTCCAGCTGTTGCAGCGGCTCGAACAGGAACACATCCTGAATCTGCAGAACTTGCTGCGCTTTCTGTGTGAGCGCAGCGACAAAGTCCGAACGGAGACCCATGGGTTCGAGGCTTCGAGCAAGGTTCTTGGATACGCTCTGCCGGATGAAATGTCCGATGAAAGCTCCAACCTCCGGACAGCGGTCAACGACGGGTTCGAGCTGGATTTCACGTGGGAAGTGGTGAAGATCTTTCCGGCCTCGCCCGCGAAGCTCAATGGATGACCTGCGCGGGCCGCGATGGACGGCGCATTGAACCATGTCCCCTCGCAAAAACTAGGCCTTTGGCCGTGAGGCGCTTGCCGATGCCCGTGGCTGCCAGCAGCCCGACACGCCATCGCTCGGCTCTTATGTTTCATAAGAAGTCGCGAGCAATAGAGCGGCTCCATTCGCGCTGACAGACTTCGTTCGCGCCTTCCCAGGCGCGCAAGCTTCCCCACAGCACGAAGGCATTGCGCGTGCATGACAAGCGCATCTGCGTCTCGATGCCGATTTTCCATGTGTCTCGCGACATCGTCTGGGTTCGTCGCAGTTCGGCGACTGCGCTGAGCGGGTCATTCTCCTCGACGTGAAACCGGGATTTGCTCTCCGTGCCCAATTCGAGGCCGATGCGGTCGATGCGCTCGATACGCACGTCACCTCGACGGATTATCGCCGGCTCCTCAGGTGGCGCCGACTCGGGACCAGGCAGCGCCGACAGCAGCGCGTCCGTGGCCCGGGGCGGGCGTGCCGGCAGATCCAGTGTGCCACTCGAAATCAGCAGCGTCGCCTGCTCGGGACTTGGCCAGATCATCGGCCAATACGCCGTGGACAGGGCCAGCCTGACCCTGTGGCCGGCCGGGAACACCGAGCCCGCATCGTTGAGCCGGATACGTACCCGGTAGCGCTCTCCCGGCGCCAGCGGCGCAGGCTTTTCGTGTCCGTCGCGATGAGCGAGGTTGAGCACGCCATAGCTGACCCGCAGCGATTCACCGGACGGGTGCACATCGCACAACCGAACAGCCAGGTTCGCGATCGGCCGGTCGGACGCGACATCGAGCGTGACGATCGCCGCGCCCAGAATCTCGATCGGCGTATCGAGTGGCGGCGTCTCGAAAACCAGCGAGCGCATGTCGTCTTCCTGCTGGTCGCCCGCCTGGTCGTCCCCGTGACCAAATGAAACCCACTCTCCTGCACACCTGCCAACCGTCTGCGGTGAGCAGACGGCGCGCGTCGTCAAGGGTGCCGTTGCGTCGCGCAGGCCCGCATCGGTCAAGAACAGCCGCCGCGATGTTCCTCCCGGTGGCGGCCAGGACGGTTCTGCAATCCACCGGCCCGGCAAAACCTCGTGGTGTCGCGCAGGCTTTACGCTTTCGGTCATCCAGGCGCGCAGCATGGGCTCGTCCATGACGCCGGTATCGATGCCCTTCAGCCAATAATCCCACCACCGCAGCATCTCCTGCAGGAAGCCGATCTGCGGGCCGGGAAGCGCAAAGTGCGGATACGCGTGCGCCCACGGCCCGATGAGGCCCTTGCGCGGAACTGTCAGCCCCTCGAGCAGTCGCGGAATTGCGTTCTTGTAGGCGTCGGTCCAGCCGCCGACGGCGTAGACCGGGCATTGGATCGCTGCGTAGTCCTCGCATACCGATCCATGCTTCCAGTACCCATCACGGCATTGGTGCTGGAGCCAAAGTTCGAAGAACAGCGGTACGTTGTTCAGGCGCTCCAGCCACATCGCCCGCCAGCCATCGCCGACAAGGATCGGGTCGGGCGGGAGGCTCATCGAGGCGAAAAAGAACGAGGCCCACTCGAGCCCGGCGTTGAGAAGCGTGCCGCCCATGTAGTGGGCATCGTCGGCGTAGCGATCGTCGGTCGAGCACATGGTTACGATTGCCTTGAGCGCCGGCGGGCGGCGCGCCGCAATCTGAAGTCCATTGAAACCGCCCCAGGAGATTCCCATCATCCCGACAACGCCGCTGCACCAGGGTTGCTCCGCCAACCACGCTATCACCTCCACGCCATCGTCCTGCTCCTGCGTTGCATACTCGTCGAACAGCAAGCCTCCCGACTCGCCGCACCCTCGCATGTCGACGCGAACGCCGGCGTAGCCGTGACCGGCCAGATACGGATGGGTCAGCGCGTCGCGTTCATAAGTCCCGTCGCGCTTGCGGTATGGGAGATACTCGAGGATGGCGGGAACAGGGTTCTGCTCGGCATCGTCGGGCAGCCAGATGCGCGCCGCCAGCATCGTACCGTCTTTCATCGGTATCAACGTGTGCTCGATCACACGCACGGTTCTGGGAAAAGTCGTGACAATCACGAGGGGCGCTCCAAGCTGAATGGCCTTCGACGAACGTGCGTGCCAACGACGAAGGTTGACGTGGGATCCACTAATACCATGGTGCGATGGATTCGACCGCATGCCTCTGCTGTGCTCACGCGCTGGGACGTGTCGCCAATCTCGAGGCAGAGAAACCCAGGGAGCCCGACATGAGCAGCACTCAGATGCACAGCGAAACTGCAAGCGAGACCTCGAAAGCGCCGGCGGTCGACATGAAGCTCGAGGTCGTCGTCATCCCTGTTGCGGACGTCGAACGCGCCAAGCGCTTCTACGGCGGCCTGGGTTGGAGGCTCGACGCCGACTTCGTGGTCGGTGACGCGTTTCGGGTCGTGCAGTTCACGCCTCCAGGCTCGCCGTGCTCGATCCACTTCGGCACCGGAGTCACGCCGGCGGTGCCGGGCTCGGCACGCGGACTTTATCTGGTCGTGTCCGACATCGCGGCCGCGCGCGCCGAGCTCGTCGGTCGCGGTGTCGACGTGAGCGAAGTGTTCCACCGTCCCGGTCCGGGAAAGCCGCCTGTCAACGGCCCGGATCCGGCGCGGCGCAGTTACGCCTCGTTCGCCTCGTTCAGCGATCCGGACGGCAACGGCTGGCTGTTGCAGGAGGTCACCGTACGATTGCCCGGACGCGTGGATGCAGACGACACGACATTCACCTCGGCGACTGAGCTCGCGAGCGCGCTGCGCCGGGCGGAGGCCGCACACGGCGAGCATGAGAAGCGGACCGGCCAGCGCGATGCGAACTGGCCGGAATGGTACGCCGCGTACATGGTGGCGGAGCAGGCCGGCAAGGAGCTGCCGACCTGAGCAGCGACTACGACGTCAACCTCCTCGGTTCGAGCGCTGGCCGTTGCGACACGGATTCCGCGCCAAGCCCGAAGAATGAGCCCGCCCGGGCCATCCGATATGTGACGGAGATCACGTCGGGCTGAACTCAGAAATCGAAACCGTTCGCCCTGCCCGTTTTGCGTGGGCTGCCGTGGGCCGTGGTTTCGGCATAGGATCAGGCGGTGACGGGGGAGCGACGAGGGTCATGTCGAACTACAAATATGACGTGAAGATTGATGGCTCCGGCTGGGGACAGCCGACGGCAGAGACATGTTGGTATGCGTGTTACGCTATTATTCACGCATGGCGGCAACTGCCGGTCGGCTCCATCCGCGAAAAGATCAAGAAGGCCGGGCTCGATTACGACGACTATTACGCCAACGGCCTGCCTCCCGACGACTTTCCCAAGACGCGCAGCGCGCTCGGGCTCACCGGCTGGCCGGGCGGCTACGCGAGCACCGCGGTCGACGACTTCGAGACGCTCGGCTTGTTGATCAAGGGCTATGGGCCGCTGTGGTGTGCATTCGCCAAGCCGAGCGCGCACGTCGTCGTGGTGACCGGCGTCGACTCGCAGGCCAATACCATCCACATCATCAATCCATGGGGCGGGAACGGGATTGATGCGGACAGCCAGTACCTCACTCCACCGACCTTCCGACACCGGCTGAACACGACCGCCTATTCGGTGTTCCAGGCATTCATGTAGGTGTACGCGGAAAGATCTGAACTTCTCGTACTGCCGACTGACGTGCCACCGCACATCCATTTGGCCGTACCGAGCAAGTGTTTGGCAGGGAATAGCGAGGCACCAAGCCGCGCGCCGACTACGAGCGGCACGCGATCGGAGATGGTTTTGGCGGAGGTGCCGCGGTGGAGTTTGCCTACTGGTTCGGAGTCTTCGCGGGTCTGGCGGTCTGCCTTATCGCTCTTGCCTGCCTATGGACCCCGATGACGGACGGGGATTCGTAACGTCGTCCGAAGCCGTCGGCCCGGCCAACACGCACGACCGCGCTCCCGTTCAGTCCCACCGCACGCGCGCTTTCGAGCGGGACCGCTGCGCTGAAGGCGGCTGCAGCTCCGCGCCAAGCCGGAAGATTGGGCGCCCCACCTTGTCCGATATGTGGCGGAGATCACGTCGGCGGCAAGCGCTTGCGCACGCGATCGCAACAGGGTGAGCGAACCGGGACCCCCGAACCGGTGCGGACCGACTTTGCCGACGGAGCTTTGGCGCGGCCGACCACCTCGGGCGGCGGCTTTTCCGGCGGAAGCGGCATGCGTGCGCCCGCCACCATCGGGTCGATTTCGCGCGGCACCAGCATGGCAAAAGTTCCGGGATTGCGGATGCGGCCGGCGATGCGGCCCGCTTCGTCGCCGGCTCCCCAGTAGATGTCGGCGCGCGCCGGACCCACGATGGCCGAGCCGGTGTCCTGCGCGATCATCAACCGGTCGAAGCTGCCGGTCTGCTTGCCGTTCGCCGGCGGCAGCCCGGCGCGGATGAAGAACGGCGTGCCGTAGACATGCAGCACGTTGTCCACGGCGATCGAACGTCCCGGCGTCAGCCGCACGCCCTGGGCGCCGACCGGCTCGCGGTCATCGGCTAGGCCGACGATGCGGAAGAACACGAAGGAGCGATTTTTCCGCCGCACCTCCTCGGCGTCCTGCGGATTGAAGCGCATCCAGTCGCGGATGCGCTCCATCGACATCTCCTCGCGCGGGATGAAGTTGCGCTCGATGAGAACGCGGCCGACCGGCACGTAGGGGTAGCCGTTGTGCGAATCGTAGTTGATGCGCAGCATGAGCCCGTCTTCCAGCCGCACGCGCGCCGACCCCTGGATCTGGATCGCCAAGTGCTCTGTCTGATCCTTGATCCAGCAGATCTCCAGGTGCTGGCCGTCGAGGGCGCCATCAAGAATCTCGCCGCGGTCGTAGTAGGGCACGAGCTCGCCGCTGCTCTTGCGCCGCATCGACTGTCCCTTGTTGGGAAAGCCGGGACCGGCGGCGTTGGCCGGCGGCACCAGGTCCGGCGGGCGGCGGTAGATCGGAACCTTGAAGATCGGGGTGGGAAACCGCGACCCGTCCACGATCGGCTCGTAGTAGGCGGTCAGGAGACCGGCGCTGTCGCCCAGCCTGGCGATCCGCAGCGGGCGGAAGTTGCGCTCGAAGAACAGCCGCGCCTGCTCTGGCGCGAGGCGACCGGCAGTAACCGCCCGGCCGCATACGTGCTTCAGGGCGAAGTACATCGGGCGGGTCTCGGCCAGCGGCGCAGTGGTCCGCAACAGCGGCCGGCAGCTCGCCACAAACGCCGCAAAGGCCGCGCCATGATCATCCACCGACCATCCGTCGAGCGCGCTCCAGTCGATGGGCTCGAGCTGCGAGTCGCGCAGCGCCAGCGGTGCCGGGAGTGCGGGAGCGGGAGCCGGCTGCGGTCCCTGGAAGCGCGCGGCAGGCGGGGCCTTTCGCCGTTCCGCACCGTGAGCGGATGGAGTTGCCGGGCCGAACAGCAGCATGACCACCCCGGCGGTCACCACGGCGCAGCGCAAGACGTGATACGGAATCATGCCCTGGAGGCCTCCCGCGCCCTCCAACCGCGCACCCTCTATCAAGGTTCCGCTTGACGGCGGGATTGTGGCCTGTGCCGGACGGATGCGTTGCCGCATACCGGCCTTGACTCGTTCGTGCGCCGCCTCTGTCATCGCGGCCGGGCGCATTCGGGCTGTAGCCTGGATGGAGCGCGGCGAAATCCGGGCTGCGCATGGCAAGAGGATGGCAAATTCCATGACGCAAACGAAAACCGAAACGCGCGACGGCATGAT
>Ga0209466_1000284_pt1 | contig 11599 bp, 8 predicted proteins | sample PanSoiPlo30MoBio_FD_188323 | JGI IMG/M metagenome (GOLD analysis project Ga0209466, IMG submission 188323) | Tropical forest soil microbial communities from Panama analyzed to predict greenhouse gas emissions - Panama Soil Plot 30 MoBio (SPAdes)... | ecosystem: Environmental > Terrestrial > Soil...
CATCGAGCGGTTGATCATGGCGGCCTGGTCCTCGACCTTGTGGATCGGCATCTGGTCGTAGGCGTGGCCCATGAATTCCCAGCCGTCGTCGCGGGCTTCCTCGGCGACGCGTGAATAATCCTCGCAGATGCGGGCATTGGCGGCGAGGGTGGGGCGGATTCCGAGGCGCTTGAACAGCTCGAAGAAGCGCCAGCAGCCGACCCGCATGCCGTATTCGTGCCACGCCCAGTGCACCACGTCGGGCATCAGCGGCACGCCGGTGGGGGCGGGGAGCACCTGCCGCGCCATCGGCCGCGAAATATCCCAGACCTCGTAATTGACGATGGTCCAGAACACGACGCGGGCGCCGCCCGGCAGTTTCAGCTTCGGCCGGTCGACGATGGCCGAATAGTCGCAGCGCTCGCGCGGAATCAGGGGATTGGTCATGGCATGCCTCGATAATGGTCCGAGGCATCATAGACAACGAGGATGGCCATGCCAGCCATCCTCGCGACCACGTGACGTAGCCCGCATGAGCGTCAGCGACATGCGGGGAGGCCGCTCCCGGATGTCGCTTCGCTCATCCGGGCTACGGGAGTGAAGTCACCCCGCCACCGTGCTCCATTTCTCCGCCAGATGCTCGGCCCCGCGCAGCGACAGGGCGAAGATCGTGTAGGTCGGGTTGGAGGCGCCGGCGGTGGCGAAGATGCCCGGGCCCGCCACGTAGAGGTTCGGCAGCTCGTGGCTCTGGCCGTAGCTGTTCACCACCGAGTTGTCCGCTGCCGTGCCCATGATGGTGCCGCCCATCAGGTGGATGGTCGGCATGTTGCCGCGGCCCGACCAGGATTCCTTGGCCCCCGCGGCCTTGGCGATCTTCAGCCCCTCCTCGAAATTGGCGTTCCACAGCGCGATCGCGTCCTGATCGTAGCTGTGGACGATCTTTGCCAGCGGCATCCCGAACTCGTCCTTGTCGCTGACGAGCTCGATCCGGTTCTCGATGTTTGGCAGTTCCTCGCCGAACGCGCCGATACGCGTCAGCCCGCGCGCGGCGCGCTGCATGAAGGCGTGCAGGTCGGCGCCGAACAGGTCGACGCGGGCATTGGCGAGGCCGCCGAGGTCGCTGGTCTTCATGGCCGAGCCGGCAGTGATGAACGACGAGCCGAACGTCCCCGGCTGGCTGGTCTTGCCGTAGCGGTCGTAGGACATGAACTGCGCACCCGTCGTGCCCATGTGGTTCTGGATGTCCTCGTCGAACATCGCCCAGGTGCCCGAGCTGAAATGCGCCATCATGTATTTGCCGACGAGGCCGCTTGAATTGGCGAGGCCTTTCGGGTGGCGGTCGGTCGCCGAGTTGAGCAGAAGCCGCGGGTTCTGCGCCGACCACGCGGCCAGCACCACCACGCTTGCCTCCTGGACATGGCGCTCCTTCTTCTCGTCGTAGTACTCGATGCCGGTGATCTTGGTGCCCTGCGGGTTGGTGAGCACGCGGGTGACGGTCGCACGCGGCCGCACTTCGGCGCCGGCCTTGCGGGCATCGGCCAGGTAGGTGACGACCGGATTGGCCAGCGCGCCGATCGGGCAGCCGACGTGGCACCAGCCGTCGTAGATGCAGGCGCGTCGGCCCTTGAACTCGGCCGAGTTCATTCCGACCGCCGCCGGCACCATGCGGATGCCCACGGCCTCAAAACCCTTCAGCCAGATCTCGCCGTGGCGGAAGGTCTTCATCGGCGGCATCGGATAGGGTTTTCCGGCCGGCCGCCAGATTTCCTCGGCCTTGGCGTCGCCGGAGACGCCGATGTCCCCCGCCACCCTGTCGTAGTACGGCGCCACATCGTCATACGAGATCGGCCAGTCCAGCGCCCGGCCGTGCTCGCTCTTGATCTTGAAGTCGTTGGGCAGGAGCCGCGGGAAATTGGCGAAGTAGTGCAGCGCGGCGCCGCCGACGCCCCAGCCGGCCTGGTAGACGTAGCCGAACGGGTTCTTGCCCTCGAGCAGGAACGGCCCGCTCGCCGGCTTGATGCGCCGACCCCAGAAGTCCGAGCTGATCAGGTCCGTAAGCTGCCAGTCGGGCCCCGATTCCAGCAGCACCACCTTCTTGCCGGCCTTGGCCAGCACGGCGGCATAGACAGAGCCGGAGGCGCCTGCGCCCACGATGGCGACATCGACTTTCTCGTGCGTGGCCATGGTCACCACCTCCGCTCGGGCGCGATATGCGGCATGTAGGGAATGCCGAGCGCCTGGTAGCCCTCGACGGTGCCATACACCACGTCGACCGCATCGCTGCGCAGGAGGAAGTAGACGAAACCGGCGCCCGGTCCCTGCCAGCCGTCGATCTTGTTCTGGCGCATGAGATTGACGAAGTCGCGCTGCTCGATGGCGTTGAGTTCGGCGAACTCGCGGCCGTGCATGGCCTTGCTGGCGCGATCCGCCGCCGCGATGGCGGCGCGGTAGAAGTTCGCATAGGGTGGGCGCACGTTCATGATGCGCGCCTCCAGCAGCGCCTCTTCCGCCGGAACCGACAGCTGCTGGTCGATGAAATGCGCAATGCCGGCCTGCCGCGCGCCGGGCAAGAGCGTCTCGCCCAGCGCCTCGATGGTCTCGGCCTCGTGCGCCTGCAGCAGCCGGAACGGCACGCCGACCGCGCGCGCCTCGCCCGGCGTGAGCAGAACTTGCGAGCCGCCCACCGTGAAGGCGAGCGCCCCCAGTGCCGCGCCTTTCACGAAGGCGCGCCGTTGCATGCTGGTCATGGTTTCCTCCCGTGCCGTGCTGGCACTTGCATGCCGCCTGTTCGGTCGGCGCGACGCAGGAGATCTCGCGCCGTGGCTCTTTGGCAGGATTCCGAAACTCAACGCCAAGTTGGAGGGCAAATCAAGCGCCGTGTCGCGGCCGCGCGATCCTGTTTCGGCGGGTTGAGCGGGCGAGCGCGGTCGAGGCGTTCGCTCAGTCGAGCCTGATTCCGGTCACCTTCGCGGCCTCTTCCCAGGCCGCGGCGTCTTTGGACAGGATGGCGGCAAAGTCCTGCGCCGATCCAATCACCGGATTGATCCCGAGCTTGGCGAAGCTCGCCTGCGTGTCCGCGGATTTCAGGACGTCATTGGTTGCGGCATTGAGCTTTGCGATGATCGGGGCGGGGGTCGCCACGGGGGCAACCATGCCGAACCAGACTTCCGACGGAAATCCGTCAAAGCCGCTTTCGTGCATGGTGGGAACGTCGGCAAGCTCAGGCCACCGGGCCGAGCTGGCGACCGCGATCGCTCGCAGCCGGCCGGCCTGGATGTGCGGTAGCAGGAAGGATTTCGCCGCTACCGTCACCTGAATGGTTCCCGCCAGGATGTCGGTGAGCACCGGCGCAGCCCCCTTGTACGGGACGAACAGCATGTCGGCTCCGGTCCTGATCCGGAGCAGCTCCATCCAGAAGTGCGTATAGATTCCGACCGCAGCGCCGCCGGTCAGCTTGCCGGGATTGTCCTTGGCATAGCGGACCAGCTCCGGCAGCGTCGTTGCCGGCAGCGTTGGGTTGACGACCAGCACCGGCGAATCGCTGGCGAGCGCGGCGACCGCGGCAAAATCCTTGAGCGGATCGTAGGCGAGGTCCTTGTAGAAGGCGCGCGGGACCGCATTGGTATTGGTGCCCCCGAGCAGCAAGGTGTAACCGTCGGGATGGGCGCGCGCCACAGCGTGCGACGCCACCCGTCCGCCCGCGCTCGCCTGATTTTCCACGTACACGGTTTGCCCGAGCCGCGCCGACAATTGCTGCACCACGAGGCGGGCCACGGCGTCGGTCGGCCCGCCGGCCGGGAACGGCACCACCACCTTGATCGACCTCTCGGGATAGGATTGCGCCTGGGCCACGGCGATCGTGCTCAGTCCCATGAGCACGGCCGCCAGCGTCGAACGCGTGAAATGCGCGCTGATCATCGGCCATTCCCCTCGCGCTCCAGATGGGAGCGAGGTTAGGTGCCGCCGCAAGCCAGTATTCATCGATCTCTTCCCGGGATCAACTTGAAATGGAAGAGCCGCGACACGGCGTTGCACGCGAATGCGTTGCGCGAAAAATCGCGCCAACCTACGATGACCAAACCGCCCAGGGGCGACGACGATAAACGAGTGGAGGAAACGATGAGGACGGAACGCATCTCACGTCGTGCCGTGGTCGGGGGCGGCCTCGGCCTGACCATTGCGAATTTCCTTCCCGGCCGCCCGGCGCTGGGCGCGAGCCTGGAGGAGCGCGTGGTGACGGCGGCCAAGCCGCTCGGCGCCGGCGAGGTCACCGGGATGATCTGGTCACCCTATCTCGTGCCCATGCAGCCGGTGATCGCCGAGTTCAAGAAGCAGACCGGCATCGGGCTAGGCGCCGTCCAGGACATTTCCATCTTCGACGCGCCGCAGCGCGCCATGGCGGAGGCGCTGTCGCGCTCGCCGCAGTTCGACTTCATCCATATCGACTCCAACATGATTCCGTCGCTCGCCTCGGCCGGCTATCTCGAGCCGCTCGACGAGTACATGAAGAAGGCCGACTTCAAGATCGAGGCGGTCGCCGACTATGCCAACTTCATGACCTACAAGGGTCAGACGTTCGGCGTGCCGACCGACGGCAACGTCCATATCCAGTACGTGCGCAAGGACTTGCTGGAGAATCCTGACAACAGGAAGCGCTTTGCCGACAAGCACGGCAAGGAGCCCGCTTTCCCGACCACCTGGGAAGAAGAGTTGCAAATCCAGGAAGCGTTCATGGATCCGTCCAAGGATCTCTATGGATCGGGCAGCCTGCGCAACCGTGCCAACGGTCCGACCTGGTGGTACATGATCTTCTACAGCGCCGGCGGCTTCCCGTTCGACGACGACATGAAGCCGACCATCAATACGCCGGCCGGCCAATATGCCGTCGACATCTACCTGGCGGACAAGAAGGTTGCGCATCCGGAATCGGCCGGCTGGGGCACGGCTCAGATGATCCCGCGCAACGCCGCCGGACACACGGTGAGCTGCCAGTACTGGGACGGCTCGGCCAAGTTCAACGAGAACCCGGAAAAGTCGAAGACGGCGGGCAAGTGGCTGTACGGCCTGGTGCCCGGCTCTGACTTTTCCGGCAAGCGCATCCACCGGTCGATCTCGTCGCCGCTCGCCGCGCTCCTGATCAACCGCTACAGCCCGCGCAAGGCGCAGGCCGCCTATTTCGCCCTGTGGCTCGGCTCGGGCAAGAACTCGATCCCGATCGTGTCCGACCCGGTGAACACGTTCAACGACGCCTGGGCCAAGGAGCACATGACGGCGCCCGAAGTCATCAAGGCCTACAGCCCGGCGGCCATCAAGGCGATCGAAGCGAACTTCCAGGTGGTATCGCCGCCGGTCTACCTGACCGGCTACCTCGAGTTCCAGGACACGCTGGGCAAGAACCTGTCCGAAGCCTATGTCGGCCAGCTTGCTGCCAAGGACGTGCTCAAGAAGACCGAGGACGAATGGAACGCCATCGTCCGCCGCATCGGCCGCACCAAGCTCAAGGAGGAACTGGCAAGCTACAAGGCCGTGATGCCGAAGCGCGACAAGCCGGCGGCGTAGGGGGCGTGGTCATTCCGGCCGAGCGCGCAGCGCGAGGGCCGGAATCCATGAACACCGTCAGTGCGAGAAGGGCACCGCCGGTGGTCACGGGTTCCGCGCCCGCCGCTGCGCGGCGTCCCGGAATAACCGCAGTGATGGCGTCGATTTCGCAATGAACTATACCGCCGCCGATGCCCCGCCTGCCGCCACCCGAGAGCTCTCGCGCCGGCGCGCGGTGCGGCGCTTCAAGTGGTCGATCCTCGCCCCGCTGATCGCGCTGATCGCCCTGGTCCTGCTCCCGGTGCTGTTCCTGCAGCTCTATTTCTCGTTCCACCAGTGGACCGTCTACCTCGGCTCCTGGTCGGAAGCCGAGTTCGTCGGCCTCGACCTGTTCACCGAGGTGCTGACCGACCCGCGCTTCGGCTGGGCGGTCGTGCGCTCGCTCGCCTTTGCCACCGGCTCGACCATCGGCTGCTTCGTCTTCGGCTTTGCACTCGCTTACCTGATGCACAAGCCGTTCCGCGGCCAGGCGGTCTACTACGCGATCTTCATCCTGCCGATGCTCACCGTGCCGGTGGTGGTCGCCTATACGGGCGAGATGCTGCTCTACCAGAGCGGACCCATCAACGATCTCGTCACCCGCCTCAGCGGCATGGAGTTCAAGCCCGCCTGGCTGACCAATCCGAACATCGCGCTGCCCACCGTGATGCTGCTCGAAATCTGGAACTGGACGCCGTTCTCCTTCATCATCATGCTGGCGGGCCTCGCCGCCGTGCCGCGCGAGCCGCTGGAGGCGGCCGAGATTCTTGGCGCCTCGCGCTGGCGCATTTTCTGGGAGGTGCAGCTCCCGCTGCTGCGTCCCGTCATCTTCCTGGCGCTGGTGCTGCGCTTCCTCGAAGCCATGGCCGAGTTTCCCAAGACCTGGGCGCTGCTGCAGGGCGGGCCCGGCACCGCCACCGAGACGCTGCCGATCTACATCTTCCTCACCACCTGGCAGTATTTTGAGATCTCCAAGGGCGCGGCGATGTCTTACATCGTCATGCTGCTGATGATCGTGATCGTGCTCGTGGCGATCAGACTGTTGCGGCGCGAGAAGCGTGCGCTCGACGCCATGTATGGCGGCGCCGCGGGCGGGGGCGCCACATGACAAAATCGCGCCGCCGCCGCGTCAGCACGGCGATCCGCTACGCCGTGCTCACGCTGTGGGCGATCATCGCGTTCTTCCCGATCTATTGGATGGTCGCGACCTCGTTCAAGCCCGACACTCAGTGGTTCGCCTGGCCGCCGGTGTATTTTCCCGAGCCGCCGACCTTGGACAACTACCGCAATGTCTGGTTCGGGGCCGAGCAATACGCCGCTACGCAATACGCCATCTCGTCGCAGAAGCCGCTGATCTCGCTCGGCAACTCGGCGATCATCGCCACCACCTCGACACTGCTGGCGGTGCTGTTCGGCTCGGTCATCGCTTACGGCGTGTCGCGCCACCGCATCCTGTCGGAAACGCGCATGTTCCAGCTGCTCATGCTGCGCATGATCCCGCCGATCGTGGTGGTTGCGCCGCTGTCGCTCTATTACGCCGCGGTGGGCCTCACCGACACCTTTGCCGGCCTGATCCTGATCTATTTCCTCACCAGCCTGCCCTATGCCGTGTGGATGACCAAAAGCTTCATCGACGAGGTGCCGCGCGAAATCGAGCAGGCGGCGCAGATTCTCGGCGCATCCCGCTGGCGCACCATTTTCGAGATCGTGCTGCCGCTGATCCGTTCCGGCCTGGTGGCGACTTTTCTGTTCATCCTGATCCTGACGTGGAGCGAATATCTTCTCGCCCTCATCATCACCAAGACGCAGGTCACGACCGTGCCGATCGAGCTGTCGAAGTACCAGGGCTCCACCGAGGGCCGCGTCTACGGCCGCCAGGCGGCGCTCTCCGTCGGCATCACCATCCCGCTGATGATCGTCGGCCTGATCATCAGGAAACATCTGGCGCGCGGCTTCAGCTTCGGCATGGTGCGGAGATAGGCGTGGCGCGCATCGAGCTCGTCAATCTCACCAAGACCTTTGGTTCGGTCGTGGCCGTCAAGGACCTGTCGTTCGTCATTGAGGACGGCGAGTTCGTGGTGTTCGTCGGGCCGTCAGGCTGCGGCAAGACCACCACCTTGCGCATGATCGCCGGCTTCGAGGACCCGAGCGCCGGCGAAATCCGCATCGACGGCCGCGTGGTCAACGACGTCGAGCCGCGCGATCGCGGGCTCGGCATGGTGTTCCAGACCCATGCGCTGTTCCCGCACAAGACGGTGGCGCAGAACATCGAGTTCGGACTGCGCATGAAGCGCATTGCGGCGAACGAACGGCAGAAGCGCGTGCGGGACGTCGCCGAGATGGTGCGCATCGCCCACCTGTTGGACAAGATGCCGGCCCAGTGCTCGGGCGGCGAGTCGCAGCGCGTGGCGCTGGCGCGCACGCTGGTGACCAACCCGTCTACGTTCCTGCTCGACGAGCCGCTGTCGAGCCTTGACGCCAAGCTCAGGCGCGAGCTGCGCGCCGAGTGCGACCGCCTGCATCAGACCCTCAAGCGCACCTTCATCTTCGTCACCCACGACCAGGAGGAGGCGATGACGCTCGCCGACCGCATCGTGGTGATGCGCGAAGGCGAGATCGAGCAGGTCGGCTCGCCCATGCAGATCTATGCCGATCCGGTCAGCTATTTCGTAGCGGATTTTTTTGGCTCACCGTCGATGAACCTGGTGGCCGGCGAGATCGTGCGCGAGGGGGAGGGCGCGCGGTTCCGGGCGTCACGCTTCGACATCCCGCTGCCGCCGCGGTTCAGGACTGTGCCGGCCGGCCGCGCCACGCTCGGCATCCGCCCGGAGCACGTCGGCGTACGCCGCGGCCACAACGGGTCGACCGAGCTTCCCGTGCGCCTGGTCGAGCCGCTGGGCAAGGACACGCTGCTCTATTTCGACGACGGCACCGCGCGGGCGTTTGTCGCGGTCAGCGAAGGCTTTGACATGGCTGAGGTGAAGCCCGGCGACCGCATCGCGCTGTCGTTCGATCCGCAGCGGCTGTATTTGTTTGATCAGAGTGGGAGAAGGGTTTCAGCATAGCCACTCGCTCCCACCTCTTCCCGCTTGCGGGGAGAGGTCGATTTGCAAGCGGAGCGCAAGCGAAGCGAAGCAAATCGGGTGAGGGGGCGTTTCCACAAGCTCAGACTCGCGGCCACGCCCCCTCACCCGGATTCCTTCGCTGCGCTCGGAATCCGACCTCTCCCCGCACGCGGGGAGAGGTGGAGCAAGCGGCGCATCCGAGAGCTATCCCACCTTCACCGGCTTGCCGTCCTTCGCCGACTGTGCGATCGCCTCGAAGACTTCGACACCGTGCACGACCTCGTCGAGCGGCACCGGGTAGATTTTCTTGTCCCGGATGCACGCTGCGAACGTGGTGAGCTCGACGAACAGCGTGTCGAAGCCGCTCGTCTGCTTCACCTCCGGCTGCATCGAGGCGAGGTGGCCGAGCTTGGGATCGGGCACCGGCGCGAAGCGGAACTCGTCGAGGTTGGGCTTGAGAATCTCGGCAAACGCCTTCGACCCGTACACGGCGAAGCGATAGTTCGGCACCGTGGTCAGCGAGCAGAAGAACGTGCCGGCAATTCCTTCGGTAAATTTCACCAGCACGGTGGTGGTGTCGTCGACGTGCGGCGCCGCGCGGCGCGCCGTGATGCAATGCGCCTCGGTGATGCGGCCGAACAGGTGGATCATGGTGTCGACCGTGTGGATGCCGATCCCGGCCATGGCGCCGGCCGGCGTCTCGCTCGGATCGGCGCGCCAGTAGCCGGGCTGGATGGTGGCGCCGGCGCCCGCCGTCTGCTCGCCGATGCAGGTTTCGACGGCGCCAAAGGCGCCGTCGCGCACGCGCCGCTTCATCTCCTGCATGGACGGATGGAAGCGGCGGTTGAAGCCGACCGCCAGCACGATGCCGGCTTTCGTGGCGGCGTCCACCGCGCGCCTGGCGTCGTCCGCCGTCAGCGTAAACGGCTTTTCGCAGAACACGTGCTTGCCGGCCGCTGCGGCGCGCCGCACCTGGTCGCCATGCTGGCTGTGCGGCGTCGCCAGCACTACCGCGTCGATGTCCGGATCGGCCAGCGCCGCCTCATAGTCAGCAAGCAGCTTGAGCCCGTGCTGGCGGCAGAACTCCTCCACCTTGGCTGGCGTGCGTGTGGCGGCGGCGACGAACGTTATGGCGTCGCTCTTGCCCTGTACGGCAGTGACCAGCGTCTTGCCCCACCAGCCGGGGCCAATGATTGCGGCACGTAGCATATGTCACCCTGGATTGCGGTCGGGCTGACGCCCGACATCGCGCGAATGGCGGCCCTACCAACTTGAGCGTTGCGGGCCTGTCAACATCCCAATAGCTTTTCGCCGGGCCTTTTTGGCCACAAGACCGGGAGGGAGTTGATGAGCTATCGCGAGGCGAGCGAGATCCGGGATGGCATGCGCATCGACTGGGACGTGCCGATCGAAATCGACGACGGTCTCGTGCTGCGCGCCGACGTGTTCCGGCCGGTGAAGAACGGGCGCTACCCGGTCCTGCTCAGCTACGGTCCCTACGGCAAGTGGCTGCACTTCGAGGACGGCTACAAGACCGCCTGGACCCGCATGATCGAGCAGCATCCCGACGTGCCGGCCGGCTCGAGCAACAAGTACCAGAGCTGGGAAGTGTGCGATCCGGAGAAATGGGTGCCGGAGGGCTACGTCTGCGTGCGCGTCGACTCGCGCGGTTGCGGCCGCTCGCCCGGTTACGTGGAGCACTGGTCGCACCGCGAGGCGAAAGACTTCGCGCAGTGCATCGAATGGGCCGGCACGCAGAAATGGTCGAATGGCAAGGTGGGCCTGAGCGGCATTTCCTACTACGCCATGAACCAGTGGCAGGTGGCGACGCTGCAGCCAAAGCATCTCGCCGCCATGTGCATCTGGGAGGGCGCTGCCGATTTCTACCGCGACCTCAGCCACCATGGCGGCATCTACTGCACGTTCGGACAGAATTGGTACGACATGCAGATCCGCACCGTGCAGTACGGCCTCGGCTCGAAGGGCTATCGCAGCCGCATGAACGGCGACTGGGTGTCGGGCCCCGAGACATTGACGTCCGAAGAGCTCGGCGCCAACCGCTACGACCTCGGCGCCGTGTGGCTCGACCATCCGCTCGACGACAAGTACTGGCGCGCCATGATGCCCGACTGGTCGAAGGTCAAGGTGCCGCTGTTGTCGACCGCCAACTGGGGCGGCCAGGGCCTCCACCCGCGCGGCAACTTTGAAGGCTATTTCCGTTCCGCCTCGAAACAGAAATGGCTGGAGGCGCACGGCATCGAGCACTGGACGCACTACTACACGGACTATGGCGTCAAGCTGCAGAAGAAATTCTTTGACCATTTCCTCAAGGGCGAGAAGAACGGCTGGGACAAGGAGCCGCGCGTGCTCCTGCAGGTGCGTCACCTCGACCGTTTCGTCGAGCGAGCCGAAGAGGACTGGCCGATCCCGCGCACCAGGTGGACCAAGTACCACCTCGATCCCAACTACAACCTGTCGACCGCGGCCTCGGGCGCGAGCGGAAAAATCACCTTCGATGCGCTCGGTGATGGCGTCACGTTTCTCACCCCGCCCTTGGAAAAGGAAACCGAAATCACTGGCCCGATCGCGGCCAAGCTGCACATCTCGTCATCGACCAAGGACGCCGATCTGTTCCTGGTCGTGCGCGTGCTGTCGCAAAACATGAAGGAGGTCGTGTTCCAGGGTGCGCTCGATCCCCACACGCCGATCGCGCAAGGCTGGCTGCGCGCGTCGCACCGCAGGCTCGACAAGAAGCTGAGCCTGCCCTTCCGCCCCTATCACACGCACAGCGAAAAGCAGCCGCTCAAGCGCGGCGAGGTCTATGAGCTCGACATCGAGATCTGGCCGACCTGCATCGTCGTGCCGCCCGGTTATCGCGTGGCGCTCACGGTGCGCGGCCGCGACTATGTCTACCCCGGCGGCAGCGGCGGGCGGCTGTCCAACATGAAGAACGAGTTCACCGGCTGCGGCCCGTTCCT
>Ga0209466_1000286_pt1 | contig 11545 bp, 10 predicted proteins | sample PanSoiPlo30MoBio_FD_188323 | JGI IMG/M metagenome (GOLD analysis project Ga0209466, IMG submission 188323) | Tropical forest soil microbial communities from Panama analyzed to predict greenhouse gas emissions - Panama Soil Plot 30 MoBio (SPAdes)... | ecosystem: Environmental > Terrestrial > Soil...
TTCGAGCGGTCGCTCCAATAGACCGTGGTCGCCCGTGTCGAAAGTTGGATCGGCAATCCGTCCGCGAGCCTCGCCAGCAGGGCTCCCAAACCCTGGCGACAGAACGCGTCGACGTCGCGCTCCGCCGATTTGGCGAAGTCATAGGCCGAGACATCGGACAGATCCTTGGCGCAGCCGAACGGCCCGAGCACGAACTCGACGGCCGGGCGCAGCTCGCCCAGTTCCTTCGGCAGGACGCGCGCGCAGGCGATGTCGGTCTTGCCGCGGGCGGCCTCGCCGATCGCCCGGTTGGTGCGCACGAGGGCGGACAAGAACTGCTCCATCTCGCCTTCGCGCGCGAAGCGCCGGCCGATGCGCAGCTTCTGCCCCGGGGGCGCCGGATAGACCTCCATCCGCGCGGCAGCGGCAAGCTTGGCCAGCGGATTGATGTCGGGCATGTGGATCCAGTGCGCGCCTCGGTCATACGGCACGCCGAACGTCTGCGTGTCGGTGATGCAGCGCCCGCCGACGTGGTCCGCCGCTTCGACGATGGCGATGCGCCGGCCCGCCGCGGTGAGCTTTCGCGCCGCGGCAATTCCTGCGGCGCCCGCGCCGACGATGATCACGTCGACATAGCCGGACGAGGCGATCGCCCCCATGGCGGGCGTCGCCGCGAGGGAGGCGGAGCCGATGAGCAAGGCGCGGCGACTGAGACGCGGCATGGTTTGCGAAAAATGAATCCCTTAGGTCCCCGACCCCGCCACCACCATGCCCGACCGGCGCGGCAGCGTAAACCTGTGTGCGGAAGATCACACTCCGGTCTGGCGCTGTGAACTAAGGTGCAACGAGTTTGGCTTAAAGTTGACGCAAATGACGCAGGGTCAACCTGCGCCGGGAGGCGCCATGGGCTGGATGATCGACCGAGTCGGGCGCGCGATCGCCCGCTATCTGGAACGGCCGGCGCCGGGCTATGAGCCGTTCACGCCGAGCGATCCCGCTGCGCTGCGCGCCGCGCTCAGGCCCGGTGACGTGCTGCTGGTCGAAGGCAACAACCACATTTCCGGGGTCATCAAATACCTGACACAGTCCACCTGGTCGCACGCCGCGCTCTATGTCGGGCCGGTCGGGGAGCGGGCGGCTGACGGCGAGCCGCACGTGCTCATCGAGGCCAATATCGAGGACGGCGTCGTCTCCCTCCCGCTGTCGAAATACGCGCCCTACCACACCCGCGTTTGCCGGCCAGTGGGGCTCAATGACGACGACTGCGACAAGGTGTGCCGCTACGCCATCGAGCGCATCGGCCTCGACTACGACCTCAAGAACATCACCGACCTGATGCGCTACCTGATGCCGCTGCCGGTGCCGCAGCGCTGGCGCCGCCGCATGATGGCGCTCGGTTCCGGCGACCCGACCCGGCTCATCTGCTCGGCGCTGATCGCCCAGGCGTTCGAGGCGGTGCGCTACCCCATCCTGCCCAAGGTCACGCGCATCGAAAGCCGCACGGCCCGGCGCGACATCCTCGAGATCCGCCATTCCTCGCTCTATGCCCCGCGCGACTTCGACATCTCGCCCTATTTCGCCGTGGTGAAGCCGACGATCGAGAACGGCTTCGACTACAAGGCATTGCACTGGGCCGACCTGCCACGCCGCACCGTCGAGGCGGAAGAGCAGGCCCACGCCTGCCCGCAACCCGAGGCGCAGCCGGCGCTCGCCCGCGTGCACGACAGATCGCGTGGGCGCGCAATGGCGGAAGCGGGGTAGGTCGCCGTCGCGCCAATAACCTCCGCCGTCAACCCGGCCAAGCGAGCGGCGCGCCTGCGCGCCAGGCGAGCGCGGGCCGGGATCCATAACCTCCGCCCTCAGACCGATTGACTACAACGCCCGCTCCTGCCATCGCGGCGCCGGTGTTCATGGACCCGGCCCTCGCTTCGCTCGGCCGGGATGACAGCATGAGTGAGCGAGGGTCCAGGGAGCCATAAACGATGCTCGATGCGGCCGCCAAAGCCTTGTCCCAGATGGCGTCGCCGCCGTTCCGCACGGTGCTGTTGAAATCCATGGGGCTAGCCGCCGTGCTGCTGATTGTCGTCGGCATCGCGCTGCATCGCCTGATCGCCTGGCTGGCGGGCGGCGGCGAGGCCTGGCTGGAAGGCACGATCGGACCCTCCGCCCACTTGCCGCTCGCCATCCTGTTCTGGATCCTCGCTATCGTGGCGGCGCTCGGCCTGTTCGTCGGCATCATCTTCCTCATGCCGGCTGTCACGGCGCTGGTCGCCGGCCTGTTCGGCGACGACATCGCCGAGCAGGTGGAGCGCACGTACTATCCGGACGAGGCGCCCGGCCGCGCCGTGCCGATCGGACGCGCGATGATCGAGGCAACAAAAATCGCGCTGTTGAGTGTGCTGGTCTATCTCTGCGCCGTACCGTTTCTGTTCGTGGCCGGATTCGGCGCCGTGGTGTTCTTCGTCGCCACCGCCTACCTGCAGGGGCGGCAGTATTTCGAATTGGCCGCCATGCGCTTCCACCCGCCGGCGGACGCCAAAGCGCTGCGCAAGCGACACCAGGGCACGGTGTTCACGGCCGGGCTCATGATCGCGGCGTTTGTCTCGATCCCGATCGTCAACCTCGCCACGCCGCTGTTCGGCACCGCCCTGATGGTGCACATGCACAAGCGGCTCGGCGGATCACGGGCGATCGAACAACGGCGGTGAGGCTCTTTCACCGCGCGCCTTGTCTCGGCCTCATCCTGAAGAGCAGGCAATCAGGCCCTCGCGAAACGGTGGTCGCGGTTCACGCCATCTTTGCCTTCGCGACAGGCATCCGGCCGACGACTTCGGCGTAAGCCTCCATGGCATTCGGCTTACCGACCAGATGACCCTGCATCTCGCTGCAGGCTTCGCGGCTGAGGAAGCCGAGTTGCTCCGGCGTCTCCACGCCTTCGGCAACCACCGGCATGTTGAGCCCGCGGCCGAGGCCGATGACGGCGCGCACGATCGCGGCCGACTGCTCGTTGCGGTGCAGGTTCGAGATGAAGGTGCGGTCGATCTTGATGGTATCGAACGGAAACGACTGCAGGTACGACAGCGAGGAATAGCCCGTGCCGAAATCGTCCATCGCGATGCGGACACCCAGGGCTTTGAGCCGCCGGAGAGTGGCGAGCGCCCGCTGAAAGTCGCCGATCAGGACCGCTTCGGTGACCTCGAGCTGGAGCCGCCCGGGTCTCAGCCCGGTCTCGAGCAGCACCGCATGCACGAGCGCGGCCACATCGCCGTGCCGGAACTGCATGGGCGACAGGTTCACGGCAATGTGCAGGGGCTTCTGCCAGGTCGCAGCTTCGCGGCAGGCCTCGCGCAAAACCCATTCGCCGATGGTCATGATCAGGCCGCTCTCCTCGGCGAGCGGGATGAACGACTCGGGTGCGACCAGCCCAAGGGTCGGATGATGCCACCGCGCCAGCGCCTCGAAGCCGACGATCTTGCCGTCGATCAGGGCGTGGGGCTGGTAATGCAAGGAGAGCTCGCGTCGGTCGACCGCCGAGCGCAGGTCCTGCTGCAGGGCGCGCCGTTCGCGCAGCCGCTTGTCCATGTCGGCTTCGAAGCAGCGAATCGTGCCGCGTCCGTCTTCCTTGGCGCGATAGAGGGCGGCGTCGGCATTGGCCAAGAGCGTCGCCGCGTCGGTGCCGTCGGTGGGATACACCGCCATGCCGATGCTGAGGCCGACGCGCAGCCGGTGCCCGGCGGCATCGACGTCGTGCACCATGGCGGCCAGCAGGCGTTCGCCCAGGGCGGCGGCGGTGGCCGGCTGCGGGCCGCCCGCCGTGACGACGCTGAACTCGTCGCCACCGAAGCGCGCGACGAAGGCGTCGTCGCCCGCCGCCGTGCGCAGCCGTTGCGCCACTTCCTGCAGCATGGCGTCGCCGACGGCGTGCCCGAACACGTCGTTGATCTCCTTGAAACGGTCGAGGTCGATGCACAGGACCCCGAAGGGCTGCTTCGATTTCTCTCCCTGCGCCAGCGCGGCGGCAAGTTGCTCGGTGAAGGCCGCGCGGTTCCCCAGATCGGTGAGAGAGTCGTGCATCGCCAGGTGTGCGATGCGGTCCTCCGCCTGCTTCCGTTCGGTGACATCCTCGACGAAGCTCAGGACATGCCGGGCGCCGTCATTGGCGATCATCTTGAGCCGCTTGCTCTTGACCACGCGCGCACCCATGCGCGGGGTATGGACGGTCAGGGCATCGGTGATCAGGGGCTGACCGGACTCGAACACCTCGCGGTCGCGGGCGATGATGGCGTCGGCTTCGTCCGGCGGAAACAGCTGATGCGGGGTCTTTCCGATCATGTCCTCGCGGGCGATGCCGTACAGCGTTTCGCCGGCGCGATTGACCAGGAGGTAGCGGCCATCGTCGGCGTCGCGCACGACCAGCGTCGCCGGCACGTTCTCGACCACTGTCTGGAGCATGTCGTAGGCGGCCTGGCCTTTGCGTTCGGCGTTTTCTGCCTGCGCCTGCGCCACGGCAAGCGCCTTTTCGGCCTGCCGACGCGCGGTGATGTCCTCGTGCGTGGCGACCCATCCGCCTCCGCGCATGCTGCGGCTCGAAACCGCGATGGTGCGGCCGTTGGTCAGCTCGATCACGTCGTCGATCGGCTCGCCGCGACTCATCGCCTCGAGCAGGTCGGCAATGTAGCGCTCCGGATCGCCGGCGGAGAAGCTCCCGGTCTGGATGCGGTGCATGATCAATTTGCGCAGGCTGCAGCCGGGTCGCACGACCTGCGGCGACAGCCCGTACAGTTCGAGATAGCGGCGATTGCACAGAATCAGCCGCGCATGCTCGTCGAACATCACCAGGCCTTGGGACATATTGTCCAGCGCCGCTGCGAACTGCTCGTTCTGCAGGCGAAGCTGCTGCACCGGCATGGACCCGCGCTCCCCATTGGCGATGTCGACAAGCACGATGCGCCAGGATACGGGCGAATGGTTACCGCCGGTTTCCGAATGCGGCCGCCTCAACCACGGAGCCGATCAGTCGAGGCGTTATGGTTAACGGTTCTTTACGCCGTGAGGAACGCCCGCCGCGGCGCGCGTTTCGAAGCGCGCTCCAGCGCGCGTCCCCCGAGCAGCCATCCTTGGTCCTGCGCTGGAGGCACGCTCAGGCTGCCGAAACGGCCCCAGCGTTCACGACCTTTCCGGGCCATTTGCACAGATCGGCGATGATGCATTTTTCGCACAGGGGACGGCGCGCGACGCAGGTGTAGCGGCCATGCAGGATCAGCCAGTGGTGAGCGTGGCGCCGGTACTTTTGTGGAACGACCGCGTTGAGCTTCATCTCCACGTCCAGCGGCGTCTTGCCCACGGCCAGACCCGTGCGGTTACCGACGCGAAAGATGTGAGTGTCGACCGCGATCGTCTCCTCGCCGAACGCCACGTTGAGCACGACATTGGCGGTCTTGCGCCCGACGCCGGGCAGCGCTTCGAGCGCGGCGCGCTCGCGCGGCACCTCACCGCCATGCTCTTCGACAAGCTTTTTCGACAGCGCGATGAGGTTCTTCGCCTTGGTGCGGTAGAGCCCGATGGTCTTGATGTACTGACGCAGGCGCGCCTCGCCGAGCTTGAGCATCTTGGCCGGCGTGTCGGCAACACGGAACAGCGCCGGCGTCGCCTTGTTGACTCCGGCGTCCGTCGCCTGGGCCGACAGCACCACGGCCACCAGCAGCGTGAAGACATTGCCGTGCTCGAGCTCGGTTTCCGGCGCTGGGTCAGCGGCCTGGAAGCGGCGGAACGCTTCCTCGATCTCGGCGGTTGACCATTGCGGCAGCGCCCCGTGGGCGGCCTTGGCGTCGGCGGCGGCCCTCTGCCTGGGACGCTTCGGCAGGGCGGCTTTGCGGGATTTTGCGGCGCGAAGGGCCTGCCGGGTCGTCTTGCGTGCCATCTGTCCGGTATAGTGGGGGCCATGACCTCGGACAACGATTGTTCCGATGAACCGACCATCTTTTCGGCGACGATCACGCCGTATCGCTCGCTCGGCAACGTCGGCTTCCTGGTGCTGATGCTGGTCATCGGTGGCGTCAGCTTCGCGGCCGGCGTGGCGTTCCTCATGCTCGGCGCCTGGCCGGTGTTCGGCTTCTTCGGCCTCGACGTGCTGCTGATCTACTGGGCGTTCCGGGTGAACTACCGCGCCGCCCGCGCCTATGAGCAGGTGTGCGTGACGGCGAGCGCCCTGACGGTGCGCAAGGTGAGTCATCGCGGTCAGGTGGCGGAATGGACCCTCAACCCGCTGTGGACCAGGATCGACAAGCAGGTGCATCAGGAATACGGGATCGAAAAGCTGTTCCTGGTCTCGCATGGCCGCAAGCTCGCCATCGCCAATTTTCTCGGCCCGGACGAAAAGGAGACATTTGCGGCGGCTCTCGCGGCCGCCCTCGGCGAGGCCAGGCGCGGCCCCACGCGCACGGTCCTGCCCTGATGGTTCGGCGCACCCCGAATGACGGGGCAGGAATCGGGTGGCGACGGGCCCGGGCCACGGCTAGCTAGAAAGCATGCAGATCATGTCTCACAGCCGATCCCACGAGGCCGCCATGCTGTCGCCCGAACGCGCCGTCAATCTGGACGCCCTGTCCACCGCCGCCACCGACTACGACATCGTGCGCCGCGCCATTGCGCATATCCGCGGCAACTGGCGGCGGCAGCCGGAGGTGGACGAAGTCGCCGAGGCGGCCGGCGTGTCGGCCACCGACCTGCACCACCTGTTCCGCCGCTGGGCCGGCCTGACCCCCAAGGCTTTCCTCCAGGCGCTGACGCTCGATCAGGCGCGCCGCCTGCTGCGCGACTCCGCGAGCGTGCTCGATGCCAGCTATGAGGTAGGCCTGTCCGGGCCCGGGCGGCTGCACGACCTGTTCGTGACCCATGAGGCGATGTCGCCGGGCGAATGGAAGGCGGGCGGCGAAGGCCTGACCATCGCGTACGGCTTCCATCCGTCGCCGTTCGGCATGGCGCTGGTGATGGCGACCGAGCGCGGCCTCGCCGGCCTCGCCTTCGCGGATCCGGGCGAGGAGGAGACGGCGCTCGCGGACATGCGCGGCCGTTGGCCCAAGGCCACCTACGTCGAGGATCGGGAGGCCACGGCGCCCCTGGCGCAGCGCATCTTCGACTCAAAACTGTGGCGGCCCGACCGGCCGCTGCGCGTGGTGCTGATCGGCACCGATTTCGAGGTGCGGGTGTGGGAGGCGCTGCTGCGCGTGCCGTTCGGGCGGCTGACCAGCTACTCGGATCTCGCGGCAAAAGTGTCGGCACCCAAGGCCGCGCGCGCCGTCGGTGCCGCGGTGGGCAAGAACCCGATCTCCTTCGTGGTGCCGTGTCACCGCGTGATCGGCAAGAGCGGCGCGCTCACGGGCTATCACTGGGGCCTGACGCGCAAGCGCGCGATTCTCGGATGGGAAGCCGGGCAGGCGGCGACCTGAAGGGCTGCGTCAGCGCAGCCTCGAGACGACTTTCCGCTGCGGACAACAGGCCACAAGCCTCAACGAAACGTTCGCGGAATGACGCAAATTTCGGAGCCGCGCTATTGCTAGGGCGGTTGACGCCACCGGCAGGATTGCCCAGAACGGCGTCCCGCGCCGGCGAAGACTCATGCCATCCAGCGGCTCGATGCGCCGGCCGGCCTTAAGGAAGCACCGGAAGGAGTGGAGATGCAGAGGCATCGTCCCGTGATGCTGGCGATACTCGACGGGTGGGGCTGGCGCGAGGAGACAGCCGACAATGCCGTTCGCCAGGCGCACACGCCGAACTTCGATCAGTTGTGGGCGACGTGCCCGCACGCCTTCCTTCGCACGTCCGGGCGGGACGTCGGCCTGCCACAGGGGCAAATGGGAAACTCCGAAGTCGGCCATCTGAATATCGGCGCCGGTCGCGTGGTCATGCAGGATTTGCCGCGCATCAGCGAAGCGATCGAAACCGGCGAGATTGAAAAGGCGCCGGCGTTGCGTGACTTCATCGCGCGCTTGCGCACGAGCCGCGGCACTTGCCACCTCATGGGACTCGTGTCGCCGGGTGGCGTGCATTCGCACCAGGATCACGCGGCGGCGCTCGCACACATTTTGGCGCGCGCCGGTATTCCCACCGTGGTGCATGCGTTCACCGACGGCCGCGACACGCCGCCGCGCTCGGCCGGCGACGACGTGCGCAGGCTGATCGCCGCGCTGCCGCCCAACGTTTCCATCGGCACCGTGAGCGGCCGCTACTATGCGATGGATCGTGATCGCCGCTGGGAGCGGGTGCAGAAGGCCTACAGCGCGATCGTCGATGGCAAGGCTCCGCGCTTTGCGGACGCACCGGCAGCAGTGGCCGATGCTTACGCGCACGACGTGAGCGACGAATTCATCGTGCCGGCCGTGATCGGCGACTACGGTGGAATGCGGGACGCTGACGGTGTTCTCTGTTTCAACTTCCGCGCCGACCGCGTGCGCGAAATTCTCGCCGCCATCCTGGATCCGAATTTTTCCGGTTTTCCGCGCGCGCGCCACGTGCAGGTCGCGGCCGCGGCCGGCATGACCGAGTATAGCGACGAGCTCAATGCGTTCCTGCAGACGATCTTTCCGACGCAGAACCTCGCCAATGTGCTCGGGTGCGTCGTTGCGGCGGCCGGGCGCACGCAACTGCGCATGGCGGAGACGGAAAAATATCCGCACGTCACCTACTTTCTGAATGGCGGCGAGGAAACGCCATATCCGGGCGAGGACCGCATCATGGTGCCCTCGCCCAAGGTCGCGACCTACGATCTGCAGCCGGAAATGTCGGCGCCGGAGCTGACCGATCGCGCCGTGGAGGCGATCGACTCGGGAAAATACGACCTGATCGTACTCAACTACGCCAATCCCGACATGGTCGGCCACACCGGCAGCCTGCCGGCCGCGATCAAGGCCGTAGAAACCGTCGATGCCGGGCTCGGCCGCATCGCCGCGGCGATCCGGCGGGCAGGCGGCGTCTTGCTGGTCACCGCCGATCACGGCAATTGCGAGCTGATGCGCGATCCGGAGACCGGGGGGCCGCACACCGCGCATACGACCAACCCGGTGCCGGTCGTGGTCCTGGGAGCAAGCGGGGCGCTCGCCGACGGACGGCTTTCGGATCTCGCCCCCACGCTGCTGCAGTTGATGGAGCTGCCCCAGCCTGCGGAGATGACTGGAGCATCGCTCCTGCGCCGCGAAAAAATTCGCGCCGCCGAATAGCGCTAGCGCATGATCCCGAAAAGTGGGCACCGGTTTTCGGAAAAGATCATGCTCCAAACATAGGTTAGATCGCACCGAGATCGAGCACGTCCGCCATCGAATAGAGCCCGGGCTTCTGCCCGCGCGCCCACTGCGCAGCGCGCAGGGCGCCGCGCGCAAAAATCATGCGGTCCTCGGCACGGTGCACGAGCTCGATACGCTCGGCCGGACCGGCGAACATCACGACGTGCTCGCCCACCACGCTGCCGCCGCGCAGCGCCGCAAAGCCGATGTCGCCCTTCTGCCGCGCGCCGGTGTGGCCCTCGCGGCTCTTCACGGCGTGCTGGTCGAGATCGACGCTGCGGCCGGCGGCGGCCGCTTGACCGAGCAGGAGCGCGGTGCCGGACGGCGCATCGACCTTCCTGTTGTGATGCATTTCGAGAATCTCGATATCGAATTCGTCATCGAGGGTCCTGGCGACGCGCCGCGTGAGCGCCGCCAGGAGATTGACGCCGAGGCTCATGTTGCCGGACTTGACGATGACGGCGCGCTGCGCCGCCTGCTTGATCCCGGCTTCGTCGGCGGCCGACAAACCCGTGGTGCCGATGATGTGGGCGATGCCGGCTTCCGCCGCCAGCGCCGCGAATGCCACGGTGGCGGCCGGCGCCGTGAAGTCGAGGATGGCTTCGGCGGCGATCGCCAGCGGCTTGACCTCGCTGACCAGCGGCACGCGGTTGGCCGGCAGGCCGGCGAGCACGCCGGAGTCCTCGCCGATGAGCGGCGAGCCGGCCGCCTCGGCGGCGCCGGCGAGCGCCAGGCCCGGCGTTTCCGCAATGGCGCGCACCAGTGTGCGTCCCATGCGCCCGCCAGCGCCCGCCACGATCAACCGCATGTCGGCCATGACCAAAGAATCTCCGATCGGGCGCGGTATAGCGGGGCCGGAGCAGCGATGGAAGGCGGGACGCAAGGCCATTCAACGAGGCTGCTGCAGCTTATCCGCGAGAAACGCCAGCACGTGCCGGCGGTACTCCTCGGGCGCGTGCGCTTCGAGATCGACATGCCCAGCGTCGTCGAGCGCCCACAAGGTTTTCGGTTCGGGCGCGCGCGCGAACAGCGCCATGGTTTCGGCGATCGTTGTCCGGTTGTCCCGCTTGCCCGACGCCACCAGCAGGGAAGCGGTTGCCTTGCCGATTCGATCAATGGGCCGGAGATCGACCGGGTTCACACCCAAGACGGGCGGCAGCAGCACCTGGAACAGAAACGCAAGCGGGGGCGCCGTCACGGTGCCGAGATGCCGGCCGAGGACCGAACGGATGCGGTTGGCGATGGCCGTACCGATATCCGGATAAACCGATTCGAGCACGAGCGCTTCGACTGGCAGCGGATCGGGGCCGAGCAGCGCGGCTGCGGCCCCGAGCGATGAGCCGACGGCGCCGATCCGCTCGGCCGGCAGGCGCTGCCGCATGAACGCGACGGCGGCGGCCGCATCCAGCCCCTCGCGGTAGCCGAACGTAATGCGCGCTCCGGTGCTCTCGCCGTGCGCCTGGAAATCGAACAGCAGGACCGCGAAGCCCGCCGCCTCCAGCAGGCGCGCGCGCCGCACCATGGCCAAGCGATTGCCCCGTACCCCGTGCATCAGAACAACCGCGCCGCCGCCAGGACGGCCGGCGAGAAACCACCCGCGCAGCGTTGCGCCCGACGACGACGCGATCGCGACCGGCTCGGCGGCAAGGTCCGGCGGTGGATCACCGACCACGGCCCGTGCCGGCGCCGAAAGAAACAGGCCGGCAGCAACGACGGCGGCACAAAGGCCGACAATTGCGATGAGGGCGATAGAAATGATCAGCCGTACGGGCGATGTCACGACCTGTACCGACTTCACGGCGCCACGCGACTCACGCCGGCTGCGGCCCATCGTAGCCCTCGATGACGATGAGGTCGGCGACCGCGTGCCGCTGCCGCACCTTGATGTTCTGCTGGTATTCGGGCGAGCGGTAGCAGGCGAGCGCAGTCGCGTAGTCCGGAAACTCGATCACGATATTGCGCGAGCGGCTGGTGCCTTCCGGGCACTCGAACTTGCCACGGCGCACCAGGAAGCGGCCCCCGAATTTCTTGAAGATTGCGGCGTTGGCCGCCACGTAGGGCTTGTAGCCTTCCTCGTCATGCACATCGACGCGGGCAATCCAAAAACCTTTGGCCATGTCATCCTCGTGTTGAGTTTGTCATTCCCGGCCTTGTGCCGGGCGTCCCGTCGGGATGGTCGGGACGGGCCCGGCCATGACGATCCGGTGAGTCATCGTTCAGTAGCAGTCCCCGCGGCGGCGATCTCGGCGACGACGGCCTCGGCAACGCCGCGCGGATTGTTCGCCTCG
>Ga0209466_1000288_pt1 | contig 11527 bp, 12 predicted proteins | sample PanSoiPlo30MoBio_FD_188323 | JGI IMG/M metagenome (GOLD analysis project Ga0209466, IMG submission 188323) | Tropical forest soil microbial communities from Panama analyzed to predict greenhouse gas emissions - Panama Soil Plot 30 MoBio (SPAdes)... | ecosystem: Environmental > Terrestrial > Soil...
CGCTTTAGCCTATTGTTGGAGCATGATCTTTTCCGAAAACCGGTGCCCACTTTTCGGGATCATGCTCTATCGGCCGAGCGCGGCGAGCAGCGAGCGCGACAGGTGCTCGGCCTGGAACGGTTTTTGGACGATGGGCCGGCCGCGCCAGGTGTCGCTGAGGCCGCGCGCGCCATAGCCAGTTGCGAACACGAACGGGATGTTGCGCTCCACCAGCGCCTGCGCCACCGGGTAGACCTCGTCCCCGGCGATGTTCACGTCGAGCACCGCAGCGTCGGGCTTCGATTGCGCCACCAGGTCGAGCGCCCTGGGCACGCGGTGGGCGGTCCACAAGACCTCGCAGCCCAGGTCCGTCAGCATGTCTTCCAACAGGATGGCTACCAGGGTCTCGTCCTCGACAACGATCACCCGCAATCCCTGCAGCCGCGGATCGGTTTGCGTGGAGAGCTGCACGTCAGTGCGACCGCACGTTGGAGGGATTGAGCGGGATCGTCACCCAATAACGCACTCCTGCGGGATCGAACACGAGCTGCCCTTCGCCGTCGAGCTCGCTGGTGCTGCGCTCGATCAGCCGCGAGCCGAAGCCGCGCCGCTCGGGTGGCGCCACCGGCGGTCCGCCGCTCTCCTGCCAGGTAAGCGTCACCCGGTCGGCGGCCTGGCCGGCGTCGACGTCGCGGCGCTCCACAGTCCACTGCACTTGCACCCTGCCCTCGGGCGTCGACAGCGCCCCGTATTTGGCCGCGTTGGTGGCAAGCTCGTGCACCACCATGCTGAGAGTCAGCGCCGCGCGCGGCGTCAGGGCGACCGCCTCGCCGCGCACCTCCAGCCGTGGCGGATGCAGCCCATAGGGGCCGAGCTGCTGCATCACCACATCGGCGAGATCGGCGCCCTGCCAGCTGCGCCTCGTCAGGAGGTCGTGGGTGCGGCTCAGCGCCACGATGCGGGCCTCGAAGGTGCGGCGAAAGTCATCCGGCGAGGCCGCGTTGCGCAAGGTCTGCGTGGCCAGCGACTGCACCGTCGCGAGCGTGTTCTTGACGCGATGGTTCAGCTCGTCGAGCAGGAGCTTCTGGCGCATCTCCGCCTGCTTGCGCTCGGTGATGTCATGCAGCACGCGAATGCCGTACAGGAAGCGCCCGGTTGCGTCGCGCACCGTGGATGACCGTACGTCGATCCAGATGACCCGGCCGTCCTTGCGGATCAGGCGTTTCTCCACGATATAGCCGGCGCCCTCGCCTTTGGCCTGGTCGCGATAATTGTTGCGATCCCACTCGCGGTCGTCCGGGTGGGTGATGTCGAAGATGGACGTGTTGAGCATCTCTTCGCGGCTGTAGCCGGTGATCGCGCTGGTGGCCTCGTTGGTGCGCAGCACGCGCCCCTCCTCGTCGACCTCGGTGATGCCGATGGCGGCATGGGCGTAGGTCGCGGCAAGGCGCTGCTCGCTCTCGCGCCAGGCATCCTCGACGCGCCGCGCCGCTGTGATGTCCTGCATGCAATTGACCGCCCCGACGATGTGGCCGCTCTCGTCGAACAGCGGCTCGATATGGGCCAGCACCCGGATGCGGCTGCCGTCGTGCCGCTCGACAATGAGCTCGAGATCGCGCACGCCGACGCCGGTTTTCAGCACCTGGGCGACCGGCCTTTCGCTCGGCGGGATAAGCGTACCGTCAGCGCGACAGAGGCGGCGCGCGCCGCCGAAGCGATGGCCGTCCATTTGCGGCGCAATGCCCCACAGCTCTTCCGCCCGCCGGTTGTAGCGCAGCAGTCGCGCGTCGGGCCCGCAGATGAACGTGGCCAGCGGGAACACGTCGATCATCGCCCATGGGTCGGAGTCGCGCCGGGCCTGATCGGTTGAGAGCGCGCCGAGCGATCCGGTTCTGCGAGCCGCCACCATGTCCAGGAATTCTCGGGGCTCCTGTGAATTCCGCCCCTTAGTAGCCCTATCGGCCCATTGTGGCAAAGAGAATGCCCCCGGGGCACCCGCAGCGTGTCGGGTGCGGCACCGATTCCCTCCGGACTCCGCTTGCGTTATGCATCGGTCAAACAGACGCGAATCGGCTCGACCGTAGCCCAGACTGGCCATACCGTGCTGCCCAAGTTCCGCCTCGTCGTCGCAGTCATGGCTCTCCTGGCGCTGACAGCGCTTGGCATCAGCCTGTTTTCGGCGCCGCGCAATAATTCGGTGTTCGCGGTCGGCCTGCGTTCCGCACAGGGATCGCCGGTCGAGCGCGCACTGCCGGAGCCGCCGGACTGGAAACAATTCGTCGCGCTTGCTGCCTTGCGGCGCAGCCAGGAGCTCGATCGCCTGCTCGATCTGCCGGTCTCGCCGGCGCTCGATGCGGTCGAGGCGGATGCCGCAAGCCCGGCAGACCTGGCGGCGCCGGCGCCACCCGACGCGCCGCTTGATTTCGACACGACGGGTGCGATCGACCAGCCGCCGCCGGACGACGCGCCGGTCGTGTTGTCGCTCCCGGAACTGCCGGACATTCCCGACGTCGCATCGTCGTTCCAGCAAGCGCTGGCGCGCGACGCGCTGGAGGCGAACGACACGATCCGCGCCGACCGCGAGCATGCGCGCGTGGCCGCGGCTCCGGCGGCCGAGGCGGCGACGGGCGATGCCGCACCGTCCGTGATCCTGCCCAGCCGCGTTCGCCTGCCGCCGGTCCGGCCGCCGCGGGTCGTTGCGCGCAAGAAGCCGCGCGTCGCGCGCGCCCCGGCGGCGCGGCGGCCGGCCGCCGCCAAGCCGGCGCCGGCCGGCCTGTTCGGACCGCAACCGCGCTGAAGCGCCCCGCCACCGAGCGGCTACATGCGCAGCAGCCGCTTGGCGTTGCCGCTTGCGATCTTCACCTTGTCTTCGTCGGACAGCGGCACGGATTCGAGCCACCGCGTGCCTGGCCCATTGGCAACGAACGGCCAGTCGATGGCGAACAGAATGCGGTCGATGCCCAGCTCCATGACACAGGTCAGCAACGCCGGATTGGAGAAGAAGCCGCTCGTCGTGACGCAGAAGTGGCGGCAGAACACGTCGCGGAAGGTGGCCTCGCGCGTGGCGCCCGGCCGCCCCAGCGCCATGTCGGCGCGCCAGACCAGGAACGGCAGCGTCTCACCGAGATGGCCGAGGATGAAGGTGAGCCGCGGGTATTTTTCGAAGACGCCGCTCAACACCAGGCGAATGGCGAGCGTCGCGGTCTCGACCGTGTAACCCCAGCCGGCGCGCAGGATCTGGGGAAAGTCCTTGGCGTATTCCTTGTAGTAGGCCTCGATCACGCCGGCATGCGGCAGGCCCGGGTGCAGATAGATCGGGACGCCAAGAGTCTCGGCGCGCGCGTAGATCGGCCAGAACCGCTTGTCGTCGAGGAACGTGGTGCCGTCCTGCAGCCCGTGCAGCATGGCGCCCTTGAAGCCGAGTTCGCCGACGCAACGCGCCAGCTCGTCGGCCGCCGCCGCCGGATCGGCGGTCGGCAGCGCGGCGAAACCGGCGAACCGCGTGGGATTGGCCTTGATCGCCTGGTGCAGCCGGTCGTTGACGCGCCGCGTCAGTTCGACGGCGATGTCCTTCCCGAGCTTCTGCGTCGACGGCGCCCCATGCGACAGCACCTGGATGTCGACGCCGGCCTCGTCCATCTCCTTGAGCCGCAAGGCGCCGAGGTCGTGCAGGCGCTTGGGTATGTCGCCCTCGCGGCCCGCCTCCAGCCCGGTGAAATGCTTGGCCAGCTCGGGATCCCAATAATGTTCCTCCAGCGCAATCACCGGACAACTCGGCTTCTTCAACATGATGCCTTCCCTTGCTTCTTGAGAAACTCGATCGGCGGCGGCGCCGGCACTCGCGGCGCGACGGCGTGCGGGCGCTCGACGTGGACGTCCGCCCGCGCGCGGTCCCGGCGGCGCCGGCGCCGACGCTCAACGCACCGGATGTTCCTGGAAATACGCGGCGTCCTCCTGTCTCTGCTTGAAGTCCGGATTGCCGCGCCAATCGAAGTGCCGTGCCAGCATGTCGGTGCCGTAGCGTACGCGGAACAAGAGCGTGCGCTGCGGCCCGTTGGCGTATTCGTGCAGCTCGCCCGGCGGATGCACCACGAACGAGCCCGGCTTCACGTCCACGCTGCGCTCGGGCGTGTGCATCGTGCCGCCGCCGCTGTAGCAGAAATAGATCTCGGTCGCGTGCGGATGGCAGTGGTAGGGACTGATCTGCCCCGGCTCCCAGCAGGCCACCGTCACGTCGCCCTCGCCCACCTTGCCGAGAATCTTTTCCACGTGCTTTTTGGGATTGAACTGCTGCTCCGCTTCGAGACTGAACACTTCCATCTGTTGGTCTCCCGACACGCCCGCCAGTCGGCGCCCGCGGCGCCGCACCCGTTGTCCCGATCCTATCGCAACGGGCGCGGCGCACGATAGGCGGGCGGCGGACGGAACGAAAGGGCCTTCCGGTTGTTATCGGGCGGAATCGGCCGGGAGCTCGCTCATGCTCAAGTACGCTGTCATCTTTCTCATCATCGCGCTCATCGCCGGAGCGCTCGGCCTGACCAATGTGTCGGCCATCGCCAAGCGCATTTCGATGGTCCTGTTCGCCGTGTTCTTCCTGATCGCCGCCGCGATCTTCGGGATGGTCGTGCTCGTCGGCGAAGCGATCGTGCGCTAGCCGCTCCGATCGCGCTTATTCATCGTGCGCGGGACAAGACTCGCGCACCCATCAGACGATCAAGTTCAGGCCGGATGCCGGTCGTGCAATCTGCAATCGCGGGTGCAAGAAATCTTGTTTCAAATCTCGCTTTCGCTTGCGTACGCGTTCCCTTGAATCGATGAGAAACCGGCGGCCAAATGTAGTGCATTATTCCATTTTGATATTGGCACGGCGGATGACGTCGCCCCATCGCTTCGTTTCAGCCGCGATATGGGTTGTAAAATCCTCCGGGCTGCCCAGCGGAAACGACAGGCCCTGCTGGCTCAGGCGCTCGCGCACATCGGGGGCGTTGAACGCCTTGCGGGTCTCGTCGTTGAGCCAGTCGACGATGGCCCGTGGCGTGCCGGCCGGGGCAAGCAGGCCGAACCACGGGCCGCCCTCCAGCTCCCTCATGCCGACTTCGGTCATGGTCGGCACGTCGGGCACTGCGGCAAGCCGCTGCGGCGCCGCCACTGCCAGCGCGCGCACCCTCCCTTGCGCCAACTGCTCGCGCGTCAGCGGCACAATGTCGAACATCATGGTGACGTGGCCGGCCACCACGTCCTGCAGCGCCGGCGCCGCCCCGCGGTACGGCACGTGCACGATGTCGATGTCGTGCATCTGCCGGAACTGTTCGCCCACGATGTGCCCGGAGCTGCCATTGCCCGGCGATGCATAGATCACCTTGCCGGGATTGGCCCGGGCGTAGGCGACGAGTTCCTGCGCCGACTTCACCGGCACCGCCGGGTGCACGATCAGGATGTTGGGCGAGGTTCCGATCAGGATGACGGGGGCGAAATCCTTGACCGGATCGTACGGCAGCCTGGCCATCAGATGCGGCAGGATGGCCTGCGTCTGGTGCAGGCCCATATACAGCGTGTAGCCGTCGGACGGCGACTTGGCCACGGTCTCGGCCGCAATCACGCCGCTGCCTCCGGTGCGGTTCTCGACCACGACGGTCTTCCCGCTCTCGCCCAGCTTTTGCGCCAGCGTGCGGCTCAAGAGGTCGGCGATGCCGCCCGCCGGCGTCGGCACGACGATGCGGATCGGCTGCGACGGATAGGTTTCGCTGAAGGCCGGCGCCGCCGATGTAGCAAGCCACGCCAGCACGACTGTCACGCATCGGTATCGCGGCTTCATCATGGCGCTCCCCCCGTGTGCCGTTCGCTGTTGCCACGAGGATAGGCCGCCCGCGCCGGCCTGAACAGCACCGCTCTCACGCCTTCGCCAGCTGCGGCATGACCTCGGAGGCGAACAGTTTCAGCGACCGCAAGGCGTCGGCGAGCGTCATGGTGCCGAGAAACAGATAGGTCAGCAGGTAATTGAAGCCGAGCTCCGCCGCCTGGCGCTCGATCTCGGCCCGCACCGTGTCGGGCGTGCCGGCGATCACCGTGCCGTCCGCCACGCATTCCTCGTAGTTGGCGCCGCGCGGCACGTTCAGCCGCGACGTCAATCCGGTGACGCCGTGCTTGGTGCGCAGCCAGTTCAGGTTGGCCAGGTGAAGCTCCATGGCCGGCTTGGCGAAGCGCTGCGCCTCGGCCGCGCTGTCGGCGAGAAAGATGTGGCGCTGCACACCGATAGCGACGCCGCCGGGAAATTCCGGCTTCGGCTGTGCCGGGCCGCCGCGCCGGGCCAGCGCCTCCTTGAACGCCAGGATGTTGGCCTTGGCAGTAGCGAGCGGCCCAAGCGTGACGAAATGCAGGCCGCGCTCGCCGGCCCAGGTGGAGCCGATGGTATTGGAGGAGCCGTACCAGAACGGCGGATGCGGCTGCTGCAGGGGTTTCAGCGCGATCGGCACGTTGTCGTAGCTGAAATGCGGGCCGGCATAGCTGAGGCTGTCGGTGGTCAGCCCGGCGCTGACGCAGTCGAAGGCATCGATGAAAATGTCGCGCGACTGGTCGTGCTCGACCTTGTGATACTTCAGCTCGAACGGCGACACGCCGCGGCCGACGCCGACCTCGAGCCGCCCATGGCTGAGGTGATCCAGCATGGCGATCTCCTCGATCAGCCGCAGCGGCGAGTAGAGCGGCAACAGATAGACCAGCGGGCCGAGGCGGATGCGCCGCGTGGCGCGCGCCACCGCCGCCAGGTAGACGCCCGGCACCGGGACCATGTTGAGCGGCGTGGCGTGATGCTCCGCCACGTGCAGGCAGTAGAGGCCCGCCTCATCCGCCGCCTGGACGAACGTCAGGCGTTCGTCGAACAAGGTGGCGAGCGGGCGGCCGGCATGCTCCACGTGATCGAACAGCCCAAACTTCATTGGGTCCTCGGTTGCGGTTCTGGGTTGCGCCGCCGCGGCGGCCGGGAGGGAGAACAAGCTTGCACGATCCGGCGGCGATCCGGAAGATTGGCTCCCGTCTCACCAGGTCTGCTCCCCATGGCCATTCCGCATCTCGAGCCCGCACCCGACACCGTGCACTGGGGCTTCTTCGAAGCCAGCCTCGCGCCCCTGGTCACCATCGCCAGCGGCGAGCGCGTGACGCTCTCCACCGTTTCCGGCACGCGCGACATGATGCCGGCAGCGCCGCTCGTCGTGCCGCCGGCGCTGGTCGCCATTCACGCCAGCGACGCGCGACGCGTCGTGCCCGGCCACATCTGCACCGGCCCGGTGGCGGTGGCCGGCGCCCGGCCCGGGCAGGTGCTGCAGGTGGAGATCGAGGCGATCGAGCCCTATTACGAATGGGGGTATACCCACGTGCGGCCGCTGGCCGGCGCCTTGCCCGAGGATTTCGCCGAGCTGCGCGTGATCCACAGCGTGCTCGACCGCAGCGCCAAGGCCTGGCGCCTGCCCTGGGGCCAGACAGTGCCGTTCGCGCCCTTCTTCGGCGTGATGGGCGTCGCGCCACCCGCCGCCTGGGGCACGGTGTCGACGCTGCCGCCGCGGCGCAACGGCGGCAATCTCGACAACAAGGAGCTCGTCGCCGGCACCACCCTGTACCTGCCGATCTTCACCGCCGGGGCGCTGTTCTCGGTGGGCGACGGGCACGGCGCCCAGGGCGACGGCGAGGTCTGCATCAATGCGGTCGAGACCGGGCTGACCGGGACCTTCCGCCTCACGGTGCGCCTCGACATGGAGCTCAAGTGGCCGCTGGCCGAGACCGCCACACACATGATGACCATGGCGTTCGATCCCGACCTCGACGACTGCGTGGTGATCGCGCTGCGCCAGATGATCGACCTGCTCGCCGCTCGCGCCGGCCTCGATCGCTACCAGGCCTACATGCTGTGCAGCCTCGCGGCCGACCTGCGGGTGACGCAGGTGGTCAACGGCAACAAGGGCATCCATGTGATGCTGGACAAGCGCTATTTTTCCCGCGCGTAGTTTTTCGCGTGCCGCGAGCGAGCGCTCGTCTACCCGCCGACCCGGCATTTATCTTCGAAGGTGCGCGCCTTCATCGACTTCATGGTTGGACGTTTCCGCCGGCACTGAGAGCGTGCGCGGAGCGGCCACGGTCCGGCGGAATTCCAAGGGCGCGCTTCAAGGCGTCGGGGTCGGCCGCCAATGGCGGGCGCGCCACTGCGCCTCGGTGATCTGCGCCACCGTCATCTTGTAGCCGACGGAATTGCGCAGGCGGAGGTAGTAGTCGCGCTCGCGCCCGGCGGCCCCGGCGGCCGCGAGGTTGAGCCACATTTGGGCCGTGACGTAATCCTCGGCCACGCCCTGCCCCCTGTCGTACATGAGCCCGAGCAATTGCTGCGCGCGCGGATAGCCCTGCTGCGCGGCGCGCTGGTACCACGCGGCGGCCAGCATGTAGTCCTGCGGCAGGCCGCGCCCCGTCTCGTGCATGAAGCCGATCCTGGTCTGCGCCCGCGGGTCGCCGCGTTCCGCCGCCGCATACAGCCCCGACGCGCGGCCGATGACCTTGCCGCCGAGTTCGGCCGCAGATGCCGCGCCGACCGTCGTCAGGGCAAAACCGATCGCCGCAAGAATGACAATCGCCCTGCGCATGCTCGTTCCCCTTCCTGCACCCAAGGTGGCGCATTATCGGGAACCGATGCGGCGAAGGCAAGGCGCGCGCGGGCGGTGGCCCCGCGGCGCCGGCGTCCCCGTCGCCGGCGCCTTCGGGCGGGATGCCGTTGCGGCGCTGTTATTTCCGCAGGCCGCCGCCGCGCGGCGGCTGGGCCGGAAACGCAAAGGAGTTCGGGTTGGTGCCGCCAAACGATGGCGGGCTGCCGCCGTTCGTCCGCAGCGGGTGCGCGGGCGCCGGGGCGGGCTTGCTCGGGGCCGGCGCGGGCATAGTCGGGGCCTGCGCGGGAGCGGCAACCCGCTGCAGCCGCCCGAATTCCTCCGCCGCCAAGGCATCGAGCCGATCGCCGTCGTCCTGCGCGACCGCGGCCGTGTGGCTCATCATGGCGCCGCGCCAGCGCTGCACCACCGCGGCGATGAAGGTGGCATCGAGCGCCTGCTCCTTGTCCACGCGCACGTTGCCGATCGCCTCGCTGCGCGGGATGTACTGGCTGGCGAGCTCCTTGAACTTCAGGCGGGTCGGCAGGGCGACGCCTTCGCCGAACGCGAACACCTCGCGGGTGCCGAGCGACGGCACCAGTGACAACAGCCCGCCGGCGGCGTCGGACACCGCGGAGCGTACGATCGCCTGGTCGCGGTCATTGGCCATACGCATGGCAAACAGCGTGCTGCACTGGGAGATGATCGTCGGATCGAGCTCCGCCGGGCGCTGCGTGATCAGCCCGAGGAACACGCCGTACTTGCGGCCCTCCTTGGCGATGCGCGAGATCGCCTTGCGGGTCGGGCCGAAACCGATAGTGCGGTCGGCCGGCGCGTAGCGATGCGATTCCTCGCACACGAACAGGAGCGGCGCCACGCCGTCGCTCCACAGGCCGAACTCGAAGGCCATGCGGCACATCACCGACACCACCGAGTCGACCACCTCGGCCGGGAAGCCGGCGAGCTGCATGATGGTCATCGGCTTGCCATTGTCCGGCAGGCGGAACAGCTGGCTCAGCACCTCGGCCATCGTGTCGCCGCCGACATTGGCGTTGTCGAACATGAAGCTGTAGCGGGGGTCGTTGCGCACCATCTCGATGCGCGAGATGAGCCGGTTGTACTTGGTGACGAACGATTTGTTTTCCAGCCGTCCCATCTTTTCGTCGATGAGCGCGATGAGATCGGACAGGCGGTAGGGCACCGGCGTGTCGGGGGTGAAGCCGGTCGACTTGGTCTCGCTCTTGCGCAGGCTGAGCCGGTCGGAGGCGCCGGGTCCGGCGGCGGCCGCCTTGGCCATCGGGATCGCATCGGCGAGGATCGCCACCTCTTCCTCGACGCCGGGTCGGCCGCGGAAGAAGACGTCGATGATCTCCTCGAAATTGAACAGCCAGAACGGCAGCTTGAGATTGCGCGGGTTGAGCACCAGGGCGCGATCGTCGAAGCTGCGGCCGTATTCGTTGTGCGGGTCGATCAGGAAGAGGCGCAGGTCCGGACGCGCGCCCAGGACCTCGCGCAGAAGCAGCGCGATGCCGGTCGACTTGCCGACGCCGGTGGTTCCGAACACGGCAAAGTGCTTGCGCACCATCTCGTCGACGTCGACGTGAGCCGCGATCGACGCGTCCTGCTGCAGGGTGCCGACGTGGATCGTGCGCGGACCGCGGATCGCGTAGATGAGCTGCAGCTCGTCGTGCGTGAGCAGATGCACCTCGTCGCCGATCAGCGGATACTCGGTGACGCCGCGCTGGAAATAGGCGCGCTGCCCGTCCCGCTTGATCTCGCCGAGCAGGTCGACGTGGCCGACCGCGTTGTCGCCCTGCTCCGCCGCCACCTTGGTGATGACGCCGACCAGGCTCGATACGCTGGTTTGAATGGCGAGGAACTTGCCAACCGTCGCCTGGACGTCGTCCTGCGCCTGCGCTCGGCTCACATTGCTCAGCCGTATGGTGGCTGCCGCGCCGCTGACGGAGAGCACGCGCGCGAGCGGCTGGGGGGCCACGACACTTGCGGTGTGGCCGGGCAGTTGATCAGGTTGCAAACGCGCCTCCCAGGGGCTTTGAGAATTTCTGAAGTATGGTGGCCCGCGAGAAGGCCATTCGGCGGCGCATCCTAGTTCCAGTTCCCCTCCATCTGGTTAAGCCTCCGGCTCGGACTGTCGCGACTTTCGCCAGCCATCTGTTAGCAAAGCGGCAACGACGCGCCGCCGCGGCCGTTGGCGTTGCCACGCCGGATGCGGGTTTGCTTAACGAAATATGCCGATGTCGGGGGCCGAAGGGCGCGTTCGGGCGCCAAATGCGACGAGAATCCCAACCCCGCGGGCCGCCCGGAAACATCCTTGTCGCCCATTTATCGCCGCTGCGGGCCGAGATTAAGGGCGGGTTAAACCGGCCGTGATTTCTTTCGCTCAAAGTCTAGAGGCCAGGAGACCCCTCATGAGCGAGAGCGAGGCCGAGCGGCGGAACTCGACGCGCCAGAAGAGCTTCTTGCAGGGCCGCATCTATTTCAACAATAGGCGGTCGGTGATCGACTGCCTGATCCGCGACATCTCGACGGGCGGCGCCAAGCTGATCTTCTCGCAGACCGCGAGCATTCCGGAAGTCGTCGAACTCTATATCCCGCAGAAGGATCAGACGCTGCGCGCCCACGTGCAGTGGCGCTCGGGCGAGGAAGCGGGCGTCGCCTTCCGGACGACCCAGGCGCCGGTGGTACCTGAGCGGCGGAAGCCGGCCGCCGGCAGCGCCGACCTGAGTGCGCGGGTGGACCATCTCGAAACCGAGGTGGCGGCTATCAGGCGCATGCTCAAGCGGCTCAGGGCCGACGTCGATCCGGAAGCGGCCTGACGCGAACGTCGAACCTGGAAGCGGCTCGACGCGAAATCCGCCCGGCGGAGCTTCGCCCGAGTCACCACAGCCATCGAAATCGTGCTAAGG
>Ga0209466_1000289_pt1 | contig 11527 bp, 10 predicted proteins | sample PanSoiPlo30MoBio_FD_188323 | JGI IMG/M metagenome (GOLD analysis project Ga0209466, IMG submission 188323) | Tropical forest soil microbial communities from Panama analyzed to predict greenhouse gas emissions - Panama Soil Plot 30 MoBio (SPAdes)... | ecosystem: Environmental > Terrestrial > Soil...
AGAACGCCGGAGGTTGAGCCGGGTTCCGGCCAGCGCGCGGAGCGCCAAGCCGCAATGGGCAGCGCAACTGCCGCGTAGTGAGGTGGAAGGCCAGTGGCTCGAGCCACTCACGGTTCAGGCGGCCGGCACCGAGCGCGCCGCGTTGCGAATGACGGTCGGGTGCTGGCCGTAGTCCATCACCCACAGGCCGGGCTGGTCGGCGACGACGCGATTGCGCCCGGCGGCCTTGGCGGCATAGAGGGCGATGTCGGCACGGCGCAACAGCTCATCCAGGTCGTCGCCGTCGCGCCACTCGCTCACCCCAAAGCTGCTGGTGACGGTCAGCTGGCCCTTCGGCGTGTCGAACACGAACGCCGCGATGTCGGCGCGCAGGCGCTCGGCAATCTCCAGCGCCGCCGTCATGTCGGCTTCCAGGATGACGGCGAATTCCTCGCCGCCGAGCCGCGCAACGATGCGCTCGTCCTTCTGCGCTTCGGCGGCGACGCGGCAGATGACCTGGTCGCCCTGCGAATGACCGAAGCGGTCGTTGATCCGCTTGAAATTGTCGATGTCCAGCATGATGACGGAGATCGGCACGCCGGCGGCCGCACGGTCGCACACCTGCTGCGAACGGGCGAAAAAGGCGCGGCGGTTGAGCACGCCGGTGAGCGAGTCAGTGGTCGCCATCCGGATCAATTCCCGCTGCATCGAGGTGACGCGCTCGGCCGCGCGCAGGCGCGCATAGAGTTCCTCGGCGAGCGGCGGTTTGGCGATGAAATCGTCGGCGCCGCTGTCGAGTCCCTCGACCAGGGTTTTGCGGCCGTCGTGCGACGACATCAGGATGACGTAGATCGGCCGGTACGACGAGGCGAGCAGCCGTGCCTGCCAGCACAACTCGATGCCCGATCCCGATCCGACGGCCTGCTCGGCGCTGATGATGATCGCGTCGATCCGCGGGTCGCCCTCGATGTGCTGCAACGCGTCCGCACCGTTGGTGAACGGATAGACGTGATGCTCGCGCGCCACGAGCATACGCTCGATGCACTTGAGCACCGTCCGGCTCGGATCAACCACAGCGATATGCATCACCAGGCTCGGGAGTACTAACCGTCCGTTGCGTTTTTGTCACACGACGATGGACAATTCGTTACTGCAGCGCGCCCGGCCAGCCGCGGATCGCCGCGATAAATGCCGGAACGCGGGCGAAACCGCGATCGACTTGTGCCGGATCCGCCATATCTGGGCCTAAGGTAAAGATTTCTTCCCGCTATTGCGGCAAATGCTCGGAAATCGAGTTGCGCTCGACTCAAGTACAACTTTATGCAACAATCCGACGGGGTCTGGGCTTAATCCTCAATGACCGACCGGGAAGCGGCGGAATTCATCGCCGACCACGCGAAGGAGCTGGCGGGGATCGCCCGCGCCGCCGGGCTGAACCGGCTCGGCGAGATGCTCGAGAAGGCGGCGGAGGAAGCCGCGCAGATCATCAAAAGTTTTGGTCCGGGCGGGCGCCGGCCGCATTAGCGCATGATCACGAAAAGCCTGGCCCGCGCTCGATGCAACACGGGGCGCGGCCGGGCAGGGCTGGTGCGTCCCGCCGTGACTCCCACCTGGGACCGCCGGGCGTGCGCATCCCGCCCTGGCATTTTGCGCATACGACTTATTGCAGATCGATTGGCTGATAGCGCCCGGCCTTGTCGAGCTGCGTACCCCATACTTTGTGCGACGCCTGGTGCTCGGTGCGGCCGAAGGTCAACGGGGTCCCGAGCCCGGGGTCGAAATCCCGGACTGTCTCCAGCGCATCCACCAGCTTTTCCGTATCAAGCTGCGCGCCGGCACGTCTCACGCCTTCCGCCAACAGGTTGCCGGTCACATAGCCCTCGAGCGAAACGTAGTCCGGGACCTCGCCGGGGAAATTCTTGGCGAGCGAAGCTTTGTAATCGAGAACCAAAGAGGAGTAGCCCTCGATTGCGGGCACCACCTGGGTGACGATCACTCCCTCGGCGTACTTCCGGCCGAGAAGCATCAGTTCGTCGGCGAGCGCCGTGCTGCCCACGAATGAAACATTGGTGTAGATCATGCCGGGATATAGATCGCGAGTCTTCTCGATGAATTTCGCGGCAGCACGATAGGTGGGGACCATAACCACCGCCTTGATGGCGCCCTTCTGCTGGCGCAGGCGCGTCACGGCATCGTCCACGTCCACGGTGTTACGTTTGTAGTTGAAACGCAGGACTGGCGCGGCATTGCCGCCGCGCAGCGCCCGGACGGCCTTGGTAACGCCCACGAAGCCTGAATCACCGTACCCGTCCTCCTGGGCAAACACCGCAATCTGTTCCGGGCGCAGGCGCCGCACTCTCACCAGATAGCGCACCACGGCATCGGTTTCTTCCGCATAGCTCGCCCGATAATTGAAGACATAGCGGTCCGGTGGGTCGCGCCGCAGCAACCCGGCACCGGTGAACGCCCCAAAGAACAGCATCTTGCGTTCAAGGGCGTATGGCAGCGCCACCATGGCGGTCGGCGTTCCAACATTTCCGATGATGCCGAAGACCTGGTCTTTTTCAAAGAGCTGCTTCATGGCGTCAACGGTTCGGCTCGGCTCATAGCCATCGTCTATGGCGACCAGGCGGAGCTGTCGGCCGTTAATCCCGCCGGCCGCATTGGTTGCGCTGAACGCACTCTCGACGCCGAGCTTCATCTGACGGCCGAGTTCCTTGGCCGAACCGCTGAAAGCCGCCGCCATGCCAAACACGATTTCGGTGTCGGTGACGCCCCGGACGCTCGGGGCAGACGGGATGACTGCGGCCACGCGCTTGGTCGGACCGTCTGCAGTCACCGGCACCGTTTGCCGATCGCCGACGACCTGGGACTCGGCAGCGCGCGCCTGCACCGGCTGACCTGAAGCCGGCATCGTTTCGTTTGAAAGCGACGCTGATGGGGAGGCAGGCCCTGCTGCTGGCCCGCCCGCCCTGTTCGCATCCGGCGACGGAGTTCGCGGATAGATGGCGAGGACAGCAAAGGCCGCTATCATCGCCGCCAACGCGAGCAGCGCCAATTCACGTCTGGTCACGAAAGACTTGCGCCGCGACGGCGGAGGTGGCGGCACCACTTCCGGCGCTAAACCCGCGCCTCCCAACGGAAAACGTCTTTCGTAAGCAGGATCCTCAGCGCCTTCTCGCGCCGGTGCGGACATGACGGAACGTTTTGGCGCCTGTTCGGGATCGCGAGCGAACCGGGGCGCATATGGTGAAGGGCTCTGACTGCCAGCAGGCCGTTCGGAAGGGTTGCTCATCGACATACTCCTGACGCTGACTCGTGACACTCTTATCCGGTCGTTCGCCGCGGCTTGCCAGGACGGCAGCCGACGTCATCGGCGGAGAGCCGCGTCTGTGCCACATTGCTTTCCATGATCAGCGGCCCCCACCCCCGGCGAACCGCGTCCCATTGTGCCGCCACAACTGTGGCAGAACATGGCCTGATGTCGATGCGGCATGCAGCCGGTGGATTCCCGCGGCCAGGGCGGCTGGGGTCCTTAACGAAATATTCCGGAAGGCGCTCAATCGCCGCGCCTGAGCCGGTTGGGTTTGCAAGCCGGTTTCTCGGCTATTCCAACAAATCGGCAAACGACTGCCAGACCACCTTGGTGCAGCACGAAGCAGCCAGCGTCCGGGTTATGCACGCCGATGAGGTGGATCGTGGCTTCCTCGTAGTCGATGCCGTCGGCGCCCGGATTCACCACGGTATTGAGCAGGATGTAGGTGTCGCTGGCGGTGGTAAAGTAGCCGATCTGGCCGGCGCGCGCCCGGATTGACGGAAAATCCCCGGAACTATACGTAGTGCGAACCAGCGGAGACGTGGCCGAGTGGCTGAAGGCGGCGGTTTGCTAAACCGTTATACGCTCCAAAGGCGTATCGAGGGTTCGAATCCCTCCGTCTCCGCCAGCGCCACTTGGTCCATTCCGGCCTCATGGGTTACGGTTCATACCGGAGACATAGGTAACACTTTTGGGCCGAATGGATTAGCGATGGGCTCAAGCCTGCACGTCACGTCATCGAAGTACCCGAGATCATAGTCCATGAAGGTGGCGAGCCAGATGCGGTCGCTCACCTGTTTGATACCGACGTTTTGACCGGCGAAGACGGTGCTGAGATTGATCTTATGGCGGTTGAAGCAGATGCGGCCGCACGTTGTCACGGTGACGACCTTGTCGTGGAACGGATAGTCGAGCTGCGGCAAGCCTTGGTAGGGACGTGTTGAGGGGACGTAGCGCTCGGCCGGACACTGCATGTCGAGCGCCTGGTGTGGCCGTTCGTTGTTGTAGCAGGCGATGAAGTCGTCGAACTTGTCCTGCTGCTGCAGGAAGTTGCGAGCAGCCGGCTTGGTGGTCTCGAGTTTCAAGGTCAGATGCATGCGCTCATGGCGGCCATTTTGCTGGGGGTGGCCGGGCTTGATGCGCTCGATCTCGATGCCGAGCCTGAGCCACCAGACCGAGAGCCTGCTCAATCCGAAGAGAGCATTGGGACTTGCGAATGGCACGCCGTTATCGGTGCGAATGGCACGCGGCAGGCCGAACTCCTTGAATGCGCTCTCGAATACGGCGAACGCATAATCCTCCTTGGTTGTGGACAGGGCTTCGCAGGCGATGAGATAGCGGCTGGCGAAGTCGCTGATGGTCAGCGGATAGCAATAACGCCGGTCGGCGAGCATGAACTCGCCCTTGTAGTCGGCGCACCACAGGTCATTGGGCTGCACTGGCTGAGAGAGCGCGGTTCCCTTCGCCCTGTTGCGCCGTCTGGTCCGGCGCTTGACCAGGCCATGGCGTGCACTGTGCTGATCGCTGGCGTGTGCACATCCGGATAGAGCCTGACCAGCTTCTCCCTGATCTTCGGCGCCCCCCAGCTCGGCCTGTCCTGCTTCAGGCGGACGATCAGCGTCTCGATCTGGACGGCGAGCTGGTTGGCGTGGCGGTAGGGCCGGCGGGAGCGGTCGGTCAGCCCTTCCAGCCCGCAACTATGGTAGCGATTGAGGATCTTGTAGCCGGTCTTGCGCGAGATGCCGAACTCACGGCAGAGCCCCGCCATCTTCTCCCCGTCCAACAGCCGGGCGATGAACTTCAGCCGTTCATCCATCGGGTTACACTCCTGCCAGGGCATTTTGCGCTCCCCGCAAAAGGCCCCATTGTGTAACCCATGTCTCCGGAATGAACTGTCACCCCTCTCTCAGGAAGGGCACTTTCTGAACCCATTCTCCGTTTGGCCCACTTGGCGCGAACATGCCGTACCAGACAATTGACCTCGTATCCGGGCGCGGTTTCGGCCATGGCGGGCACATCCGGGAGCGACAGCCAACGGCTTGCGGCCGTCACGCCGAGCGCGCGCAGCCGCCCGGAGCCAGCCATTGTGTTATTGCCGGCCGCCGTCGCCGATGAATTTGCCGCCGAACTCGTTCCCGGACCGATCTTTGCGCGCCGACGGAACCACGGTCGCTTGACGCGGCAGTCACGGATTCGACGGCACCGTGATCGGGATGCGCTTGACGTCGGCGTTCATGGCATTCCCGTTGACCGTCAGCATGGCGAACATGGTATAGCGGCCGGCCGGCAGCCGATCCGGGACGTCGATCTCGCATGCCGCATTGTCGGCGAGATGCGCGGTGCCGGCGAGCACGACCCGGCCCGCGTCGTCGATTACCATGTAGCGGCATTCCGGCGCCGCCCGCGTGCGCACCTCGGCTGCGACAGAGGCCAGGGATTCTCGCACGATCTCGAAGTCGCGCTGGAACTTCATGACCGTCTCGATGTCGCCGGAGAGCCTGATCCGGCCGCTCGCCCGCTCGACATTGGTGATATAGCCGCGCCGCGGCACCGCGTAGAGGTCGTACGAGCCGACGCCCAGGGGATAGGTGAGATCGCGGAAGACATCGAGCATGACGCCGCCGGACGACCAGCGCGCCAGCCGGTACGGGCCGTTGGTGACGAGGAAATGTCGGTGCTCCTTGTAGAAGGCGGCGAGCGCGCGCCAGCGCGCGCGCGCCTCATCGGCGCTCACCAGCGCCTGCAGCCGGTCCGGACGATATCCATCGCGCGCGAATCCTTCGACGAGCGCGAGGAGCCGCGAGCCCAATTCGGGCGCACGCGCGAGATCGAGCCAGGGCACGCCGCGGCGTGCCGCTTCGCCGTGCGAGAACGCCGCGAGGCCGCGCGTCACTGCTTCCTCCATCAGGAGGATCACGTGCCACGGCAGTGTGCTCCAGGGCGGCGCGAACGCCGCATCCTGCTCCGGATTGATCGGCGGGCCCCTGGTGTAGACGTCGACCACGAGAAGTTCGCGCACATAGTCGAAGTCACCGAAGCGGATCGTCTTGGAGGTCGTATCGGTCGCGATGACCTTGACCCCGGCGAGATGGGCGCGCAGCACAGCGGTCGCCGCATCGACGGAAGGGTCATAGTGGTCGCCCTCGCCGCGCACGCCCCAGCGATAAGCAAACATGTAGGCGTAGAGGATGTCAGCCCGATTCGTGCGGGTGCCGTCATGGAACAGCGAGCCGAGCATGCGGTAGGTGAGCCTGTGCTTGGCGAGGGTACCCGCGCCGACCGTGCCCAGCCTGCCGTCGCCCGGTTGCGGCATCACGGCGTCCGGCGGAACGGAGAGTTCCGCCGGCCCTGACACGGACGGCGGCGCTGCGGGACGCCGCTCGACGATCGGCTCGGCCAGGATCGAGAGGCTCACGAAGGTGTAGACGACCATCAGCGCGGTGAGTGGCACCTGCGACCGCAGCGCGAGGGCCCGCGCCGGGAAGACACGCATCGCCTCGAGATGGGCGAGATAAACCGCGGCGATGTGACCGGCGAGAATCGCGGTCACCGCCGCGTACCACGAGAAGCGGGCGCCGACGACGGCGATGTTGACCCGGTGACCGGCGGTGCCAATCAGATCCCAGCCCCGTCCCAATGGATCGGAGATCAAGGGAATGATGTACTGCCCCTGGATGAGCAAATAGGTCAGGTAGTGGGCGAGGTGATAGCCGATGGCGATGGGAACGAGGGTGAGCGCGAAGCGGCGCGCCATCGCGACCGGCGGCAGGCCGCCCGCCACCAGGCTCATGAGCGCGCACACCGCGACGTAGGCGCCGCACAACACGACCCAGAAGAGGATGAGACCGGCCGTCTTGATCGCGATGGCGGCGAAGCCGTCGAGGACGGAGAGGCGGGCGGCGAGTCCGCTCTCGAGGCTCGCCCACTCCGGCGTGCCGAGCGCGCCGTCGTAGAGAACGGTCGCGAGCAGGAGCAGCACAAAAGCCATCATCGAGATCGAGACTGCGCGGCTGTCGAGGAGCCCGGCGCCGAACCGCCGCAGCTCCCATCGCGGCGGCTCAGGGCTGCGCAGACGAATCTCGGTCGGGGCAAAGCGGGCGAACGTTCCGAACACCAGCGAGAAGACCTCGCCGTGCGCAAGCCACGTCTCTCGGCCGAACACCGCCATGCCGGCGAAGGTGAGGATCGAGTAGGCGATCGCGAAGCAAGCAATGTGTTTCGGCACGGCTGGACTGGGGTAGACAAGTTCGATCCAGGCGAAGATCAACAGCAGGACGAAGGCCGGCCACACGCCCAGCCCCGCCGGATAGGCGCGCCGAAGGGAGAGCGCGCGGCCGCTGAGAGCCGCCCACAGGACCTCGGCGGCTTCGAACGCGGTGGCCCATGGGTTGATCAGCGCCCAGACGTTGCCGAGGAACGCCGACACGTAGGCGAGGCCGACCCACCAGATGATCCACACGAGGGTCGGCGCGATGTTGCGGTAGGGATTGGGATCGCCGCGCACGCCCGCGAGCACCGTCACGATGAACAGCACGAGGGCGAGGAGCTTGAAAAAGGCGACGCCTGGGCCCGCGAGCCGTGCCGGCGCATACGCGAGAAGGTCGACGCGCGGATAGGCATCGGAGCGCGGCGAATGGCGCACGAAGAAGCCGACGATGACGAACGACACGGCGACCGCGGCGGCGGTGGCCCACAGATACAATGACAGCGGCAGCGGCAGATCGTAGCGCTGGCCGAAGCCGTGCGCGCCGGCCGGCATGACGCATGCCAGAACGGCGGCGGGCGCGCAGAGCGTTGCGGCAACGCCCCGCCAGCGTCGGCTAGGGCGGATAGACCTCGATCGCGACAAGCGGAGCTTCCTCGTGGGCCTGACCGGCCGGGGCGTCCGCAGCCGGGTGCAGATGAACCGTGAACCGTCCGGTCGCGCGCGCAGCGAAAGTCAGGTCCGTCACCGCGCCGGGTTTCACGTTCTTCTCGATGTCGTAACCGTGCAGATGCACGGTCACCGGGCGATCGGCGCTCCAGCGCAGCCGCACCACGTCTCCCTGCTTGACGCGAATGAGACGCATGTTCTCCGGCACCTTGCCCTTGGCGATCGGCAGGTCGTAGGTGAGCTCCGCAGCGCACCCTTCCTTCACCGCAACGCTTGTCGACGCCAGCACCACGATCACGCCCGCACTGCGGGCCAGTCGAAGCCAGGTCAAGATATTGCGCTCCGTCTCATCTCGGCTCCACGGCGGCCTGCACGTCGGCGGCGCGGTTGAGCATGAAGCCCGCATCGTACGGCGTCGGGATCAACGCCGGATCGCCGAGGGCGGACCACATGAGCCGGCCGAACCTGTCGGTCATGCCGGCGATCGGGTTCCAGGCCGCCCCGGGCTCGCCATCGATGCCGAGCACGAGCGAGCCGTTCCAAGGAAAATCCTTGAGCTTCGCCGTGCGGATGAACATCGGCGAAGCGAGGCCCTCGATGGCGTCGAAACCGATGTTCTCGATCCCGGCCGAGTACTCGGCACTGATGTACTCGCGCTTCACGGTGTATCCGGCGACGACCTTGCGGCAGCCCGTCGTCAATGCGGCGACGAGATCGCGCTCGAGGTTGATGCGCTCGGGAAGACCGTCGAAATGGCCGGCCGTGAGGCGTTCGCCAGCGGCGTCCGCGCGCTCCTTGTCCTCGGCAACGACATTGTCGGCGAGCAGCCGCTGCGCATGGAACCATCCTGATCGCGCCCACGGCGGGGCGATCCATCCGTTCATGGCGAAGGTCGCGGACGCGGCGAGGTCGGCGGCGCCGACGAGCTCGATCGCGGCGTCCCAGTCCGATCCCTGCGTCAACCAATCGGCGCGCACCAAGGTCCTGGCAAGCCCCTCGTCTGCTCTCACCTTCAACGCGCCCGGCGTAGATGGCGGCGTGGAGAACCGTGCCTTCGCGGCCTCTGCGAGATCGACGTGGTAGAGATAGTCGCCGTGGAAGGGCGTGACCGGATAGGGATGGAAGAGGAATTCGCCGCCCTTTCCCGCCATGTCGCCGATCACCGCCCGTGCGAGCGCACAGGCCGCCGCCGCGTCGCCCGTCAAAGCCGATTGCCGATTGACGCGCAAGGTCACGAAGGAGCCGAGCGATTCGATCGCGCGAACGGAATCCGGCCGCCGCCCAAGGAAGCGCGGCTCCCCGCCAACGTAGGCTTGGATCTTGCCCTGGGCCAGGAAGACGCCCGCCTGCTGCGGCGCCAGCGGAGCGATCGTGATGTCTTGCGGATAATAGGACGGATAGATCGGCAGCTCATGACCGCTCCGCGCCGCCGTGACGACGACCGCCGCGGCGACCAGAACAGCAAGCGCAGCGAGCGCCTTCATTGCCGTGTCCCGAAAGTTGCCGGCCTCACCCCCGCAGAGCCCGCATGACGTCCTCGTTCTCCATCGCATGCTTCGCGGCGCCATGGAAGATGATCTCGCCGCGGTCGATCACATAGAGCCGATCCGCGATCGCTGCCGCGCTCGCCAGGTTCGACTCGGCGATCAGCAGCGAGATGCCGAGACTCTTGATCATCATGACGGCCTCGCGGAACCGCTTCACCACCGCCGGCGCCAGCCCTTCGAATGCCTCGTCGAGGATCATGAGCGACGGCGCGAGCGCCATGGCCCGCGCGATCGACACCATCTTCTTCTGGCCGCCGCTGAGGTTGAGGCCCTGGCGGCTCATGAGATGGTGCACCTCGGGAAAGACCTTGAGGGCCTGGGTCTCGGCGTCGACGCCGGCAAACGAATCCCGTGCCGTCGCCTCGGACACCCAGCGGCTGATCATCAGGTTCTCGGCGACGGTCAGCTCGGGGAAGATGCCGGAATTCTCCGGCGCATAGCCGATGCCGCGTTTGGCCCGTTTGTGCGGCGGCAGGCCGGTGATATCGTCGCCTCTGAAGATGATGCGGCCGGAGCGCACCGGCAACAGGCCGGTGATGCTCTCGATCATCGTCGTGCGCCCGGCGCCGTTGCGCCCAACGAGGGACACGACCTCGTTGTCATCGACGTTCAGCGACACCCCGCGCAGGATATGGGCGGGACCACGGTAGGTGTTGATGCCGACGACTTCGAGCAGCACGCGTTTGGCCTTTCCGTTCACACCGACAGCGGCGCGCCGAGGAGGATGGCGGCCACGTCCTTATGCGCCCTGATCTGGTCGGGTGTGCCGTCGGCAAGGAATGCGCCTTCGTGCATCATGACGATGCGGTCCGAGTAGCGGAACACGACGTCCATGTCGTGCTCGATGACCACCGCGGTCACAGTGCCGGCGCGCACGACCGAGGACACGGTATCCATGATCTGCGCTTTTTCGTGCGTGCTCACCCCGCTCGTCGGCTCGTCGAGGAACAGGAGCTTCGGCCGCAGCGCATAGGCGACCGCGACGTCGAGGAGCTTGCGTTCGCCCTGGGCAAGTCCTCCGGCCAGCACCTCGGCCTTGCCGCGCAGGCCGAATTGGCCGAGCACGGTGAGCGCCTCATCACGCACGTCGAAGTCATGGTCGGCGAGCTTCGCGATCTTCGCCGTCTTGCGGTCGCGGGAGAAGATCGAAAGCGCGACATTGTCGAGCACAGAGAGTCCGTCGAACAGATTGACGATCTGGAAGCTGCGGGCGATCCCGGCCCGGATTCGGTCGGTCACGGACATGAAGGTGATGTCGCGCTCCTCGAACAGGATCTGTCCCGAATCCGGCTGCAGGTGGGCGCTGATCAGGTTGACGAGGGTCGTCTTGCCGGCGCCATTCGAGCCGACGAGGGAGAGGAACTCCCCGCTGTTGACGACGAAATCCAGCCCGTCGCACGCGCGGGTCTCGCCGAACTGCTTTCGCAGATTCACGGTCCTGAGAAGGATCACGACTTCTGCCTCGCTTTCAACTTGACCGCCAGGCTCGACAGCGCGCCGACGATGCCGGTCGGCAGGACCACGATCAGCAGCACGAGAACGACGCCAAGCAGCAGCTGCCAATACTCGGTCGTCGCCACCGCGTAGGTCTTGAGATACGTGAAGACGATCCCGCCGAGGATCGGGCCGGTGAAGTTGCGAAAGCCGCCGAGCAGCACGGTGAAGACGATCTCGCCGGAGAACGGCCAGTAGAGGACATCGGGCGTGGCGAGGCCGTTGAGCGGCGCCCACAACAAGCCGGCGAGCCCGGTGAAAGTGCCGGAGATCAGGAACGCGATCCAGCGGAACCAGCGAATTCTCAACCCGAGGAAC
>Ga0209466_1000290_pt1 | contig 11498 bp, 10 predicted proteins | sample PanSoiPlo30MoBio_FD_188323 | JGI IMG/M metagenome (GOLD analysis project Ga0209466, IMG submission 188323) | Tropical forest soil microbial communities from Panama analyzed to predict greenhouse gas emissions - Panama Soil Plot 30 MoBio (SPAdes)... | ecosystem: Environmental > Terrestrial > Soil...
TCCTCGCCGCAAGCATGCGGAATGTGGGTACGGACCAGGGCGGTCCGACCGGATATGAGGTGATGCAGTGAGCTGCTGCTATCTCCGGAAGCCAGTCCTTGTGCATATCGACCGCGCCGCCGCGCTGCGCTCCGTATGGCTCCGCGCGCCGCCGCTGCGCCGAGCTTCCGTACTCACACCCAGTCAGTCAGGGTGCTTGACTCAAAATGCCCCATATGAGGGTGGGCTGAGCGAAGCGAAGCCCACGCGGTCTTCCTCGGGCAAATGATCCGCGTGGGCTTCGCGCGCCACGCCGAGAAATTATCGATTGGATGAGCAGGCGCTCAGCCCACCCTACCACGGATTATCCCCACAGCCTCTGCGTCGCCATCCGGGCGCCCTCGTTCAGCGCGTCAAACTTCGCCCACACGATGCTCGGGTGAATCTCCTTGGAGCCCGCGAAGGTGGCGAAGCCGCAGTCGGAGCCGGCGATCACGTTCTCGCGTCCGACGATCTCGGCGAAGCGCAGGATGCGGTCCGCCACCAGCTCGGGATGCTCCACCAGCACGGTGGAGTGCGAGATCACGCCCGGGATCAGCACCTTTCCCTCGAGCCTGACGTCGCGCCACACCTTCCATTCATGCTCGTGGCGAGGGTTGGCGGCCTCGAACGAATAGGCGCCGGCGCGGATTTTCACGACGATGTCGATGATGTCCTTGAGCTCCATGTCGTGCACGCGCGGGCCCATGTTGATGCCATAGCAGGTGTGGTGGCGGATTTTTTCTTCCGGTATGCCACGCAGCGCGTGATTGAGCGCCTCGACCCGCACCTCGGCCCATTTGCGGCACTGCGCGATCGTGGAGTCGGGGCGCAGCATGTAATAGGTGACGAGCCGCGGATCGTCGATCTGCACCAGGAAGCCGGCGTCGACGATTGCTCTGTATTCCTCATGCATCGCATCCGCGATGGCGAACAGAAATTCCTCCTGCGTCTTGTAGTAGGCGTTCTTCTGCCAGTCCTCGACGTTGGAGGGCGAGATCGCCGGCATGAACACCTCGGCCGGCCTGGCGCCGTCGAGCGCGGCCTTGAGATTGTCGATGTCGCGCCCAAGCTGCGCGTGGCCGCGGTAGGTGATCGGCCCGGTGCACACCATGTGATGCTGGCGCGACGCCGCGTGGGTCTCGCCATAGAATTCGGGAAACGATTTTGCCTCGCGCGATCCCGCCCATGGGCTCATGCCCGGGCTGGTGTCGATCTCGAACCCGCCCAGGCGTTCGTTCACATAGGACACGAAGCTCGGCTTGCCGTATTCGCCGTCGTCGATGACGTCGATGCCAAGTGCGATCTGCTTCTCTACGATCTGCCGCACGGCCTCGCGCAAGCGCGCGGCGTTCTTCGGCTGATCGAGGGCGCCGCCGTCCGCCTGCACGAGGTCGAGAAGGTCGGGCGGCCGCGGCAGGCTGCCCACATGGGTGGTGAGGATGCGATCGGTGCTGCGCTTCATGCTTCGCCTCTCCGCGGGTCGTTCCCGCGTCGGCGGGAACCCATGAACACCGATCGTACAAGTTCATTCGGTCGGTGGTCATGGGGTCCCCGCTTTCACCGGGACGACGCAAGAGTCAATCGAGTTTTATTCCCGCCGTCTGAATCACCTTCTTCCACCGCTCCGCCTCGCCGCGCACGAAGGCGGCGGTGGCCTCCGGTCCGAGCCCCGAGGGCTCGGACGCATGGTCGCGAAAGCGCTGCGCCACCTGAGGCTGCCAGACGGCTTCGGCGAAATCGGCGCTCAGCCGATCGGCGATGGTTTTCGGCGTCTTCGGCGGCAGGAAGGCGCCGACCCAGGTCGCCGACACGAAGCCCGGCAGCGTTTCGGCGATCGTGGCCACGTCCGGCACGCTCGCAAGCCGCTTTTCCGTCGCGACCGCCAGCATGTTCAGCCGACCGTCCTTCACCAGCGCCAGCGACACGCCGAGATTGTCGAACATGATGTCGACGTCGCCGGCGACCAGGCCCTGCAGCGCCGGCGCCGAGCCGCGGTATGGCACGGTGACGAATTTGACGTCGGCGACCTGCTGGAACCATTCGGAGGTCAGGTGTGACGTGGTGGCGGGCCCCTGCGTGGCGGCGCTGATCTTTCCCGGATTGGCGCGCGCATAAGCGATCAACTCCGGAAGGGTTTTGGCCGGCACTTTCGGGCTGACGATCAGTGCGGTCGGGATCGTCGCCAGTAGCGCCACCGGCACGAACTCGGCCGGGTCGAAGGCGAGCTTGGGGTAGAGGGTCGGATTGACCGTGAGCGGCCCCGGGATCGAGATCAGCAGCGTGCTGCCGTCGGGGTCCGAGCGGAATGCGGCCTCGGTGCCGAGATTGCCGCCGGCCCCCGGCCGGTTGTCGATGACGATCGGCTGGCCCCATTTGCGCCCGAGCCAGTCCTGCAGCGTGCGCGCCAGCACGTCGGTGATGCCGCCGGCCGGCACCGGCACGATCATCCTGACGGCGCGCGCGGTATCTTGCGCCTGGGTGATATGCGCTGTGAACAGCGTCGCGAGCAACGCGAAGGCGATGCGCACGGCAACACCACTTGCTCCACCTCTCCCCGGCGGGGAGAGGTCGGCGCGCGAAGCGCGCCGGGTGAGGGGGCAACTGACTGACTTATCCAGACTCACTTGCCCCCTCACCCCAACCCTCTCCCCATCGGGGAGAGGGAGCGCGCCGAGTTCGCGGCCGCATCATTGCGTCAGCCAAGTCTATGCTTGCCGCACCCGCAGCGAAAGCTTGGAAGCAAGGTGCCCACCAGCCGCGTGGCCCATCACGACGGCAGCGGGCGGCCCACCTTTGCCTCGAGCGCGCGGCGATGGATCAGCTCGGCGAACGCGATGTCCTCGAGCGCGATGCCGAGCGATTTGAACAGGGTGATGTCCGATTGCGTCTTGCGGCCGCGCCGCTTGCCCGCCACGAGATCGCCGAGCTCGATCACGTCATTCCACGCAAGGTTCCCGGCGGCGACCAGGTCGCGGAATTCTCCCGCCTCGATCTCGGCCTGGGCGCGATGATCGGTCACGCGGACGGCGGCGCGCAGCACGGTCGCCGCGTCGACCTCGCGCCGGTCGCCCGAATTGGCGCCGGCTGCGTTGACATGCGTGCCGTCCGAAAGCCATTCGGCGTGGCATACCGGCGTGGCGGACTTGGTGATCGTCACCACCACGTCGGCGCCGTCCACGCAGGCTTCGCCCGAGCCCACCGGCTCGGTCTCGATGCCGAGTTCGTCGGCCACCGCGAATGCGAAGGCGGTGCGGCGCTCGCGCGACGGGCTGAAGACGCGCACACTGCGGATCGGCCGCACGGCGCACACGGCGGCGACCTGCGTGCGCGCCTGCTTGCCGGAGCCGATCACGGCGAGCGTGCTGGCGTCCGGATTGGCCAGCAGCTTCGTCGCCAAGCCGCTCGCGGCGCCGGTGCGCAACGCGCCGAGAAGATCGGCTTCGATCATGGCCATCAGGCCGCTGCCGTCGCCGGCATAGAGGAGCACGTGGTAGCGCGCGCCGCCCTTGCCGGCGAAATAGGCCTTGAGCCCGAAAATGCCTTTCTTCTCGCAGGCCGCGCCCATGAGGTTGAGGCTGCCGGCGGCGAGCTTGGCGCGCTGGCGCGGCAGGTTGGTGGTGCCGGGATCGTGCCACAGCGCGAAGGTCCCCTCGAGGACCGCGATGGCGTCCTGCGCGGTGACGAGGCGGGCGACGTCGGCTTCGGTAAGATAGATGGGGTGATGCATGGGCAATCCCACTTGTTCTGATCCGTAGGGTGGGTTGAGGCGCGTCGCGAGGCATTGGACATTTGTCGCAGCCTTGCGCGCCGAAAACCCACCGTGAACGGTTCATCATTGGTGGGTTTCGGCGCGAGACGCCGTGATCCTGTTCGCAAGTCGAGCGCGGCGCCTCAACCCACCCTACGGCGCAACAATCCTATATACTCATCGACCGTGCCTTCTCCTCGATCGCCTTGCGGTCGAAACGGTTGATCTCATCCAGCAGCTCGGTGGTGAACACCGTGCTCACGTCCTTCACCTGACCTTCGAGCCCGGCGAACACCACCTGCGCCTGCCATTCCTCCAGCGTCATGGCGCCCATGCGCTTGTCCGCCTGCCACGGCCCGGGGAACCATTTGTCCTTGCGCGAGTCGACCACCTTCTTGGCTTCGGCGAACGCCTCGGCGTCGCTCTTACCCTTGGGCTTCGACTCCGGATAGATCTCCCAGTGCAGCCGGATGGCAAGATCGGGATTGGCGTAGGAGAATACCGTGCCCATGGCCATGGCACGGAAGAAACGCACGTAGAGATCGCGGTTCTTGGCGAGCTCGGAGCGCCTGATACCGTAGCAGTTGCCGAACAGTTTTTGCATGCCCGGCGAATTGGGCAGGTGGCGCAGCGGGAAGCCGGCGATCTCGATGCGGGCAAAGCTGCCGTCCCAGAACGCCATGGCATCCACGCGGCCGCGATAGATCGCCTCGCCGGCCGGCCCGCCTTCGCCAATCGCGACCCAGTCGACGTCCTTGTCGGGATCGATGCCGAGTTCCTTGAACATGGCGCGGGCGCCGAAATAGCCGGTGTCGCCCTGGTTGCGGATGCCGACGTTCTTGCCCCTCAGTTCGGCCAGCGACTTGATCGGGCTGTCCGGTTTCACCGCCACCGACCAGTGCGGCTGGCGCAGCCAGCAATAGGGGAACACGATGTCGAGGCTGGGATTCTTGGCGTAGACGCCGAGGAAGCCGATCGGCGACACCGCCGAGGTATCGCAATTGCCGCTCGCGATCGCCTGGATCGACTGGCCGACGCCGGAGAGGTTGAGGATTTCCATCCGGCAGCCTTCCTGCTCGTAGAACTTGAGCCGCGGATGCTGGCCCATGGTGAGGAAGATCACCTGAGTGTCGATGATGCCGGCTGCATTGCCGAGCCGTACCACCGGCAGCGACTGCCCGCGCGTCACCTGCGGCGCGGCCACGAGCGTGGTTGCGGCCGCGCCAGCCAGGGCGGTGAAACGGCGCCGTGTGATCATATGTTGCTCCTTCTGCAGAACGCGTGCTCGCATCTGACGTTCATTTTTTCTCGGCTGTCATCCCGGCCGAGCGCCTTTAGGCGCGAGAGCCGGGAACCAAGTACCCCTGTCGAGCAGATTTCGTGATGCCGGGGTACCTGGGTCCCGGATCGGCTCGCTGACGCGAGCCGATCCGGGATGACAGCCGAAGCTGTGGCGCGCTACCGCCACCCTTATCGCCCCGGCGTGAGCACGTCGGCGATCCAGTCCCACATGTAATGGACGCCGATCGTGATGTCGTCCACCTGGCAATGGTGGAAGCCGCCTTCCTCCTTGGTGAACACCTTGAAGGTCTTTTGCCGCGACCCGACCGCATCAAAACATTTCTGCGCGGTGGCAAGCGGGATCTGCTCGTCGCCTTCGCCGTGCACCAGCAGGAACGGGCACTGCATCTTCTGCACGATGCCGTCGAGGCGGAACCCTTCCAGCACTTTCAGCGCAGCCTCCTGGCTGTTCACGCCCAGAACCCATTGCAGGTGCTCGGGCGGGACCGACAGCGACAATACCGCCCCGGTCTTGAGCTGCTCGAGGCGGCGCGCCCACACCTCGTAATAGTCCCATTGCGCCCCCCAGGCGACGCAACAGGCAAAGCGCGGCTCGAGCGAGGCGGCGCGCGGCGCGTAATAGCCGCCCAGGCTCAGCGCCATCACGCCGATGCGCTTTGCGTCGAACTCGCGCCGCGCCGCGAGATACTCGTAGACCGGCGTGGCATAGCGCTCGGTCTCGGCGATCAGCGGCAGGTTGCGGAAGCGCACGCTTTCGCCGTTGCCCGGCCCGTCGACGATCAGGCAGCCGACGCCGCGTGCCGCCAGGTCGGCGACGCCGTAGCCATATTGCAGCTCCTTGGTGACGTCGAAGCCGTCGAAGAACACCATGGCGGGCGCGGCCTTGTCGCCATTGATCTCGGGGTCGGGATGCACCAGCAGGCCGGGCAGGCTGGTGTTCTCGTAAGGGATCTCCACCGGCTCGATGCGCGGGCGGCGGACGAGCGCGGCGGCGGCGCGAAAAATGTCAACCGAGCGCTTATACACCTCCATGCCGGCCTGGCTCTTCGGCTGCAGGAAGCGCTCGCCCGTCTGGTAGTAGCGGGTCGCCCGCATGAAGCACGCCGCCATGGTGAGCTTGTGGCCCTTGCGCTCCTCATCACGTCCCCGCGCCACGACCTTGTCGCCCATGCGCGTCCATTCGGCGAACCAGGCGTCGTCGTCGCCCGCGCGGTCGCGCAACGCGCGCCCGACGCGGTTGACCTCGTCGATCTCGACGCCGGTCCACGGTGCACCCGACAGGCAGATGAGCAGGCCCATCGACCAGCGATAGTTGTCGGGAAAATACAGGAACGTCGGATCGTTCTTGCGATCGGCCATGCGGTTTCTCTCCTTTTTCTGTAGCCCGCATGGAGCGAAGCGGAATGCGGGAACGTCCTCTCCACGAAACAGGAACACCTGCAATGCTGCTCCCGGATTTCGCTGCGCTCCATCCGGGCTACAAGACTCCAACTCAGCTCCCCATCATCCGCATCTCCTCGCCCGACCAGAACAGCAGGCGCCGCTCGATGCGGCGCAGCGTCTGATGCAGGACCACGCCGACCAGCGACAGGATGATGAACACAGAGAACGTGCCGGCGATGTCCATCTGCGCGTTCATCGACAGGATCAGGGTGCCGAGCCCGCGCTGCGCGCCGACGAATTCGCCCACGATGGCGCCCACCACGGCGAACACCGCCGCCATGTCGAGGCCGGCGAAGATGTAGGGCAGGGCGCTCGGCAGCCTCACCTTCCAGAAAATCTGCCAAGGGTTGGCGCCGAGAGCGCGCATCAGCTCGAGGCGCTCGGGGTCGACCGCCTTGAAGCCCGCCATGCTGTTGACCAGCAGCGGGAAGAACGTGAGCAGGCAGATGATCACCACCTTCGACGTCAGTCCGAAGCCGAACCACAGCACCACGATCGGGGCGAGCGCGACTTTTGGCAGGCTCTGGATTGCGATCAGGTAGATGCGAAGCGTCGCGTCGAGCACGCGGAACTGCGAGATGATGGTGCCGAGTACGAGGCCGACGCCGGAGCCGATGAAGAAGCCGAGCAGCACCTCGGCCACGGTGACGCCGGTGTGCAGCCAATATCCGCCGCGGTCCATGAGGCCGGCATCGAGCCCGCGCCACAGCGCCGTGACGATGGCGCTCGGCGTCGGCAGCACGTAGTTGGGCACCTCGAAGAACGGCACGCCCCATTCCCACAGCGCGATGATGACCGCGAGCAGCACCGGCGCCAGCACCAGTTCGGGCCGCGTGCGCATGAGCAGCGTGAACGCGCCCGGCCGTTCGGCGCCGGACCCGGCAAGCACATCAGGAACGCCTTCGTGCACCGTCATGAGAGGCCTCCAGCAAGACCGGGCGCGCCGGCGTCGCCCTGGCCGTAGAGCAGCCGGCGGATATCGCCGGTCAGGCGCGCGAACAGCGGATCCCCCATGGCGTCGATCGGCCGCGGCCGCGGGATGGGGACATCGATGATGCGGGCGATGCGCCCCGGGCGCGGCGTCATGACCACCACGCGGTCGCCGAGGAACACCGCTTCCGGGATGCTGTGGGTGATCAGCAGCACGGTCTTGCCGCTCTCCCGCCAGATGCGCTGCAGCTCGAGGTTCATCTGCTCGCGCGTCATGGCATCGAGCGCGCCGAACGGCTCGTCCATGAGGAGCAGCTTCGGATCGCTCACCAGCGCGCGGCTGATGGCGGCGCGCTGCTGCATGCCGCCCGACAGCTCCATCGGGTACTTGTCGGCGAACTCGGCGAGGCCCACCATTTTCAGCAACTCGCCCGCGCGCGCCCGCGCGAGGCCGAGCGGGATGTCCTGCACCTCTGCCGGTAGCAGCACGTTGTCCAGCACGGTGCGCCACGGCAGCAGCACCGGATTCTGGAACACGATGCCGATGTCGCGGCGCGGCGCCGCTACCGGGCTGCCGGCCACGCGCACGGCCCCTGCGCTCGGCGGCACCAGGCCGGCGAGAATCTTCAAGAGCGTGGTCTTGCCGCAGCCGCTGGGGCCGACCACGGTGACGAACTCGCGTTCGCGCACGCGCAACGAGATGTCGTCGAGCGCCCGGATACGATCGTTGCGCACGGTAACGAAGGTCTTGTCGAGGCGGGCGATCTCGATGATCGGCACGGCCTCGGCGGCCGCGGCTGCGGTTGTGTCGACCGGACGATCCGCAGCTTGCACGCGCATGACGCTCCTTCGGGGCGGTTTCCCGGCCCCCGAATAAACCTTCAGCGGATCGGCACGTCAAACGGGACGATGGTCTTGGTGAAATCGTCGATCAGCACGTGCACCTCGATGTGCCAGCTCCCGGTGAGCACCAGGTCGTTGCCGTGATAGATGAAGTGGCCCGCCTCGTCGCGATCCGCCTGGCGGCGCAGCGGTTCGATGCCGGCCCGCGGCAGGGACAATTCCAGCGCCACCTCGCGCGGCGCCACGCTCCCGCCGTCGGCATTGGCGACGTCGACGGCGATCGCATTGTGCCCGGCGCTCGCGGGCGCCACCGCCAGCGTGACGCGATAGCGGCCTTGCGCCTGCGTGTCGCGGAAACCCGCGCTGCTGCCGGTCGCCGTGCCGGTATCGCGGGCGACTACGCTGCGCGGCGGCTCGATCTGGCTGAGCATCGCGGTGAACGTCAGGATGGCGGCGAACAGCAGGTACTCGGCCCAGACGGCGCGAATGAACACCGCCGTACCGTTGATGCTGTCTTCCACCAGCAGCGGGGTTGCATACCACTTGTTGTGCCCCGCCACGGCGAGCAGAAGCACGACCGCGACCAGCTTGCCCACCAGCACGAGACCGTAGGTCGTGCGCCACAACAGCGCCAGGTGCTGGACCTGGACGACCGCGATGATCACGCCCACCACCAGCAGCAGCGAGACGGCGACCAGCGCATAGGCCGAGAAGCGGACCGCATAGCGATGGGCGTTGTCGGGCGGGTCCGCCCGCAGGCCGGACATCAGCAGCGGCAGCGCTCCCAGCCAGAACGCCGCGCACAGCGCGTGCAGCGGCACGGCCCAGCGCATCAGCCATTGCGGCGCCGCCGTCGCGGCATGCCCGGTCAGCGCCAGCGAGCCGATCGCCATGAGGCTGCCGACCATGGCGATCAGGAAGCTGGCGCCATGATCCAGGCGCGGGAGCGCCGCCAGCATGAGCACGAGCCCGGTCGCTGCCACGATCAGGCTCTGGGCCAGCGATGAGGACAGGGCCAGGCGCCAGGTGTCGGCGTCCGCCAGCCCGCTGAGCGGCAGTCCGGCGAAGTTGCAGCCCGCCACCCCCAGCAACAGCGCGCCCAGCCCCAGGGCCGCCAGGTCGGCCGCCAAAACCGTGATGCGGCTGCAGCGCACGGCATCGGGGGCGAAGTCGGCAATGAGCCAGAGCGCCAGGATGGCGCCCACGGCGATCAGCAGGGCGGCGAGGAACAGCGCACGGATGGCGGCAAGCGCCAGCACTGTGATGACGTCGCCGGTCTCGATCTCGGCCTCCGACGCCGGCGCCACGTCGCCGACCGAGAACATGACCGAGCCGGCAATCGCATGCGAATCGAGCGAGATCACCCGGTAGCTGACCACATAGGTGCCGTTCGGCAGATCGGGCGGCAGCGGCAGCACGATGGTCGCGTTCTCGACCCGCGGCTGCGTGTCCACCGGTTTGGCGTTGACGTCGACCACGCGCAGCATCACCGGGGTGACCGGCTCGTTGAAGCGCAAGGTCACCTCGCGCGGCGCCTCCGCCACCACGGCGCCGTCCACCGGCACGGTCTCCACCAGCACGGCATGCGCGTGCGCGGTTCCCATCAAGGAAAGGAGGGCTAGAAGCGCAACGAGGATGCGCCGTAGGGTGGGCAAAGGCGCGGTGCGCATGACTGTCAGCACACAATGCGGGGCAGACGCGCCGTGCCCACGCGTATGATCATGCGAGCAGTGGTGGGCACGGCGCGCATCGAGCGCACCATCGTGTCGAGGTGCCGCGTTCTGCGCGCCTTTGCCCACCCTACGGCGCCCGTTAATGCCGTTGGGCCTTGGGCAGGAGTCTCAGGAACGGCGCCGGCTCCTTGTAGTCGCCGCGCGATTTTCCCGCCGCCGGAATCTCGATCCAGCGGTGGGAGCCGCGCTCGCATTCCTGCACGGTCGGGAAGTACAGCGTCTCGCCGGGCTTGTCGGGCAGCTTCATGTGGATCCCGAACTGGTCGAAATTCTCATCGGGTAGCTTTCCGCTCCACGTCACCTCGGCGACGACTTCCGTGATGGTGCGGCCGTGGCTCTCGACGATCGGCTTCTCCAGCTTCTCCTGGCGGATGCTGAGGTCCCATCCGGGCTTGGGCTGCGGCTTGACGCCGACCACGCCCTCCGGAATGCGCACGCGCACCTTCAGCGTGGCGGAGCCCTCGCAGCCATGCGGCACGTTGATGAAGGTGTTGAAAAAGCTGTCGGCCGGGGCCTCGCTGCGGTCGAGCGTGGCGTGGGCATACGCCGGCTGTGCCGAGATCATGACCGCGGCAGCCGTGGCGGCAAGAAATGTGCGCGACATCCAGGTCTCCTCCCAAGAGCGGCGTTTTCCCGCGTTTCGCTTGGCGCATGCGGGCGACACGTGATGCCCGATTCGCGTCAGAACTTCATGTTGAGCAGTCTTGCGGCATTCCCGGCCATGATCTTGTGGCGCTCGGCGGGCGCCAGGCCGAGCCGGTCGACGGCGTCGATGGTGGGTCGGATGGGCCCGAGCGGCGTGTCGGTGGCGAAGACCACGTGGTCGGCGCCGAAGAAGTCGAGGCCGCAGGCGAGGCCGTGCCGGCCGCCGAACAGGGCGGTGTCGCCATAGAAGTCGTGGAAGTAGTCGAGGTGCGGGCGCTTGAGCGCCGGCAGCACCTGCGAATAGTCCTCGTCCGAGGTGCGGGCGCCGAGCACGTCCAGCCCCGCCCCGACGCGCCCGTCGAAGTAGGGGATCATGCCGCCGAGGTGGTGCGTGATGATCTTGATGCCGGGGTGGCGGTCAAACAGGCCGGAGAACACCAGCCGCGTCATGGCGACCGACGTGTCGTATGGCCAGCCGAAGCACCACCACATCTCGAAGCGTGATTTCTGCTCGGCCGGGTAGTCCGGCATGCTGGCGGTGCGCCCCGGATGCAGCCAGATCGGCAGGTCGTGCTCCGCCATGGCGGCGAAGAACGGGCGGAACTCGGGAAGGTCGAGCGGCTTTCCGGCGATGCTGGTGAAGATCTGGACGCCGCCGGCACCGAGCTCGGAGATGGCGCGCTTCGCTTCCCCGATCGCCGCGTCGACATCGGTCAGCGCCACCGCCGCCGCGAAGGTCGGAAAACGATCGCGATGCTTCGCGCACAGCTCCGCCATGGCGTCGTTGCCGACGCGCGCCAGCGTCTCCGCGGTCTCGCCCATGGCGATGTCCT
>Ga0209466_1000291_pt1 | contig 11496 bp, 7 predicted proteins | sample PanSoiPlo30MoBio_FD_188323 | JGI IMG/M metagenome (GOLD analysis project Ga0209466, IMG submission 188323) | Tropical forest soil microbial communities from Panama analyzed to predict greenhouse gas emissions - Panama Soil Plot 30 MoBio (SPAdes)... | ecosystem: Environmental > Terrestrial > Soil...
CGCTCTCGGCGATATCCCTCGGGGTGCGAGTTGGACCAAAGATTTTCCTCTAGCCAGCGAAGAAAACCAAGAGCGAAGCGGCGGACGGCGGTCTGACGCGGTAGACTTCCGCGAGATTTCGTTTAAGGAAAAAACGCGGGAGATCTTATTTCACTCCTCGTTTTTTCCCCGGGACGAAGGCTCGGTGCGTTGGAGCACGGGGGCGGCTGTGTTCTTTGGCTGGGTAAAAGATCCAGACCGGCGGGTTTCGGTGGACGACCAGCGGATTCGCAACTACGACTACACGTTGTTTCGCACGATCTTTCCTCTAGCGGGTCCGGAGGATGAATGAAAGATAATCCCGTTCTGCGCGAGAGTCTTGATATTTTTTTCAACGAAGGCCATGGGTTTGCCGTCTATTTTTATCTTTTGATCATACTCGCGCCGGTGGAGTTCTTTTCTCTCTATTTGCCGTCGTTGGACGCGCAGATGTGGAGCGGCTCGGCGAATCTCTTTAAAGTTTGTGCCGTGACCGCCTTGTTGCTCACGGTCTATCTCGCTTTACGCGTGGCCAATCAGGAATTTGCTCCCTGGAGGTTTAAGCCGATCAAGCGTTGGGTGCGCGAAAACGGGTTGGCGATCTCCGCGGTGGGTCAAGGCCAATTGGCTTTTCTGTCTTTGCACATAGCCCTTTCAATTCTGCTTTGCACACCGCTCCTGATCTGGGCGGGCGCCATCGCTCGCACTCCATTTCCACGGGTGGCCGGCACCTTTTTGCTGGTGCTATTTTATGCTCTCAGTTATGGCGTCTGGGGACTCGTAACCCTGGCTTTGTGGGAACGGCGGGCCGAGAGCCGTCAGGTTTTCATCCGCTGCTTCTTTTTTTTCCTGGTTATCCTGTCGGCCCTGTTCTATTTGCCCCTTAACCCAGTAGCCTTTCTGCTCGCCTATATCGGCCGACAGGATTTGCCGCCGCTCAGTATCGGTACGTGGAAAGTATCTGCCACCGCCGTCCATTTTACATTTCACGTGCTAATTGGCAGCATCGGTTTAGCAGCGCACCGTTGGGCGCTACGGAAGGATTAACGGTTTCAGTTTGGAAGCAGAAACGCTCCGGAAGAAACTCGCCGAACTGCTGAGCTGGGAACGCAGAAAACGGCGCGAGCAGATTCTCACCACAGTTTTTTGCTATGCGTTGCTAGCGGCACTGCTCATCCTCCCGTTTCATGGCCTCTTGGAAACGGTGATCAGTCGCTGGTTCATTCCGATCTTGTTTTTCGGGGTCATGGCGCCGTTTTTTTTCGCCAGAGGGCATTGGCGGCTGGCAGATTCCGCGCGGGCGCTAGCGCGTGTTGACAAGACGCTGGAGCTCGATGAGCGCACTCTGACGGCGTGGGAGTTGTTGGAGCGCAACGAGTCGCGAGCAGCAGCGCTCATGGTTTTGAAACAGGCGGGGGAGAAACTCGCAAATCTCGATCCTAAGGCGTTGTTTCGCCGTAACTGGAGCTGGCAGGCCTATTGCGCTCTTTCGCTTCTTCTCCTTTGGCTCGGACTCTTATGGTTTGACGTCGGCCTTCGATTCGACGGCGGTGTGCAGTTTTCTCCGCCACAGACGGTCGCGCAAAGGCTGCGAGAGTTTTCTCGAGCGTTGCAGGACAAAGCCAAGAACGAGGGTTTGGACGAAAGCCTCCGCGTGGGTCGGGAGTTGGAGCAAGTGGCGCAGAAGAGTATTGACGACAAGACAGGCGATGAAAAGTTCAAAGCCGATCTGGCCGGAATGCAAAACAAGATCGCAACGATGGGAAAATCAGCGGCCGAACAGCAGCCATTGTCGGCCTCTGAGAGCCAACAAGACCTTAGGGATTTGAAAGCCGAATTGGAAGCAGCGCGGGATCTCTTCAACAATGGTGACGCAACCAAAGGAGCGCAGGAGTTGGGCAGGCAGTGGCTTGACCAATTGGCGACCTTGCCCCAAATCAAAAAGCAATTCGAAAGAGAAGGTCAAAGCGGTCAGAGTCTCAGTCAGAGCGATCTCAAATCTTTCCTCGACAAATTAGACAAGCAAGCCACCCGGGAGCTGGACCGGCGGACCTTGTTGGATGCCCAACAATTTCTTGAGCAACTGATGAAACAGGGCCAAGGAGAAAAGGGTGAAAGCGATGTAAAGGTGGCCGGACAAGGAGAGCGAGATTCACCGGACGACGGTGAAAGAACGAATAACAGGAGTAATTTACCGGGAAAGGAGCCCGGCAAAAGAGAGGCGGAGTCGGCATCACTTCCAGAATTTCAAGCAGGCGCGGCGGCGCACGTGAAAGGCTTGCTCGGTGAGGGCAACAGTAGCGGCGTGGTCTTAAAGGCGAAGCCGTCGGCCGGCAAGAGCGAGGTATCACAGGATGATGTTATCGCCTCCTATCGTCGGCAGGCCGAGGCAGAGCTCAACACGGAACGGGTGCCCGAAGCGCTGAAAGAGACGATTAAAAACTATTTTCTCTCCCTGGGGATCGGCAAAGAGCAAAACTGAGCGTTTTTGGGATCCATACTAAAGGAGATTTCGATTCATGGAAACGGTGGCAGAAATCGAAACGCGAATGCAGCATGCTCGTCATTCTTTCGATGATCTGAAAGCGGAGATGGCGCGCATCATCGTCGGTCACGAAGCGCTCATCGAGCAGGTTTTCATCGCGCTGGTTTGCGGCGGTCACTGCCTGCTGGAGGGGGTGCCCGGGTTGGGAAAAACGCTCATGGTGCGAAGCCTCGGTGAGATCTTGAATCTTAGTTTCTCGCGTATACAGTTTACGCCTGATCTCATGCCGGCAGACATCACCGGCACCAACGTCCTTACCGACGATCCGTCCGGGAGAAAGATCTTCGAGTTTCAGCGCGGTCCCGTTTTCGCTCATATTGTGCTGGCTGACGAGATCAATCGCGCTACGCCCAAGACTCAATCCGCCCTGTTGGAAGCCATGCAGGAGCAAAGTGTAACCGTTGGCGGCAAGATGCATCGCCTGGAGAACCCGTTCATGGTTCTGGCGACACAGAACCCCATCGAGATGGAAGGAACTTATCCGCTTCCCGAAGCCCAGGTGGATCGTTTTTTCTTCAAACTCTTGCTCCAATACCCGACCCGCGATGAGCTGGCTCGAATCGCCGATTTCACAACGGCGGGAGCACCGGTGGCGCTGCACGAAGTGCTGGACGCAACGGACATCCTGCAGATGAGACAGTGGGTGCGCGATGTGCCTCTCGCCGACATTGTAAAAGACTATGCGGTTCGATTGGTGCTGAGCACGCATCCGCAGCGCGAGCCAGGCAGGGAAGCCGCGCCGTTAGCGCAGAAGTTTGTCCTCTACGGCTCCAGCCCCAGAGGACTGCAGAGTGTGATTCTCGCGGCCAAAGCCCGTGCGCTTCTCGCAGGGAGGCCCAATGTTTCGTTCGAAGACATTCGCCAGATGTTGCTGCCGAGCTTGCGCCACCGGCTGATTCTCAATCTCGAAGCCGATGCCGAAGGGATCGGGGCGGAGAAGATTCTCAGCGAAGTCGTCGAACGAGTTCCTGAGGTTCCTTAGAGCGGAAGTTCATGAGTTTGGCGTTTCAACTAAAAGAGCGTTGGAGCGAGTTTCTCCGCCGAAGGACGGACGCAAGCCAAAGATTTCAAAAGACAATGGACGTCCCGCCATCAGTTGCGCTGGAACCCGAAACCCGAAACCCGAAACCTGAACCCTTTTTTGACGCGGAATTCTTAAAAAAGCTCGAACGGCTGCGGCTGATCGCCAAGCGGCTGAGCTGGGCCAATGCCAAAGGCGAGCATCCCTCGTCGCGAAGAGGCTTCAGCCTCGAGTTCTCCGATTACCGGAGATACCAACAGGGCGATGACCTGCGCTATGTCGACTGGAATATTTACCGGCGGCTCGACCGGCTGTTGCTCAAGGTTTTTACTGCGGATGAGGAGATGAACGTTTACTTGTTGGTCGATACCAGCCGATCCATGGCCGAAGGCACGCCGCCGAAGATCGATTATGCCAAAAAGGTCGCCGCGGCCTTGGGTTACATCGGTCTTAAGAATTTGGACCGGGTCGGTGGCGCGGCATTTTCATCTGCCCTACAAGCTCCGCTTACCTTGGGGAGAGGACGCAAGCAGGTGCTCAGTCTGTTTAATTTTCTCAGCGAGTTATCGTGCCAAGGCGAGACTAACCTGCGATCGGCTGCTCACTCCTTTACCAATCTCTTTCCCCATCCCGGCCTGGTCGTCATCGTGAGCGATTTGTTCGATCCTGTTGGCTGGCGCGCCGCGCTTGAGGAGCTTGCGATAAAAAAATATCAGCTCCTGGTGATTCATATCTTGGACGATCAAGAGATCAATCCCAAGCCCTGGGGCGATGTTGCGCTGAACGATGTGGAAGGCAAGCGGGAACGCCGGTTGTTTTTGGACCTAGATCTCGTTTGCCGCTTTCAGCAAGAGCTGACGGACTATTTTAGGGAGATCGAAATGGTCTGTTCCGGCCGTCGGATCGATTACCTGCGGACGACGACGCAAATCCCCTTTGACGAGTTTGTCCTGCAGACCCTGCGGCAAGTGAGCAGTGTGACGTAAGCTATGGTCTGGGCCGTTCCATACGCGCTCCTGCTTTTTTTTGGGGCCGTCCCGCTCATTCTCTTACTCCACAGCCTGAAGCCAAAAGGATTCAAAGTAAGTACCACGACGCTCTTTCTTTGGGAGCGGGTGTTAAAGCAGCGTCCGCTCGCCACGCGGATCGGCTGGCTCTTCAGAAAAAATCTTCTGTTGATTCTGCAAATTCTCGCCGCCTGCCTCCTCATCGCTGCGCTGGCCGACCCGTCGCTGCTTCACTTCGGCGCGCCGTCGGGCGACTTGGTAGTGGTGGTCGACTTGAGCGCCAGCATGAAGGCGAGAGGACCCTCGGGAACTCGCTTTGAAGCCGCGCGAAAGGAGTTCCTCTCCTTGGTTGATGAACTGTCATCGGGTCAGAAGATGATGCTCATCGGAGCCGGCGCCCAGACCCGTCTCATCGTGCCTTTCACTGCGGACAAGCAAAGGCTCCGCGACGCGGCAAGAAGTATGGTCGCGACCGACGCGGCCGGGCGGATTAAAGAGGCGATTCTTTTCGCCCATGCGTTTCTCAAACGGGGAAGTCCAGATCAGGTGGTCGTGATCAGCGATGGTGCTTTCACCGGAGCTGAAGAATACGGCCGCCAAGCCGCCCACCTGCGCTTCATCAAGGTCGACGGCGGACGCGACAATGTGGGCATCGTCGGCTTCGAGGTGCGGCGCCATGCTGATCGTTTTTCCCAATATGAAATCATGGTGCACGTGAGAAACTTCACCGCGAAAGCGATGCGCGCTCCCTTGACTGTAACCTTAGGGGAGACAACGCTCGTACGCGAGTCAATCGATCTCGAACCCGACGGCCGGCGGGTTTTGATCTATCCGTTTAAGGGGTCTCTGTCGGGGACCCTGGCCGCGCGCTTGGAAATCGACGACGACTTTGCCACAGACAATCGAGCCTTTTTGGCGGTGAGCGACGCACCCCCCGTGCGTCTTCTTTACATCGGTCCCGGCAATCCATTCCTGAGTAGCCTCCTGCGCTTTTTCCCCAATGTTCAGGTAACCGCCGCACAACCGAGTGAATCAGATGCCGCGCACTTCGAGAACCAGTATGATCTCGTAATTTTCGATCGGGTACCCGTGCCCACACTGACTCAGGGTAATTTCATCCTCATCAACACCGTCGCACCGAATTTACCCTTGCAGGTCCAAGGTAAGGGTCGAAATCCTCGCATCGTTGCTCCGTTAGCCAAGCATCCCATTACTGATGGTTTGAGTCTCGCAGATCTTCAAGTACGGGAATCCTTGCGAGTGGCGGTGACGGGAGACGGGGTCGTCTTGGCTCGCTCACCAGAGAGTCCGATGCTTGTTGCCCTGGAGCGAGGCAAGTTGCGCTTGTTGTTTATCGCTTTTGATCTCATGGCTTCCGATCTGCCACTGAGGGTCGCTTTTCCGATTTTGTTTCACAATGCCATCGAGTGGTTTCAACCTCAGCACGTCGAATTCCCCTCGCAGAACGCGCAGGCGGGAACGCCATTCCCGCTGCGTTTGCCGGTGGGCGATAGTGATTTGCAGATCACGACCCCTGCAGGAAAGAAAGAACAATTAAAAATCGCTACCACTCCATTTATTTTTGCGGATACCTTTGAAGCGGGTGTCTACAACTATAAAAGTGCAAGTCGAGAGGGGCGCTTCGCGGTCAATCTCTTTGACGAAGGCGAATCGCAGATTACTTCGCGCTTGAATATGGGTGCGGCCAACGTCGGCGCAAGGAGTCAGGAAAGCCCTGGAGTTACGTCAACCGGATTGTCGCTCTGGCCCATATTGCTGGTCGGTGTACTCCTACTGCTCGCTTTGGAACTTTTTCTGGCTTTTCGTACAGGAGTTCCACTCTATCCTATTGTTGCTCGGGGAGTGGTGCTCGCGGCGCTAGTGCTGGCGCTGGTGAACCCGAGGATTTTCAAAACCACCAACGCTTTGGATGTCGTGTTGGGCGTCGACGTTTCGCGCAGCGTCGGACAAGAAGGTCGAGAAAAAGCGCGCGAGATTCTCGAAGCAGCTAGCCGTATACGAGAACCGGAAACACGCACGGGGCTCCTGATGTTTGGGCGCACGCCGGAATGGGAATTTCTCCCGCGTCAAAATTTCCCGATGGCGGATTTCTCCGCGCGCTTGGACCGCGAAGAGACCGATATTCAGGCGGCGTTGCAAGCCGCCCTCGCGCAAATGGGCGATGATCGTCAGGGCAAAATTCTTTTGCTCTCCGACGGCAATGAAAATCGCGGGGAGACCGCGCGAGTCATTCCTCTCTTGCGGTCGCAAGGTGCCCAGGTCTGGACATTGCCCGTGAGTCTTTCCCGCGGCAGAAATGAAATTTATCTGAGTGATCTTAGCCTGCCCCGGCGTGTGGACAGCGCAGAGGGCTTTGAAATCAGAGGAAAGATCGAGAGTCTTCGTGACGCGCCGGCGCGAGTCAAACTGCTGCGCGACGGGCTCCTGGCAAGAGAGCAAGAGATTCAGTTGAAGACCGGAACAAACCAGGTGAATTTTCGTGAGAGCCTGAAGGAACGTGGCAGCCATACTTACGAATTGTTGGTCGAGGCGCGGGACGACACCCTGGCGGAAAACAATCTGCTGCAAGGGGTTGTCGAGGTTCAGGGACCGCCCCGGGTTCTGCTGCTTTCCGCGCAAAAGGAAGGTCAGCGCTTTCTCTCGCGGGTGCTGCAGGTTCAGGGGTATGCGGTGGTGGAATCCGCGCCGGAGGCAAACCCGCTGACGCTCCCGGAACTTTCGTCATTCGATCTGGTGGTCTTGGATAACGTTCCCGCTTTTCAGCTTTCCTATGCAAAGATGGAAAACATCGAAAAATATGTCCGTGATCAGGGCGGCGGCCTGCTGGTTATCGGCGGCTCCCAGAGCTATGGCGCGGGCGGTTATTACCGGACACCACTGGAACGTATTCTCCCTGTCGACATGCGACCGCCCGCGCGGCTGGACTTGCCGCATGTGGCGCTGCTATTCGTTCTCGACAAATCCGGCAGCATGGGCGCGGGACCGGAAGGAAGCACCAAACTCGACTTGGCCAAGGCGGCGGCCATCGCGGCGGCGGACGTCATGAATCCCACGGATCAAGTGGGGATTCTGAGCTTCGACGCGGCATGGGATTGGACGTTGCCTTTTCGACAGGTAGGCAAAGGCGAATGGATCTCTGAAGGACTTGCATCTCTGCAATCCGATGGCGGCACAGATCTCTACAAAGCAATGATCGAGGCCTATCGTGGCATCGCCACGAAGCAGGCCGCCATCAAGCATGTTATCGTGCTCTCTGACGGGCTCACCGACAAGGCGGATTTTCACGGGCTGGCGCAACGGATGGCGCGGGACGGTATTACGGTATCGACGGTTTCAGTGGGGAACGACGCCGATGTTCAACTCATGGCCGATATCGCCAAGGACGGAAAGGGGAGGGGTTACGTGGCTCTGGATCCGCGGACGATTCCACAAATTTTTACCACCGAAACACTGCTCATCTCCCGGGATCTTTTGGTGGAAAAACTGGTCACGCCGAGCATCGTCGCATCGGTGGGGCCGCTTAAAGGCATCGCTTACGGTAACTTGCCGTCGTTGCGCGGCTACGTGCTCACCTATCCCAAGCCGCGCGCCGAACTGCTTATGAAAGCGGATGCCGATCCGCTGCTGATCTCCTGGCGCTACGGGCTGGGGCGGGTCATGGCGTTTACTTCGGACCTGAGCGGCCGATGGGGAAAAGAGTGGGTAGCCTGGCAGAACTTTCCGCAATGGGCCAGTCAGCTGGCGCGGGATACACTGCGCAAGCTTTTAGAGACAAGTAACCGGACGGATTTCCAGCCGGAAGGAGAATCCGTCAAGGTGGTAGCGGATTTTGTCTCCAAGGACGGCAACTTTGTCAATCACCTGAAGCTCAAAGGTAATATTACGGCGCCGAATCAAACCACTCAGGAGCAAGCGTTTCAGCAAACCGCGCCTGGCCGCTACGAAGGAAATTTCACTCCGTCACAGCGTGGAATTCACTTTCTAACGATGTATGCAGAAGGAAAAGCGGGTGAAGCGCCTCTGCCGGTGGCGACGGTTCCCTACATCGCGCCCTATCCGAAGGAATACCGGGAGCTGAAACCGAACATGGCACTTCTTAGCCGCCTTGCCGAGGAGACCGGCGGCGAAATGCTCGATCCCGACAAAATCGAAGACGGTGTTAAGCGGCTTTATGCGCCGACGCCAGGAAAAGGGCGACGCGGGCAGGAAACCTGGTGGCCCATTGCGGGCGTAGGGCTGTTCTTGTTCCTCGCTGACTTGGTGCTCAGGAGTTGGCCCCGCCGGTGAGGCAACATCCGTCCTCGTAACCATCCCGAGGTGAAATCACGGGCTCGTGGCGTTGACGCAGTTAGCGACAAAGGAGAACGGACCACTGGCACCATTAAGAGTTCCTATCCGCCCATCGCCATAGGAGTTGATGACACATCTGATTCCGACGCCCACGTTATTACTGTTCGTGCTATTGGGCGAATCAAAGATTCCACTTCCTGTGTCTTCGCCCAGGTTAACACCGGAATTTCGGGACACGAATATGCCATCGCCCCCGTTACTGTTGATAGTATTAGAAGATACATCGCCGTGGGAGACGCGGGTGATAAGAACACCATTCTCTGTGTTGCCGCTGATGGTATTCCCTACAATGCGAGCACTAGAAGAACGCGTAACAACGATCCCATCCTCCTTATTGTTTTGAATTAGGTTCGGACTCGCCTCCGTGTCATCCAGCATATTAAACCCAATGCGAGCAGATGAGCTTTCACTAACGACTATTCCAGTTCCGGGGTTCCCTTGAATGGTATTGTTGATAATGCGGGCGGAACTACTCTGAACTACACTGATGCCATTACCTCCCGTGCTTTGGATGACATTATTATCGATGATAGCTGCCGCTCCTCGCGTCACAGTGATTCCAGTTTCGCCACCGGTAATCGAAGCAAAGTTTCTTATCGTAATCCCGTTGCCTCGTACAAGGATGGTAGCGTCACTTGGGTTGGGGCCGTTGATCGTTGCCGTTCCCTGACCGTCTAATGTGATATTCAGTACCTGCTCAGGTATCTGCACATTTTCACTGCAAGCACCGCTTACAGAAAGAGTATCGCCAGGCGGCAAGCGCCGGAGCGCCTCAGTAATGGTTCGTTTTTGGCCGCAGACAAGTTGGAAGGTTGCTGCTCCGCCGGTCGCAACCATCAAGAATAATCCTACCATTGCAAAGAGTAGCAGTCTTATTTTTTGTTTTGTGTCCATGTTTATTTCCTCCTTTGCTTTTCTTTCTTTTTTCAACAACGGAATTACCAGTGGGAAGAAATGGCGAAGGTCGGGACGATATTAAAGGACTTTGCCGCCTGCTGGCACAAAGCATAAGTCGCGACAGAGAACCGGTGTCAGGTGAATCTTTGCATCAATTCACAAAAAGAGCCTAGCGCCACGTTGGATACGGCAAGGTATGAGCGGCTCGTAACGCTGCTTCCCCATTGCGGACATGTGTTTTTTGTTTTGCGTAACCGGTTTCCTAAAGGATGTCAATTAGGAACACCATGACGAGACTTCAGTAGATGGTCTCGGAGCAACATTGCCGAAACCTCCTGGTTCGGGTTTCCGCTCGTTGTCGACCCCGGCTGCTATGGTTGGAGAGCTTGCTGATTGAATCCACCTTTTACAGCAGTTCCATCTAAAAGCGCAATCTGCTTGGCACTCTTGAGAGCCAATGGCCTTGAGGTTTCGTTAAAGATTGTGAAGGCGTGGCCGCGGGATTAATTTTTACCGTCGCATTACCAATCAAAAATCTGAAACCGCTTTAATCCCAAAATGAGTATGTTTTTTCAAACCCTATTGACACCCCCGTAACCGCACGCGACCATGAAGGCAGAAACAACACTATGGGGGTACGACCATGGAACCTAAGAGGTGCCCAGTGTTTGTTGATGGTAAGCCCTGCGGTCGCCGGCTGACCCAGCTTGAGCAAGAGTCAAAGAAAGTAGCGAAGTACAAATTGAAGGTCTATTCTTGTAGCCTGCGGCACCGCTCTGCCTTTTTGGAAGACGCAAAACCTGCAAAAGAATCTAGTTCATAAGAGTAGGAACGGATGAACAGCAACAAAGCGGCTAGACGGTCTTTGGGCGTGAGGGTTGGCAGATTCGGGCTTGTGCCGGGAACATATTTCGTGCCTGAAAACGTCCACATTTTGTCTACCAACTCAAGAGCATTGCGGATTGCTTCAATCGAAGAGCTCGAACGTTCCAAGAGATTGATTGAAACATCTCGCCGAATCATCTTCGAAACGGAGCTCAGTCTTAGGCCCTAACCGACTCCCAGCTGTGCTGCATTTTGCGTCAAGACAGCCTCGAGATCTGCAGCCGGCCAGGGCCGGTTGCGGAGAGCCGCAAGCACATCGCTAGTCCCATTGGGGACATGAGGTTCATCGGTGCCGAACAAGAGCCGATCAGCACCAAACGTCGCCCTGGCGCAATCCAACGCCGGGCCATGGGTGCAGACGGTATCGTAAAAACATCGCCTGAGATAAAAGCTCGGCGGCTTTGGACAAGTCGGATAGCGTCTGTAGACCCGCTCCAATCGATCGATCAGCATGGCTAAGCCGCCACCCAAATGAGACCAGACTAGCCGTACCCCGGGAGATTCGTCGAGTATTCCCGCTAGAACGAGCTTTGTCGCCGCCATGGCCGTTTCCCCAAGATAGCCGGTTGTTAAGAACTCACCCCGGTCGCCAGAGGGCCCTGCCAGAGGGAAAGTAGGGTGAACCAAGATGACGAGCTCGCGTCGCCCGGCTTCTTGCCAAAACCCGCGAAATTCCTCCGCATCCAATGATTTGCCCCCGACCGTGGTCGTGATTCCTAGCCCCACTGCGCCCATCGCGGCCAGCCGATCCA
>Ga0209466_1000292_pt1 | contig 11445 bp, 16 predicted proteins | sample PanSoiPlo30MoBio_FD_188323 | JGI IMG/M metagenome (GOLD analysis project Ga0209466, IMG submission 188323) | Tropical forest soil microbial communities from Panama analyzed to predict greenhouse gas emissions - Panama Soil Plot 30 MoBio (SPAdes)... | ecosystem: Environmental > Terrestrial > Soil...
CCCATTGCGTGCGTTTCTTCTCAGGTAGGTTGGAAAACGGGCAGGTGTCGATCTTAAATCCCTTAAGCTTATTAATCAGTTCATAAGTAAGTATGACATTAAACAATGCTTGGTGTAATAATGTTTGCGTGAAGAGACAAGATGCCAGGAAACTGGATCACAAGACCTTGGAGGCGATTCGAGTACGGGCGGTGCAGCGCGTGCAGAGCGGCGAAAGTCCGGAAGTTGTTGTCAACGTGTTGGGTTTTTCTCGAGCCTGCATTTACAACTGGCTGGCAGCGTATCGGTCTGGCGGTTGGGGGTCTCTCAAGGCCAGGAAGCTTTACGGACGGCCGCACAAATTGAGGGGGCCGCAGATTCAGTGGATTTATCGGACCGTGACGATGAAGAACCCGCTGCAACTGAAGTTTGCGTTTGCATTGTGGACTAGAGTGATGATCCGCACGTTGATCTGGAGGAAGTATCGCGTGAAGTTGAGCTTGGCTTCGGTAGGTCGGCTTTTGGCGCAGTTGGGACTGAGTTGCCAGCGACCTCTGGCTAAAGCGTTTGAGCAAAACCCCTCGTTGGTCGAGCAATGGGTAAAAAGCGAGTATCCGAAGATTCGGGCGCAGGCCAACCGTGAGGGTGCAGAGATTTTTTTTGCCGACGAGTCTGGAATTCGTTCGGACTTCCATGCGGGAACGACCTGGGCACCCATCGGGCAGACCCCTGTGGTCAAGCAGACCGGCCAGAGATTTTCGCTCAACATGATTTCGGCTATTAGCCCCAAAGGTCAGCTTCGATTCATGGTCACCCGCCAACGAATCGAGGCTTCGGTGTTTGTAGAATTTCTCAAGCGTCTGATGCATGGTTGGAAAAAATCTATCTTTCTTATTGTGGATGGTCACCCAACTCATAAGGCACGGCTCGTGAAAACATTTCTGGAGAGGATGAAAGGCAAACTCAGGCTTTTTTATCTCCCTCCCTACTCACCAGAACTCAATCCTGATGAATATGTTTGGAACGATGTTAAAAACAACGCTGTTGGAAGGTCGCTGATCACCAATACCAAAAACCTACGTTCCGCAGTCACGTCGAGACTGCGCTACTTGCAGACAAATCCTCACCATGTTCGTACCTTCTTCAAATCCGACACCACCCGCTATGCTGCTTGATTATGTATAGCTACTTATGAACTCCCTAATAGCTGTCACTTCACGGCGAAGTTGAGTCACAAAACCATTTCTGACCTTGGCGGCATAGAGCAGCCGCTCGCCCTCGTAATAGCCAACGATCAGGGCATCTATAGGATTACCCGGCGTGTATCCGCCGATGACAAACTCCTGACCACGATTGACTTTGTACTTGACCCATGCGGCGGTTCGCTTGCCGGATTCGTAGACAGAATCCTTGCGCTTGGCAACGATGCCCTCGAAGCCAAACTCCTTGGCGACGCGGATCAACTCGTCTGGACTTGCGTTAAGGCTTTCTGACAGGGCGATTGGAGCCGTTTTAACGCCCTTAAACATTTCACTCAGAGTTTCCCGCCTGCGCTTCAGCGGCTCGTTCAATAGGCTCCGGTCACGGTATGCCAGCACATCGAACACATAGAAGACCAGAGCCTGCGCTTTGGATCGGTGGTGTTGAAGCAGATTGAACGAAACCCGTCCGCTTTCACCCAGGGCGACAATTTCGCCGTCCACAAGGGTGCCCGGTGGAAGCCGTTCGCACGCACCGGCAATGTGCGGGAACTGGTTTGTGAAGAGATTTCCCCGCCTCGACCACAGGGTGACCCCACTTGCGTCTATACCAGCCAAACAACGGTAGCCGTCAAACTTTACCTCGTAGAGCCATTCCTGGCCTTGGGGAAGTTTTTGAATCGCTAGCGCATACATGGGTTCGATGAACCGGACCTTTGTTTTTGGCAGGGCGTTGAGAGATTTCGTGTCCATTCGAGGAGTAATGTTATTCTTGCTTCTTGGACATGTAACTGAGGTCAATATCGCCAATCTCTTGAATCGGTTTACCGCGCTGTTCAATGAGGACTGCATAGATTTCGTAGCATAAAGAGGGATCTCCGATCAGGATCGTGCCTATATACTTTCGTCCTTCATGTTCCATTATTAAAAAACATTTGTCGGAGGGTTCGACACTGGAGAGGATCACATCCTTCAGCACACCGACTTCTCCTATCGTGTGGATGTATCTATTGCCGCCTCCCCATAGCCACGTTGGCGGCCAGCTACTGACACCACGGTGTGACAGGAGTGGATGGTCTCGGAGCTTCATGGCGCTTACCTCCAGTTGAAGTGATTCCGAAGTCCGAAAGCGCGACGGTCATATCATTTAGAGAGCGGCAAAAACAAGGGCCGGGGAAACGCGAGGTTTTGCAAAAAGAAAAAGGCAGGCCAATTAGCCCGCCGACTTGAAATAAGAACTACTGTAGAGGGGCTCCCAGCAACGTACCCGCAAACCGCTTCAGCTCGATGGCGTTTCGTTTCCGATAGGGTTTGATGGCGCCGGCTTGCTTATTTTCTGAAAGGTTGTGCCAGTCCGATACTCTCCTGAAGTTGAGGAGCGGCTGCAGGGAACAGCTGCCGTGCCGCGTGAGCAGCGTCTCCGCTTGGGTCATCTCACAAGCGATCTGAATGATTCGATCTTCGGATGCTCCGGAAGATGGACGACGACGCCGTTTTTGAGGATGGCGTATGCTGCAGATTCTTCAGAGAGCTTATCCAGCAGACGGTCGTAATGTTCGGGGGACATTTCGACCAGTATTTTCATAATAGACGAGCTTCCAGCATCGTGCCGGCGAACCTTCCATCCTATTGGCTGAAGCGGACTCGTGGCCAGCGAGCGGCTTAAGGGTATCGTCATCGATCATCATCATATGAAAAGACCTCCGTAAAGCGGCCACACCTATAGCGCCACCTGGCATGTGGAGTCAATGCTGCTAAACTACGAAGTATGAAGTTTCGATCATTAATCGTAGCGGCCATATTACTGGCAGCGGGATGCGCGCCCCAGCAGCCCCCAGTCATCCAACCGCCCCCGGTTATCCAACCGCCAGTCATTCAGCAGCCCCCGGTAAGTCAACAGCCCCCAGTCATTCAGCAGTCTCCGGTAGTGCCCGACAGCCCCAACAGTCAGATTAAAGATCGTGACCGCGACTTGTCTGAGTGCGAGCGCGAGTCCGCCTTTGCTGGCGCTGGCGACAAGCGCAAGGCCTTCGCTAACTGCATGAAGGCTAGGGGCTATTAACCACGCGAATATTGCATTACGTCGGCTCGAACTTGACAGATCATAGCAGGTGGTGAAATAAGCAGAGCACTATACCGACCACATCGGGTTTTAGCCTGACCAGTTTCAGAGGAGCTTTATGAAGGCAAAAATCCTTGTCTATACGCTCCCGGCTCTTATTCTAGCTACCATTCATCTGGCCGACGCGCAGCAGGCGGGAAACATTCCACGGATAGGTTTTCTGTCGCAGGCCGCGCCGCCAGCTCCTAACTTGGAGGCATTCCGGCAAGGTCTCCGGGAACGTGGTTACGTTGAAGGAAAGAACATAGTGATCGAATACCGAAATGCTGAAGGAAAGCCGGATCGCCTCCCAAATCTTGCTTCTGATCTGGTACGTCTCAAGATTAACGGCATGGTTGTTGTCGGAGGTGAGGCAACTTTGGCTGCCAAAAATGCGACCACAGTTATCCCTATCATCATGGTAGCCGCTTCAGATCCCGTGGGAACCGGACTTGTGGCCAGTTTAGCGCGACCGGGCGGAAATATTACTGGGATAAGCTTCTTTGGGCCAGAGTCAAGTGGGAAGCGATTGGAGCTCCTCAAGGAAGTGGTTCCGGGGCTTTCTCGGGTGGCCGCTGTCGCATATAGCGCTAACCCGGCTTACAAGCTCCAATTGAAAGAGTAGAAGGTGCTGCGCAAGCATTGAAGCTACAGCTCGAAGTCGTAGAAGTGCGACAGCCTAACGATTTTGATGACGCATTTGGAGCTGCCAAAAAAGGACACGCGGGAGCTGTCAACATTCTAACTTCTGCGTTTCTAACCGCGCACAGGAAAGAACTGGTCGTAAGCGCAGAGAAAAGTAGACTGCCAGCGATCTATCCGAGCGCCTCGTTTCTAGAAGCTGGAGCCCTCATGTTCTACGGACCGAATGTTGCGGACAATTACCGCGGAGCTGCTGCCCATGTCGACAAAATCCTAAAGGGTGCAAAACCTGCTGACCTGCCCGTGGAACAACCGATGAAGTTTGAGTTCGTGATTAACCTAAAGGCGGCCAAGCAGATCGGCTTAACGATTCCACCGAACGTGCTGTCGAGAGCGGATAAGGTGATTCGGTAAACAAGCATGATGCACGACGGAAGAGGCAACAAAACTTATCAGCGGTGCTATATGCGCCTTGCTCTTAGCTTTCGGTTTTTCGGCCGAGGCGCAGCAGGTGGGGAAGGTTGCTCGCATCGGCTACCTGGACTCAAGCACTGCTTCGGGTAGCGCGGTCCTCATAGACGTGTTCCGACAAGAGCTGAGTAAGCTTGGATGGTTAGAGGGAAAGAGCATCACCGTCGACTACCGATTTGCAGAGGGAAAGCTTGAGCGCCTGCCGGCACTTGCGGCGGACTTGGCTCGTCTTAATGTTGATCTAATTGTGGTCTCAGAAACGACGCCTGCTTTAGCGGCCAAGAGGGCCACCACGACTATTCCCATCGTGATGACAAACGTTGGGGATCCCGTGGCTGCGGGTTTGGTTGCCAGTCTCACACGGCCAGGAGGCAACGTCACTGGGCTATCGAGTTTATCATTTCAACTAAACACGAAAAGGCTAGAGATACTCAAGGACGCGGTCCCTAAGCTCGCCCGAGTTGGACTTCTGCATTCGCCGGCCACCCTCCAAGTGAAAGAAGTCAGGTCTGCGGCTTTGGCACTGAAGCTCAAATTGGAGGAGATCGAGACTCACGCCGACGCCAAAGGTTTAGAGAGCGCCTTTCAAACCGCAAAGCAAAAACAGGTCAATGCGATTATGAGGACATCCGCGACCAGCTTTTTCGGCGAAAGAAAGCGGATCGTCGAGCTTGCCGGTAAATACCGCTTCCCAGCGATCTACTTCCAGAAGGAGTTTGTTGATGAAGGCGGGCTCATGTTTTACGGGGTGGACTACGACGATCTGTTCCGTCGGTCGGCGCACTACGTGGATAAGATTCTCAAAGGAACGAAACCTGCCGACCTACCTGTGCAGCAGGCAACGAAGTTTGATTTCGTCATTAACCTTAAGGCAGCGAAACAGATTGGGCTGACACTTTCACCTGAATTTCTCTCGCGAGCCAATCAAGTCATCAAGTGATTCTAGTATTGCTTACAACAGGGACAACTGCCAAGCCCTCGCTATCTCGTCATCTGAAACTGTACTTTGGTAGATCGTGGTCCAAGTTCCAGCGAACCCGTATGTCACTGAACTCGAACGTAGCGGTGAACCGGCCAGACATTAGTATCCAGGGCGATAGGTGAACGTTGGTATCGCTGTCTTTTTTGGTTGTTGTTCCTCCTGCGTTTTCTCTGTGACCGGCTGAGAGGTTTGTACGATCTGGCTTGCACACCCAAGAACGCACACAAGCATCAATAGCAAACTAATCCGCAAAGTCATGACTGCACCTCCTGACGTAACACCTCATTGTTTACGCTAGTGCCGGGTTGGTGGAGGTTCAAGGCCAAAGCCGTAAGACCTTGCGCGGAATCAGCGTCAACGCCGCCCTGCCGCTTGCTTCGGATCGGCCCAGTATCCCGGCTGTAAGACCTGTACTCCGTACCCACCGTCCACCCAACGTGGCTGAACGTAAATTCTGTTTTCGGTAGCTTCACTAGCTTGAGCGGCTGTTGGCGGTTGAAACTGCTGAACAATGATGGCTGGCTGCTCGCCATAGACTCCACCCCCACCAACAAATCCATAGCCGAAGAACGGGGATGGGAAGAAATCTTGCCGAGGAAACCTTCCCGAAGTCTCAAGGTCGTGTAAAAAGGAAGGTTGCCGTTGTATCACAGGAGCCCCGAATCTCCTGAAGTCGCCGGAAGAGCGAGCAGCAAAAGGTCGGTGAATCGTAGCACCCCTGAATCTTCCCGAGCCGCCGAAAGAGCGAGCGGCACCAAAAGCAAAGTGGGGTAAGGTCAAGGTGATGGCGATCACAAGTATAAAACCGAAGATTATTGGTCTTGTACTATCTGGCGGTCGCATACAATTCTTCCTCCAAGGGACGTATAGCGCCGTGATGGGGAAGCGTCAAGGCCACTTGTCAATCCATTCTTTGCACAGCTTGAGCCCGTGCCGCTCCGCCGCTTCCTTGCTGTGAAAGGCCGACCCTTCGAGGCGTTTGACCTCTACGATTGAGCTGAGGCGGCCAGGACGCAACATGATCCCCTGCGAGTACCAGTCAAAGCCGGTTGCAAACGTCGGCACGGCTGAACTGGTGATCAGGAAGTCCTTGTAGCGTTCAAATCCTACGACTTATCCGATCAGGTCGAAAAAGCTTACCTTACCATTAAGAGAGTACTCCCTAGGCCGATTGGAGATTAAGATATGTCTACCAAATGGGTGGTTTGAAATGTTTGACCGATTGCCTGCCCTAGCTGAAACCCCTACGCCTGTAACTAAGGTGACTCGACTCATGGACGATAAGCTCACATTCCGGGGTACCGCCTACATCGCTGCGCTCGGCGTTTGGGCCGCGATTGGACTGGTGTGCTGGTTGGTTACGCTAATGAGGTAACACCGCTTCCCACAAATAGTACAAGACGACCTTTAAACCCCTTCCGTAACCCCTGTATCGCTCTATTCCCCACTGTTTGGCCATTGTCGGGACTTTTCAGGTGTCAACAACCCTCCCCCGATAGTTGTCAGGCGTGCGACTGATTGCTCGCCACGTCACCCTCACCTTAACTGCTTTTGCACGTTTTTATTGGCGTCACACGCCAGTTTCTGGCACACGAACAGCAAAGGGTACAAGCCGAAATCCCGCCTTTGAGAAGTGAACTCGGTTGGCACCGTCGTTGCTCACCCTAACAAAAGGGAGGCATATCGCACATGTCAAAAGTGATGACTTGCAGATGCGTGTCGGAGTATCAGGACAAACTTTATGGGCAGTCAATGAGGGTGCATAATCCAACAGCCAAAGAAAATGGTTGGCGCTGCACGGTGTGTGACGACACAAAGGCGGGACCGCCTGCAAAGGTAGCACCTAGCGTTGTAGCTGGGGCTTAGTGGGGTGTGTCACACCAGGTAACGAAGACTAAACTCGACTCTTCGGCACGACCTTCGCTCCGTTTTCTCCTGGGTCGAAAACTCCGCTCAGTCCGGCCCATCCCCACCCCGCCGTGTACAAAAGGAAAAAAAGAAGACACCCGTTTTGGATGAATTAGGGGCTAGTTTCGCACGGCTTTCAATGCCACTCTCGCTCGCTGTTCCGGTGTCGCCCACTCGGGTGGAAGTTTTTTGACGCGAGTAATTTTGGCTAGTTCTTTCTGGTATGGCTCCGACTTTCCAAGCTGTTTGATACGTTCGTCTATTTCGTCTATTGCGTAGGCAAGGACCGGATCGGTCGAATAGCTCGGTACTTTTGCTGAGCGCCATCGTCCCGCCTTATCCTGCTTCTTACCGACAATCTCGCCATCGTGCTGGTGGACGTTCTTCCAGCCAAAGACCTTCTGTGCTGTCAGAATATCAAGCTGCGGACCTGACAGGATTTTATCGGGTGTTTTGATCGCCATCTATTGCTCCTTACCACAGACGTGGCAAACGGATTCCCACCGTCTTATCCGTGATCGACAACGCCGACAAATTTTGAATTGGCTTCGCCACCACAAAAACGAAGATGCCAGCGCAGTTAAGCTGATAATAATCAGTTTTTGGAGCATTGCGAGCCGCCTCGCGAGTAATCGCAAGTTTTTTATGATTATCGCGAAACGATCCGCTGCGCATCCACATCCCTCATTTTTTGTTGCATAGTTTTCAGCCACTCGTCGAAGTATTTGTCACGGATCGTTGAGGGAGCAGCGGCGGCGATGCGGTTTTCTTCTGAAGCCTCTACCAATTCTTCCTCTACTTTTTCTTCTTCTGCTGATATTTGCACTTTTAACACTTCAAGCGCTTCTGATAGTCGTGGTGTCAAAGTTATCTGACGCTTCTTGCTAACACGGTTTCTAAACTCCCGTAGGAGCCAGTCATTAATATAGGTTTCCTTCGCGATGGTGACTCCGTAATCAGAATCGCGGGATACTATAATAACGTTGAAATTACCCTGTTCCGCACACCTTAGCAAAACAAAGGAACGTGTACAGTATATGCACAAAGACACTGCCGTTGACTTGCGTGCGGATTCTAAGCTATTGATTTTCCTCGTGGTCGCATAGCTCAGCTGGTTAGAGCGCTCGCCTCACATGCGAGAGGTCGTAGGTTCGAGTCCTACTGCGACCACCATTGAAATCGACTGCTTGCATGTCTGGTGAAAGCTGCAAACCCATCCCCGAATCCGATCCAAACACTTTTTAGATGTTTTTCCGTTCCGCGCAGGGTCCTGATCCAATTCCTAAAGCCCCCTCGTTTGTGTATGAATGATGGAACAGAGATGAGAGAACAATGCTTAGGAAGTCCGTTCCGATGTGGGGCTTGACTGATCGGGATGAAGCTCCAATCCTGGCTTCATCGTCGCGTAGCCAATGTCCGAGCTTACTGAAGAAAGAGCGTTGGTAAGGCCCATATCACGCAAGCTGCGGCTCGACCTGCTCACGCAGCGCATTGTGCTGGTGGCGGTGTTTGTCGGCATCTGGTGGCTGTCATCGCTCTCGGTGCCGCATTACATCTTGCCGGGGCCGGCGCGGGTGTGGGAAGCGCTGCAACTCATTGTCCGGAATGGTGACCTTTGGAGCAATCTCGGCATCACGTTCTGGCGTGTTGCTATCGGCTTTGTGTTTGCGGCGCTGGTGGGACTGCCATTCGGCATCGTGCTTGGAGCGAACAAGCGGGCCGGCGATTTCTTCGAACCGGTGATTCCAGTACTCAACACGGTGTCCTCAGCGATCTGGGCGATTTTCGCCATCATATGGTTCGGGATCTCCAATGCCACGACGATTTTCGTCGTATTCATGACCGCTATGCCTTTAATTATCACCAACGTCTGGCAGGGGACGCGCACAGTGAATGCGGATTTTATTGAGCTTGCCCGCGTATTGCGTATGCCTGATTGGAAGGTCATGACCAAAATTTACCTGCCGACGATACTTCCGTATTTTTTCTCCGGTGCCCGTCTCGCATTCGGGTTCGGCTGGCGCGTCTCGCTAGTCGCCGAAACGATCGGTTCTTCGAGCGGCGTCGGTTATCGTTTGCGCCAAGCGGCGGACTTGATCAGAACCGATCAGGTGTTTGCCTGGACTTTGACCTTGGTCATCATGATGGCCACCATTGAAATGGGGATACTGAAACCGTTGGAGAATCATCTCTTTCGCTGGAAGAAGGACGCCGAAGCGCAATGACGGTATACAAGAGAATTGGAATATTCGATGAGTGACAATACTTATAGGGGATTTTCCTGATAAGGTTGGCTTGACTCAGGAAACTCCCACTGCCGTAGAGCGTGCCTCTTTTGCGATTCGTCTTGACGGCGTCAGCAAAAGCTTCGCGAATGCGGGCGAACCACTGGAGGTGCTCAAGAAAATCAATCTCACGGTTGCCGAGCAGGCGATTGTGGGGTTACTTGGTGCCTCCGGTTCCGGCAAGAGCACTTTGCTGAACATCATCTCTGGCATTCTGAAGCCCGATCGTGGAAAGGTCTGTCTCTGCGGGGCGGCTAGCGAGGAATTCAACGATTGGTGCGCCATCGGTTACATGTTCCAGGATGACCGCCTGTTGCCATGGCGCACGGCAATTCGCAATGTCGAATTCGCCCTGGAGGCGGGCTCACTGCCGAAGACGGAACGCATTCAGCGCGCGCACGAAACGCTGAAGCTTGTCGACTTGGGTAGGTTCGAAGAGGCGTTCCCCTATCAACTATCCGGCGGCATGCGCAGCCGTGTAGCCCTCGCCCGAAGTCTTGTCACTCAGCCGCGTATTCTGCTGATGGATGAACCTTTCTCGCGACTAGACGCGCAAACACGGACGCTCATGCATGCCGAGCTGCTGCGCATCCACGAGCTCAAGCGTATGACCGTCGTGTTTGTAACTCACGATGTGGCAGAAGCTGTGGTGCTGGCCGATCGCGTCGCAGTCATGTCGCCGCGGCCGGGCACGATCCGCGAAGTTGTTGAGATTGCGCTTACGCGGCCACGCGATGTCACACAGCCAGAGGTGACGAGCTATATTCAGAGACTGCTGGCGCTTATCTAATTCACGGGAGGCAGAGATGAAAACAAAGCGAGTAGTCATGGTAGTGTTTGTTTTGGCGGTGGCGTTAACGGTGCCCGGCCCGTTGTTTGGCCAAAAGATGAAGGTTGGCTATTGGACCAGTGGCTTCAGCTTGGGATTCGGCGCTGTCATGGAGCAAATGAAATTCGCCGAAAAGGAAGGCCTCAACGTCGAATGGGTTAAGTTCGCCGAGGTTAACGGGCCGACCCGTGCGATCGTATCGAACGCCATCGATGTTGCTTTTGCCGCACCCTCGACCAATTCCATCGGCATTGCAGCCGACGGCGTGCCGGTCAAGATCGTACTCGCGACTCAGATCGCGGAGGCTCAAATCGTCGGGCTCGAGGACTCGCCGATTAAGGCCATAACGAATCTCAAAGGCAAGAAAATTGGCATGTCGCCTGCTGGAAGCGCCACCCACGCTATCGCTACTGCAATTCTAGATCAAAATTTTGGCATTAAACCCAATGAATACAGCATCGCTCCAGGCAACGAAGCGCAGCTGGCGCAGTTTTTGATCCAGAAGGAAATCGATGCCGGCGTGCTCCGCTCAGTGACTATCGCTCAAATGGCTGACGCCAAACTCAGGCGACTTGGAAGCATAGTGGACGAGTGGAAAAAGCTGACCAAAGGCAACGCCCCGCCTATCCTCGCGGTGACTATCGTCTATAGCGATTATCTCCAAAAAAACCAGGATGCAGTAGCTAAGTTCATTGTCGCCACGCGCACCGGTCTCCAGTATGGTTCGAAAAACAAGCCGAGCGTTGCTGAGATACTTCAGAAGGCGGCGAATATGAATGCCACAGATGCACGGGCGTATGCCAACCAATGGGACGGCGCCTATATCGCCAGCTTCGAGCCGCAGGACATCGCCTCGCTGAAACGAATGTACGATATCGTTAAAGCGGCAGGGGGAGCTACGAAGGACCCGCCGGATAGCGCATTCGATACCGTGCCGTATACCCGCTCTACACAGATAAAGTAATCCTAGGCTGAGGTTTCTTGACCGCCGGCAGATGGGTGCGATGCGCGAACTATGATTGCAGCAAGAATGCAAGCCAGGGTTTCGG
>Ga0209466_1000294_pt1 | contig 11313 bp, 11 predicted proteins | sample PanSoiPlo30MoBio_FD_188323 | JGI IMG/M metagenome (GOLD analysis project Ga0209466, IMG submission 188323) | Tropical forest soil microbial communities from Panama analyzed to predict greenhouse gas emissions - Panama Soil Plot 30 MoBio (SPAdes)... | ecosystem: Environmental > Terrestrial > Soil...
CACCAATAAACCATGGCGCCAGGAATTTTGCAACCAAAAAACCAAAAAAGAGGCCGCCCGCCGACCGGGATCGGAACGCCGGTCCAGGTTCGATTCCGCGACGATCTCCTCGCGTCCCTCGATGATTGGCGGCGGCAGCAACGCGACCTGCCCAATCGTCCGGAAGCCGTGCGCCGGCTAGTGGAACAGGCTCTCAAGCGAACGGAGGCGCGGCCACGCAAGCGGTAGCGTCTAAACGGCGAGCGGCCGTATTATGTAGCCCGCATGGAGCGAAGCGGAATGCGGGGTGACGCGCAGACGGAGTGGTCCGGGATTTCGCTGACGCTCCATCCGGGCTTGCTCTATTACGCACGATACGGGCAATTGTACGTAAGGTACGGTGAATGTATCCGTCGCGATGCCATTGGCCGTCCTCGTCAATGCGTTCGTGCGTCAAGGCCACGCGACCATCCTTTTGGATGGGATCAGCGCGTAGGATGGGTTGAGCGCCAGCGAAACCCACCAATTTCTTGCGCAACAAGGCGATGGGTTTCGCTTCGCTCAACCCATCCTACGAACTGAAAACAATGGCGAAGCAAGAAAAAAATGTATTCAAAAAATCACGGGGCCGCCCGAAGGGGACGCGGTTCGCCGGGAACATTCCCGTTCGCCTGACGCCGGAGATTCTGGATGCGGTCGACGCCTGGGCCGATCGCAGCAACATTAGCCGATCGGAAGCGATCCGCCGGTTGATCGAGCAGGCCCTTGTCATTCACCAAAGGAAACGATGAACGGCACGTGGCGCCCTGTTTCCCGGCCCAGTCCAGCATGTAGCCCGCATGAGCGAAAGCGACATGCGGGTTAACGTGGAGAGGCTTGCCCCGGATGTCGCTGGCGCTCATCCGGGCTATGAAGCTGCGAGCTTTCCGCGCACGCGTTGGCGCAATGAGTTGCCCGTCCGGCCTGGCGGAAACGCGGCGCTAGTCCGCCGCGGAATCGAGGTCTGGAGCCGCTTCCGTGTTCACGGGCGCAGACGGCTTGCGGCCCTTGTGCGCTTTCGTCGTCGCGGGTTGCCTGTCCGTGGCTGCCGTCTTTGCGGCCTGGCTGTCGGCGGCTTCCTTGGCCAGACGTAATGCGCGAAGGCGCGCCGTATTGGCGCGAATGGCAAGCTGTTCAACCTCGTACTCGTGCATCGCCTGCTGCGCATCGCGCGCGCGCTGCTCCTTCGCAGCCATCGCCGTCGCTCGTTGCTGCGCGTTCTTCGCGTTGGTTGTCATGGATAGATCCTCACGTTGGCAAATTGGCACTTGCGTCACCGCGGACAAAAAGAGCCCCGCGCCGGTACACCCGGACGCGGGGCTCCTGAAACCACAAGCTTTGCCAGTACGTCCGTGGTCAAAGCCGCATGGTCATCGGCGCAGCCGTCACACGGCGCGCAGATTCTGGGCGGAGGACTTGCCGGTCCGGCGGTCGGCGACGATCTCGAAGGAGATCTTCTGCCCTTCGTTGAGGGTGCTCATGCCGGCGCGTTCAACGGCGCTGATATGAACGAAGACGTCCTTGCTGCCGGTGTCCGGCTGAATGAAGCCGAAGCCCTTTTGGTTGTTGAACCACTTCACGGTTCCGATATTCATGCGAATCATTTCCTTTGGATCGCGGTACGTTAAAGCTGCGCAAAACGTGGATGGCTCTACGTTGAGCCCGCGCGGATGGCGCCAGCGGTTGGCTCGAGATTTGGGGAGAAGGTCGTCAGTCAGGCGCGCTGTTCGCGGCGAGGCCAAGTCGTTCGGCCGAAACTCGATTGGGTGTAGATAGGTATTGCCACGCCGTTTCGCAAGGGCAGGGCCAAGTTTTGCGCGATTTGCGGGGGTTTTGCGCTATTTATCGACTGGCCGCCATGGGAGTCCGGCACGTCTGCCGATCGTTCAAAAAAGAATGGGCGGCACCAGGCCGCCCATTCGGAACGTCAGCGTCTACCGAAGGAGCGCGTAGGATGGGTTGAGCGCCAGCGAAACCCATCAATTTCTTGCGCAACAAGGCGATGGGTTTCGCTTCGCTCAACCCATCCTACGAACTTCGAAGAGCCGAAGCGCGATCCCGATTTCCTGGAGGATTCCATCGATGCGGTCGTGACGATCGTCACGCCGCAGCCGCTGCCAGCGGAAGCGCAAGCTTCGTGAAGCAAAAAGAAGGGCGCCGGGGGCGCCCTTTGACGCAGGTGCGCGGGAGGTATGCCCGTGTCACGAACACCCCGTGGTGCTGCCGCAGGTGTCGCACTTGAGGCACGTGCCGTTGCGCACCAGGGTGAAGTTGCCGCATTCGCCGCAGGCTTCGCCCTCGTAGCCCTTGGCCTTGGCCTCGGCGCGTTTCTCGGCTGCGAGCGCGCGCGCGTCGGCCTGGGCGGCGGTGCGCGGCTCGGTGCGGGCGCGCGGCTCCGACCACGCCAGATGCTCCAGCCGCTCGGTCGGCGACCGTTTTGGCTGCGCCTCCTCGCGCAGCGCCGTGGCCGCCTGGGCGCCGGCCCCGCCGAAGGCGGTGACGTTGGAGCCTGAGGGCGCGCGAGCGTCCGCCTCGCCGCGCGTCTCAGGTGCCGCACCTCCAGACATCACCACCAGCTTGTCGGTACGCGAGCGCGTCAGGCCCTTGGAGACGTATTTTGACGCGGTCGGCTTGCCTTCCTCCACGCCCCTGCCGAGCGCGTCGAACCCGCCGGCCTCGGTCGGATCCACATGCGCCAGGTCGAAGCGATCGAGATAGCTCACCGCGAGCTCGCGGAACACGTAGTCGAGCATCGAGGTCGCGTACTTGATCGAGTCGTTGCCCTGCACCGGCCCCGACGGCTCGAAGCGCGTGAACGTGAAGGCGTCCACATATTCCTCGAGCGGCACGCCGTATTGCAGGCCGAGCGACACCGCGATGGCAAAGTTGTTGAGCAGCGAGCGGAGCGCCGCGCCCTCCTTGTGCATGTCGATGAAAATCTCGCCGAGGCGGCCGTCGTCGTATTCGCCGGTGCGGAGATAGACCTTGTGGCCGCCCACCACCGCCTTCTGCGTGTAGCCCTTGCGGCGGTCGGGCATGCGCTCGCGCTCGCGCAACACCACCATGCGCTCGACCACCTTCTCCACCACTTTTTCCGCCAGGCCGCCGGCGCGCGCGGCGGCCGACTTCTCGATGAAAGCCTCGAGCTCGTCCTCGTCGTCGTCCTCGGCGATGAGCTGCGACTGCAGCGGCTGCGACAGTTTCGAGCCGTCGCGGTAGAGCGCATTGGCCTTGATCGCCAGCTTCCACGACAGCAGGTAGGCCTGCTTGCAGTCCTCGACGCTCGCCTCGTTGGGCATGTTGATGGTTTTCGAGATGGCGCCGGAGATGAACGGCTGCGCCGCCGCCATCATGCGGATGTGGCTGTCGACCGAGAGGAAGCGTTTTCCGGTGCGGCCGCACGGGTTGGCGCAGTCGAACACCGCATAGTGCTCGGACTTGAGGTGCGGCGCACCTTCGACCGTCATGGCGCCGCACACGTGGATGTTCGCCGCCTCGATCTCGCGGCGCGAGAAGCCGAGATGGGCGAGCATGTCGAAGGTGGGCGAGGCCAGCTCGGCGACAGGGATGCCGAGCACGTCACGGCAGAATTCCTCGCCCAAGGTCCACTTGTTGAAGACGAACTTGATGTCGAACGCGGTGGGCAGCGCCGCCTCGACCTTGGCCACCGCCTCGTCGGTGAAGCCCTTCTGTTTCAGCGTCGTATGGTTGATGCCGGGGGCATTGGTCAGCGTGCCGTGGCCGACCGCATATGCCTCGATCTCGGCGATCTCGTGCTCCGCGTAGCCGAGCACGCGCAGCGCCTCCGGTACCGCCCGGTTGATGATCTTGAAATAGCCGCCGCCGGCCAGCTTCTTGAACTTCACCAGGGCGAAGTCGGGCTCGATGCCGGTGGTGTCGCAATCCATCACCAGCGCAATGGTGCCGGTGGGCGCGATCACGCTCGCCTGCGCGTTGCGGTAGCCGTGCTGCTCGCCGAGCGCGATGACGCGGTCCCAGGCCTGCTTGGCATGGGCGATGAGCCCCGCCTCGGGGCAGGCCTTGTGGTCGAGCGGCACTGGCGGCGTCGCCACCTTCTCGTAGCCGGTACGCTCGCCGTAGGCCGCGCGGCGGTGGTTGCGCATCACCCGCGGCATGTGCTCGCGATTCTTCTTGAAGCCCGGGAAGGCGCCCAGCTTGGCCGCCATTTCCGCCGACGTGGCATAGGCGACGCCGGTCATGATGGCGGTGAGGGCGCCGGCGATGGCGCGGCCGGCGTCCGAATCATACGGGATGCCCGACGACATCAGCAGGCCGCCGACATTGGCGTAGCCGAGGCCGAGCGTGCGGTACTCGTAGGAGAGCTGCGCGATCTCGCGCGACGGGAACTGGGCCATCAGCACCGAGACCTCGAGCACGATGGTCCACAGCCGCACGGCATGCTCGTAGCCGGCGATGTCGAAGCCGAGCTCGCGGCCGGCTGCGCCGCCTTCCGAGGGCCGCCGGAACGCGAGCAGGTTCAGCGACGCCAGATTGCACGCCGTGTCGTCCAGGAACATGTATTCGGAGCACGGATTGGAGGCGCGGATCGGCCCCGACGCCGGGCAGGTGTGCCAGTCGTTGACGGTGGTGTGGAACTGCAGGCCGGGATCGGCGCAGGCCCAGGCGGCATAACCGATCTTCTCCCACAGCTCGCGCGCCTTGACGGTCTTGGCGATCTTTCCCGGCTTCGTCCGCCAGAACAGATCCCAGTCGGCGTCGGCCTCCACCGCCTTGAGGAACTCGTCGGTCACGCGCACCGAGTTGTTGGAGTTCTGGCCCGAGACCGTGAGATAGGCGTCCGAATCCCAGTCGGTGTCGTAGACCGGGAAGTGGATGTCGGTATAGCCCTGCTTGGCGAACTGGATGACGCGGCGGATCGCATTGTCCGGCACGTGATTCTTGCGCGCCGCCTTGATCTCCCGCCGCAGCACCGGGTTCTTCTCGGGATCGAAGCAGTCGTCGCCCGAGCCTTCGCAATTGACGCAGGCCTTCAGAATTGCGCGCAGGTGCTTCTGGTTGATGCGCGAGCCGGTGACCAGCGACGCGACCTTCTGCTCCTCCGTCACCTTCCAGTCGATGAACTGCTCGATGTCGGGATGGTCGGCATCGACGATCACCATCTTGGCGGCGCGGCGCGTGGTGCCGCCCGACTTGATGGCGCCGGCGGCGCGGTCGCCGATCTTGAGGAAGCTCATCAGGCCCGACGATTTTCCGCCGCCCGAGAGCTTCTCGTTTTCGCCGCGCAGGCGGGAGAAATTGGTGCCGGTGCCGGAGCCGTACTTGAACAGGCGCGCCTCGCGCACCCACAGGTCCATGATGCCGCCCTCGTTGACGAGGTCGTCCTGGATGCTCTGGATGAAGCAGGCATGCGGCTGCGGGTGCTCGTAGGCCGACTTCGACTTCTGCACCTTGCCGGTCTTGTGGTCGACGTAGAAATGGCCCTGGCTCGGCCCGTCGATGCCGTAGGCCCAGTGCAGGCCGGTGTTGAACCATTGCGGGCTGTTGGGCGCCGCCATCTGCATGGCCAGCATGAAGCGCAGCTCGTCGAAGAACGCGCGCGCGTCCTCCTCGCTGTCGAAATAGCCGCCCTTCCAGCCCCAGTAGGTCCAGGCGCCGGCGAGCCGGTCGAACACCTGCTTGGCCGAGGTCTCGCCCTTGGCCTGGTCGGGTGCCTCGGCGTCCGCCGCAGCGTCGGGGACCGAGCGCCACAGCCACGACGGAATGGTCGGCTCTTCCACCTTCTTCAGCCGCGCCGGCACGCCCGCCTTGCGGAAGTATTTTTGCGCCAGGACGTCGGACGCCACCTGCGACCAGAACTCCGGCACCTCGACATCGTCCGCCCGGAACACGATCGAGCCGTCCGGATTCCGGATCTCGCTCACCGTGAGGCGGAATGCGATGTCCGCGTAAGGCGATTGTCCTGCTTTGGTGTAGCGCCGCTCGATCCGCATTTTTTTGTCCACCCTTGTGTTGGCCGCCACAGCCCGGGGGCCGCGCGGACTCGTTCCGCCCCGACGCGGCCGTCGCCGGCGCGCGCCGTCTCCATGCCCCGTTTCCCCTGTTCGACGTCCACCTGTAATGCCGACGCTGGGAGGCGCCGGATTTATTGTTGGCAACCCCGGACTCGTACGCCTGTCCGCCCTTGGGAAGCGCCGGCGGAGCCCCTCTGTCGAGCTTGTGGGAGCGTCCGGCGGGGACAAGCGACCAACCCGCGCCGCACCACTGGAGGCTAGGACAAGTGCGGAGCGCTAGTCAATAAGTAGTGTGACTTTCTAAATATGCGACTAAATCTGGGGCAACGGGTGTGAATTTCGGGGAAAGATCGTGCTGCGGCGCGGGAAGCCATGGGGAGTCCAGCGGGATTCCACGCCGCCGCCGCTGCCCGCTGTCGTGACGCTGTGGTCGAATCGACAGGGCGGCTGCCCGGTCAAGCGAAAAAACGACATGTCATGATCGCGCCGCATGCTTGCCGGTGCCGAGTCGACCCCGTGTCAAGCCGGTGAGCGTCATTTGCCTGTGCGTCGACGGCGGCGGCGGCGCGAAAAAAACCGGGCAAAAATCGCGCATTCTCCCGGCGAATCTGCAACCGCCAGGTCCGATTCTTGGCGGTCCGGTCTTGAACCCCACCGCCGGAGCGGGCTCAAATCGCTGCCATGACGATCCAAACGAGGACGACCATGCGGGCGCTGATCGGGTTGCTGTTGTTGTTGGGGCTTGCCGGCGCGGGCCGGGCGGACGACGCCAGCGACGCCAAGAACATCGTCGGGGTCTGGCGGCTGGTGTCGGTGGTCTATGAGGATGCGCAGACCAAGGAGCGCACGCCGGTGCTCGGCGAGCATCCCAAGGGCCGCCAGATCGCGACGGCGGAGGGCCATTGGTTGGCGCTGGTCACCGCCGACGGCCGGAAAATCCCGCAGACCGACGAGGAGCGGGCGCAGGCGCTGCGCAGCATGATCGCCTATACGGGGCGCTACCGCGTCGAAGACGGAAAGGTCATCACCAAGGTCGAGGCGGCATGGAACGAAGCCTGGGTCGGCGGCGAGCAGGTGCGCTTCATCCACTTCGACGGCGACCGGCTGTTCATCGAAAGCCCGCCCATGCCGCACCCGAATCTCGCCGGCAAAGTGGTGCGCGTGATCGTGATCTGGGAGCGGGAGACGTAGACCGATTGCGTTGGATTGAATCGCCGACCGCGTAGGGGCGCCCCTCGTGGGCGCCCCCCAGGGCAACCACAAGGGTTGCCCCTACGTGTTATCTGCGGGGCGGCGGGACCGTGCCGCGCCAGAACAGCGGCAGCTTGGGCTTGCGCGTGCGCAGCGTCGTCTCGGTGCCGGGCAGGCGCGGCGTGACCGGATCCCAGCGCTGCTTCAACTGGTGAAAGATCGAGGGTTCCGCGAAGCGATCGGACTGACGCCGCCGTTCGCGGGCCCAGCGAAACAAGTCCCGGCTTCGCCTCAGCATGGCTGGCCTGCCGAACTTAATCCTCGAGCATGATCTTTTCCGAAAACCGGTATCCAGGCCGGATCAGGTTCCGGGCCAGGCTTTTCGGAATCATGCATATCGCGCGGGCAAACTTTCCCGCCGCCTGCAGACATACGCGGAATTTTTGAATCCGTGCTGTCCCCAACCGCTCCAATTTGACGGATCGGGGTAAAGGAATTGAAAAGGCGCGCCGGCCCGTCGGACCGACGCGCACTTTGCGCCCCACAGGGATCTGCGATGCCGAGGCATCACCAAGACCCCGATCGTCGCGAATGGGGCTTTGAACCGGTCACACGCCCCAGTAGGGCGGGACCTTGTAGTATTCGTGCAGCCGCCGTTCCCGCTCGCGGTCGCCCCAGTCGAACTCGCCGGTGGTCCCGTAGGACGGAGCGTCGCGCAGTTGCTCGTCGGGAAGATTGAGCTCGTAGGCCTCCAGCGCTGTGTTGTAGCGGAGCGCGTCCCACGGCAGTGGGTGATATTTCTCGCCCATGCCGAGGAAGCCGCCGAACCGCATCACCGCGTAGGCGACCTTGCCGCTGACCTTGTCGATCATCACGCGCTTGATCTCGCCGACCTTCTCGCCGTTCGAGCGGCGCACGGCCGTTCCCTCAACCCGATCGCTCGGGATCAAGCTGTGGTGAGTGGCTTCCGATTCCAGTGCTGTCGCACGCATCGTGCCCTCCCGTATGGCCGAAAGCAGAAAGTTAAAGCCCGGACCGTGGCGGAAGTTCCGCCCGGCACGGACTTACCCGCCGGACCCGGGCCGGTCCGGTGCACGGCGGCGCCGCCCGGTGCGTGAGCAACGGCTGCCCAGACCGTTGATATGATTCGCCGAAACGGCAGGCGCGCGCAGCCGCCGCCAGTGTGCGCTCCTGGACATCGTGGCCGCGAGATGGCATGAAGCCGCGGACCTCAAGGAGCGTCCGCGCGACCGGCCATGAAATCCCTGCTGCTGCGCTTCTTCACCTGGTGGAACGGTCAGACGTTCGGCACGCAGCTGTGGACGCGGCTCTATGGCGAGTTCGTCGGCGAGGACGAAAACGGCAACCACTACTACCGCACGCGCGGCGGCAAGATCGACAAGTCGCTTGGCTTCGAGCGGCGCTGGGTGATCTACAACGGCTATGCCGAGGCCTCGCGCGTGCCGCCGAGCTGGCACGGCTGGCTGCATCACACGGTCGACGTACCGCCGACCGCCGAGAAGTACAGCCCGCACCCGTGGCAGAAGCCGCACCGGCCCAATCTGACCGGCACGCCGGCGGCCTACCGGCCGAGCGGTTCGACCCTGGCGCAGGGGCGCCGCCCGCGCGCCACCGGCGACTACCGGCCGTGGCGGCCGGCAGATCAATAGCCGTTCGGCCATCGGCGGCCTTGAAATCGTCACGGGTCTCGCATCTACCACTGGCGACGCACGAAAGATGAGCGACCGCTGGCCCCTGAAACCCGCAATGCCGATCGCCCGACCGACGGTTTTCGCCTTGCTTGCCGTGATCGGCGCGGTCGCGGCCGCCCCGGCGCACGCGCAGTTCAACCCGTTCGAGGCCATTTTCGGCCCGTTCCGCCCGCCCGCTGACGTGCCGGGCGGCCGCCGCCTGCCGCCGGGACCGCCGCCGTCGCAATATCCGCCCGATACGCGGCTGCCGCCGGGGCCGCCGCCGTCGCAGCAATATCCCCAGCAGTACCCGCCGTCGGCGCGGCTCCCGCCCGGCGTGCAGACGCTGCCGGGGCCGGGAGGGGGCGCCGCACGTCCGGCACCGCCGCGCCGGCCGTCGCAGCCCGGCGAGCCGCCGCAGCCGAGCGAGATTGTCGCGCCGCCGGGCCCGAAAATCCCCAACCCGACCGCCGTGTTCTCCGGCCTCGACAAGATCACCGGGCGGATCATCACGTTCGACGTGGCGCTCAACGAGACCGTGCAGTTCGGCGCGCTCCAGGTGACGCCGCGCGTCTGCTACACAAGGCCGCCGACCGAGACGCCCAACACCGACAGCTTCCTCGAAGTCGACGAAGTGACCCTGCAGGGCGAGGTGCGCCGCATCTTTACCGGCTGGATGTTCGCCGCGAGCCCCGGCCTGCACGCGGTCGAGCACTCGATCTATGACGTGTGGCTGGTCGACTGCAAAGGCGGCACCACGGTCGTCGCCGAGACGCCGCCGGAAGCGCAGCCGCAGCCGGCGCCGGTGCAGCAGCAGCCGCAGCGCCCGCCGCAGCCGCAGCAGCCGCGGCCGCAGCGCCCGCGCCAGCCGCCGCCGCTGCCCGCCGAGCCGGGATCGGTCATCCGCTGACGCCCGTACCGTGGGGTGGGCAAACACGCGGTCGTGAGGCATCGCGCGTCGAGAACGTCGCGTAACGCGCCTTTGCCCGCCCTGCGGAGTCAATGACTGCGCGCCATGGCCCGCGCCAGTGCATCGGCGCCGGCGATCGGCTGGCCGATCGGCAGCGCGGCGAAATCGGCTTCCACCGCCAGGGCGGCTTCCAGGAGCTTGTGATACTGGCGGCGCGACACCGCCACGGCTCCGAACGTTTTCAGATGATCGGTGACGAACTGCGTGTCGAGCAGGCGATAGCCGCCGGCCTTGAGCCGGGCCACGAGATGGACCAGCGCGATCTTCGAGGCATCGCGCGCGACATGGAACATGCTCTCGCCGAAGAATGCGCCGCCGAGGCTCACGCCATAGAGGCCGCCGACCAGGGCCGGGCCGTCATAGACTTCGACGCTGTGGCAATGGCCGAGCTGGTGGAGACCGCGATAGAGATTGCGGATGCGCGTGTTGATCCACGTGCGCTGGCGGCCGTGCTGCGGCTGGGCGCAGCCGGTGATCACCGCATCGAAGGCGGTGTTGCAGGTAACGGTGAAGTGCCCGGCGCGCACCGTGCGGGCGAGCCGCGCCGGCACATGAAAGCTTTCCAGCGGTAAGATGCCGCGCCGCTCGGGCTCGATCCAGTAGAGCGCCGGATCGTCGGCGCTCTCCGCCATGGGAAAGATCCCGCAGGCATAGGCCTTCAGCAGCACTTCCGGCGTGATCTCGATGACGGCTGTATCGCGACTGGCCATGGAGCCCAATCTCTGCGGTTCGAACCGTCCCCCTCGGGACCCGTTTAGAGCAAGGCCGCGCCAGCGCCAAGGACGACCGTGCCGTGACTCGCTGGGCGCTCGCCTACCGCCGGGCCCGACCGAAATTAACCCTATGGTCACTGATTCGGTTGCGGCAACGAATTGGTAATCATATCGGCGTGAAACTGCCGGAAAGCGCGAACCCTTGGGGCGAACAGGCGTTGTTCCTGGGTGTTGTTACTGGCTAAGGCGCGCGAGTGCCGCGGTGGACCGGCAGATGACCAAGGCAAGGCAATCCTGCGGACCAAAAGTCCTCGTGGTCGAGGACGAGGCGCTGATCGGCGAGATGATCGGCGAGGCGCTGTCTGACTCCGGCTTCGAGGTCTGCGTCGCCACCGACGCCAGCGAGGCGCTGGAACACCTGGCCCACGGCTTTGCGCCCGACGTGCTGTTCACCGACATCAACCTGCCGGGCGACATGGACGGCTCGCTGCTCGCCTTCGCGGCGCGCAAACTGTGTCCCGATCTGCCCGTCGTCTATGCCTCGGCCGCTTGGGACGCGCTCAGCATCCGCACGGTGCCGGGCTCGGTGTTCGTGCCGAAGCCCTACAGCCCGCGCAACATCTGCTCGCTGATGGCGCGCCTGACCGCGACGCCGGCCGCCGCCTGATTATCCCGTAGGGTGGGTTGAGGCGCATCACGCAAGCCTTGCGTTGACATGCGGCGTCGCGCCGAAACCC
>Ga0209466_1000295_pt1 | contig 11295 bp, 7 predicted proteins | sample PanSoiPlo30MoBio_FD_188323 | JGI IMG/M metagenome (GOLD analysis project Ga0209466, IMG submission 188323) | Tropical forest soil microbial communities from Panama analyzed to predict greenhouse gas emissions - Panama Soil Plot 30 MoBio (SPAdes)... | ecosystem: Environmental > Terrestrial > Soil...
CTTTCGCGGGAGCGACAGCACCCACAATCCATCGCCAGGCGCTCCGCAATGCGCGCCGCATCACGCGCGCCCGCCAGCGCTGCGCGCGCTGGCGGTGATAGGCGATCAGCTCCGGCAAATTTTCTATCGGCCGCGGCCACGATTCGAGCGACGGCTCGTCCTTGAGCGCACGCGCCTCGGTCTCGTCCCGTGTGACCTGCTGGAACGGCAGGAGATCGAGCACCGGGATCGGCGCCTGCCGTTGCGTGTCGCGGATGCGCTTCGCCGTGATCATAGCGCGAGGTCCCAGGTCTCGCCGACCAGCGTCTTGCCGAACTCGTCGTGCGTTTTCTCGTCCACCAGCACGAAGCCGGCGCGCTCGTAGACGTGGCGGGCGGCAATGAGCACGCTGTGCGTCCACAGCGTGACCTTGCGATAGCCCGACTGGCGCGCGAAGCGGATGCACTCCTCGACCAGGCGGGCGCCGATGCCTAGCCCGCGCGCCTTGGGTTCGACCAAGAGCAGGCGCAGGCGCGCGACCCGCGCCGAATCCTTGACCAGCATCACCGTGCCGAGGTTTTCGCCGTCGCGCTCGGCGATCCAGCAGTGCTCGCGCGCGGCATCGAAATTGCGCAGGAAGGCGGCGACGATCTCGGCCGCCAGCGCCTCCAGGCGGTGGTCCCAGCCGTATTCCTCGGCATAGAGCGCGCCGTGCCGGCTGACGATCCAGCCCATGTCGCCCGGGCGGTGCGGCCGCAGCAGATAGGGCTTCTGGCGTTCGCGGTCTTCGGCCAGCAGCTCTTCGACCGCCTGCAGGGCGGCAACCAGGCGCACCTGCTCGGCCGGCGTCAGCGGCTGCAGCATGTTGCCGACCTCGGTGTCGGAGTGCGTTTCGAGCGGCGCAAAGGTCTTGCGGCCGCGCGGCGTGACGGTCAGGTGGACCTGCCGCCCGTCGCTGGCCGATCGCTCCTTGGCGATGTACCCGCGCGCTGCGAAGCCGCGCAGGATGCGACTGAGATAGCCGGCGTCGAGCCCGAGCGCGCTGCCGAGCTCGCTCGCCGTCGGCCGGTCGCGATGCAGGAGCTCGTAGAGCACGCGCGCCTCGGTGAGCGAGAACGGGCTATGGGCAAAACCGTCCTGCAGCACGCCGATGCGCTGGGTGTAGAAGCGGTTGAACCGCCGTACCGCGGTAATGCGCTGAGCGAGAGGATTTTCAGCCATGACACCTCCGGGGGCGCCAGGGGGAATGTCGACATAGTCAATCAATTACTTGACAAAGTCAATTATTTTCCCGCACGCCGGCCGGCACCCTTTTGCGCCCCGGCTCGACGACAGCGGGAGCGCAATCGTAGTGTCACATCTCTGTCATACGGTGCCGGCGGCTGCGCGGAATTCTGCGAGCGAAACCATGGTCATGACCGCCACCCACGCGACCACGCTATCGCCTGCGGCCGCGATCCTGTGGGCCTACGTCTTCGCCGAGGACGGAACCCCGCAGAGCATTCCGGGCGCCGAGGTGGATGCCGCGCTGGCGACGCGGGACGGCTGGTTCTGGATCCATACCGCCCTCGCCGACACCCGTTGCCGCATCTGGCTCGAACAGAACGCCCCGGCCTCGCCGGTGGCGCGCGAGATCCTGCTCGGGCCCGACGAGCATCTGCGCCTCGACGTGACGGCGGATGCAATTGCCGGCGTGCTGCCCGACCTGCAGCGCGATCTCACCCAGGCTTCGATGGAGTTCGGGCGGTTTCGCTTCGCCATGACTCAACGGGTGCTGATCACCGCCCGGCGCCATCCGCTGCATTCGGTCGAGCTGACGCGCCGGTCGGTCGAGGGCGGCGCGCAGTTTCCCACTGCGGCGTCGCTGCTCGACGGTATCATGGATCATTTCGCCGACGCGATGGGGCGGCTGGCGGTGAGTCTCGGCGACGAACTCGATGTGGTCGAGGACCGCGTTCTGCGCGACGACCTGAGCGACGAGCGCCAGCGCGTCGCCCGCGCTCGGCTGCAGATCGTCCGCGTGCACCGGCAGGTCGCGCAGATCAGGGTCCTGTTCCACCGCCTCGAACCGCGCATCGCCGTCAGCCATGCCGCCCTGGCGGCGCCGCTGGGCGCCCTGATCCAGAAGTTCGACGCCCTCGAGCACGATTTCGGGTCGCTGAAGGAGCGCTCGCGCGACCTGCAGGACGAGGTAGCGACGAAAATGACCGCCATCACCAATCGCCGGCTGTTCACGCTGTCGATTCTGACCGCCTGCCTGCTGCCGCCGACCCTGGTGACCGGAATTTTCGGTATGAACACCAAGGACCTGCCGTTTCAGCAGGAGGACGGCGGCACCTGGTACGCGCTCGGGCTCTGCGTCCTCGCCGGCGCCCTCGCCTACTGGGCGCTGCGCCGGCTGCGCGCGCTGTGAAGCATTTTCCGGGAAACTGGGCCCCGGTCTTCGGTAGAAATGCGACCAGTCTCGAGTCCAGAGTGCGTCCCGCGCCAACTCGTAACTTCCGCAGGCGGTGAAAGCGCTCCAGCCGCCATCGTCCGGTCACGAACGACCTTTAGTGGCACGGGCGAATCCGATCCATAATGGTGCCTGAGCCCGCGGCGACCGGCGCGGGCCCGCGGGCACTTTTCCGCTTGGCGGGAAACGATGTTTTCGCTGTTCGAGAAAAGCCTGGCGCCGACCAGCCTGCCCGAGAATCCCGAGCCGCCGGGCGGGCTGCTGGCGTTCTATTGGCACTTTGCGCGCCAGGCCAGGGGGCTGTTCATCGCCCTGTTCGTGATCGAGCTGGTCGTGGCGCTGCTCGACACCGCGATCCCCTGGTTCATCGGTCATATCGTCACGCTGGTGACGTCGGTTCCGGCCGAGCGTTTTCTCGCCCAGACCTGGCCGTGGCTCGCCGCCATGGCGGCCGTCGTGCTGGTGGCGCGGCCGGGCATCGTGCTCGCGCGCTATCTCGTCACCAACCAGGCGATCGCCGGACCGTTCACCAACCTCATCCGCTGGCAGAGCCACTGGCACGTGGTGCGACAGAGCTGGGCGTTCTTCCAGAACGACTTCGCCGGCCGCATCTCCAACCGCGTCATGCAGACCGGGCCGGCGCTGCGCGAGAGCCTGGTCGCGTCGGTCACCGCCATCTGGTACGTGATCGTGTACGGCACCGCCGCCGTGATCATGACGGCCGCCGCCGACTGGTGGTTGACCACCCCGATCCTGCTGTGGGTTGCCGGCTATGTCAGCCTGCTCGCCTACTTCGTGCCACGTATGCGCGACCGCTCGAAGGTCACGTCGGAGGCGCGCTCGGCGCTGATGGGACGCATCGTCGACAGCTACACCAATATCGTCACGCTGAAACTGTTCGCGCGCCCGCGCGAAGAGGACGCCTATGTGCGCGACGCGGTCGAGTTCCACACCGGCAGATTCCTCGCCCAGCAACGCCTGATCACCGCGTTCGGCACGCTGCTGGCGCTGCTCAACGCCTTCCTGGTCGCAGGCGCAGGCGCCATCGCGCTGGCGCTGTGGCTCAACGGCGCCGTGCAGGTCGGCGCCATCGCCATGGTGCTGCCGCTGACCTTCCAGCTCACCAACATGTCGCGCTGGGTCGCCTTCTCGGTCACCGAGATTTTCGAGGAGATCGGCGTGGTGCAGGAAGGCATGTTGTCCATCGCACAGCCGCTGCAGCTCGTCGACCGCGCCGGCGCGACGCCGATCGCCGTTGCCAAGGGGCGCATCGACTTCGAGGCGGTGCGCTTCGGCTACGGCCGCGAGACCGGGGTGCTCGACGGCTTCACGCTGCATGTGCAGCCGGGCGAGAAGATCGGGCTGGTCGGCCGCTCCGGTGCCGGCAAGTCGACGGTCATCAACCTGCTGCTGCGCTTCTTCGACGTGGAGGACGGACGCATCCTGATCGACGGCCAGGACATCGCCCGCGCCACCCAGGAATCGTTGCGCGCGCAGATCTCGGTGGTGACCCAGGACACCTCGCTGCTGCATCGCTCGATCCGCGACAACGTCCGCTACGGCTGTCCCGGCGCCAGCGACTACGAGGTGATGGCGGCCGCAAAACTCGCCCATGCGCACGACTTCATCCTCGACCTCGAGGACTGGAAGGGCCGCCGCGGCTATGACGCGCATGTGGGCGAGCGCGGCGTAAAACTGTCGGGCGGCCAGCGCCAGCGCGTCGCGATCGCGCGCGTCATCCTCAAGAACGCGCCGATCCTGGTGCTCGACGAAGCGACCTCGGCGCTCGACAGCGAGGTCGAGGCGGCGATCCAGGCGAGCCTCGGCACGCTGATGGCGGGTAAGACCGTGATCGCCATCGCGCACCGTCTCTCCACCATCGCCCAAATGGATCGGCTGATCGTCCTCGATCACGGCCGCATCGTGGAGCAGGGCACGCACGAGCAGCTGTTGCGCCTCGGCGGCCATTACGCCGCGCTGTGGCGGCGCCAGTCCGGCGGCTTCATCGACGCGGCCGACGTGCAGGCGGCGGAGTGAGCCGCCTCACCCGATGCCCAAATGGCGCATGACGAGGTTCACCAGCGACGTCCGCGGCTTGTCTTCCGCGTCCGGCGCCCGCACGTCCTTCCGCGCTATCGCTGCGAGAGACGCGATGCGATGTCGATAGTGCGTTGCCGCGCCGCTATGCCTCGCCGGCTCGTTCGGATCCGGCCGCACCGGCGCCCTCGGCGCTGCGGCGCGCCGGCGGCGCCGGCAGTGGCGCGACGAACATCAGCGAGCGGTCGGAGCTTTCGAGCAGCGCGGTGGCCAGTTCGCCGAACGACAGCGCCTTGCCAGGTCGCCGGCTCACCCCGAGCACGATCAGGTCATGCCGGCCGCGGCGCGCCTGCCGCAGGATGGCATCCGCGGCGGAAATGTCCGTGCGGATCGCCGACTTGATCGGCAGCTCGTAAGCGTCGGCGATCGCCTTGATCTCCTTGACGGCTTCGGCGGCGTCGCGGCGAGCGGTGGCGAGGCGCTCGCGCTCGATCCCGGCGCTGGGCGGCAGGACGGAGAGCACCATCAGCGGCGATCCCGCCGTCTTGGCGATGGCCAACGCCACCTCGGCGCCACGGCGTGAGATCTCGGTGCCGGTGACCGGAACGAGCACGTCGATGGTGGCTCCCTGCGGATCGCGATGGTGCGGTCCGCGTGCCGCCACCACGGCGAGGGAGCCCGGGAACACGCGGGCGATCTCCGACACGACGGGGTGGAAGCCGCCTTTCGGCGCCATCGCCGGATCGACGCCGACGATCATCATGTCGTAGCCCTTGCGCGCCTCGTCTTCCACCGCCTCGGCGAACGACGTGTCGGCTTTGGGCTGGACCACGTCGACGTCGGCGCGCGGCCCGTCTTTCGGTGCAGCGCTGTCAGCCGACTGCGACAGCGCCTCGACGACCGGATCCTCTTGGCCCTCGCCCGCCTCCCGTTCCGCCGCCGCCTTGCCAGCCGGCACCTTGAGCACCGTCACCAGCAGGCCGCGTGACCCGGCAATGAGCCCGGCGATGCGCGCCGCCAGCACGCCATTGGGGCTGTCGTCGGCCGCAACGAGAATGCGCTCGAGGTTGGAGATGAAACCTTGCTCCTCGAACGCCTCGCGATCGAGCCGCCGCTGCTCCTCCTTCCGCAGCGGCAGGCGCTGCAGCGCCCAGCGCAGGGTCGGCGGCATCGCCAGCGTGGTGATCACTGCCATGGCGACGATCATGGTGAACAGGCTCTGGCTCAGTACGCCCATGGACAGCCCGATCGACGCCACGATGACTTCGGTCGAGCCGCGCGCATTCATGCCGGCGGCGAGCGCCACCGATTCCTTGCGCGTCAGTCCGCCGAAATAGCCGCCGACGAACGCGCCCCCGGTCTTGCCGATGGTGGCGATCAGCACCAGCGCCGCCGCCAGCATCGCCAGCTCGCCGGTCTTGAGCACCGTGAGGTCGGCGCTCAAGCCGGCCAGCCCGAAGAACACCGGCATGAACAATCCCGCCACCAGGCCGCGCAGCTGCTCGTCGATCTGGCGCGTGAGGATCGGCGACTCGCCGACCAGGATGCCGGCCACGAAGGCGCCCAGCACGGTGTGCACGCCGATCGCATGGGTGATCAGGGCGAAGCTTCCCATGATGAAAAGAATCACCGCGATCACCGCCGCCTCGCCGCGAAAATGATCGTTCGTCCACTGGATCATCTTGAACACCGCGCGACGGCCGAACGTGAAGGCGAGGGTCAGGAATGCGAGCGTGCCGAGCACGCCTTGCGCCAGCGACAGCCAGTCGAGCGTGCCGTGCGCCGCCAGGCTCAGCGTGATGGCGATGATGATCCAGCCGATCGTGTCGTCGACGATCGCCGACGCGAGGATCACTTGCCCGACGTTGCGGCGGACGAAGCCCATCTCGCGCACCACGGTGGCGACGATCTTCACCGACGAGATCGACAGCGCCGTGCCGAGGAACAGCGACGTGATCAGGCGCTGCCCCGGGTCGGGCAGCAGCGCGTCGGGCAGGAACTGCCCGAGCGCGAATCCGCACGCAAACGGCACCGCGATGCCGCCGAGCGAGGCGCTCACCGCGGCATGGCGAACGTTGCGTACCAGCGCCAGCTCGGTTTCCATCCCGGCCAGCAGCAGCAGCATGAGGATGCCGAACTGTGCCACCCCTTCGATCATGCTGCGCTGCTCGGGCGTGCCGGGAAAGATCAGATGATGCGCGTGCGGCCACAGCATGCCGAGAACCGACGGGCCGAGGATGAGGCCGGCGAGCAGTTGGCCCATCACGGCGGGCTGCCCGATGCGCAGCATCAGCTCGCCGAGCAGCCCGCCGAAGAAGATCAGCAGCAGAATCTGGGTGAGCAGGATCGCCTCGGATCCCTTGGCGTGAGCCTCGGCCGCCCCGGCGGCGGACACGAGGCAGGTCGCGGCGATCAGCGCGATGCAGAGTATCGAAGCCCCGCGCCGCGCGGCCCACCTGCGATCGAATGCGGAGAACGTCATAGAGGGAATGTGAATGTCATTTTGGCTTGAATAACGCGCCAGGGCTGAAAAGGTGCCAGCCGAATAAGTTGCTAGACGGCCGTGTAGCCGCCGTCGATCAACAGGTCAGCCCCCGTCATGAAGGCGGACTCATCGCTCGCGAGGAACACGGCACCCGCCGCGATTTCCTCCGGTATCCCGAGCCGGCCAATGAGAGTGTGGTGAGAGGCCCTGGCGGCTTCGAGCGTGTCGAAGTTGCGCATATAGCGATCCGTCTCCACGGGCCCCGGCGAAAGGCTGTTGACGCGTATGTTCTGGCCGGCGTGGTCGAGGGCCATGGCCTTGGCGAGCTGGATCAGCGCGCCTTTGGCGGCACAGTACCAAGGCCGTCCCGGACGTGCCACGCGCCCGAGCTGCGAGGCCATCAAGATGATGCTACCGCCTCCTTGGGCGGCAATTGCCGGAATCGCATGCTTGGACAGCAAAAACGCGCTGTCGAGATTGACCGCCATGGTGCGGCGCCAATCGGCGGCAGAAATGGCGGTGAGCGGCGCATGCGGCAGATCGTAGACGGCATTCGATACAAGCACGTCGAGACGGCCGAACTCATCGCGCGCGCGTGCAACAGCGATTTCGGCCGTCGCTTCCTCGGCAACATCGGCCGAAAGCGTCGACACCCGTCCGCCAGTCGCAAGCACTGACGCTGCCACCCGTTCAAGCGCATCGGCATCAATATCGACGCCCACCATGGCCGCGCCCTCGAGGGCGAAGAGCCGGCAGATTGCCGCTCCGATGCCGCCGCCGGCCCCCGTTACAATCGCCACCTTCCCCTGCAAGCGCCCCATGTCTGTCCCTTTGGCCACAGTGCGGTCGGATCATAGTCCTGGCTTGGGCCACGGCAAAAGCAAGAGGCACGTCGATCGCTCTGCTCGCACATCGAAATGATTGGGCTCGCCCGTGACGCAAATAAAGCTTGCATTGCGTCGCGGTGCGCGTCGCTGTGCGCGCCTGGGCATCGCTTGACACGGCTGTTGGAAGGGCCCGAGCATGAGATGAGAATACAGGGGAGGGTTTCCATGGGATCTGCAATGAAGACGGTGATCGCGGTCATGGCAGGTGTGCTGTTGGCCGGCCCCGCCTTGGCTCAAGGCCGATGGACTTCGCTCAAGCCAATCCCGCAGGGCGAAGAGGAGGTTTACGGGACCACCGCTGGCGGAAAGCTTTACGTGCTCGGCGGCCTCGGCATCTTCCCGGGTTGGCAACCGAAACAGATGCTGTGGAGCTTCGACCCGGCGACCAACGAATGGACCAGGTTGCCCAACATTCCGGAGGGCATTCACCATCCCGGATTCGCGGCCGTCGGCGGCAAGCTGTATTCGGTGGGCGGTTTTACGATCGCGCGGCCGCCGACCGGATTGCCCGCCTGGGTGCCGAGCAAATCGCTCTGGATCTACGATATCCAGGAGAGCCGCTGGTCGAAGGGACCGGACGTGCCGACCGCGCGCGGCGGGCTGACCGCAACGGCGGACGGAACCAAGATCTACGCGATCGGTGGCGCCAGGAATCCAAGCTACTCGACCGAGGAACTGCGGCCGAATGTTCCGGTAGAGAACGTGGCCATCAATGAAGTGTTCGATACCGCCGCTGGTTCATGGTCGTCCGCCGCGCCGATGCTGACGGCGCGCAATCATCATGGAGCGTCGCTTATCGACGGCAAGATATACGTGGTGGGCGGGCGGATCGGGTCGACATTCATCATCGGTCTTTCGAACAACGTGAGCACCAACGAGGTTTATGACATCGTCAAGAACACCTGGTCATCGGCGCTGGGCATGCCAACCCCGCGCAGCGGCATTGGCACGGCGGTGCTGAACGGCAAGATGCACGTGCTCGGGGGCGAGGCCTACCTCAACGACTTGGTCGGTACCTACCGGACCCACGAGGCCTTCGATCCTAAGACCAATTCGTGGCAGCGCCTGCCGCCAATGCCGACGCCGCGTCACGGCCTCGCGGTCGGCGAGATTGCAGGCAAGATGTATGCGGTCAGCGGATCCAACGTGGCCGGCGGCGGCGGACCGCACGAGGGGGTCAATGTGAACGAGGCCTACGACCCCAACTAATCCAAGGCGCAACCTGCTCCATCCCTCCCCGAAGGGAGGTGGCCGACGCTGGTCTTTGACTGGCGAGGCCGCAGGGAGGGTTTTGGCGCAACCCGGCTCATTTCACGCCAGTCGCTTCGCTCGGCACTCTCCCTCCGCGGGGCATGGGATGGAGTGTGCTGCCGGCCAGAGAAAAGGCATGTAACGCAGCAGAACCTGAGCGTCTTCCTACTTACAACGGCATCTTCGTAATCCGTCCGGTCGAGTCGACGAACCAACGTTCGCTGGCGAACGTCTCGCCGCGGAAGCGCGCCGCGATCCAGTCGGCGACCAGCGCCGGCAGGAAGGGTCCGAGGCTGGTGGAGGCAACGCCGGCGGTGGCGTGGCGCGCCTCCTGATACACGACGAAGCGCTTCGGCCCCTGCACCGCCTTGAGCAACCGCTCGGTGTTGTGCAGCGGGCTCAGTTCGTCGAACTCCCCCGCGACGCACAGGTACGGCATGCGGATCTTCTCCGCGCGGCCCTCCCACGTGAGCGTCTTGCGGAACTCGTCGAACTTCGCCTCGTCGGTGTAATTGGCCATGTACATGAAGCGCATCTTGAACGTGGGCGACGCCTCCTGGAAGATCGTGTGCCAGCCGGGCTCGTGGCAGGTGGCGCTGACCGCGCAGGCGCGGTAGCGCGGCTCGCCCGACGCCGCGATCGTGCCGGCGAACGAGCCAAAGCTGCGGCCCGAAATGGCGATGCGTTCGGGATCGACCTCCGGCCGCTGCACCAGCCAGTCCATGCACGCCTTGCCGGTCTGCTCCCAGCCTTCCATGCTCATGTAGATGCCGAGCGTCGGGCATTCGTATTGGCCCGGTCCCTCCATGGCCAGCACGGCAAAGCCGCGGCTCAGGTAGGGATCGCCGTACATCCACACGCTGGCTTCCTTGAAGCTGTCCATGCCGGGAACGAACACCACCACCGGGATGCGGCCGCCGGCATAGCCGGACGGCAGGTGAAACCAGGCCGGCAACGCCTGGCCGCCCAGCGGGATCCACACCGGCTCGACGCGATGATCGGCGAGCCGGCCATAGCTGGAAAAGCACTCGCGCTTCTTCTTGTTGTAGCCGAGGTTCTGCTCGTTGTTCGCGTCGATCGGCCACTGCGAGGCGCCCCAGTGGATCGCCGCCATGAAATAATTTTCGCGCGCCGTGACGAGTTCGTTGGCCGCCTCGGCAGCCTGCGCCTTCGCTTCGCGCCGCCGCGCCGCCGCCTCGAAGGCAGGCGAGCAATCGGCATATTTCTTCACCCGCTGGCGGATGGCGGCGAAATCGGCGGCCGCCTCCATGCCGCACGGCACGTTCCAATAGACCGAGCGCGGCTGGTCCCAGTCGATGCCGTTCGCCTGGATGACATTGTCGAGCAGCCAGCGCTGCTCGACCCAACGCCGGGTGACGGGGCCGTGATGCGCCGCTTCGGCCACGCCGGCCGGCATCGACGCGGCACCGGCCTGGGCCAGGCGCACGGACGGCTCGCCGTCGGTCACGGCAGCGGCAGCGCCGGTCGCGCCGGCACTCGCGGCGCCGGCGGTGGCGGCGAGCGTGGATTGCAGGAAATCGCGGCGGTCCATGATGTCCTCCCGTTGTCGAGCTTGTTGACATGTGAACCCGGCAGCCCGGTCGGCGCATGTTATCACCGTTGCGGCGGACCGTCGGCGACGGTGCCGGGCACGCCGCGTCCACGCGACATCAAGCGATCGGCTGCATGTCTTGCCGCGAGCGCGCTCACGGTGCGCCATCCGTCGGAATCAGGCGCGACCGCGCGCGTCCTGGCACGCGCCTGTTTTGCCGCCCGGCGGTGTTGCCCACAAGTCTGACAAAAGCCTGACACGGCGGCGGCCCAGGCCAAGATGTCCTCTGAAATTCTCCTAAAAGTTGTTTGGAGTTGGGGCGCTGCCCAAAGAATTTCCGGATGGCGGCGAAGACATGCCTGGACTCCGCAGACGCCTGAACGTTTGCTGAGTATAGCCGGTTGTTATATCGATTCGCGTAACTTGAAATTGACAGACGCCAATGGTATTATGTTTGCTGTATACACCGGCGCAGTGATGGCGAGGCGCTGCGCAAAAACGCTGGTAATTCAACACCGGAGATGACCGTGATCAGCACAACGCCCACCGTTATGGTGGCGGCGCTCGCCGCCGTCGTTTGGACAGCGCCGGCCGTGGCGCAGGACCTCGAGCTGCCACGGCAGAAGATCGAGCTCGTTGCCCCGCCCTT
>Ga0209466_1000296_pt1 | contig 11295 bp, 13 predicted proteins | sample PanSoiPlo30MoBio_FD_188323 | JGI IMG/M metagenome (GOLD analysis project Ga0209466, IMG submission 188323) | Tropical forest soil microbial communities from Panama analyzed to predict greenhouse gas emissions - Panama Soil Plot 30 MoBio (SPAdes)... | ecosystem: Environmental > Terrestrial > Soil...
GGCGAGCCCGGCACCGTCTTGGAATGGCGTGCGGGGCCTCGGTTGCCCAGTCCGTCGACGAAAATGTCGACGAGATGCAGAACGCTGCGCTGCCAGCCGGGCTGGTCGTGCATGTAGCACATGCCCACCAGCGCGCGGAGAAGCTCTTCGGGCGTGATATCCTGGCGTATATCTCCGGCCGCGACAGCGCGATCCAACAGCGATCCGATCGCCTTCGTCAGCCGTTCGAACGAATAGGCGTAGAGCTCCGGCCGGCTCTGCGCCGCCAATGCCAGCGCCGCCAGCATGCCCTTCTTCGTGGCGACCAGCTGCACATTGGCATGCAGCCAGCGCCGCAACGCATCGACGGGTGCAGCCTCGGTCGCCAATCGTTCCGCAAGCTCGCCGAGCTGGTCCACTTCGTGGCGATAGACCGCCTCGAACAGCGCCTCCCGCGTCGGGAAGTGGCGATAGAGCGTCCCGATGCCGACCCCGGCTTGCTTGGCGACAGCGTCCAGGCTGGCATCCGGGCCGCCGCCCCCGAAGACGGCCGCCGCGGCCTCGAGGAGGAGCTCGCGGTTGCGAACGGAGTCAGAACGGGGCCGCCGAGCCGTTTTTGCAGATTGAGATCCCATCAGCGTCGATCAGCCATTGGTCCAGATCACAAAACGGAGAGGTCCTCCGTTAATTGTTGCCAAACGGAGGGCGCCTCCGTATAGTTACCACAGTCGCTACCGCGGCGGGTAGCTTTTTCGGCACAGTGACTGGGCCCTCAGTCTTCCCGAACCCGCCGCAGCTCCGACTTCCAACACATTGGAGCACTGCATGAACTTTTCCATCAGCCTCACCATAAATGGGGCGCGGCGAAACGTCGAACTCGATGATCCACGGACGACGCTCCTCGATCTATTGCGCGAACGTCTCGACCTGACAGGAACCAAGAAAGGCTGCGATCGCGGCCAGTGCGGCGCCTGCACCGTTATCGTCGATGGTCGCCGCATCAATTCCTGCCTTGCGCTTGCGCTCAGCCTCGACGGTGCCGACGTGCGGACGATCGAAGGTGTGGCGCAAGCCGGCCGACTGCATCCGGTGCAGGAGGCGTTCATCGCCCATGACGGCCTGCAGTGCGGGTTCTGCACGCCGGGCCAGATCATGAGCGCCATCGGTCTGATCCAGGAAGGTCAGGCCGGTGACGATCCCGAGCGCGTGCGCGAGGGCATGAGCGGCAATCTCTGTCGCTGCGGCGCATATCAGGGAATTACCGCAGCGGTGTTGACGGCGCAAAAGGCGCTCGCTGCGGCGAGCCGGAAGGAGGTCGCATGAACACGTTCGATTATGTCAGGCCGGCCACAATTCGCGACGCCGTCGCGGCCGCCGCCGAGCCTGGCGCCGCCTATCTCGCGGCCGGCACGAATCTGCTGGATCTGATGAAGGGCGGAATCAGCGCGCCGACACGACTCGTCGACGTCACGCATCTTCCCGGCCTCGACCGGATCGAGGATCTTCCCGACGGCAGCGTGCGCATCGGCGCGCTGGTCCGCAATGCAGACCTCGCTTACCACGGCGATTTCGCGCGCCGCTTTCCGGCGATCGCCGAGGCGCTGTTGTCCGGAGCCTCGGGGCAGCTGCGCAATGCTGCCACCGTCGGCGGCAATCTCCTGCAGCGGACGCGCTGCCCCTATTTCTACGACCCGGCGAGCGCCTGCAACAAACGCAATCCCGGCGCGGGCTGCGACGCACGCGGCGGCGACAACCGGCTGCACGCCATCCTGGGATGGAGCGAGAGTTGCATCGCGACACATCCGTCCGATTTCTGCGTCGCTCTGGTCGCGCTCGACGCCGTTGTCGAAGTCGAGGGCAGGGCGGCCCGACGGGAGATTCCGCTCGAAACGTTCCATCGCCTGCCCGGCGACACGCCGGATCGCGAGACGATGCTCGAGCCCGGCGAGATGATCGTCGCCGTGCGCCTTCCGGCGGCGGCCGCGCGTTTCGCCGCCCATGCCCGCTACCTGAAAGTGCGCGAACGAACGTCCTACGCCTTTGCTGTGGTTTCGGCCGCGGCGGCTTTGCGTCGCGAAGCAGATGTGATCGTCGAGGCGCGACTGGCGCTCGGTGGGGTCGCCATGAAGCCATGGCGCGCGCGGGAAGCGGAGCAGATCCTGGCCGGCGCACCGGCCAATCTGTCGCTCTTTCGTCGCGCGGCGGCGGCCGGCCTCGCTGCCGCAAAACCCTCCGGCGACAACACTTACAAGATCGAGCTTGCGCAAGGTGTCGTGGTGCGCGCGCTCACACTCGCCGCCGCCGGCACGCCGGAGCGAATGCCCGCACTGCCTGGTTCGCCCTTCGCCGCCAGTTCCGGAGTTCGCACCCATGCCTGACATCGCGCTTACGCGAGCGCCCGCGCACGTTCGCCACGGCTCGAATATCGGTCAGCCGCTCACGCGGCGCGACGGCGTGCTCAAGGTGACGGGGGCCGCAAAATATGCCGCCGACCAGCATCCGGCCGGCATGCTCCATGCGGTGCTGGCGGTGAGCAGCATCGCGCGCGGGCGGGTTGCCTTTCTCGACGTGGCGGCGGCGAAGGCGCATCCCGGGGTGGTCGAGGTCATCACGCCCGCTAACCGGCCGACGCTCGCGCAGGATCCAGACGAAAAATCAGACCCCTTCATGTTTCGCCTCGATCTCCTGCAAAGCGACCGGGTGCGCTACGCCAACCAGCCCATCGCGGTCGTCATTGCCGAAACACTCGAGGCCGCAACGGAAGGCGCCGCGCAGCTTGCGCCGCGCTACGAGGTCGAACCGGCGCGGGTCGGCCTCGATGCAGCCGAAAGCTTCGTGCCGCCGGCTGTCGGTGTCGGCAACCCGGCGCAAGTCACGCGCGGCGACGTCGAGGCCGGGCTGGCGGCGTCGACAAGAAAGACTGCCGAGACCTACGAGACCCCGGCCCAGTTTCACAATCCCATGGAGCCGCATGCGATCGTCGCTGCGTGGGATGGCGATACCCTGTCGATCGATACGCCGAGCCAGGGTCTCGCGGTCGCGCAGGCGCGGCTTGCCGGCCTGTTCGGAATACCGCCCGACAACATTCACATTCGCAGCCCGTTTCTCGGCGGCGGCTTTGGCTGCAAAGGCTTCATCTCCGGACCGCAGATTCTCGGCGCCATCGCAGCTCGCGCCGTGGGAAGGCCAGTCAAGCTCGTCCTGCGTCGTGAACAGATGTTCGGTCCGGTAGGCCACCGGGCGCCGACGAGGCAAACCTTGCGCCTGGGCGCCGACCAGGATGGCAATCTGCTCGCGCTCGATCATCACACCAAGACGATCTCGAGTACGTTCGACGACTTCTTCGAGCCGGCTTCCGACGCTTCCCACACGCTCTATGGGAGCGCCGCCATCGTGACCTCGCATGAGGCCGTTCGGGGCGACATCGGCACGCCGCTGTTCATGCGCGCTCCCGGAGAGGCGACAGGCTCGGTCGCGCTGGAAAGCGCCATCGACGAAATGGCGCAGGCCTGTGGAATGGATCCTTTGGCTTTCCGGCTCAAGAACTATGCCGAGGTCGAGCCGATTTCAGGAAGACCTTTTTCCTCCAAAGCCTTGCGCGAATGCTATCGGCAAGGCGCCGAACGGTTCGGCTGGGCGCGCCGCCCGCTCGCGCCGCGTCGGATGCGCGACGCCGACGGATTGCTTGTCGGCTGGGGCGTCGGCACGGCGACGTTTCCGGCGCTCATGTTCGCGGGCAATGCCAAGGCGGTGTTGCGCCGCGACGGCAGCGGCGTGATGGAGATCGGCGCCCACGATATGGGCCAGGGCGCCTGGACCGCGCTGGCCCAGATCGCGGCCGATGCGCTCGGGCTCGATATCGATCAGCTCGAGTTTCGCTCCGGCACGTCCGACCTCCCCGATGCCGGTATTGCCGGCGGCTCGGCCCACACCGCCACCGCCGGCATGGCGATCCACAATGCCGGTGCCGACGTCATCGCCCGGCTCGCCAATCTTGCTACCAACGACCAGCGCTCGCCGCTGTTCGGCGCCGGCAATGCCGGTGTCATCGCTCGCGACGGCCGCCTGCTCCGCCGCGATGACGAAAGCCGCAGTGAGCGCTATGCCGATATCCTCGGCCGCGCCGGGCTGGCGCAGATCGAAGGTCACGGCACGGGCGCGGCCGATGCGGCGGCCCAGGCGGACTACGCCATGCATGCGCATGGCGCCGTGTTCGCCGAGGTCAAGGTCGATCCCGATCTCGGGCAGATGCGCGCGACGCGCGTCGTCGGCGCCTTCGCGGCCGGCCGCATCATCAACCCGCGCATGGTGCAGAGCCAGCTCCAGGGTGGGATGATCTGGGGCGTGTCGTTTGCGCTGCACGAGCAGGCCGTCATCGATCCGCGGTCCGGCCGTCCGATGAATGCCAATCTGGCCGAGTACCACATTCCGGTGAACGCCGATGTGCCGTCGCTCGAAGCGATCCTGGTCGAGGAACGCGATCCGCACGTCAATGCGCTCGGCATCAAGGGTGTGGGCGAGATCGGCATCACCGGCACCGCCGGCGCGGTCGCGAACGCCGTTTGGCACGCCACAGGAATCCGCGTGCGCAAATTCCCGATCACCATTGATCGCTTGATCGAGCCTCGATAGGCATCACGGGTGGGTTGCCGGTCTATCCGTCGTCATCATCACAGTCGCCGCAGCGCCACCTGCTCCACCATGTGATTGGCGCTCTTGGACAGGATGAGGTCGGCGCGCTGGCGCGTGGGAAGAATGTTCTCGCGCAGATTGACCAGGTTGATGCGTCCCCAGATAGACGTGGCGGTCTCCACCGCCTCGGCATCGGACAGTCTTGCGTAGCGGTGGAAGTACGACACCGGATCGCGGAACGCGGTCGAGCGCAGCGTGAGGAAGCGGTCGACGTACCAGTCGCGCAGCACCTCCTCGTCGGCATCGAGGTAGACCGAGAAGTCGAAGAAGTCAGACACGAACGGGATCGCCTTGCCGTCCTTGGGCGGGCGGCCGGCCTGCAGCACGTTGAGGCCCTCGACGATGAGAATGTCCGGATGGTCGACCTCGACCCACTGGTTGGGCATCACGTCGTAGATCAGATGCGAGTACACCGGCGCGCGCGCCGGACGGTTGCCCGCCTTCACATCGGAGAGGAAGCGCAGGAGTGCGTTCAGGTCGTAGCTTTCGGGAAAGCCTTTCTTCTCCATCAGGTCTTCGCGCTGCAGCACCGCGTTGGGATAGAGGAAGCCGTCGGTTGTGATCAGCTCGACGCGCGGGACATTGGGCCAGCGCGCGAGCAGCGCCTGCAGCACGCGCGCCGTGGTGGACTTTCCCACCGCCACCGAGCCGCCGACGCCGATGATGTACGGCATCTTGACGTCCTCGGTGCCGAGGAAGCGCTGCTGCGCCACGAACAGCCGCTGCGTCGCCTCCACATACATCGACAACAGGCGCGACAGCGGCAGGTAGATCTCCTCCACCTCGGCGAGGTCGAGCCGGTCGTTGAGCGAGCGCAGCTGGGCGATCTCGCCGGAGCCCAGCGTCATGGGCGTATCGGCGCGCAGCCCCGCCCACTCGGCGCGCGAAAAGATGCGGTAGGGCGAGAGCTGGATGTCGGCGCGCTGGTCCATGTCGATGTCCGCCTCCATCAGTCGCGCGGACGCGACGCCTTCTCCTCCAGGCCGGTCTTGGCCGTGCGCTCCATCAGGGCGCTCTCGACCTCGGCCAGCGTGATCCCGCGGGCCTCCAGCACGACCAGCAGATGATAGAGCAGATCGGCGGTCTCGGCGATCACCCGCTCGCGGTCCTCGGCGATGGCCGCGATGGCGGTCTCGATCGCCTCCTCGCCCAGCTTCTTGGCGCAATGGGCGATGCCGCGGTCGAGCAGTTTGCGCGTATACGACTCGTCGGCGCTCGCCTGGGCCCGCGCCTTCACCCGGTCGGCCAGCGCCTGCAACGTAAATCGTTCCTGAGACTGCGCCACGGAACGGCCCTTCTGGCATTTGCGTCCCTTGTCGAATGGCACGTTCCGCCGGACGGGTCCAGAACCTTCGCGGCGTGCGGCAAACCGCGCCGGCGCCGCGTCAGGCGTCCCGGAACATCGCCCGTTCGTTGCGCAGGTGCAGCGCCACTTCCGGCCCCTCGTAGGGAATGTCGACCCGCATCGTCTCGCAGGCGGCGACGAACAGGCCGCCGTAGGGCGCGCCGCAATAGTGCGCCGGCTTCACCCTGTCCCACAGGACATAGCCCTCGGAGTCCACCTTGTCGGCGTCGACGGAAGCCGCCACGACCCGGCCCACCACCATGAGCCTATGCAACCATTGCTTGGTCCATTCGACCTCGCACTCGAAATGGCGCGGGCATTCAAGGATGCGCGGCGGCCGCACGCGCGTCGCCGGAAGGGCGGTCAGGCCGGCCCTCGTCAGCTCGTCGACGCCACGCGCGAACGGCAGTCCCACCACCCGCACCTTCTCCAGGCTGGCGCGGTCGAACGCCGGCAGGTTGACGACGAACTCGCCCGTGGCCAGCACGTTGGCGGCGGTGTGGCCGAGCGCGATGTCGCTCTCCATGTTGGTGGTGAACGCAATGTAGACCGGCGCGTGGTTGACGCGCACGCAGGTGCCGAACGAGGCGGCATTGACGCGGCCGTCCGTATCCACCGTGGTGATCATGGCGAGACAGGACGACGGCGCGAACAAACGGTCCCAATATTTTTCCGGCTGGTCGAGCTTTTGCGGGTGGGTCATGCGAGTCCTCTCAGCCTCGTCATGGCCGGCCTTGTGCCGGCCATCTCGCTTGATTTGGCACCGCCGTGCCACGGCAAAAGAGATTGCCGGGACAAGCCCGGCAATGACAATGCCTTGCCTGCGAGGGCGAGCTTTGGCTCACGCGTCGAGGCGCACCGGCAGGCCGGCGCGCGCCATGAATTCCTTGGCCTCCCGCACCGAGTGCTCGCCGAAGTGAAAGATCGAGGCGGCAAGCACGGCGCTGGCATGGCCGTCGCGGATGCCGTCCACCAGGTGCTGCAGCGTGCCGACGCCGCCGGAGGCGATCACCGGCACCGGCACCGCATCGGCGACGGCGCGCGTGAGCGCAACGTCGAAGCCGGCGCGGGTGCCGTCACGATCCATGGAGGTGAGCAGGAGCTCGCCGGCGCCGAGCGCCACGACTTCGCGCGCGTAATCGACCGCGTCGATGCCGGTCGGGTTGCGGCCGCCGTGGGTGAAGATCTCCCAGCGCGCCGGCGCGTCGGATACTTTTTTGGCGTCGATCGCCACCACGATGCACTGGTCGCCGAACTTTTCCGCCGCCTCCTTGACGAAGGCGCGGCGGTTCACCGCCGCCGTGTTGATCGACACCTTGTCGGCGCCGGAGGTCAGCAGGTTGCGGATGTCGTCGATGCTGCGCACGCCGCCGCCGACCGTGAGCGGCATGAAACAGGCTTCCGCCGTGCGGCGCACCACGTCGAGGATGATGCCGCGGTTCTCGTGGCTTGCCGTGATGTCGAGAAAGGTGAGCTCGTCGGCGCCGGCGGCGTCATAAGCGATCGCCGCCGCCACCGGATCGCCCGCATCGACCAGGTCGATGAATTGCACGCCCTTGACCACACGGCCGTCCTTCACGTCGAGGCAGGGAATGACGCGGACCTTGAACATCGCAGAACTCGAGCAATCAATGTGGCGCTCGGCGACAGGCCGTATCACGACCGCAGCAGGCACCGCCAGCCGTAAACCAGCAGGCCCGCCAGCACCATCGCCGCCGTGAGCCACAGCATGATCGCCCAGGGACTGATCGGAATGGCGTCCTGGAGCGTCGCCACCACGTCGGCCATGGTTCACCGGCGCGCGCGGGCGTTGCGGATGAGAGTGAGCGCCGCGGCGGCATCAAGCCGCCCGTCATAAAGGGCGCGGCCCGCGATGGCGCCGGCGAGCTTTTGCGCCCGCGGCGCCAGCAGCGCCTGCACGTCGGCGAGCGAGGCCAGCCCGCCCGAGGCGATCACGGGAATCGACACCGCTTCGGCGAGCGCGATCGTGGCATCGAGATTGAGGCCGGTGAGCATGCCGTCGCGCGCCACGTCGGTGTAGATGATCGCCGCCACGCCCACGTCCTCGAACCGCCGGGCGATCTCCAGCGCCGTGAGCTCGGAGGTCTCGGCCCAGCCCTGCACCGCCACTTTTCCGTCGCGCGCGTCGAGCCCCACCGCGATCTGCCCCGGATAATCCCGCGCGGCCTGGCGCACGAAGGGCGGGTCGCGCACGGCTGCGGTGCCGATGATCACGCGGGTGACGCCCTTCTCCAGCCATGCCTCCACGGTCGCGGTGTCGCGAATGCCGCCGCCCAGCTGAAGCGGAACCGACACGGCTTCGAGGATGCGGTCGACCGCGGCGGCGTTCATCGGCTGGCCGGCGAAGGCGCCGTCGAGATCGACGACATGGAGATATTCGAAGCCCTGCGCCTCGAAGGCGTGGGCCTGGGCGGCGGCGTCGCGGTTGAACACGGTGGCGCGCGCCGGGTCGCCCTGCTCGAGGCGCACGCACAAGCCGTCTTTGAGATCGATGGCGGGAAAGAGAATCACGTCAGCTCAAGACTTCCACTTCAGGGCTTCCACTGCAGAAAGTTGGCGATGAGCGCCAGGCCAAGGCGCTGGCTCTTTTCCGGGTGGAACTGGGTGCCGGCAAAAGAGTCGCGCGCCACCACGGCGGTGACCGGGCCGCCATAGTCGGCCTCGGCCACGAGGTCGGCGCGGTTGTCGGGCTTGAGCTGATACGAGTGCACGAAATAGGCATGCCGGCCTTGCGATCCGAGCCCGAGGCCCTTGAGCAGCGGGTGCGGGCGCACCTCGTTCAGCGTGTTCCACCCCATGTGCGGAATCTTCAATGCCGGATCGCGCGGCACGATGCGGTCGACCTCGCCGGCAATCCAGCCGAGGCCGGGCGTGACTTCATATTCGCGGCCGCGCTCTGCCATCAGCTGCATGCCGACGCAGATGCCGAGAAACGGCCTGCCGTTGCGGCGCACGGTTTCCTCCAGCGCCTCGACCATCCCGTCGACCGCATCCAGCCCGCGGCGACAATCCGCGAAGGCGCCGACGCCCGGCAGGACCACGCGGTCGGCGCGGCGCACCGCGTCGGGATCGCGCGTCACCACGATCGGCTGGTCGCGGCCGGACTCGCGCACCGCCCGCTCGAACGCCTTGGCGGCCGAGTGCAAGTTGCCGGAGCCGTAGTCCACGATGGCGACGCTCACGCTCGCGCTCCCGGCTGGGGAAACAGCCCGAGCACATCGCCCGGCGGATGCGCCGTGCGCGGCGGCGGGACCGCGCCGGGCGGGGGCGGCGGCGCCGACGCGGCGCCTGCCCCGATCCAGGCGTCGAAAAAACGCCGCTCGGCCAGATTGCGGTCGTCGGCCACGACGACGCCGAGATTCTTCCAGCCGTTGGCGTCGAGCAGCACACGGCGGAGCGACGCCGCCTCCAACCCAAGCAGAATGGCGACGAACAGCCCGATCAGCGCAGCCGAGCCTGCCGACGCCCCGTCGGCGCCCGCCAGCTGGAACGCCAGCGCCGCCACCGGCCAGGCGATCAGCAGGCCGAGCAGGAAGCCGCGGAACGAGAATCCATCGCGCACGAACTTGATGCGCACCGGATCGCTGGCGCTGCCGCGCCGTCCGGGCGGCGGCTCGTGCACGGTAAAGACGGCCATGTGCTTCACTCCAAAAGATCAGCCGCCGAGCACGCCCTTGGTCGAGGGCACCTCGCCGGCGGCGCGCGGGTCGATGGCGATGGCCGTGCGCAGCGCTCGCGCCAGGCCCTTGAAGCACGACTCCGCGATATGGTGGTCGTTGCTCCCGTACAGCGTCTCCACGTGCAGCGTCACGCCGGCATTCATGGCGAAGGCCTGGAACCATTCCTGCACCAGCTCGGTGTCGAACGCCCCCACCTTGTCGCGCCCGAACGCGGCCTTGAACACGAGGAAGGGCCGGCCGGAAATGTCGATCGCCACCCGGGTGAGCGCCTCGTCCATGGGCACGTGCACGTCGGCATAGCGGGTGATGCCCTTCATGTCGCCCAGGGCCTGCCGTACGGCCTGGCCGAGCGCGATCCCTACATCCTCGGTAGTGTGGTGGTGGTCGATGTGCAGGTCGCCCTTGGCCTCGATGCGCATGGCGATGCGGGAATGGCGCGCCAGCAGGTCCAGCATGTGGTCGAAGAACCCGATGCCGGTCGCGATCGCCGACGTGCCGTCGCCGTCGAGATCGATCTCGACCTGAACGTCGGTTTCCTTGGTCTTACGCCTGACAGAGGCCTTGCGCATGGACACGCCTTGCTGATTGCGCGGCCTTCTAGCAGGCGCGCTCTGCTTGCGCCACTGCGCCTGTGGCAAATGGTGCGGTTTGCATTAACCACCCCCACTCCTTACATCTGACGCGACACCCAGGCTCCTTCCGATGCAATCCTCCCAGCCCGACCTCTGGCACGGCACCACCATCCTGACGGTCCGCAAAGGCGGTACGGTGGTGATCGGCGGCGACGGCCAGGTCTCGATCAACCAGACCATCGTCAAGTCCAATGCCAAGAAGGTGCGGCGGCTCGGCAAGGGCGACGTGATCGGCGGCTTTGCCGGCGCCACCGCCGACGCCTTCACGCTGTTCGAGCGGCTGGAAAGCAAGCTCGAGCAGTATCCCGGCCAGCTCACCCGCGCGGCCGTGGAGCTGGCCAAGGACTGGCGCACGGACCGCTACCTGCGGCGGCTGGAAGCCATGATGATCGTGGCCGACAAGGACGTGTCGCTGGTGCTCACCGGCACCGGCGACGTGCTGGAGCCCGAGGGCGGGGTGATGGGCATCGGCTCCGGCGGCAACTATGCGCTCGCGGCGGCGCGCGCACTCATCGACGGCGAACTCGACGCCGAGGCGATCGTACGCAAGGCCATGGCCATCGCGGCCGACATCTGCGTCTATACCAACCGCAGCCTGACCATCGAGTCGCTGCCGCCCGCAAAGCAATGACCGACTTCTCGCCCCGCGAAATCGTATCCGAGCTCGACCGCTTCATCATCGGCCAGAGCGACGCCAAGCGCGCGGTGGCGATCGCGCTGCGCAACCGCTGGCGCCGGCTGCAGCTGGACGAGCGCCTGCGCGAGGAAGTGCTGCCGAAGAACATCCTGATGATCGGCCCGACCGGCGTGGGCAAGACCGAGATTTCGCGGCGGCTGGCCAAGCTCGCCGGCGCACCGTTCCTCAAGGTCGAGGCGACGAAATTCACCGAGGTCGGCTATGTCGGCCGCGACGTCGAGCAGATCGTGCGCGACCTGCTCGAGGTCG
>Ga0209466_1000297_pt1 | contig 11283 bp, 4 predicted proteins | sample PanSoiPlo30MoBio_FD_188323 | JGI IMG/M metagenome (GOLD analysis project Ga0209466, IMG submission 188323) | Tropical forest soil microbial communities from Panama analyzed to predict greenhouse gas emissions - Panama Soil Plot 30 MoBio (SPAdes)... | ecosystem: Environmental > Terrestrial > Soil...
GCGTTCTCATGCCTCGGTTGGGCATCACCGACAACGATGCCGCGGACCTGATTGTCTATCTGGAGGCGCAATCGGCGCGGTTAAGCGACGGCCAGGCGCCATCGGCGCCGGCAGATGATCACGCCCAGCACGAGCATCACCACCAGCATTGAGAGTTCGTCGCAATTTCGGCGCCGATGACACGAGGCCAAGCACGACGTGCTGGCCGTTCCGGCCGACGTCCTGGCCCAGCATGGCGCCGTTAGTCCCGAGACCCGCCGCCGCCATGGCGCATTGCCGCAATGGCAACAGGCGCTCACCCTATCCCTCCTGGATACTGTTCCCGCCAGCCGCCCTGTACGACCGGGCATCTCTCTCTTGCGCATGCGAAAGCTTCCGATTTGCGCCCTAGCATGACAGTCGGGAGCTCAGCCGTACGTGACGGGCGTCATGATGACGGCCACGTCGAGTGTCGTTCCATGCGGCCGAGGAGCTTATGCCCCACGTGACGTTCATTCACGGTATCGGCAACAAGCCGGAAGAAAACCAGCTGCTGGGCGTCTGGGGTCGAAGCCTTGCCGACAATCTTGGATTGGACCTCGGAGCAGGCGGGATAACCAGCACGATGATATATTGGGCTGACGTACTCTACGCCGCGCCGGACCCCGACGTCTCGGCCTATGAGAGCGCGTTGGAAGCAACCACCGCCGCGGTGGATGCGACGACCAATCCCGGTCCACCGCGGGCCCCGGATGTCGACGAAGCGGCGTTCCTTGCTGCGCTCGCCGCCAAGCTGGGCGGCACGCTCGCTGCGGTCCAGACGGTCGAGGAGGTGCCGGCCGAGCGGAGTCAGGGGACGAACGAGCGGGTCCCGCTTCCCTGGCCGATCAAGAAGGCTTTCCTGGAGACCTTTCTCCGCGATGTCCACCATTATCTGTTCGACACAGAGTACTCGCCGCGACCCGGCACCACTTATCGCGTCCAGCGTGAGATTCGCCGCCGCTTTGTTGCGAAGCTTGGAGAGGTTTCCGCCAGCCGACGCCCACACATCGTCGTCAGCCACAGCATGGGCACGGTGATCGCCTATGACTGTCTTAAGCGTGTGGCGGAATGTGCAAACGTAGACGGGCTGATCACGATTGGAAGCCCGCTTGGCCTCGATGAAATCCAGGACAAGCTGCAGCCCGGGTGGACGCGCGCCGATGGGTTTCCGCACGAAAAGGTCAGTGGTTCCTGGGTCAATGTGTTTGACCGTCTGGATCCGGTCGCCGGTTTTGATCCGCTCTTGGCGAACGACTTTCGAGAGGGTGGACAGAACAAGATCACGGACATCAACGAACAGAACCACGGCGCCTGGCGGCATTCGATCGTGAAATATTTGCGCGGACCTCGATTACGTGAAGCGCTGAGCGGAATGCTCGGCGCGTGATGGCGGGAGGCTGCGATGTCGCAAACCGGGGTGATAATTGACCAAGCCGAGGTATCACCCGCGGCAGCAGAGAGGCACAGTCTGCGCAGCTCTGCCCACGCGCTCATTGATAAACTCAAGAGAGGTCAGCCAGATTTCGATGAAGGCCTCAGGGTTGCTCATCAGCTGCGTGAGACGCGTGAGTTCGACCTGCTGGACGAGCTGACGGACCAGCTGCGTCGGGCAGGAGAGGACAATCCGACGATACGCCGCCTCGAAGCTCAAAGCTTCATCGAACGAGGCAAGGCCATCCCCGCGCTGGACATTCTCGAAAGCTCCGCTGCCCGCCTCGATAAGGACTCGAAAGAGTGGGGAGAGGCGCACGGGCTGATGGGACGCGCCTGGAAGCAGATCTTTTTCGACACGGAAGATAAGACGAGCCCTCAGGCGCGCAAGGCTCTCGCCAATTCGATGCGGGAATATGCGATACCCTATAGTGCCGACCCGGCTGAAAATGTGTGGCAAGGTCTCCACCTGCTTGCCTTGGCGAACTTTGTCCAGGCGCAAGGCCTGCCGATCGATGCGGCGATCGACTCCGAACGTCTCGCTCGCGACATCGTTTCAATATTGGCTGCGAAACCGGAGGCAGAGCGAGACAACTGGTACCATGGATCACTGGCGGAAGCTCATCTGGCGCTGAACGACCTCGACGCGGCCGAAGACAACATCAAGGCGTATGTGCGCGACCCGAAAACCACGGCTTTCGCCCTCGGCGGCACCCTGCGTCAATTCACGGATCTCTGGCTGCTCGACAAGAAGGGCGACCGTGAGTACGGCATCGTCCAGTCGCTGCGCGCTGCATTAATGAAGAAGCATGGCGATTTGGAATTGTCACCAGAGCAGCTGCAGCGTGCACTTGGCGACAGGCCGCCGGATGAGCAACTTGAGAGCATTTTAGGGCCAGATTGGCCGAAGACCTATCGATGGTTCGAAGTGGGGCTCAAGAGTGGCAGAGCAGTCGGCGTGATCTCCCAGGGCGAGCTCGGGCGCATCGGCAGCGGTTTCCTCGTTAAAGGCGCAGATTTCAAGGCAGGTTGGGGTGATGAATTGTTCGTCCTGACGAATGCACATGTGGTGAGCAATGATCCCAATGATGGAGGAATTCCGCCGCAGGAGGCATGCATCAAGTTCGAGGCTGCCGACAAGGACAAAAGCTATGACATCGACAGCATCATGTGGATTTCGGGAAAGAACAGACTCGATGCTGTCATCTTGCGGCTGACTGAACCGGTCAAGGACATCCCGCCGCTTCGCACCACGACTCTATTGCCGCTTCTCGATGGCAAACAGAGAGTCTACATCATTGGTTATCCGGGCGGGGGCGAACTATCGATCTCCTTCCAGGACAATATTCTTTTGGATCACGAGGGCCCGCCCGAGGGCACTCCAGTCGATGCGGGCGTTCGCCATCTTCAATATCGCACGCCCACCGAAGGCGGCAGCTCGGGCAGCCCAGTGTTCAATGCGTCCACCTGGAAAGTCATCGCCCTGCACCACGCTGGCGGCCAATCGATACGGCGACTGAATGGACGAATCGAACAATGGCCGGCAAATGAGGGAATATGGATCAAGTCCATCATCGATGCCGCCCGAAAAGAGTGAGGATGTATGTGACAGAGCCCGCAGTATTCATATCGTCTTCGTCGGAAGAGCTCGCGGTGGCGCGAGAATGATGTGGGCGAGTATCAGGCCGCTGCGGCCGACTTCTCGTACGCGATGACACTGCAGCCCGATCACACCAGATCGGGTCCGGCGCGCGATCGCTGAACGAATTTAGGGGTCATACAGGTTATACAGGTCATAGGGAAACGCCTTCGCTGACGGCCGGTCGTCCCCGCGAAGGCGGGAACCCATGACCGCCGACCCGGGAAAACCTCGCAAGTCCGGTGTTCATGGGTTCCCGCTTGCGCGGGAACGACGCTGAGACTCACGCGCGGCCTCGCCTGCCCTGCCGTAACCGGAGATCTCGCAGACTGGTTACCCAAAGGTGCCTAATTGCGTCGGGCGAACACTAGGTGCACAATGCCCGTGCAGGTTTGACCCGTCGCGAAATCAGAACAGACGCCGCGCGCACAGGACGAGTTGTCGTGCATAAGCAGCGTCGGTGACGATAACAACGCGGCCGCGTTAGTGGTGCGTAACCTGTGACCTCTCGACCTCATCAGACCACGTCCGCGCGCCGCTCGAAGGCGTGCGCGAACCGGCGAGGTTCGCCGCCAGTCGGTCCTCAATGCGCCGCTCCATGGTGTGGAGGAATTGGCGCGCGCCCGCACTTGATCGGCGTGTCAGCACGCGCCCCGGCTCATGCGCGGCAAAACGCCCCCTATCCTCTTGGATACTGTCCCACAGGCCACACTATCCAGTTGAGCATCTCTCTTTCGCACACGCGAAAGAAATTTCCTTCGCGCCTAGCATGACAAGCGGAGGCTCAGCTTTGTCTGAGCCAGGCGGATTTGTGCTCTTGCAAATGGAGGGAAGTCAGATGCGCTACAAGCAATCGGGAAAGCTTCGTTTCTTGTTCGGCGCAGCGTTGTCCAGTTCGCTGCTTGCCGCGATGGGTGTGCCGAGCGAGGCACAAACTCTGCCGGCAGGCTGCCAGCGCCAGCTGACAGCCAATGTCGTGGCGCTCGACCAGGTGTTCTTCTACAACCGGCTCGGCGCTCAGAACCCGGCCGGCATCGTCTATGCGCTGCGGCGCGACGTGGTGGACGTTGCCACGGGCAAGACCGAGGCCCAGGGCGGGGTCCTGGCCCCCGGCAAGGTCGCGCTGCGTGCCGACAAGCGGCCGCGACCGCTGGTGCTGCGGATGAATGTCCGCGACTGCCTGACCATCAACTTCCAGAACCTGCTCAACCCGACACGGGTGGATGCCAACCAGCCGATCACGCGCACCGTAGGAGTGCATGTCACGGGCCTGCAGCTGGTCACGAGCATCGCCGACGACGGCTCCAACGTCGGCGCGAATGCGAGCAGCCTTGCGGCACCTGGCGAGAAGCGCACCTACAACCTCTATGCCGAACGGGAGAACATGTACTTCATGTACAGCCCGGCGGCGATGACCGGCGCCGAGGGCGACGGCGGCACGCTGTCGTTCGGGCTGTTCGGCTCGGTAAACGTCGAGCCCGTCGGCGCGGAATATTACCGCAGCGAGGTGACCAATGCCGACCTGAAGGCCGCGACCACGGGGACGGCACCCACCGGGCAGCCGTTGCTCAACTATGACGCGGTCTACCCGACCGGCCATCCGCAGGCGGGCGCACCTATCCTCAACATGGTGCAGAACAACGAGATCATCCGTTCCGATATCAATGCCATCATCACCGGTCCGGCGCGCAGCAATTTTCCGGACGGGACCTACCCGCCCAACCCAGCCATGGAGCCGAATGCCAGCGTGCCGCAGGCCCCGGGGCTGCCCTTGCGTCCGCGCGAAGAGCCGTTCCGCGAGTTCACCGTCATCTTCCACGACGAGATCTTCGCGGTCCAGGCATTTCCCGGCTTCTTCAATGACCCGGTGTTCAAGCACACGCTCAACGGCGTGAAGGACGGTTTCGCCATCAACTACGGCACCGGCGGCATCGGATCCGAGATCCTCGCCAACCGGCTGGGCGTCGGCCCGGTCTTCGCGTGCAACGACTGCAAGTACGAGGAGTTCTTCCTGAACTCATGGCCGCTCGGCGACCCCGCCATGGTGGTCGACGTTCCCGCCAATGCCGGCCTGGAGACTCTCGGGCCGGGGCAGACGCCGCCCGCGACCGCGGTGGGCCGCAAGGCGACCAAGGCGTTCTACCCGGACGATCCGTCGAACGTGCACCACAGCTACATCGGCGATCATACCAAGTTCCGCAACCTGCATGCTGGACCGAAGGAGCACCACGTTTTCCATCTTCATTCGCACCAGTGGCTGTTCACGCCGGACAGCGACAATTCCAGCTATCTGGACAGCCAGACCATCGGTCCCGGCGCGACCTACAGCTACGACATCGCCTTCAACGGGTCCGGCAATCGCAACCAGACTCCCGGCGATGCGATCTTCCATTGCCATTTCTACCCGCATTTCGCGCAAGGAATGTGGGAGCTGTGGCGCAACCACGACACGTTCGAGGCCGGCACGGTACTCGATGCCAATGGCCGCCCGGCCGCCGGCTCGCGCGCCTATCCGGACGCGGAGATTCTCACCGGCACGCCGGTCCCGGCGCTCGTTCCGATCCCGACATTGGCGATGGCGCCGATGCCGAGCGCGGTCAGCATCGCCAATGGCCAGGTGCAGCTCGCGGATGCGAACGTGAATCCCGGATTCCCGTTCTACGTTCCGGGCGTCGCCGGTCACCGTCCGCCCACTCCGCCGCTCGACATCGTGGATGACGGCGGCCTGCCGCGGCACGTCATCGACAGCGGCGTGTCGAACTCGACCCAGACGCGGCTCGACTTCAGCAAGGTGATGGTCTCCGCCGACGCGCACCAGGTGCCGGAAAACGGCTCGCCGGCCGAGCTTACCGCAATGGCCTTCCACGCCGTGCGGACGCATCCCTCCACCACGCAGAAGGGAACGGCGACGAGCTTCGTGACGAACGGCCTGCCGGCGCAGCCCGGAGCGCCCTATGCGGATCCCTGCATCGACGATCGGGGCAGTGCCACCGGCACCCCGGTTCTCTACAAGGCGGCCGGCTTCCAGATGGATCTGAAGATCAACAAGGTCGGCTGGCACACCCCCCAGGCCCGCATGCTCGCGCTCTGGGGCGACGTCAACGACACCATCGCGGGGCGGCGCGCGCCGCAGCCGTTCTTCTTCCGCGTCAACAGCGGCGGCTGCGTCACCTACCATCATACGAACCTGATCCCCGCCAACTATCAGCTCGACGACTTCCAGGTGAGGACGCCGACCGACATCATCGGTCAGCACATTCACCTGGTGAAGTTCGACGTGACCTCGTCGGATGGCTCCGGCAACGGCTGGAACTATGAGGACGGCACGCTGAGCGACGAGGAGGTCATCGAGCGCATCAATGCGATCAATGCGGGCGGCGGGCTCCGCCTTCCCGACGGCACGCGCCGAAATCTGACGCCCGCGCCCCACCCGTTCTTCGGCACGCTCGGCGCGCGGACGACGGTGCAGCGATGGTACGCCGACCCGATCGTCAACAATGCGGGCGTCGACCGCACGCTGCGGACCGTGTTTACCCACGACCATTATGGCCCGTCGACGCATCAGCAGGTCGGCCTCTTTGCCGCCCTGGTGGTGGAACCGGCAGGATCGACCTGGCGCCACCCCGAAACCGGCGTCATCCTCGGCGGCCGCTTCGACGGCGGACCGACGAGCTGGAACGCGGACATCCTGACGGCGAACCCTGCCAACAGCTATCGCGAGTTCATGCTCGGATATGCGGACTACATGCTGGCTTACGAGGCCGGCGGCGGTATCAACGCCCAGGGCCGTCCGGTGCCCGATCCTGCCAAGGCCATCATTCCGCCCGGCACCGAGCCTGTCGGCCTGCCATTCCTGTGGGCGCGGCCGCAGGTGTGCGCCGGCGGTGTGCCGCTGCCATGCCCGGAGGCGATCAGCAGCACGGATAACGGCACGTTCGTGGTCAACTACCGCAACGAGCCGCTGGCGCTGCGGATCCTCGATCCAAGCGGCGGCACGCTCAAACAGGCGGCCGGACAGCCGGGTGATCTTGCCTTCGCGTACTGGTCGCAAGTCGTTCGCGCCATCCCCGACTTGAACAGCCAGCCCAACTTCTACCCACCGCTGACCGGCGATGTCGCCTGGGGCGATCCGTTCACGCCGATCCTCCGTGCGTACCAGGGTGACAACGTCCAGATCCGCATGGTCGTCGGTGCGCATGAGGAAACTCACGTGCACACGGTCAATGGCATCAAATGGCTGATGGAGCCTTCCGAGCCGAAATCAGGCTGGCGATCGGCGGTGGTGAGCGGAATCTCCGAGCACTTCGAGTTCCTGGCTCCGCTGACAGAGACCAGGCCAGGGACCGGGGCCCCCATCCAGGACCATCTCTACCGCACCAACGCGAGCGTCGAGGGGCAATGGAACGGCGTCTGGGGCCTCCTGCGCGCCTACCGGGCCCAGCAACAGGACCTGCTGCAGTTGCCCAACAATCCGGCAGGGCAGCGGATCAACAATCCGCAGGCCTTCAGCGGCATTTGTCCGACCACGGCACCGGTCAAGCAGTTCAACGTCACCGCGGTGACCGCGGCGGCGCTGCCGGGCGGGACCCTCACCTACAATCCACGGCTCGGGGCTTTCCCGGGCAATCCCGGACCGCTCGCCGATCCGACGGCGCTCATCTTCGTCAACACGGCGGACTTCGACAGCAAGGCCGGGGTGGTGCGGGCGGGCACCCTGATCGAGCCGCTCGTGCTGCGGGCCAACGCCGGCGATTGCATCAAGGTGCAGGTGACCAACAAGCTGCCCAATCCCATCGCCGACCGCGACGGCTTCAGCGGCCTGCCGCCGGTCATCATGAACTTCAATGCCAACCAGATCCGGCCGTCGTCCCAGGTCGGGTTGCACCCGCACCTGCTGAGCTACGACATCGCCAATGACGATGGCATGGCGGTCGGCCGAAACTCACCTCAGGTGGTCAGTCCGAACAGCATCGGGCCCAACTACACCTGGTATGCCGGCGATCTCAGGCGTGATCCGGCAACCAATAACCTGATCGCGACACCCGTCGAGTTCGGTACGGTCAACCTGCTGTCGGCCGATACGATCGAGCAGCCCATCAAGGGGCTCGGAGCGGCGTTGATCATCGAGCCGCAGGGCGCCACCTGGACGACGGACGCGAACACACGGACGGCGGCCACCGTCACGGTGGGTACCGCCACCTTCCGCGAGTTCGTGGTCTTCAACCAGAGCGGCCTCAATCTCCGCGACAAGAACGGGAACGCCATCTGCCCGGTGCGCGGCAAGGCGACCGAGGAAGGTCCAGCCCTGACGTGCCAGGGCGCCGAGGATGCCGAGGACTCCGGCAACATGGGTATCAACTATCGGAGCGAGCCGATGTGGTTCCGTCTCGGCTTCGATCCGGGCGCGCCGTTCGAGGTGACGCGCGACGTCGATATGACCAACGCGGTGTCGAACAGCCTCGCTGGCGTTGGTGGTGATCCGGTAACCCCTGTGTTCACCGCCAAGGCTGGGACGCCGGTGCGGTTGCGGCTGGCCGATCCCGGCGGCAAGAACCGCGGCGGCGTCTTCAACCTGCACGGCCACGTCTGGCAACGCGAGCCCTATCTTGCCGGCACCGTGCCGTCGCAGACGATCGGCAACAACCCGCAGTCGGAATTCCGCGGGGCGCAGGAAGGTATCGGGGCGACCAACCATTTCGACGTCGTCCTGCAGAACGGCGCCGGCGGGAAGTTCAAGATTCCCGGCGACTACCTGCTCCGTGATCAGGGATCGTTCGAGATGGATGCGGGACGGTGGGGCCTGCTCCGCGTCCAGCCGTAACCGCAACGTTGCCTGATCAAAAGGTGGGTGGCCCCGCCTCCCTGGGCCACCCACCGTTCGAGAACCGGCTCGAAACTTCCGCACCCTCGAGAAACCATCATGATCGTAATGCGTACGCTTTCGAAGGGAGCTGCGAGCGGCATCGCGTCCTTCTTGGCAATGGCCACGCTGCTCGCGCCGACCCCGCCGGGTTTCGCTACGCAAGACGAAGCCTCAAGCGCCATCACCAGCAACGGCGTCACGGTGGAATTCGCGGCACGCGCCATCGGGCCAGGCCAAGACGGCAACAAGATCGTCGCCGGCCAGGACGTCGAGCTTCGCTTCAAGCTCGCCGATGCCATGACCGGAACCGCGATCTCCAATGCCCGCGCGGCGATCTGGATCGATGCGCGCAAGAAAACCGGCTTCATAATGCAGAAGCCGGGCGACGCCGACGGCGCGTGCCGGGAAAAGATCGCCGCCTTTTTGCAGGGCGGCTTGTCCTATCGTCCGGATGTCGATCTCAACTCCTGGTACATTCTGGCGCTGAACAGCAAGGCCAGCATCAGCGTCATCGACCCGTTGCGCGGCTACGGCGGCCAGAGGATCGTCACGCTGATCGGGCTCAACAGCCCGGGCGAGGATTGGGTGATGGGCCGCGACGGCCGCTCCCTCTTCGTTGCACTTGCGGCGAGCGACGAAGTCGCCGTGATCGACACGGCGACTTGGAAGGTCGCCACCAATATCCAGGTCGGCCGCAACCCCGTGCGTCTCGCGCTGCAGAGCGATGGACGTTATCTGTGGGTCGGCCATGACGGCGGCGTCTCGGTTATCGACGCCGAACGGCGCGCGGTGGTGCAGGATGTCACCACCGGCGCCGGCCGTCATGACATCGCGTTGGGCAACGGCGACCTGGCGGCGTTCGTCAGCAATCCGGCTGAAGGGACGGTGTCTCTGATCGACGTGGCCACGCTGAAGATCGTCGCGACAGTCGCGGTCGGCGGCAATCCCGGCGCCATTGCCTACTCGCCGCTGGCCAACATGGCCTACGTGGCGGACGCAAAAAACGGCGTCATTTCCGCGATCGATACCGCCCGCCGCGAGGTCGTCGCGAAGATGCAGGCGAAACCGGGGCTCTATGCGCTGCGGTTCACCGCGGATGGACGGTGGGGATTCTCCGCCAATCCGCTGGCGAACGAAGTCGTCGTCCTCGACGCATCGACCAACCGCATCGCCAACCGCATCGACATCGACGGCGCACCGGACCAGGTCTCGTTCGGTGCAAAGTTTGCATTCGTGCGCGCGACCGAGAGCTCGGACGTGAGTCTCATCGCACTCGACACTCTCGGCAAGCAGGAGCCGGCCGTCGTCAAGGCAATCGCGAGCGGTCAGCAGGCGCCGCTTGCCGATAGCTCCAGCCTGCCGGCGACCGCGCCGGTGATCGTGCCGACGCCAGACGAGGGCATGGTGCTCGTCGCCAATCCGAGCGACAAGGCGATCTACTTCTACGCCGAGGGCATGAACGCGCCGATCGGCACCTTCAATAACATGGGGCGCGAAATGCGGGCGGTTCTCGCCCTCGACCGCAGCCTGCGCGAGACCGCACCCGGCGTCTACACCGGCTATCTGCGACTGCCCGGCGACGGCGACTATGACGTGGCGTTTCACATGAGCTCACCGCCGGTCACGCACTGCTTCACCGTCTCGGCGGCGCCGGATCCGGCTCTCGCCAAGTCGGCGAAGCCATACCGTCTCGAATTTCTCGCCGAGGATCGCAATTTTGCCGCCGGCGACACCGCGCGCGTGCAGTTCCGGCTGGTCGATCCGAGGACCGACACGCCGATCTCCGACGTCACGGATCTCGAAGTCCAGACCTTCCTGGTGCCGGGAACCTGGCGGGTGCTGCGGCCGGCGAGATCGCTGGGCAACGGCATCTACGAAATGGCGATCGAGCTGCCGCAACCGGGCGTCTACTACCTGCACGTGGCCAGCCGATCACTGCGCGCCCGCTACAACGACATGCCGTCGCTGGTGCTGCGGGCGCGCGAATCCCGCGAAAAAGGTTAGCCAGATGAGCACAGTCATGGGAAAGAGTCAGGTCTTCCTGGCGGCGACGCTTGCAGCTGCGGCGCTGCTCGGCGAGATGCGGCCGGCAGCCAGCCACGACGCGCATCATCACGCGACATCGGCGGACGCCAAGCCTCAGGCCGCGCGCGTGACGTTGCAGGACATCGCGCTCGTCGATTTCGACGGGAAGGCGGTGCGCTTCAGGAGCGAAGCCGTCGGCAACCGGATCGTCGTGATCGGGTTCATCTATACGAGCTGCACGACCATTTGCCCGGTAACTTCGGCGATCTTCGGCAACGTGCAAGAACGCCTCATGGAACGGCTC
>Ga0209466_1000298_pt1 | contig 11256 bp, 11 predicted proteins | sample PanSoiPlo30MoBio_FD_188323 | JGI IMG/M metagenome (GOLD analysis project Ga0209466, IMG submission 188323) | Tropical forest soil microbial communities from Panama analyzed to predict greenhouse gas emissions - Panama Soil Plot 30 MoBio (SPAdes)... | ecosystem: Environmental > Terrestrial > Soil...
CCACTTGCCCCACCTCTCCCCGCGCGCGGGGAGAGGTCGGATTCCGAGCGCAGCGAAGCGGAGCGAAGGAATCCGGGTGAGGGGGCGCTTCCACGTGTCTGAGCCTGTGGAATGGCCCCCTCACCCGATTTGCTTCGCTTCGCAAGTGCTCCGCTCGCAAATCGACCCCGGATCAAGTCCGGGGCAGGCTCTCTCCCCGCGCGCGGGGAGAGGTGGAGTCTGTTGCACGGCAGGCGACCGATTCACATGATCGACCTTGCGCTCACATCCGAACCGAAGGCGCGGCCGCTCGCCGCCGTGTGGCGGCGGCTCACCGTGGACCGCAACTGGCTCGCCCTCTGGTTCATGCTGCCGGCGGCGGCATTCCTCATCCTGTTTCTCGCCTATCCGCTGGGCCTGGGCATCTGGCTGTCGTTCACCGACGCGCGCATCGGCCGGCCCGGCGAGTTCATCGGCCTGGAGAACTACGAGTGGCTGATGGACGACCCGGTGTTCTGGGTCTCGGTGTTCAACACGCTGCTCTACACAATCGTCGCCAGCACGTTCAAGTTCGCCATCGGCCTCTACCTGGCGCTCCTGCTCAACCAGCACATGCCGTTCAAGGCGATCATCCGCGCCGTCGTGCTGATCCCGTTCATCGTGCCGACCGTGCTGTCGGCCATCGCATTCTGGTGGCTGTTCGACAGCCAGTTCTCGATCATCTCGTGGAGCCTGCGCCAGATCGGGCTGATTTCCACCAATATCGACTTCCTCGGCGATCCGTGGAACGCGCGCTGGTCGGTGATCTTCGCCAACATCTGGCGCGGCGTTCCGTTCATCGCCATCACGCTGCTGGCCGGCCTGCAGACGGTGTCACCGTCGCTCTACGAGGCCGCCATCATCGACGGCGCCAGCCGCTGGCAGATGTTCCGCCACGTCACCTATCCGCTGCTCACCCCGATCATCGCCGTGGTGATGACGTTCTCCGTGCTGTTCACCTTCACGGATTTCCAGCTCATCTGGGTGCTGACGCGCGGCGGGCCAGCCAACGCCACCCACCTGATGGCGACGCTCGGCTACCAGCGCGCCATCGGCGGCGGCTACCTGGGCGAGGGCTCGGCCATCGCCACCGCCATGGTGCCGTTCCTGCTCGCCGCCATCCTGATCTCCTGGTTCGGCCTGCAGCGGCGCAAGTGGCAGCACGGGGAAGCCAATGACTGAGGCAGGATCTTCTCTGTCATTCCGGGGCGCCGCGAAGCGGCGCGCCCGGAACCCATATTCTCGGCGCCGAGATTATGGATTCCGGGCGCGCGCCTTCGGCGCGCCCCGGAATGACGGCGGAGGCAACAGCAATGACTGAAGCGCTCGTCCCCAAGGTTGCCAGCCCCAAGGCCGTGCTGGCCGCATCGTCGCCCGCCGCCGACCACCACGAAGGCATGAGTTATCTCGAGACGCTGCCGCGCCGGCTCGTCACGCTCTACCTGCCGCTCGGCCTGATCATGCTGGTGCTGCTGTTTCCGTTCTACTGGATGGCGCTCACTGCCATCAAACCGGACGAGCAACTCCTGAATCTCGACAGGTACAATCCGTTCTGGACCTGGACGCCGACGCTCAAGCACATCACCAAACTCCTGTTCGAGACGAACTATCCGCAGTGGCTGTGGAACACGATGCTGGTGGCCGTCGCCGCCACCATCCTGTCGATCATCGCCAGCGTGTTCGCGGCTTATGCCATCGTGCGCCTGCGCTATCGCGGCGCTAATTTCGTCGGCGCGGCGATCTTTCTCGCCTACCTGGTGCCGCCGTCGATCCTGTTCATTCCGCTGTCAACCGTCGTGTTCCAGTACGGCCTGTTCGACACGCCGTTCGCCCTCATCCTCACCTATCCGACGATCCTGATCCCGTTCTCCACCTGGCTGCTCATGGGCTATTTCAAGACCATTCCGTTCGAGCTCGAGGAATGCGCGCTGATCGACGGCGCCAGCCGCTGGCAGATCCTCACTCGTATTGTGCTGCCGCTGGCCATTCCCGGGCTGATCTCGGCCTTCATCTTTTGCTTCACGCTGTGCTGGAACGAGTTCATCTACGCGCTCACCTTCATCTCCTCGACGCAGAACAAGACCGTGCCGGTGGCCATCGTCAACGAGTTCGTCGACGGCGACATCTACCGCTGGGGCTCGCTGATGGCGGGCGCCCTGGTCGGCTCGCTGCCGCTGGTCGTGCTCTACGCCTTCTTCGTCGAGCACTACGTCTCGGCCATGACCGGAGCGGTGAAGGAGTGAATCTCGGACGAGCAGAAGCCTCGGCTGTCATCCCGGCCGAGCGCCCGTCAGGGCGCGAGAGCCGGGACCCAGGTACCCCGGCCTGAGGGTATGGGCGAGACAGGGGGACTTGGGTCCCGGGTCTCGCGCGTCGCGCTCGCCCGGGATGACGGCCGAGAGTCCTGCTGGCTTGGCGGGTTCACACCAGAATTGTAACCGGCCACCTATGCGCTACCGGTTGATCCACGCCAGCACGATGCCCAACAGCACGATCGTGATGGTATCGAGCACGATCTGCTTAATGGTGAGGTCGAGCGGAAACTGCGACACCACATGGTAGATGAGATAGGTCGGCACCGCTGTCAGGAACGCGATTGCCAGGCCATAGCGCGCACCCTGCGCCAGCCAGGGCTTGTCTTCCTTGCCCTTGAGGTAGATCCAGGTGAAGGCCAGTGCCCAGGAGATATAGGCCAGCACCATCAACGGCATTTTCGCCTGCGCGTCGGCCGGCGGCCGCATGACGCTGGGCAGCTGCGCATAATCGCCATAGAGCAGCACGCCATGCACGAAGAAGCCGAGTCCCATGCCCAGGACGAACATGACGGCTGCCGAAATGGCGAATTTCCGATTCATCGCGTCCTCCTGATTGCGGCTGCGGCTCAATAGATCAGCGGGACGAGGGCCGGCACTTCGGCGGAGTAGCGTGCATATTGGTCGGGAAAGATCTCGCACATGAGGCGCTCCTCGATGCTGATCTTGCGCAGGATCCCGCCCGTGAACAGGACGAGCGCGACCAAGCCGCGCCATTGGCCGAGCGTGACGGCGGTGCCGAGGATCGCCGTGAGCAGCCCGGTGTAGATCGGGTGGCGGACAATGCGATACGGGCCGGTGCGGATGAGCTCGTGCCCCTGCATCAGCGTGACGGTGCCGCTCCAGTTGTGTCCCAGGTGATGCCGTGCCCAGGCCGAGAAGGCGAGACCGGCGGCGAGCAGGGTCGCGCCCGTCCAGTAGGCAGCCGGGCCTTGCGGCAAGAAGCGCTCGGACAGCCAGCCCAGCGGGACGTGCTGCGCCGCCAGCAGGACCGCGCCGACGAGCAGCGGCACCAGATAGCTGGCGCGCGACAGGGACGATTCTCTGCGCTGGACGGCCTTGCCGTTACGGGCCGCCACGACCCAGTAGGCAAGCCAAGCCAGCCAGAGCCCGGCGATCAAGGCGCGATAGGTCCAGTCGGGCATGCGCGTGGTCTCCGCGCTGCATCGTTTTTACACCAGCATCGTAACCGGGCGCTCGACAAAACCCTTGAAGGCGCCGAGAAGCTCGGCGCCGAGCGCGCCGTCGACCACGCGGTGGTCGCACGCCAGCGTCACCGTCATCTGGCTGACGAAGCGCACGCCGCCGTCCTCGCTTTCCGCCGGCCGGCGTTGCGCCGCGCCCACCGCGAGGATGGTCGCGTGCGGCGGGTTGATGACGGCGGAAAATTCGCGGATGCCGTACATGCCGAGATTGGAGATCGCGGCCGCGCCGCCCTGATACTCCTGCGGCTTGAGCTTCCGCTCGCGCGCGCGGGCGGAAAGATCTCTCATCTCGGCCGCGATCGCGCTCAGCGACTTCGCCTCCGCCTGGCGGATGATGGGCGTGATGAGGCCGCCGTCGAGCGCCACTGCAATGCCGATGTCGGACTGCCTGAAGCGCAGGATGCGGTCCTCGGCCCACACCGCATTGGCCGCCGGCACCCGCTGCAGCGCCAGCGCCAGCGCCTTGATGACGAAATCGTTGACCGAAAGCTTTGCGCCCTCGGGCGCCGCCGCATTTGCCTCCGCGCGCAGCGCCAGCAGCCTGTCGAGCTCGACGTCCAGCGTCAGGTGGAAGTGCGGGATCGTCTGGACGGCCTCGGTGAGCCGCGCCGCGATGGTGCGGCGCATGTTGTCGAGCGGCACCTCCTCATAGGGCGTGTCGCCATAGAGCGCCTTGATCTGGTCGGCTCCGGCGCGGCGCGCCGCCATCGGCGCCGTGGTCGCGGGCGCTGCCGCGCCTGCGGCCGCCCGCACGTCGCCGGCGACGATGCGCCCGTGCGGCCCCGAGCCTTTGATGCGCGACAGGTCGATGCCGGCCTCGCTCGCCAGCCGCCGCGCCAGCGGCGTAGTCGCGGTGCCGGTGGCCAGCCGCGCCGGGCCAAAATTGCGGGGCGGGGTGCGTACTTCGCGGAACGGATCCAGCGTTGCGCGCGGCGCCGGCTGAGGTTGCGTGGCGGCAGCGGACGCCGAGATGGTTTGCGGCGTGGTCGTCGCCTTCGGCGGCGCACCGGTGGCGGCGGGCTGTGAGTTCGCGCCCCTCTGCGGCGCCGCGACGGCACCAGCCTTGTCGGCGATCACCGCCACGATGGCGCCCACCGGGGCGACCTCGCCGGCCGCCACGCGGATTTCCGCAAGCACACCGGACGTGATGGACGGCACTTCCATCGACACCTTGTCGGTCTCGATCTCGAACAGGTTGTCGCCCGGCTTGACCGCATCGCCGACCGCCTTGAACCAGGTCGAGATCTTGCCTTCCGCCACGGTCTCGCCGAGTTGCGGCATGAGCACATCCATCACGCCGCTCCTTCGAACGCGGTTTTTCCGTCGTCATCCCGGCCGAGCGCCGAAGGCGCGAGAGCCGGGATCCAAGTACCCCGGCCAAGCCGATGTCCTGATGCCGGGGTACTTGGATCCCGGATCGGCTCGCTGATGCTCGCCGTCCGGGATGACAACGGAGAGGCTTGGCAAATTAGGACCAACGTCATGCGCCGCGTTTCCCTCACCACGTCAGCGAGATGTACTGCGTCTCGAGAAACTCCATCAGCCCCTCGTGCGCGCCTTCGCGGCCGATGCCGCTCTGCTTCATGCCGCCGAACGGCGCCGCCGGATCGGACACGAGTCCGCGGTTGAGTCCGATCATGCCGAAGTCGAGCTTTTCCGAGACGCGTATGCCGCGGCTCACGTCGCGCGTGTACACGTAGGCGACCAGGCCGTATTCGGTGTCATTGGCGCGCTTGATCACTTCGTCTTCGGAGGAAAAGCTCTGGATCGAGGCGACCGGCCCAAAAATCTCCTCACGCAGCATGGCGGCGTCGTCCGGCACATCGCTCAGCACGGTGGCCGGATAGAAGTAGCCCTTGCCGCCCGGCGCCTTGCCGCCGGTGAGCACTTTTGCGCCTTTCTTCACCGCGTCGTCGACCAGGCTCACCACCTTGTCGCGGCCTTCGGCATTGACCAGCGGCCCGAGCGTGACGCCGTCGTCCAGGCCATTGCCCATCTTCAGCGAGGCCATCTTCTTGGTCAGCTTGTCGGCAAAGGCGTCGTACACCTTGTCGTGCACGTAGAAGCGGTTGGCCGCCGTGCAGGCCTCGCCCATGTTGCGCATCTTGGCCACCATGGCGCCCTCGATGGCGGCGTCGACGTCGGCGTCGTCGAACACGATGAATGGCGCGTTGCCGCCGAGCTCCATTGCCGGCTTCACCACGTTGTCGGCGGCCTCGTGCAGCAGCTTGCGGCCCACTTCCGTCGAGCCCGTGAATGAGATCACGCGCACGCGCGGATCGTGCAGCATGGCGCTCACCACCGGCCCGGAGCGGCGCGACGGAATGACGTTGACCGCGCCGGCCGGCACGCCCGCCTCTTCCAGCAACGGCATCAGCGCCAGCATGGTCAGCGGCGTCTCGGAGGCGGGTTTGAGCACGACGGTACAGCCGGCGGCGAGCGCCGGACCGATCTTGCGCGTCGCCATGGCGGCGGGAAAATTCCACGGCGTCACCAGCACGGCCACGCCGGCCGGCCGGTGCTGGACCAGGATGCGGGCACCGGAGGAGGGGGCGCGCGACACCTGGCCGAGGTTGCGCACCGCTTCTTCGGCGTTCCAGCGGAAGAATTCGGCCGCGTAGGCGACCTCGGCGCGCGAATCCGCCAGCGCCTTGCCGTTCTCCAGTGTCATCAGCTTGGCGAAGCGCTCGCTGTCCTTGATGATCAGCTCGTAGGACTTGCGCAGGATTTCGGCGCGCTCGCGCGGCTTCTTCGCTGCCCAGCCTTCGAACGCGTCGCTCGCGGCGTCCACCGCCGCCTTGGCGTCCTCGACGGTGGCGCTGGCCACCGACGTGATCTTGTTCTCGGTCGCCGGATCGATCACATCGAAGCGCTGACCGTCGGAGGATTTTTTCCATTTGCCGCCGATCCACAGGTCGGTCGGAACATTGGCGAGAAGGTTTTCGTACATGGGACACCTTGCAGTCGGGCGAAATGGCGAATAGCGAATGGCGAATGGTCAGCAGTGGCCGAATGTTCCTATTTTGCTATTCGCCACTCGCCATTCGCTTTATTTCGACCAGCACGTTGCGATAGGTGGCGTCGCCGACATTGCGCAGATCGTGGATTTCTCCTGCGTCGCGCCAGATCGCCTCGCCGACCTTCTCCTGCGGCCGGTACACTTTTCCGTCGATGGACTCGATCTCGATCTTGCCTTCGGTGAGCGGCACGATGACGTAGGGCAGGTCGTGGCGGTGCAGGCCCTTGCTCTTGCCCGGCTCCACCGCAAGCTCCCACACCCGCACGTGCTCGTTCTCGAAGATCACACGGTTGCCGATAGGGCCGAGCTTCACATCCGGATTCAACATGCGTGGCTCCTATTCATGCCACTCTCGTTGTCATGGCCGGGCTTGTCCCGGCCATCTCGCTTGGAGAAGCACAACCTTGCCCACCTAAGCGGGATCACCGGGACAAGCCCGGTGATGACGATGGGGAGAGGCGGTGCAGGGTTCATGGTGACAGAGCGAGCACTAGCTGTTCAGCGATTGCCGCACCCGGTCGGCGATGCGGGCGGGCGTCGGCAGGACGGCGTCCTCGAGAATGTCAGCCGCCGGCAGCGGGATGTGCGGCGTGGTGATGCGCACCGGCGGGCCGTCGAGATCGTAAAACGCCTCGTCGGCCACGATCGACACGAGCTCAGCGCCCCAGCCGCACAGGCGCGGGTTCTCCTCGACCGTGAACAGGCGGTGGGTGCGGCCGACCGAGCCGAGAATGGTCTGGGTGTCGAGCGGCACCAGCGAGCGCACGTCGATCACCTCGCAGTCGATGCCGTGCTGAGCTTTCAGCGTCTCGGCCGCCTCGAGGGCGCGTGGCACCATCAGGGCCAGCGCCAGGATAGTGGCGTCGCGCCCCGGCCGCACCACCTTGGCGGTGCCGAGCCTGTCGACGATCTCGCCGTCCGGCACCTCGCCCTTGGTCGGGTACAGCGATTTGTGCTCGAAGAAGATCACCGGGTCGGGGTCGCGCACCGCCGCCGCCATCAGGCCGATGACGTCGCGCGGCGTCGACGGTGCCACCACTTTCAGCCCCGGGATCATCATGGCCCAGTTCTCGACGCTCTGCGAATGCTGGGCGCCGAAGCGCGAGCCGGCGCCATTGCCGGTGCGCACGACCAGCGGGCACTTGACCTGGCCGTTCGACATGTAGCGGCTCTTGCTGAACTCGTTGGCGATATAGTCGAAGCACACCGCAAAGAAGTCCGAGAACATGATCTCGGCGATCGGCTTGAGGCCGGTCATCGCCGCCCCCATGGCGGCGCCGAGAATCGCCTGCTCGGAGATCGGCGTGTCGCGCACGCGAATCGGCCCGAACTGCTCGAGCAGGCCGACCGTGCTCTTGAACACGCCGCCGGCGGCGGCCACGTCCTCGCCGAGGAACACGACACAGGGGTCGCGCTCCATCTCCTGGGCGATGCCGCGCGTGACCGCGTCGCGATAGGTCAGTTCCGCCATGCCCAGCCTCCATCGGCGTAGACGTCGGTGGTCATGATTTCCAGCGGCGGCGGCGGCGCGGCCTTGCATTTCTCCGTCGCTTCGTCGACCTCGCGCCGCACGTCGGCTTCGATGCCGCTAATGACGCTCTCGCTGACGCCGAACTGCTTGAGCCGCTCGCGATAGATGACGATCGGGTCGCGCTGCTTCCACTTGTCCAGTTCGCCATCGGGCCGGTACTTGGCCGGGTCGGCGCGCGAATGGCCGCTGTAGCGGTAGGTCTTGCACTCGATGAGCGAGGGGCCGCCGCCGCTGCGCGCCTTGTCGTAGGCCTTCAGCGCCGTGCGATACACCTCGTCGGCGTCCTGCCCGTCGACGATGATGGAGTCGAGGCCGTAGGCCGCCGCGCGTCCGGCTGCGGGGTGCTCGACCGCCGTCACGCTGCCGATCGGCGTGTATTCCATATAGAGGTTGTTCTCGCACACGAAGATCACCGGCAGCTTCCACACCACGGCGAAATTGAGCGCCTCGTGGAACGCGCCGATGTTGGTGGTGCCGTCGCCGAAGAAGCACACGGTGACGTCGTCGTCGCCGCGGAACTGGGCGCGCCAGGCGGCGCCGCAGGCAATCGGCAGGTGCGCGCCGATGATGGCGTAGGAGCCCATGACGCCGTGCTCGACCGAGGTCAGGTGCATCGAGCCGCCCTTGCCGCGCATGAGCCCGTTGTCGCGCTGCATCAGTTCGCCCAGCACCTTCTCCACCGGCACGCCGCGCGCCAGCGTATGGGCATGGCCGCGATAGGTGCAGAAGCTCAAGTCCCCCGGCTGCATGGCCACGGCGAAGCCGGCCGCCACCGCTTCCTGGCCGAGCGACAGATGGCTGGTGCCCTTGACCAGGTTCTGCAGGAACAGGTCGTAGGCGCGCTGCTCGGATTCGCGGATCTCGAACTGGACGCGATAGAGCCGCAGCCGCGTTTCCTCGCCGATATCGTCGTTCAGCCCTGGGCTTGGCCTGGTGCCCGCCCGGTCTTCGATTTTTGCCATAAAAATCCTCGGACGTTGGATCGGCGCGGACCTTAGCGCTTGAGGCGAAGGCGGGGCAACTGGCTGCTCGGGGAAACGCCGTAGGGTGGGTTGAGGCGCTACGTTCCACGTGCGGACGAAGCACGCCGTCGCGCGCCGAAACCCACCAACAGCATGTCAAAACGGTGGGTTTCGGCGCGATCCGCCGAGCAACAATCGAAGGCCGCGCGGCGCCTCAACCCACCCTACGGAATGCACGTCTCTTACTCGGCCGACTGGTCGGCCTTGCGCCCGATCCACCACCGTCGCGGGCCCCACTTCTGCTCGCGGTAGAGCATGTAAAGGCCCGAGCACACCACTACGGCGGCGCCGGCCAGCGTCCAGCGGTTGGGCAGGTCGGCGAACACCAGGTAGCCGAGGATGATGGCCCAGACGATCTGGGTATAGATGAACGGGGCGAGCACGGCGGGCGGCGCCAGCCGGTGGGCGATGATCAGCAGGTAATGCCCGACCGTGCCGAAGGCGCCGCACACGATCATCACGGCGATGACGACCGGGTCGTTCGGCGTGGTCCACACGAACGGCATCACCGGCAGCATGGCGGCGGCGCCGACCATGTTGGAGTAGAACAGGGTGGTCTCGTTGGAATCGGTACGCGATAAGAGGCGCGTCGTAATGCTGTAGGCGGCGTAGAACACGGCGGCCGCCAGCGAGATCAGCGCCGCCGGATGGATGCCGCCATAGCCCGGCCGCGCTACCAGGAGCACGCCGATGAACCCGACGCCGATGGCGGTCCAGCGCCGCCAGCCCACCCATTCTCCCAGCACCGGGCCGGACAGGATGGCGACGAAGAACGGCGTCGAGAACACGATCGCCAGCGCCTGGTCGAGCTGCAGGTAGCGCAGGGCGAAGAAGTTGAGCAGGGTCGAGCCGAGGAGCAGCACGGAGCGGCCGACCTGCAGGGCGGGCCGGGCGGTCCGCACCAGCCCCGGGCGCGTGATCGGATTGGAGATCACGATGGCGAGGATGAAGGCGCCGGTGTAGCGCGCCCACACCACCTGCAGCGTGTCCATGTAGTGGTTGAGGAACTTCGCCATCGTGTCGAGGCAGGCGAAGCACGCCAGCGCGCCGCACATCAGCGCGATGCCGCTCAGCCGCTGGCGGCGCTCGTGGGCGGGATCGTTCAATAGGTCGCCCGTCCACCGGAAATGTCGAATACCGCGCCGGTGGTGAACGAGCACTCCGCCGAGGCGCAGAACGCGGCCAGCGCGGCGATCTCCTCCACGGTGACGAAACGCCCGCGCGGAATCTTCGACAGCATGTAGTCGATGTGCTCCTGGCTCATCTGGTCGAAGATCGCCGTGCGCGCGGCAGCCGGCGTGATGCAGTTGACCGCGATGTCATGCGCCGCCAGCTCCTTGCCGAGCGACTTGGTCAGCGCGATGACGCCGGCCTTGGAGGCCGAATAGGCCGGCGCGTTGGGATTACCCTCCTTGCCGGCGATCGACGCCACGTTGACGATGCGGCCATAGTTGCGCGCGATCATGTGCGGCACCACGGCGCGGCAGCAGTTGAATGTGCCGCTGAGGTTGACGTCGAGCACATCATCCCAGGCCTCGGGCGGGTATTCCCAGGTACGTACATTGGGGCCGGCAATCCCGGCATTGTTGACCAGGATGTCGACGCGCTCGAACGCCGCCAGCGTGGCATCGCGCGCGCGCTCCACCGCGTCAAGCACCGTCACGTCGACCGCAAAGGCCTCGATCCGACCGCGCGCCTTCATCTCGACCGCCGCCTTGTCGGAAAGCTTGGCGTCGCGATCCCAGATGGCGATCGCGGCGCCTGAGTCGAGAAACCGCTCCGCAATGGCGCGGCCGATTCCCTGCGCACCGCCGGTCACCACCGCCACCCGGCCCGAGAGATCGATCTGGTTCATGCTTGCTCCCTGTTCTCAAGTTTCCGCAGTTCATATCAGAACCCCCCTCCCTGTCCCTCCCCCCTTGTGGGGGAGGGCAATCGCATGTGGCTCGCTGCTTGGAGGTGGCAACGCGCGTGCCGCTTGCTCCACCTCTCCCCGCGTGCGGGGAGAGGTCGATTTGCGAGCGGAGCCATGGCGAAAGCGAAGCAAATCGGGTGAGGGGGCTTGTCCACAAGCTCAGACTCGCGGCTACGCCCCCTCACCCGGATTCCTTCGCTGCGCTCGGAATCCGACCCCTCCCCGCACGCGGGG